>Ga0137374_10010259_pt1 | contig 11022 bp, 10 predicted proteins | sample SagtaG_20_FD_104811 | JGI IMG/M metagenome (GOLD analysis project Ga0137374, IMG submission 104811) | Vadose zone soil microbial communities from Sagehorn Ranch, Mendocino, California, USA - Sage1_R_100_16 metaG | ecosystem: Environmental > Terrestrial > Soil > Vadose zone | place: USA...
GCCCAGCAGCAGTCCGGGGAAGCCGATGATGACGTCGAACAGTCGCTGCACTGCGGCCCCGAGCCGTTCCGAGATCGCCCCGGCCAACCCGAGCAGCATCCCGACCGCCATGCTGAGCGGCACGGCGGCGAAGATCAGACTGAGGTCGATCCGCAGCCCGTAGACGATACGGGTGAGCAGGTCCCGGCCGAACTCGTCGAGCCCGAACGGATGCGCGGCCGACATTCCGGTGAGCGACGTACTGCCCTGGTTGTCGTAGCCGCCAGGGAAGAGAACGGGAGCCAGCACCGCGGCCACCACCAGGATCCCCAGCAGCGTCAGGCCGACGATGCCTCGCGGCCTGCGGAATGCCGACAGGTAACGCGCCACCGTCGGGTTGAGCCGGCGGGTTGTTCTCAGATCGGCGCTTGTCGCCTCGATGTTCGTCATCGTCACTCTCCCAGCCGGATTCGGGGATCGAGGGCGGCCAGGATGATCTCCGTGAACAGCTGGCACACGACCGCGATGAAGACGGCGCCCAGGATCAGCACCTGAAGGACGGTGAAGTCCCGGGACTGCACACTCGACACGGCCAGCTGGCCGAGGCCGTTCCGGGCGAAGATCGCCTCGATCACGACCGCACCGGCGAGCACGTGCCCGATCTGCAGACCGACGGCCACCACCGCGCTGCCGAGGCTGTTGCGGAACACGTGCCGGAAGGTGATCCGCCGCCGCGACGCGCCCTTGCTGACGGCAAGATCGACGAACTCCGCCCTCCGCATCGTCGCCATCTCGGTCTGGATGAACCGCGCGACCACAGCCCCAGGACCCAGTGCGAGCGCCAGCGAAGGCAGCACCAGGTACTGGATGCCGATCGCCGGATCGTGCAGGACGCCGACCTCGCCACTCACCGGCAACCAGCGGTTGAACACGCCGAACACGAGGATCAGCCCCAGCCCGACCACGAACGACGGGATCGCGACGAACAGGCTGTCGGTGAAGTCCAGCAGCGCACGCACCCAGCCGATCCGCGCCGAGCCGGCCAGGATGCCGAGCCCGGCGCCGATGGCGATCACGAAGAGCGTCGACAGTACGGCGAGCTCCAGCGTGCTGCCGATCCGGTCACTGACCAGGCTCGCCACACTCCGGTGCAGCAGGAACGACTCGCCCAGGTCCCCGCGGAACAGCCCGCCGATCCAATCGAAGTACTGCACCAGCAGTGACTTGTTCAACCCCAGCTGCTCCCGGATCGCGGCGATGGTGTCCGCGTCCGGATTCTCGCCGGCCAGTACGACGGCCACGTCGCCCGGCGCCAACCGCGGCAGCGCGAACGCGATGATCGAACTGGCGAACAGCACGAAGAAGACCGACGGCGTCTTGCGTAGCAGGAACCTGGTCATCAGGTCGCACCCTTCAGTCGCTCAACCAGGCCTGGCTGAGGTTCAGGAAGCCCATCTGGGTCGGCTGGATGTTGTTGAGCGAGGTCGACCGCACACTGTTGCTCGGCCGGGTGACGAGCGGCACCGCGAACGCCTGGTCGACGAAGTAGGCGTCGAAGTCGTGCAGCGCCTTTTCCTTGTCGGCCTTGGAGCTCGCGGTCATCACAGCCTGCGCGAGGGTGCTGTACTCCGCGCTCTTGAACTTGGTGACGTTGTTGCTCGCGGAAAGCTCCGGCCGACTCACCATCGCGGTCGCCGGCGAAGCGCCGTTGCTGGCCTGCATCAGGACCGCAGCGGTCGCGAACGATCGCGTCGCGAGCTTCTGCTCGTAGTCGGGGATGGCCAGGACCACCGGCTTGGCGTTCAGCCCGACTGCCGCCAGGTTGTTCTTGACGATCTGGAAGATCGCCTGGGACTCCGGCTGATCGCCCATGGCGACATCGAACGCCGTACCGGGTGCGACTCCCGCCTCGGCAAGCAGTTGCTTGGCCTTGGCCTGGTCGTACTTGTAGTGCCCGGCGACCGTGGCGTCGTAGCCGATCGTCGAAGTCCTCCAGGGCACGCTCGACGCCTCGCCGTTGCCGCCCTCGACCTGCTGCACGATACGGCCGCGGTCGATCGCGTACTGCACCGCCTGACGCACGCTCTTGTTGTCGAAGGGCGGCTTGGTGACGTTGAGACCGAGGTCGATCGCCGCGCCGCCGGACTTGACCAGGGCGAAGCCCTGCTGCGCGCCGAGGCTCCGCGCGTCCACCGGAGGCAGACCGAGAGCGTACTGGGCGCGGCCGCTGCGGACCGCCGACCCGAGAGCCGTCGGGTCCTTGATGACGTTGATCTCGATCGCGTCGAGATGGGTGTTGCCCGCGTCCCGGTACTTCGCGTACTTGGCGAGCTCGATCTTGCCGCCCGGCGTCCACGACTTCCACTCGAACCGGCCCGTGCCGTCGACCTTCTTGCCCGCCGCGTAGTCGGCGTACGAGTCCTTGTTCAGGATCGGCATCGTCTCGAAGAGGTCGAAGATGTTCGGCAAGGGCTTGGCGAAGGTGAGCTCGACCTGGTCGTCGCCCTTGGCCTGCGCGCTGGTGATCTGGGCGGCGATCTTCTGGTTGGCCGCGCCGACGGCAGGATCCTTGACCTTGTCGAGCGTGAAGATCACATCCGCGGCGGTCAGCTTCCGGCCGCTGTGGAACGTCACGTCGTCCCGGAGCTTGACGGTCATGCCCTTGCCGTCGGGGGCGAGATCCCACGACGTGGCGAGCACGCCCTTCGGCTCGGCGGTCTGCGGATCGATCAGCGTGAGCGTCTCGAAGACGGCGTACTCCGTCGCGATGTTGCCGATCGCGGTCTTCAGGAACGAACTCGGATCCGGGTCGAAGGCCTGCGCGACGACGAGCGTGCCGCCGTTGCGAGCCGGTCCGGCGGCGTTCGCGGCCTGGCCCGGATTCTGTTTGGCGGCGCTGCAGGCGGTGCCGGCGAGCAGCATGGCAGCCACAGCCGCCACAGCCGCCACTGCCGCCATCTTCTTGGGTGACATCGAAACTCCTCGAGCTAGTCCTGACACCTGGAGTGGAACGGTGTGCGAAACGCCAAAGAGAGCGCCGGGGCAGTAACCAGCTCGACCGCCGATCAATACACTCGGCCGGGTCCGGTCCTCGCATCGATCGCCACACCATATTGCGGTCCGATCGGCCCCGTGGCGGTCTCGGTTCGCTGACCGGAACAGCGTCCCGACGACCTTGGCGGACGGCGGTTAGCGTCGCCGCCATGCCTCTCGCTTACGGCTTCACCGACTACGGCGGCCCGTCCCGTCAACGCTTTCTCGACTTCCCGATGCCCGAGCCCCGGGACGGCGAAATTCTTGTCCGCGTGCATGCCGCCGGCGTCAATCCGGTGGACTGGGGGGTACGCGAAGGCCTGCATCGGGGCTTCCTTCCGCTGACGTTGCCGGCCGTGCTCGGCCGCGAGGTCGCGGGGACCGTCGTACGAAGCAGCGCGGGGTACCAGGAGGGCGACCGGATCCTCGGCAGTACGATCGGCGGTTGCGGCGGCTACGCCGAGTTCGCCTTGGTATCGGCCGAACGATCGGCGCGCATGCCAGACGGCCTGTCGTTCACCGATGCGGCGGCGCTGCCGGTCGCGGGCGGTACGGCGTACGAGTCGCTCGGGACGTTGAAGCCCGCGCCTGGCGAGACCTTGCTGATCCTCGGAGTCGGCGGCGGTGTCGGCACGGTGGCCGCGCAACTGGCGGTCATGCGTGGAGTGGACGTGGTCGGAACCGCGAGTACGGCGAAGCGGTCGTACGTCGAGTCGCTCGGTGTCACCGCCGTCCCCTACGACCAAGGCGAGATCGAGCTTCCGGCCAAGGCTGACGTCGTACTCGATCTGGTGGGTGGTAACGCGCTGTCCACGGTCGCTGACGCCCTGACCGATCGGACCCGGATCCTCACCGTGGCGGATGACGACGTCGCATGGCGGTTCAACGCGCGGCCCCTCCGACGTACTGGCGATCCCAACACGCTGACCGAACTCGCGCGGCTGGTCGCCGGCGGGAAGCTTGATCCCTGTGTCCGGCAGGTGTTTCCGTTCGCCGAAGCCGGCGCGGCGCTCGCCGCGGTGGAGGCGGGCCACGTGTCCGGCAAGGTCGTGATCGGTTTGCCTACCGGACCGCGACGCTGACCCGGACGGCAGATCCGTCCCTAGCATGCAGCCAACGGCCTCACCCCGACGGAAGGACGACACATGCCCGCACTGCCCGGCTCGCGCCTCGCGCTCAACCCGATCCAGTGGATGGCCAGCGACGACGGCTGGCTCGACCCGTCCAAGGCCCCGGAGACGGCCGAGCAGCTCGCTCTGGTCAAGAAGGCCGGCTTCGACGGTGTGATGGCCGCTGTCCCGGCCGGCTTGTCGGTCAAGCAGTACGCCGAACTCGTCGCTGACAACGGCCTGGAACTGGCGCCGGGGTACTTCGTGTGCCGCTCCGACGGGCGTGACGGCAAGGAGGACGAAGTACTGGCGAATGCGGTGGAAGTCGCGCGGCAGCACGCCGAGCTCGGACTCACCGACGTCGGCCTGGGGATGAGCATGAGCAAGGAGGCGATCCGCGTCCTTCACCCCGCACAGGGCTATGACTCGGATGACGCCAGGGTCGGCTCGGTCACCGAGCTGATCGGCAAGATCTCCGAGACGATGCTGGCCGAGGGCGTGCGCCCGGCGCTGCATCCGCACGTCGGTACGTGGGTCGAGACCGACAGCGAGGGCCGCGCCGTACTCCAGGCGATCGCCCCGGACAAGCTCGGGTTCCTCCCGGACACGGGCCACCTCGCGTGGGCCGGTGTCGACGTACGTGCTCTGATCAGCGACTACCCCGGCCGGGTGCCCTTCGTTCATGTCAAGGACTGCCGCCTGAGTGTGGCCAAGCAGGGCCGCGACGAGGACTGGGACTACCGCAAGATCGTCCGGGCCGGGCTGTGGGCCGAGCCGGGACGCGGTGAGCTGCCGCTGGTCGAGATCCTCGGTGCCCTGGGCAACGACTTCACCGGCTGGCTGATGGTCGAGGTCGACAAGCCCGACATCGAGGACCCGTACGAGAGCGCGGTCGCCGCCGCCACCTGGATGCGCGCGACCTTCGGAGGGGGTCAGTAGTGGCTGAGCACCGCATCGGAATCCTTGGCAGCGGCAACATCTTCGGCCGCTACGTCACCGGCCTGAGCCGCTTCCCCGAATTGAAGATCGTCCGGGTCGGCGACGTCGACACCGCTCGGGCGAAGGAGGCGGCCACCGAGTTCGACATCCCCACCTGGGGTGACGACCAGGACCTGTACGCCGACGACTCGCTCGACATCGTCGTCAACCTGACCCCGCCGGTACACCACGCCGCCACCGTCACGGCCGCGCTGCGCTCCGGCAAGAACGTGTACGTCGAGAAGCCGCTGGCCACCACGGTCGACGATGGTCGGGCCGTACTGGATGTCGCTCGCGAAACGGGCAAGGTGCTCGGCTCCGCGCCCGACACCTTCCTCGGTAGCGCCAGCCAGACCGCGCGGAAGGCGCTCGACGACGGGCTGATCGGCGAACCGATCGGGGCGTCGTTCTTCATCGGTCACAGCAAGGCCGAACGCTGGCACCCCAACCCGACGTTCCTCTTCCAGGCCGGCGGCGGTCCGGTCCTCGACATGGGCCCGTACTCGCTGGCGATCCTGGTCAACCTGCTCGGGCCGATCAGTTCGGTGGCCGCCTCCAGCCGCATCGGAGCGCCCGTACGCACGGTGACGTCGCCGAACCGCGCCGTCGACTCGATCAAGGTCGACGTACCGACGCATGCGGCCGCGATCTTCACCTTCGGCTCCGGCGCGATCGCGACCGCCCAGCTGAGCTTCGACGTGTGGGACAGCGACCTCCCGCACATGGAGATCTACGGCACGGAGGGCACCCTCTCGCTGGCCAACCCCAACCACTTCGACGGCGACGTCCGCGTCAAGCGCCACACCGACGACTCCTGGATCGTTCTCCCACCGGTGATCGACCTCTTCGGCGCCGTCGGTACCCCCGAGCAGCACCGCCGCGGCCTGGGCGTCAACGACCTTGCCAGCGCCCTCGAAGGCGGCCCGCACCGAGCCAACGCCCCCTTCGCGCTGCACGTCCTGGAATCCCTCACCGCGATCGAGGCGTCATCCCAGAGCGGCGAGACCTACCGCCTCACCACCACCTGCGACCGCCCGGCGCCGCTACCCTGACGCCGTGCCCACGCCCGACGATCTGGGCTAGAAGATCTCGATGCTGCCGGGGGCGACGGGCCAGGTGAAGGCTGCTGTGGCTGGGGTCAGGGTGCCTGGGCGGACTTCCCTGACCCGGCCGGTGCGGGCGAACTCGGTCAGTGTGCGGCCGCCCAGGTAGACCGCTCCCAGTTCGGTGATCGACAGTGCCAGGTCGGCGGGGTCCTCGGTTCGCTCGCAGCGGACCTTGTCCTCGTCGGCCGTCAGGCGGTACCGGCCTGCGTTGGCCGGAAGCAGGTCGTCGGTGACCTCGAGAACAACGTCCACCGAGGTCGCGTAGCGCCGTTGCGCCAGCGCCCGCGCGACGTCGGTGACGCGGATCCACAACGTCTCGCCGATCCTTCGGTTGAGCGCCTCGGGGTTGGCGACCAACTGCTGCACCGGCTCGTCGATCGCCCCGTGGTTGAACCGCAGTACGGTCGCCAGGTCCATCGTGAGGAAGTGCTGCCACAGACCGCCGTACGCCGTGAAGTCGAGTGCGACCAGCTCCTCGATCGACACCTCACCGGCCGGCCCGCCCGCGTTCCAGTTGAGCTTGTTGCGCGACAGGGCGTAACCGTCGATCGCGCCGGAAGCGTTCTCGTGAACGACGAGCTTGAGCGCGGAGCGGCCCTGGCGACCCTCGGACGGGTCGGACAGCCGGTTCTCCCACCAAGGCGCAGTCCGGCTCGACACCCCAGGACGGAACTGCTGATACTCCGCCAGCAGCGGCGCGAGAACGCCGCCTGAGCCCTCGACCGGGATCTCCCGCAGCCGTCCGGGGTCCTCGACTCGTTTCGGCTTGATCCGCGGCAGTTCGACCTCGTACGTCGTACCCCATGCGGCCGGCGCGTAGCCGAACCGCCCGTAAATGGCCGGCTCACTCGCCCACAGCACCGCGAACGCCTCCGGCACATCCTGGAGCTGTCGCGTCATCAGACGCGACAAGACGCCCTTGCGACGATGCGTCGCCCGCACGCCGACGCCGGTCACATGCGCGGCCGGGACGACCGCGCCCGGAATCGACAGGTCTCTCGTCAGCGCCTTTGCTGTGGCGACGACCTCGTCGCCGTCGTTCACCGCCAGCGCGCGTTCGGGCTCGAACACCGCCCGACCTGTCTCGCTGGCCGGCCACTCGATCATCATCGCGTCGGCGAAGCACCGCAGGAGCTCGTCGTACTCGTCTGCGGCGGCAACCCGCACCGTCAACTCGGTCACTCCGGCATCCTCGCACACCAGACCGGGTCATCAATTGCGTCGGCCGCCGCCAAACAATGCGCTGCCGAATCAGGAATGTGGTCTGCCGAAATCCAGGATCAAGTCGTGGAACAGGTCGTGCACGGCCAGCGCCGGTTCTGACAGCGGTTGGTGATCGGAGGTGCACAGCGAGAGCTTGACCTCGATCACCGGGTCGATTCGCCGGATCGAAAGGTTCCGTACGTCGAGGATCGCCTCAGCGGCCGACCACGGCAGCACGGTGGCCCCGACCCCGGCGCTGACCGCGCTCACGAGCGTCAGCACCGACTCGATCTCCCCCACGACCTTGGGCTCCAGAGATGCCTGGCGGAAGGCCGCGTCGACGACCTGCCGGATGGTGTGGATCCGGCTCGGCAACAGCAGACCGACATCGGCGAGCTCGGCGATCGAGATGTCCGCCGACCCGACGCCCGGCGCACTGACCAGGTAGAGCTCTTCGGTCCGCATCGGCTCGAACTGGACGCCGCGGATCGGGCCGGCGTCGTAGATGAACGCCATGTCCATGCGCCCGGTCATGATCGCCTCGCTGATCACGCCGCCGAAGTTCTCGTTGATGTGCAGCAGGATGTCCGGATAGCGCTCCCTCACCGCGCGGAGCAACGGCAACGCGAGTGCAGCGCCGGTGCTGTACGGCGCAAGTCCCACGGACACGCTGCCCGCGGGGGCCCGGCCGGACACGTCGACCGCGGCCTGGGCGAGCTCGAGCTGGCGCAGGATCAGCTGAGCGTGACGGTAGAGCGCTCGCCCGGCTTCGGTCGGTGCGACCCCACGCTTGCTGCGGATCAGCAACTGCTGCTTGAACTGGCTCTCCAGTGCGGAGATCTGCTGGCTCAGCGCCGGCTGAGCCAGGTGCAGGATGTCGGCGGCGCGCGTGATGCTGCCGGCGTCGACCACCTTCACGAACGAGTACAGCCGCCTCGTATCCATAGCCAAGGCTTATCACGTCACACCGAACAGGTCTTTGTCGCGCGCATTCTCTGGGCCTTACGGTCACTGGAATACGTTCACCAGAACAATTCCGGTGGAAATCGTAACAGGCCATTCACGATGTTACGGCTCTATTCCGTCGCGCCTTATCCGGAGGACGAAATGGCACAGTTGGTCGACCTGGTGGCCGATCTCGGCGAGGGGTTCGGCGCCTACACGATGGGCGACGACGAGGCCCTGCTCGACGTACTGACGTCGGCCAACATCGCCTGCGGTTTCCACGCCGGCGACCCGCGGATCATGGACGACACCGTCCGTGAGTGTGTACGGCGCGGTGTCGCCGTCGGCGCACATCCCAGCTTCCCGGACCTCGTCGGGTTCGGCCGTCGCGCAATGGACCTGTCCCCTGGCGAGGTACGCACGGACGTCCTCTACCAAGTCGGCGCCCTGCAGGCGTTCGCCGTCGCACACGGCACCCACGTCCAGCACGTCGCACCCCATGGCCGGCTCGGCAACCTGGTCGCCGTACGGCAAGACTACGCGGACGCGGTCACGGACGCTGTCGTCTCCGTCGACCCGACGCTGATCGTCCTCGCACAGGACGGAGCGCTCGCCGACGCGGCCCGCGCGAAAGGCCTGCGGGTAGGCATCGTGGGCATCGCCGACCGCGCGTACCGGGACGACGGGACCCTGGTGCCGAGAACCGAAGCCGGCGCGGTCATCCACGACGAGGACGAGATCGCCGACCGGACGATCCGGATGGTCACCGACGGTGTGATTCGCAGCGTCGGCGACCGCGATATCCCGGTCGAGTGCGACACCATCCTCCTGCACGGCGACACCCCGGGCGCGATCTCACTGGCGCATCGCATCCGTAAGGAGCTCCACGCGGCGGGCGTCACCATCGCGCCACTGTCCGACGTACTGGACGCCAAGGCGGCCTGACATGGGCATTGTGGTTGCGGACTGTGGCGACTCGGCGGTCGCGATCAAGGCTGTGGGCGACGACCCGGAGCACAACTGGCAGCTCGTGCACACCCTTGCTGATGCGATCGAGGCCGCCGGGATCGACGGCCTGTACGGCGCGATGCCGACGTACGACGCTCTTCTCGTCGAATTCGACTGCGCAACCACGGACCACGCGACGATCCGTCACACGATCCACCAACAGGCCACACGACTGTCCAAGGGCCTAGAACGGCCAGCAGCCAAGAGATTTGTCGTCCCCGTCGTGTACGGCGGAGAGCACGGACCCGACCTGCCGATCGTGGCCGAGCAACTGAGTCTGTCGGAGCACGAGGTCGTCGAGCTGCACTCCGGCAAGGACCTCATGGTTCGCTGCATCGGCGCGCCGGTTGGCGCTCCGATGATGGACGGACCGGCGTTCCCGGTGCCTGTCCCCCGGCTCGCCTCCCCCCGCACCAGCGTGCCGCCCGGTTCCGTAGCGGTCGCCGGACGGCAGGCCGTCATCTGCCCGATGCGCTCCCCCGGTGGTTGGCCGCTGCTCGGCCGCACACCTCTGCGCGTCCTCGACCTCGAGTCCGAGTCTCTGACCGCCTACCGCCCCGGCGACACCTTCCGCTTCATGCCGATAGCGCCCGGCCAATGGGACGAGTACGACGGCCTCCCCCTGGAGGCGACCGATGGCTGACACCCTCACCATCCATCGCGCCGGACTCACCACCGTCCAGGACCTCGGCCGGCTGGGTCGCTCCCGCTTCGGCCTACCGGTCAACGGTGCACTCGACCAGTACTCGGCCCGCGTCGCGAACATCCTTGCCGGGAACAACGAAACCGCGCCGTTGCTCGAGATCACGGCACTCGACTTCAGCTGCACCCCGTCGGCCGACGTACTCATCGCGGTCACCGGCGCGCCCGCCGAATTCACTGTCGACGGACTACCTCAACCACGCTGGGAACCCGTCGTGGTCAGGGCCGGCGAGACGATCCGGATCGAACGCATCCGGTTCGGCGTCCGCGTCTACCTCTCCGTCTACGGCTCGGTGGAAGCGCCGTCCTTCCTCGGCAGTTGCGCGCCCGACACCATCCTCGGCTTCGGTCGCTCGCTGCGCGACCACGACGAAATTGCCTTGAATACGGCGCTTCCTCGCCTCGACCACCCTGTCTTCCGCATCCCCGTGTTCCGGCTGCAGGTCGCCGTACCGTCCTTCGGAGATTCCTGGACCATCGACGTCACCGACGGCCCGGATCTGCACGAGTTCCCCGACGAGCGGCTGTTCCGCAACGAGTTCACCGTGACCCCGCAGAGCAATCACATCGGGCTGCGGATGAGCGGAGACGTCCCGCGTCGCGTCGCGACCGGCGAGATGCTCTCCCGTGGCGTCCCTGTGGGAGCCGTCGAAGTACCCACCGGCGACGAACTACTCGTGCTGCACCGCGGCCGCGGCGTCACAGCCGGCTATCCCGTGCTGGCCGTCGTCACGTCGGTCGGCCTGTCCGCGCTCGGCCAAGCCCGGCCGGGCCACTCCATCCGCTTCCGGCGACGAACGGTCGCCGACGCCGTCACGGCGTACCGCCTTCAACACAACAGTCTCCGCGCTCTCACCAAGCGCGTTCGCACTGTGTTCTCTGCCCTGCACGTCCCCTGTCCCCTAGCATGAGGGAGGAGTCCGTCATGACCAGCATCCCCGCCAACGCGGCGGTACCCA
>Ga0137374_10010262_pt1 | contig 11020 bp, 14 predicted proteins | sample SagtaG_20_FD_104811 | JGI IMG/M metagenome (GOLD analysis project Ga0137374, IMG submission 104811) | Vadose zone soil microbial communities from Sagehorn Ranch, Mendocino, California, USA - Sage1_R_100_16 metaG | ecosystem: Environmental > Terrestrial > Soil > Vadose zone | place: USA...
ACGTCGTACCGACCGAATGGTTTTGACGACCGCCACACCGCCGCTGCCGCGACCAGTCGGAGCTTATGCGGGGTCGGCCACCGGAGAGCCAACCGCGAGCTCAGGCCGGATGACTTCCCTGCTCAGGACACGAGCCAGTGTCGTCGGTTCGCCGTTGTAACCAGTCTGGCGGCGCAACTCCTTGCGGACCGCGTCGATCACCACCTCTGACATCAGCACGCCCACGAGCGCTTTCGGCGAGGTGGCGGCCTTCTCCTTCCAGAGGTCATCCAACAGGCGACGCCGCACCGCTTCCTTGCTGAGCAGGAACAGTGCCTCCGCCTTGTGCGCCAGGCTGTCCTCGCCCAGCAGATCGACCTGTAACGCGAGGTCGGTGATCACCGGGAGACCGCCTGTCAGGTGATACACCTGCCAGACCTGGCCGTTGGTCAGGATCATCCACTCGACGCCCTCGTTGACGGCGTACATCTGAACCTGGCGCAGATGCTTCTCGCCGAGCTTCTGCGCGACCCGTTTGACCTCGATGAAGGCGACCAGTTGCTTGTCGATCCGGATGCCGTAGTCGGCGAATTCGCCTTTGACCTGGTATTCCGTGGTCAGGTCCTCGTACTTGTCGAAGCCGAAGCAGTCACAGAGGAAGTCCGTCACCAGGAGCCGTGTGTCGCCTTCGTTGGCGTCGCGAGCGACAAGATCCTGCAGCGGCTTGCCGAAGCGCCGCACTGCGGACCGCACGCGTTCGCGGGCTTCGGTTTCCCACTTGGGACCGGTCCGGGCAGCACCTCGCCGGCGCCCGTCGCCGGACTTGTGCTTCTGACCCTCGGCCTGATCTCGAACCTGCTCCGGTACGGAGGTGTCGCTCGGCATCGAGGCTACCTTTGCCACGGTCTCCTGACTGCTCTGGCTCATGACCAATCCCCGCTCACCGACGACACTTGGATACCAATTGGCAACCTAGCGTAATTACTTGCGGACCACGTCACACCCGCCAAATGGCCTGGCCGGTTAGGGATGTTCGGACAATTCTTACAAGGCGGAGAATTCCAGCAACGTTACGAATCTCCGGTATCCCGCGATGCACCGGGATCAGGGCAGCTCGGAGGCGATGATCTTGGCCAGGGCACGGAAGGCCCTGCCGCGGTGCGAGATCGCGTCCTTCTCCTCAGACGGCATCTCCGCGGTGGTACGAGACTCCCCCTCCGGTACGAAGACCGGGTCGTACCCGAAGCCGTTCTCGCCGCGCGGCTCGCGGATCAGCGAGCCGGTGACCCGGCCTTCCACGACGTGCTCGCGACCGTCCGGCAGGGCGAGGGCGGCGGCGCAGACGAAGGCGGCGCCGCGGTGTTCGTCGGCCACGTCGGAGAGCTGCGCCAGGACGAGCCGGAGGTTGGCGAGGTCGTCGCCGTGCCGGCCGGACCAGCGCGCGCTGAACACGCCGGGCATGCCGTTGAGGGCGTCGACCGCCAGGCCGGAGTCGTCGGCGACGGTGGGCAGCCCGGTGTGGCGTACGCCTTCCCGGGCCTTGTCGAGCGCGTTCTCCGCGAAGGTCAGGCCGGTCTCGGGGGCCTCCGGGTAGGGGGTGACATCGTCGAGCCCGACCAGCTCGACCGCGTGCTCGCCGAGCGCCGCGTCGAGGATCCGGCGCAGCTCCACCAGCTTCCCCTTGTTACGGCTGGCGAGAAGGAGCCCCACCGTCATAGGGACAGTGCCTTTGCCTGCAGCTGGGTGAGCTCGGCGCACCCGGCCACGGCGAGATCCAGCAGCCGGTCCAGTGTGCCCCGGTCGAAGACGCCGGACTCTCCGGTGCCCTGCACCTCGACGAACTCGCCGCTGTCGGTACAGACGACGTTCATGTCGACCTCGGCGGCGACGTCCTCGGTGTAGCAGAGGTCGAGCATCGGCGTACCGGCGACGATGCCGACGCTGACCGCGGCGATCGAACGGTGCAGCACCTTCTCCGGCGGGCCGGCGAGCATCCCCTTGGCCGCCATCCAGGTCACGGCGTCGGCCAGCGCCACGTACGCCCCGGTGATCGCGGCGGTACGGGTGCCCCCGTCGGCCTGCAGCACGTCGCAGTCGATGAGCACCGAGTTCTCCCCCAGCGCCGACAGGTCGAGGCAGGCCCGCAGGCTTCTGCCCACCAACCGGGAGATTTCGTGGGTACGGCCACCGACCCGCCCCTTGATGCTCTCCCGGTCGCCACGGGTGTTCGTGGAGCGGGGCAGCATGGCGTACTCGGCGGTCACCCAGCCTTCGCCCGAGCCGCGGCGCCACCGGGGCACCCCACCGGACACGCTCGCGGTGCACAGCACCCGGGTGTCGCCGAACTCCACCAACGCGGAGCCCTCGGGGTGCATCACCCAGCCACGGGTCAGGGTCACAGGTCGTAGCGCGTCGTCGGCGCGGCCGTCAGCTCGAGTCACGCCGCCAGCCTAATGGGACGGGCTGACACACCTCAGAGCTGGTATACGGAACCGGGGCGTACCACATCTATCGGGCCGGAGTAGGCAGCCGCCGCCTCTTCCCGGGTGACCGCCTCGTTGCCCCAGGCCTGGACCAGATGGGTGAGCAGCAGCCGGCGTGCCCCGGCACGGGTGGCGTGCTCCCCCGCCTCCTTGCCGGTGAGGTGCAGGTCCGGCGGGTTGTCGCAGGTCTCCAGGTAGCTCGCCTCGCAGAGGAACAGGTCGGCGCCCTTCGCGAGCTTGGTCAGCGCGTCACACGTGCCGGTGTCCGCCGAGTACGCCAGCGTGCGCCCGCCGTTCTCCAGCCGCATCCCGTACGTCTCGACGGGGTGGTTCATCCGGTCGACGGTCAGCCGGAACGGGCCGATCTCGAAGTCCCCCGGCCGCAGCGTGCGGAACTCGTAGACGTCGTCCAACGCACGGCTCCCGCCGTCGTACGCCGCCGACAGCCGCTCCGCGGTGCCGGCCGGACCGTAGACCGGAATCACCGGCAACGGGGCGTCCGGCGCGTAGCGCCGCGCCACCACGTACGAGCAGGCGTCGAGGATGTGGTCGGCGTGCAGGTGCGAGAGCGCCACCGCGTCGATGGAGTGCATGTCGGCGTACCGCTGCAGCGCGCCGAGCGAGCCGGTGCCGAAGTCGACCAGCAGCCGGAAGCCGTCCGCCTCCACCAGGTACGACGAGCAGGGTGCGTCCGGCCCCGGGAAGCTGCCCGCGCAGCCGACGACGGTGAGCCTCATCGGGCGGCACCGCCGGTCGCGAGGCGTACCCCACCGAACGCCGTGACGTCGCCGAGCGCGGGACCGAGGAAACGGCGGCCGAGGCGGGCAAACGGCTCGGAATCCCCGGTGGCCAGGAAACGGTGCCGCGGCGCCTCGGTGTCGGTGCCGCGCAGCAGGTCGCCTTCGGTGAGCACCCGGTACAGGTCCTTCGCCGTCTCCTCGGCGCTGGACACCAGGGTCACACCTTCTCCCATCACGAGGTTCAGCATGCCGGCCAGCAGCGGATAGTGGGTGCATCCCAGCACCAGTGTGTCCACCTCAGCGCGTTGCAGCGGCTCGAGATAGCCCTGCGCCAGACCCAGCAACTGCCGGCCGGTGGTCACGCCGCGCTCCACGAAGTCGACGAACGCCGGGCACGCCACGCTCGTCACCGTCACCTGTGGTGCCGCTCCGAAGGCATCGGCGTACGCCCCGCTGCCGATCGTGGAGCGGGTGCCGATCACGCCCACCTGGCCGTTGCGGGTGGCCACGACGGCATGGCGTACGGCGGGGCGGATCACTTCGACCACAGGAACCGGGTACCGTTCCCGCGCGTCGTGCAAACAAGCGGCCGAAGCCGAGTTGCACGCGATCACCAGCGCCTTGACGCCGGACTCGACGAGATGGTCCAGGGCGTCGAGCGCGAACCGGCGGACCTCGGCGATCGGCCGTGGCCCGTACGGGACGTGGGCGGTGTCCCCGACGTACAGCAGCTGCTCGTGGGGCAGCTGGTCGAGGATCGCCCGAGCTACGGTGAGACCGCCGACGCCGGAGTCGAAAATGCCGATGGGGGCGTCCGTCACGGTGCGCAAGACTACGCCGGATTGCCGTTTCGCCCTGTCTCTCAGCCGTCCGATGTCACCAAGGCGACACCCGATCGCGTGCTCCGCTTTTGCGGGTTCCTGTGACGGAGCACACACTTTAGGAGTTATGGGATCGGTTATGGCGAGATGTCCGGACGAGCATCGCCGATGACAAGGCCACAACTCGGCTATATCCTCCTGGACCCGCCGCGTTTCGCGATCCCGCTGGGATTGTGCGCCGGTTTGCGCAAGAATCGGTCACTGTGAGTTCGCACGCGTCCACTACACCGAGTCCGACATCCGCAGGCCACGCCCCGGTTGACGGCCACTCGAGGTCGCCACAGCTCGTGGGGCGGGGGCCGGCCGGCGGCACGCCTCCGACGTGGGGGCAGTTGCAGACGCCGCCGCACTCAGCCGCGTACGCGCGACCGGCGCCACCGCACAGCTACCAACCCGACGACGACGAGCTCCCGTTGTTCGGCGGCGCGCTGTCGGCCAAGGAGTCGCCGCTGCGGATGCGTCACCTGATGGCCCTCTGCGCCTGGGCGGCCGGGGTCACCGTACTGGGTCTGTTCGTCGGCTTCTGGGCGATGCTGAAGCTGATGTCGTACGGCACCGCAGGTTGGTTCGAGCCGATCATCGTGCTGACCGGGCTGTCCGGGATCGCGCTGGCCATCGCGTCGTTCATCACCGCCGACCGAGACAAGATCCCGTGGATCCTGATGGGCGGCAGCACGGGCGTGCTGATCCTCGCCATCGCACTGACGGCCGCTGCCTGACGAGCCACCGGCTCAGGCCCAGAGCTGGCCTTCCAGCTTGTCCTCGGCTTCGGAGATGGTGCCGGCGTAGGCGCCGGTGGAGAGGTACTTCCAGCCGGCGTCGGCCACGATGAACGCGATGTCCGCGTCGCGGCCGGCCTTGCGTACCTCGTGGCCGACGGCGAGCGCCACGTGCAGCACCGCGCCCGTTGACGGACCCGCGAACAGGCCCTCCACCTCGACCAACTGGCGGGTACGCAGCAACGCGTCCCGGGTGCCGACCGAGAACCGCCGGGTCAGCACGGTCGGGTCGTACAACTCGGGTACGTAGCCCTCGTCGATGTTGCGCAGCCCGTACACGAGCTCGCCGTACCGGGGCTCGGCGGCGACGATCTCGACCTCCGGGTTCTTCTCGCGCAGGTAGCGGCCGGTGCCCATCAGGGTGCCGGTGGTCCCGAGTCCCGCCACGAAGTGGGTGACAGTCGGCAGGTCGCGCAGCAGCTCGGGGCCGGTGGTCTCGTAGTGGGCGCGGGCGTTGGCTTCGTTGCCGTACTGGAAGAGCATCACCCAGTCGGGGTGCTCCTCGGCGAGCTGCTTGGCGACCGCGACCGCCTGGTTGGAGCCGCCGGCGGCCGGCGACGGGATCACCTCGGCGCCGTACATCCGCAGCAGCTGGCGGCGCTCCTCGGAGGTGTTCTCCGGCATCACGCACACCAGCCGGTAGCCGCGCAGCTTCGCCACCATCGCCAACGCGATGCCGGTGTTTCCGCTGGTCGGCTCCAGGATGGTGTCACCCGGTCGGAGCCGACCCTCGGCCTCGGCGGTACGGATCATGTAGAGCGCAGCCCGGTCCTTCACGCTGCCGGTCGGGTTGCGATCCTCCAGCTTGGCCCAGATCCGTACGTTGGGGGCGGGCGACAGCCGGGGCAGGCCGATCAGCGGCGTGTCGCCACATGCGTCGAGCAGGGTGTCGTACCTGGCCATCGCCGACCTCCTCTGTCTAGCCGCGGGTCCCCGCGAGCGCGGCTGCCGCGGCGAAGCCGAGAGCGCCGCCCGCGACGGCGGGCAGGATGGTCACGGAGTCGCCGTCGGAGAGCTTGGTCTCCAGGGCGCCGGTGAACCGTACGTCCTCGTCGTTGACGTACACGTTGACGAACCGGTGCAGCGCACCTTCCTCTGTGATCAGCCGGCCGCGCAGGCCCGGATACTTCGCGTCGAGGTCGGTGAACAGGTCGGCGAGCGAGTCGCCGGCGCCTTCGACAGCCTTCTGGCCGCCGGTGTGGGTACGCAGAATCGTCGGAATTCGAACTTCGATTGCCATGGCGGAACGAGTCTCCTGATGTGGTGGTTACCGAGGTTGGCTGGGGGCGGACTGTCGGCCGGGTGGCGGGTGCGGCGGTGCGCCCGCTCAGTTGCCGGCTGGACAGTCGTACACGACCGAGGTCGGGGTCTGCCCGAACATGTACGTCTGCACCGCGTGCTGGTCGACCCCGGCGATCTCCACCGGCTCCTCGCTGACCTCGCCGTCGGTGATCCGGTACGACCGGAACTCGACCTCGCCGGCGTCGCGGGTCGACACCAGCACGTAGTGGGCGTCGGGCTCGCTGGCGAGCGCGATGTCGGTACGCGACGGGTACGCCTCGGTGGCGGTGTGCGAGTGGTAGATGACGACCGGCTCCTCGTCACGGTCGTCCATCTCGCGCCACACCTGCAACTGCTCCATCGAGTCGAAACGATAGAACGTCTGGGAGCGCTCCGCGTTGGTCATCTCGACAAATCGCTCCGCTCTACCCGAACCGGCCGGACCCGCGACAATGCCGCACGCCTCGTCCGGGTGGTCCCGGCGGGCGTGCGCCACGATCGCGTCGTAGATGGCACGGTCGAGCCTCAGCACGCGTTACAGGCTACCGTCCGCAGCCGGGTGACGAACTGTGGCGGTGACCACGCGTCTTCCGCTGGTCACACGAGTGGCGTACTCTCCAGCGCCTCGACCAGCGACTCCTGCATGTACGTGAGGTAGCCGTACACGGACAGCTGCATCGCCCGTACGCCGGTCGGGTCGCGCATCGCCGCGTCGTCGATCTCGTCGGACAGGTCGGTGTCGTCGGCGATGTCGACCTTGATCCCGAGCGCCAGCCGGGCGTCGGTGAGCGCCCGCAGCCACGCCTCGGCCTGCTCGCCGTCGAGGCGTACGCCCCCGCTGCGGTCCGGCAGGCAGCTGAGCACCACGCCGATCTGATGCGACTTCTCGGTACGCAGGTCCTCCTCGGTGAGCCGCCGAAACTCCGCCGCCTCCTCCCGGTCGTCGGGGTATACGACCGGGAACAGCCGTTCGGTGATCGGGTCCCCGACCGGCGGCGCGGTCACCAGGTTGGCGGTCTCGGTGAACACCCGCCGCAGGATCGCGACCTCGGGGTTACCAAGCGTGGTCACGCAGAACTCGCCGTCGCGGCGGAACAGACCCGGATACGTCATCAGGACTTCTCGATGGTGGCCCACAGTCCGTGCGCGTGCAGTCGGGACGCGTCGTGCTCCATGCGCTCCCGGGCCCCGGAGGAGACCACCGCCCGACCCTTGTGGTGTACGTCGAGCATCAGCTTCTCCGCCTTCTCCCGGGTGTAGCCGAACAACTTCTGGAACACCCAGGTGACGTACGACATGAGGTTCACGGGGTCGTTGTGCACCACGGTGATCCACGGCCGATCGACTTCGGCGGTCTCCTCGGTCTCCGTCGCCTGGGCAGGCGTCACCTGGGTGCCCGTCATGCCGTCCAGCCTATCGAGGAATCCCGGACCGGCGGTGGCCGGGAACCGCCGCGCAATAGGCTCTGTCGGATGGAGCGGCACAGTCGTACGGAACCAAGCACCGCGCTGGCGACGGACCACTACGAGCTGACGATGCTCTCGGCGGCGCTGCGGGACGGCACCGCGGAGCGGCGCTGCGTCTTCGAGGTGTTCGCCCGCCGGCTCCCCCGCGGCCGCCGGTACGGCGTGGTCTGCGGCACCGGGCGGCTGGTCGAGCTGCTCACCCGGTTCCGGTTCGGCGACGCCGAGCTGGACTTCCTGACCCGCTCCGGCGTGGTCGACAGCAAGACCGCCGACTGGCTGGCGAACTACCGGTTCACCGGAGACATCGACGGGTACGCCGAGGGCGAGCTCTACTTCCCCGGCTCCCCGATCCTGTCCGTCTCGGGCAGCTTCGCCGAGGCGGTGATCCTGGAGACGCTGGTGCTCTCGGTGCTCAACCACGATTCGGCGATCGCCTCGGCGGCGGCCCGGATGGTGACCGCCGCGCACGGCCGGCCGATCATCGAGATGGGCGGCCGGCGTACCCACGAGGACGCGGCGGTGGCGTGTGCCCGGGCGGCGTACCTGGCCGGGTTCGCGTCGACCTCCAATCTGGAGGCCGGCCGCCGGTACGGCATCCCCACGGCCGGTACGGCGGCTCACGCGTTCACGCTGCTGCACGACTCCGAGGCCGACGCGTTCGCCTCGCAGGTCGCCACGCTCGGCAAGAACACGACGTTGCTGGTCGACACGTACGACATCAGCCAGGGGATCCGCAACGCGATCGCGATCGCGGGGCCACAGCTGCGGGCGATCCGGCTCGACTCCGGGGACATGTCGGTGCTGGCGCAGCAGTCCCGGGAACTGCTCGACTCGCTCGGCGCCCCGGACACCAAGATCGTGGTCTCCGGGGATCTCGACGAGTACCAGATCGCGGCGCTCGCCGCCGAGCCGGTGGACTTCTACGGGGTCGGCACCTCGCTGGTGACCGGCTCGGGCGTACCGACGGCTCAGTTGGTCTACAAGCTGGTCGAGGTGGACGGCAAGCCGGTGGTGAAACGCAGCGAGCACAAGGCCACCCGGGGCGGCCGCAAGACCGCCGTACGCCGGCACAAGCCCACCGGCACCGCCACCGAGGAGGTGGTCGCGGTGCAGGGCGACCCCGAGGCGCGGCCGAACGACCGGCCGCTGCAGCGGTGCTTCGTCAGCGGCGGCGAGCCGCTCGACGTACCGTCGCTTCAGGAGGGTCGGGAACTGTTGCGCCACGGCCTCACCTGCATCCCGTGGGAGGGCCTGAAGCTCTCGGAAGGCGACCCGGCAGTACCAGTGATTTTTTCGGGAGTACGCGATGGCTAGGGCACTGATCGTCGTGGACGTGCAGAACGACTTCTGCGAGGGAGGGTCGCTCGCCGTGGCGGGCGGCGCCGCGGTGGCCGCCCGGATCACCGACTCGCTGTACTCGACGGCGGACTGGGACCACGTGGTGGCCACCCGCGACCATCACGTCGACCCGGGCGACCACTTCAGCCGGCACCCCGATTTCGTCGCGTCCTGGCCCGCGCACTGCGTCGTCGGCACGACCGGCGTCGAGCTGCACCCGGCGCTGGACGCGTCCCGGATGGAGGCGATCTTCGACAAGGGCGAGTACGCCGCCGCGTACTCCGGCTTCGAAGGCCGCTCCGGCGGCACCCCGCTCGCCGAGTGGCTGCGCTCCCACGACGTCACCGACGTGGACGTGGTCGGCATCGCCACCGACTACTGCGTACGCGCCACCGCGCTGGACGCCGTACGGGAGGGCTTCGCCACGCGGGTGCTGCTGGACCGTACCGCCGGGGTCGCGCCCGAGACGGTGGCGACGGCGCTGGACGACATGCGCGAAGCCGGCGTCGAGCTGGTCGGCTAGCCGCCACCCAGCAACATGATCAACTTCGCCCCCTGCCGAAACGCGCCGGGCGTGTTTCGGTATCAGCCGTACTTGATCATGAGGTGCCCCGCCAGAACGGCTCGGCACCCGAGAACAGCCGCTCTGTCAGTGCGACCACGTCGGCACGGCAGCCGGCAAAGGAACCCCACACGGCCACCGCCCACCGCGTGACGGCGGCCGCATGACCGGGCACCGAGTCGGCCCGCGCCCCCGCCTCCGCGACGTCTCGCACGGTTACGGTGCCCGGCGATGCCGGACGGTCGAACACCGGCCAGTCCGGCCGCGGCTTGCCCATCAGCGAATGCGCGGTGCGTACGCCGATCCCGGAGATGCCGCGGTCGAGCGCCAGATACAGCCCCACCAGCGAGTACGCCACCCGGATCTGCTTCGTGCCGCCGCCCGCGTGCTGGGCGCCGTACGCGTCGACGGTCAACTGGTGGCACCGGGCGAGTTCGGGGTGCTGGGACTCGTACCCCGTGATCTCGGAAAGCAGCACCTCACAGCCGGCGGAGGCGTTCCCGCGACCCGAGGCGATCCAATCGCCGGCGGCTTGTACGACACCGCAGCCCGGGCAGATGTCCACAGCGTCATCCAACACCAGCGTCATCCAAACACCAGCCCCCGTCTGCCGGCGGGATTCGGGCATCCGGCACGCTTAGCGGCATGACCGACACCGCGATATCAGTGCGCGGCCTGCGGAAGTCGTACGGTGGCACCGCGGCCGTCGACGGGATCGACCTGCAGGTGGCCCGCGGCGAGGTGTTCTCGCTGCTCGGCCCGAACGGCGCCGGCAAGACCACCACGGTGGAGATCCTCGAGGGCTACCGGCGCCGCGACGCGGGCGAGGTGAGTGTGCTCGGAGTCGACCCCCGCGAGGCGGGCGCCGACTGGCGGGCCCGGATCGGCATCGTGCTGCAGTCCACCGGCGAGTTCGAGGAGCTCAAGGTCTCCGAGGTGGTACGCCACTTCGCCGCGTACTACCCGGCGCCGGACGACGCGGACGCCGTGATCGAGCGGGTCGGGCTCGCCGAGAAGCGGGACGCCCGGGCCAAGACGCTCTCGGGCGGCCAGCGGCGGCGACTCGACGTGGCGCTGTCGATCATCGGCCGGCCCGAGCTGCTGTTCCTGGACGAGCCGACCACCGGCTTCGACCCGCAGGCCCGCCGCGACTTCTGGGACGTGGTACGCCGCCTCGCACAGGCCGGCACCACGATCCTGCTCACCACGCACTACCTGCACGAGGCGGAATCGCTCGCCGACCGGGTCGCGGTCATCGACCACGGCCGGATCGTCGACCTCGGTACGCCCGCCACGCTCGGCGGTCGCGACAAGCAGCCCGCGGTGGTGCGCTGGGACGGCGGCGAGGTGCGTACCGACACGCCGACCAAGGTGGTGGCCGACCTCGCCGCGACGTACGACGGCGCCGAGATCCCCGGACTGTCGGTCACGAGGCCGACCCTGGAGGACATCTACCTGAGCATGATCGCCGCCGAGTCGCAGCCACGCGACGCAGCCGAAGCGGGCGACCG
>Ga0137374_10010278_pt1 | contig 11011 bp, 7 predicted proteins | sample SagtaG_20_FD_104811 | JGI IMG/M metagenome (GOLD analysis project Ga0137374, IMG submission 104811) | Vadose zone soil microbial communities from Sagehorn Ranch, Mendocino, California, USA - Sage1_R_100_16 metaG | ecosystem: Environmental > Terrestrial > Soil > Vadose zone | place: USA...
GCAGACCCGAATTACGCCCTCGCTTATGTTGGACTCGCCGACTGCTACCTGTTGCTGGAAGACTACGGTGGCACTCCCGCCAACGAGACTTATCCGAAAGCCAAGGCCTTCGCGCAGCGTGCTCTCCAGCTTGATGGTTCGCTGGCAGAAGCGCACACGTCATTAGCGTACGTCTTTAGTAATCTGTGGCAATGGGAACAAGCTGAAGAAGAGTTCAAGCGCGCGATAACGCTAAATCCGAATTACTCAACCGCACATCACTGGTATAGCCTTTATCTTCTCGATTTGGGGCGAATTGATGAGGCAATGACGGAGATCAAACGTGCGCATGAGCTGGATCCTCTTTCGCTCATAATTGGTACTACCCTCAATTACGCTTATTTCGCGAAGGGCGATGTGGACTCCTCAATCGCGCAATGCAAAAGAGTCATCGACCTCGATCCGGGTTTCCCGAGGGCACATGAATATTTAGGCTTGGGATATCTAGCGCAAGGACGGTACCCAGAAGCCATTGTGGAGATTCACAAGGCAGTTGAATTGTCTGGAAGAGACAGGCGGCCTCTCCGCGATCTCGGATACGGCTACGCGGTTTCGGGAAAGCGTGCCGAAGCGCTCACCGTACTTAAAGAGATTGAAGGGAACTATGAAAAGCACAAAGCGATCGGACAAGACTTCGCGGCAGTGTACGCAGGGCTGGGAGAGAAGGATCAAGCATTTGCCTGGTTGGAAAAGGATTTTCAGGCTCGCAGCGGGTTGTTGGCCTGGAGTAGATGGACACCGCCCTTCGATTCGCTCCGCAGCGACCCGCGCTTCGCAGACTTGCTACGGAGGATGGGCTTAAGCCATAAGCGGGAAACAGGACAAATCCGCCGATAACTTCTTTGAATCCTAAGAACTTCTTCGCGGAGCTGAAGCGGCGCAACGTTTACAAGGTTGCGATCGCTTATGCAGTCGTCGCGTGGCTGCTGATGCAGATAGCGACGCAGGTCTTTCCGTTCCTCGAGATTCCAAATTGGGCAATCCGGTTGGTGATAATGCTGATTGTAATTGGTTTTCCCATTGCCCTCGTGATCGCATGGGCCTTCGAGCTGACGCCGGAAGGATTGAAGCGAACGGAGTTTGCGGACGAATTGCCGAAAAAGTCGGCGCGTACTCGCGCGTGGATTTATGTTGTTATTATCGCCGGGGCGATCTCGGTGAGTTTGTTTTTCTTCGGGCGCTACACCGCGACCAGCAAGCAGAGCGGATTAACTGAGGTGCCGACGAAGTCGATCGCCGTCCTGCCTTTTGAAAACCTGAGCGGCAACCCTGAAAACGCATACTTTACTGATGGAATCCAGGAAGAGATCCTGATGCGTCTAGCCAAGATTGCCGATCTGAAAGTGGTCTCGCGGACGTCGACAGTGCGCTATAAGAGTTCGCCGGAGACTCTGCGCGAGATCGGGACGCAGCTCGGCGTTACAAACGTCCTTGAAGGCAGCGTGCAACGCACCGCTGACCGAGTGCACGTGAACGTCCAGTTAATCAAAGCAGCAAGCGACGTACATCTCTGGGCGGAAGCGTACGACCGAAAGCTGACCGACATTTTTGCTGTCGAGAGCGAGATCGCGAAGACGATCGCCGAGACGCTACAAGCGAAGCTTACTGGCTCCGAAGAACGTGCGATCTCGGCTAAACCAACGGCGGATTTTGAAGCGCATCAGCTTTATCTCAAGGGCCGCTATCTTTGGAATAGACGGACGGGCGAGAATCTTAAGAAAGCACTGACCTATTTTGAGCAAGCAGCTGAGAAGGATCCGCACTACGCCCTCGCCTACGCAGGCATCGCCGACAGCTGCTTTTTAATTCCCGCTTACTCGGCAGGAACTCCTCAAGACTATCTTCCTCGCGCACGAGCTGCCGCACAAAGGGCAGTCCAGCTCGACGATTCGCTGGCCGAAGCGCACACCTCCCTCGCTTACGTGTTCTTTCTCGATTTCGAGCGCGCCCAATCGGTGAAAGAATTCGAACGCGCGATTTCCCTAAATCCGAATTACGCACCGGCCCACCAATGGTATGGCAGACTCCTGCTTCCGATGATGGGAGAGTTCGACAAAGCTATCGCGGAGGAAAAACGAGCCCTTGAGCTCGACCCAGTCTCGCCGATCATCAGCACCGACCTCGGGACCGTTTACACGCTGGCGAGACGATATGACGAAGCGATTGCTCAACTGCGCGACACGGTGGAAATGCATCCGCAATTTCATCGGGGCCACTGGGAACTTGGATGGGCGCTAGAATTAAAAGGCGCTACCGGCGAAGCGATTGCCGAATATCGCAAAGCATTCGAACTCAGCGACAACCCGGTCGTGCTCGCGCTGCTCGCGCACGCCGAGGTGAGCATTGGAAAGCAAAGTGAAGCGCGGCAAATATTGGGCCAGCTTACTGAAGAGACCAAGACGCGCTACGTGCCGGCATACGCTTTTGCCGTGATTCACCTGGCGCTTGGCGAAAAGGATCAGGCGCTGGATTGGCTGGAAAAGGCGGCTCGCGATCACGCCGGTCCTTATGTCTACCTTATCAAGGTCGATCCGTATCTCGATCCTCTGCGTGGCGATCCGCGCTTCGAAACGCTTGTTTCCTCAATCTTGTCCGGGTCTGTAAAGTAATCTCTCAACGTGAATGAGCGCTGATGAATGCGAAGCAATTTTTCACTGAGCTGAAGCGACGCAACGTTTACAAGGTTGCGATTGCTTACGGCGTCGTGGCGTGGCTCCTGATGCAGGTCGCGAGTCAGATTTTTCCGTTCTTCGAAATTCCGAATTGGGCGGTGCGTCTTGTGGTGTTGCTGCTGGTTATCGGATTTCCTGTGGCGATGATTCTGGCCTGGGCGTTTGAACTCACGCCGGAAGGAATCAAGCGCACCCCAGACGCGACGGGTCGAATTAACATCCATTTCCTGCAGCACTTAGGTTACTCCAAGTGAAACGGCCATCATTGGGTGCGATTCTTTGCGGGCTCATCCCTTTCGTAGCCGTGTGCTTTTCCGTGCCCCTGTGGGATCGCATTTACCCCACCGTCCTAGGAATACCGTTCAACTTTTTCTGGCTGATCTCATGGCTGGTTCTTACCCCACTCTGCATGTGGGGCGCATATCGGCTGGAGGCGCGCCGCGCTTCTGACCCCAGCGATAAAGACGGCGGCACACCATGAACTCCGTCGTCGCCCTGGCGCTAATTTCTGTCATCGTTGCAGTAGGCTCGTTTTTAGGTTTTTATGCCGGGTCTCACCGCAAGATGGATCTGGAACAATGGATCGTGGGCGGCAGAGGCTTCGGCATGCTGCTGGTCTGGCTGCTAATGGCCGGAGAAATCTATACGACGTTCACATTCCTCGGGGCTAGTGGCTGGGCTTACTCCAAAGGTGGACCCGCCCTGTATATTCTGGGGTACCAGCCTTTGGCATATGTGGTTTCGTTCTTCATTCTGCCCCAAATCTGGGAAGTTGGAAGGAGATATCGTCTGCAAACGCAGGCCGATTTCTTTCATGTGCGGTACAGCAGCAAGTATCTCGCCGCCTTCGTTGCTTTCGTGGGAGTGGTCTTCATCGTCCCCTATCTGCAGCTTCAGCTCACAGGGCTCGGGATCATTGTGGAAGTGGCGAGTTTTGGAGGGATCACTCGCACACCGGCCATGGTGATCGCTTTCGCGATCGTTGCCGCATTCGTACTCACTAGCGGAGTACGGGGAGTGGCGTGGGTCAGCGTATTGAAAGATTTCCTGCTGCTGTTTGCCGCCGTTTTCGTTGGCATCGCGGTGCCATACATTTACTTTGGCGGCATTGGCCCGATGTTCACCGCGCTCGCTCGCGCCAAACCCAGTCACTTGGTAATGCCGGGCGCTACCGAGAACCTGGGACACGGCTGGTATATGTCAACAGTTCTGCTGACGGCACTTGGGTTTTACATGTGGCCGCCAACGTTCGGCGCCAGCTTTACCGCGAAGAGCGGCGATACCCTACGTCGGAACGCGGTGATAATGCCCTTCTACAGCATCACTATGCCCCTTGTGCTCTTCGTGGGCCTCGCCGCAATTCTGGTTTTGCCAGGCCTTGGCAACGGCAACCTTTCGATGTTAACGATGGTGCAGAAGACCTTCCCACCTTGGTTCCTAGGCATAATTGGCGGGGCAGGCGCTCTCACGGCGATGGTTCCGGCGGCGATCTTAATTCTTACTGCAGCAACGTTGTTTGCGAAGAACCTGTGCCGCCCCATTTTGTCGCCCGCCATGACCGACAAACAGGTTGCAAAATTGGCCAAGATCACGGTCCTGGCGGTCACCGTGGTCGCTCTGTGGTCGGCTATCTACAGCTCCACCACTCTGGTCGCGCTTTTGCTGCTGGGATATGCCGGCGTAACGCAATTCTTCCCTGGTGTCGTGCTTGGTCTTTATTCGAAACGCGTCACAATGCCGGGAGTATTCGCCGGGTTGGTGGTCGGGGTGCTTACCGTCGCATTCCTGATGCTCACAAACAGGGACCCGTTATTCGGGTTGAACGCTGGTTTTCTCGCGTTGTGCCTCAACTTTGCAGTGACTGGCATCGTAAGCCTGCTCACACATTCGCAGGTGCGCAGTTTTGAGCATTCCGCCCACGAGCATGTGCTGCAATAGACAATCTTGCCGAAATCTGCTCTCGGACTGTTTCGGCAGTAACGTATTCTTAAGTTCTTTCCGAAGGGATGCCCAGAAGAACGCTCTCAGACCTCCAGGGCCGCCCCTCTGCCCATGCGGCCCCGCGCGAGAGAAGCCGCCTCGATTCCTATGAAGCTGGCCGTCTTCAACGCTTGTTTTGGACGTTGCATGCGCTTTTCAAGTCAGCCGCATCAAGGTAAAGTGCTGCAGGTGACGAGCGCTTCGTCAAGGCGCGCACAGTGAACTCGAAGAACTTCTTCGCTGAGCTGAAGCGGCGCAACGTCTACAAAGTTGCGATCGCTTACGCAGTCGTCGCATGGCTGCTGATGCAGATAGCGACGCAGGTTTTCCCGTTCCTGGAGATTCCAAACTGGGCAATCCGGCTGGTGATAATGCTGATCGTGATCGGGTTTCCGATCGTGCTCATCATCGCATGGGCCTTTGAGCTAACGCCGGAAGGATTGAAGCGAACGGAGTCTGTGGACGAATTGCCGACAAAGCCACCGCGTAATCGCGCATGGATTTACGTTGTGATCGTAGCCGGCGCGACTTCGGTGGGCGTCTTTTTTCTCGGGCGTTACACGAGTTCGAACCAAAGCGCTCAGTTGCCGGCGAAATCGATCGCGGTGCTGCCGTTTGACAATCAAAACCGTGACCCTGACACCGAGTACCTCTCTGACGGTATTCCTGAGAGCATCATCAACAGCCTCTCACAGTTGCCGAATCTCAAGGTGATGTCGCGCAACTCAGTATTCCATTACAAAGGGAAAAACACAGATGCGCAGGTGGTAGCAAAAGAGTTGAGAGTGCAGGCGGTGCTCACGGGCCGGATGACACAACGTGGTGATGGTCTTTCGATCAGCGTGGAGCTTATCAACGCGCAAGACAACAGCGAGATTTGGGGTCAGCAGTACAATCGCAAACTCGCCGATGTGTTCGCGGTGCAGGAAGAGATCGCGAAAGAGATTTCCGAGAAGCTAAGTTTGAAGCTGAGCGGCGCTGAAAAACAGCAACTGGCGAGGCGCCCCACAGAAAACCTCAGAGCCTTCCAGTATTACATGCAGGGGCGGGCGGTTGCCCAACGTCGCATCCGCGAGGATCTGCTCACGGCTATTCGCTATTACGAGAAGGCGTTGGAGGAAGATCGCAATTATGCGCTTGCCTACGCGGGCCTAGCTGATGCCTATGGAAATCTTGGAGTGTACGGCTACACTGCGCCCATAGACGGCCGGCGCAAAGCGGAGGCGGAAGCGCGCAGAGCCCTCGGATTCGATGAGAACCTGGCCGAAGCTCACGCAGTACTTGGTCTCGCTTATACCTATTTTGCCCCGTCGAATTTCTCCCTAGGTGATCGCGAACTGCGGCACGCTATCGAACTCAGCCCGAGTTTAGCGATGGCCCATCAATATTTGGCAATTTCGCTCGTGCGACAGGGGCGCTTCGATGAAAGCTTACAGGAACTCACGAAAGGTCGCGAACTCGACCCGCTCTCGTCAATCATTGCACGGGCAGCGGCCCTTCCTTACTACCTCAAGCGAGATTACGGTCGAGCACTTGAGCTGCTCCGGCAGGCCAATGAAGTCGGTCCTCCGTTTAGCACTACCTGGGAAGTAGGAGTGTACATTCGAAACCAGTCTTTTAACGAAGCGCTTGCGGAGTTAGAGAAGGCCAAGCCGGAGAGAAAAAGTGATCCACTTTTGACTTACAGCATAGGAATGATCTATGCGGCCCAAGGGAAGCGAGCCGAGGCGCTTCAGATCATCAAAGACCTGGAAGCGATGTCTGGTGCAAACCTGAGCGAGGCCCACTGGATTGCCAAAATTTATGCGACATTGAACGAGAAAGAGATGGCGTTTTCATGGCTGGAGCGTGGCTTGGCAACGGGAGCGATCGCAGTCTTTTATAAAGACGAGCCCGTGTGGGACCCAATTCGCGGCGACCCGCGATTCGCCGACCTGCTGTGGAGGATGGGGCTTAAGCCATGAGCGGGAAACAGGACAAACCCGCCGATAACTCCTTTTGAGTCCTAAGGACTTCTTCGTCGGCTTAAGGCGCCGCTAGGTTTATCTTGGCAAAACGGTTGCAAGGGCCACTTTGAGGGCGAGTTTTGTCAAGGCAGCGTGGAAAACATCCAGACACCGCGTGATACCGGAAAAGCTCCGCGTCTGATACGCGCTCTTGGTCTGTGGTCGGCGATTGCGGTGATCGTCGGATCAATGATCGGGCAGGCCGTTTTTCTGGTAGCCAGCGATATGGCCCGTGAATTGGGCTCGCCAACAAGAGTTCTCGCGGTCTGGATCATCGGCGGAATTGTGGTGCTGCTTGGAGCTTTCTGCTACGCAGAGCTAGGCGCAGCCATGCCAGAGGCAGGCGGCGACTATATTTATCTCAGTCGAGGGCTCAGCCCTGTGTGGGGATTTCTGTTTGGCTGGACGAGTTCAATGATTATGAGACCGGGCGGGGCCGCTGTAACTGCCGCCGGGCTTTTGCGCTTTACTGGATTTCTTTTGCCGTCCGTTGCTAATCCGATATTCACATGGGATCTCACTCTTCCGTTCCAATTGCAGCCGTACCAATTCACGTTTACGACCGCGCAACTCCTCGCAGCGGGAATCATCGTGCTGGTCACAGCGATCAACTACCTCGGAGTCCGCACGGCGGGTCATTTCCAGATATTTCTGACATCATTGAAAGTTGGAGCCGTGGTTGCAATCGTCATCCTTGGGCTAACGCTAGGCACGCTTAGCAGAGTTCATCCCACACTCATCACATCGGCTGCTCAAGGTAGCAGTGGCGCAATTCTGATGGCCCTTGTACCAGCCATGCTGGCTTACAACGGATTTCAAAACTTGGGACCACTCGGCGGGGAGGTGTCTAATCCGCAAAGGAACATTCCACGGGCAGTGATACTCGGATCACTGTTGGTGATCAGCCTTTACGTGCTCGTCAATTGGACATACTTCCACATACTAGGGTTCTCCCGAGTAGCACAGTCTCAGTACGTCGCTGCCGATGCAGTGGCGCTACTCATCGGCAACAGAGGTGCCAAGTGGATCACAGTGGCCATGATTGTTTCTGCGTTCGGAGCGCTCCACGCTGGTTTCTTGACGGGCTCTAGGGTTCCATATGCAATGGCGCGTGATGGGCATTTCTTTCGCTTTGCCGGGCGCATCCAGCCCGTCTTCCATACACCTAGCGGTGCTCTAATCTTTCAGGGCTGTATCGCGATCCTGTTGGTGCTCACGGGCACCTACCAAGAATTGTATTCCTTCCAGATGTTCGCCATCTGGGGCTTTTTTGGTTTAATCGCCATCGCGCTGATTCGTTTACGCAGAAAAAAACCGGCCTTTACCCGTTCCTATCGGGCATGGGGATATCCGTGGACTCCGCTGGCCTTCGGTGCTGCCGCGGTGGCCATCTCGGTGAATCTGTGGTTAGTACGACCCGTTCGTTCTTCAATTGGGCTGGCGGTGATCATGCTTGGGATACCGTTCTTTTACTATTGGCGCAGACGTGCAGCCGAGCCGCTATCACGCTCGGGGTAATCTTTGTGAACTTTCCTGACGGATAGCACGCGCGACCGATTGGGGTCCGGTTATTTCTTCAGCTCGATGTCCAGAGCGTGCGCCTCATTCTTCCCAACGTTTTCCACGGTGTGTGTCTCAGCATTGCGCCAGACGGCCTGGCCCGCCTTAATCGTGGCGGTGTTCGTTTTGCCGTCGGGCAGCGTGAACTTCAGGGTCTCACCGTTTAACGAGTAAACCACGTGGTTGGGATGCGAGTGCATCGGACTTTTTTCACCAGGCTTCTGGTGGATATCCAAAATGCGCACTTGGCTGTTGTTCAGAATTACCTTGTAATGGGCGGGATCCACCTTCGTCGGGTCTTGACCAAATGAAATCCCGAATGACAGGATCGACATGCCGACAATTGGAACGAGTTTTTTCATTATTGATTTCCTCCTGCTTTGGAAGGCGCCGAATTCCCCGGCCTTCATTTTCGCCGATCTTGTCTTAACCAAGCAGGCCAGGCAAGCGCAGAAAGTCAAAGTGCGAAAGAACGGCCTCTCGTCTAGCGACGGGATTTACAAGGATAAACACAGATTAGATGGCCCTGGTAGAGTCCAATGTCGCACGGCGCGCCGTTGAAGGACAACGTCGTGTCCAGACGTTGCGATCCATCTGATCGCTAACATTTGAACTCGTGAAAGAGGGCTGAAAGAGGTTTAACTTCGTGGAGAGGGCCGTGAACTCGAGAAAATTCTTCACCGAGCTGAAGCGGCGCAACGTTTACAAAGTTGCGATCGCCTATGGCGTTGTGGCGTGGTTGCTCATGCAGGTCGCGACGCAGGTCTTTCCATTCCTCGAAATTCCAAACTGGGCAATCCGGCTGGTGATAATGCTGATTGTGATTGGTTTTCCCATTGCCCTCGTGATCGCATGGGCCTTCGAGCTGACGCCGGAAGGATTGAAGCGAACGGAGTTTGCGGACGAATTGCCGAAAAAATCGGCGCGTCGTCGCGCCTGGATTTATGTTGTGATCGTAGCAGCCGCGCTTTCGGTGAGTTTGTTTTTTCTTGGACGTTATATGAGTTCGAAACAAAGCGGTGCTGAGGTGCCGGTGAAATCAATCGCTGTTCTCCCATTTGAAAACCTGAGCGGTAACCCCGAAAACGCATACTTTACCGATGGAATCCAGGAAGAGATTCTGATGCGGCTGGCGAAGATCTCCGATCTGAAAGTGGTCTCGCGGACGTCGACAGTTCGCTATAAAAGGTCGCCGGGCAGTCTGCGCGAGATCGCGACGCAGCTCGGGGTTGCAAACGTGCTGGAAGGCAGCGTGCAACGCACAGCCGACCGAGTGCACGTGAACGTCCAGTTAATCAAAGCAGCAAGTGACGCACATCTCTGGGCAGAAGCATACGATCGAAAGCTAACTGACATTTTTACCGTCGAAAGCGAGATCGCGAAAACGATCGCCGAGACGATGCAAGCGAAGCTGAGTGGTTCTGAGCAGCATGCGATTGCGGCGCGCCCGACAGAGAACATAGAAGCGCATCAGCTTTACCTTAAAGGGCGCTATTTTTGGAACAGGCGAACGGGCGAAAATCTGAAAAAATCGATCGATTACTTTAATCAAGCCATCACTGCAGACCCGAATTACGCGCTCGCCTACGTGGGACTCGCCGACTGCTACGTGCTGCTGGAACAATATGCCGGCACGCCATCGAGCGAGACGCTGCCGAAAGCCAGGGCTGCGGCGCAGCGCGCTCTCCAGATTGACGACTCGCTGGCAGAGGCACACACCTCCCTGGGGTACGTCGATTGGTATTCGTGGCAGTTCGGCGAGGCTGAAAAAGAGTACAAACGCGGGATCGAACTCAACCCGAATTATCCGACGGCGCATCATTGGTACAGTATCTACCTTCTCTCGATAGGGCGAACGGATGAAGCCATGGCAGAAGTCAAACGCGCGCAGCAACTCGATCCGCTTTCGCCAATCATCGGCATCAACGTTGGAGTTCTGTACCTCTTAAAGGGCGATCTCAATGCGGGCGCCGAAGAATACAAAAAAGTCCTCGAGCTCGATCCGAACTTTCCTCGAGTGCATGACGACCTAGGTTATGTGTATCTGAAACAGGGGCGAGAGGAGGAGGCGATTGCTGAGTTACGGAAGGCGGTTGAGGTATCTGGAAGAGCGAGCGAGGAGCTGGCCTACCTTGGATACGGTTATGGAGCCTTGGGTAAGCGTGTTGAGGCGATGGCCATACTGAGGGAGCTACAACAGAATTACGACAGGCGAGAGTCGCCCGCGACGAATCTCGCGGCGGTGTACGCCGGCCTTGGGGATAAGGATCAGGCGTTCGCCTGGCTCGAAAAAGACTTCCAGGCTCGAACCGGGTTGTTAATGTTCATCACCATCCTCCCGGATTACGACACGCTTCGGAGCGACCCACGCTACACAGACTTGCTCAGGCGAATGGGGCTTAAGCCACCAGCATGAAACTGGACAAATCCCCCGAGAACTCCTTGTGAACGCGAAAAATTTCTTCGCTGAGCTGAAGCGACGCAATGTCTACAAAGTTGCGATCGCCTACGCAGTCGTCGCCTGGCTGTTGATGCAGATAGCGAGTCAGATTTTTCCGTTCTTCGAAATTCCCAATTGGGCGGTGCGATTTGTCGTGCTCGCGATCATCATCGGATTCCCGATTGCGCTGATTCTGGCGTGGGCGTTTGAACTTACGCCGGAAGGAATCAAGCGCACGGAGTCTGCAGGCGAATTGCCGACAAAATCGGCACGTAGCCGCGCCTGGATTTATCTTGTGGTCGTAGCCGGGGCGA
>Ga0137374_10010280_pt1 | contig 11010 bp, 10 predicted proteins | sample SagtaG_20_FD_104811 | JGI IMG/M metagenome (GOLD analysis project Ga0137374, IMG submission 104811) | Vadose zone soil microbial communities from Sagehorn Ranch, Mendocino, California, USA - Sage1_R_100_16 metaG | ecosystem: Environmental > Terrestrial > Soil > Vadose zone | place: USA...
CAGATCCGTGAGCCGGTCGCGGCCCTGGAAATTCAGATCGAGCTTTCCGGTCGCGGACTGCGGGTTCAGATCGCGATTGAGTTTCGCCACGATCAGCCCGGCATAATCGGTCTCTTTGCCTGGATTGGGCAGCCGGATCAGCACCGCGCGCTCGTCAGATTTGCCGTACTGCTGGATCGTTGCGTCTTTGAGATCGGTGCGCAAGCGATCGATGGGCACCGTATCGCGGAACTTCAGAACGACGTTGGCACCCCCGGCGAAGTCGATGCCCCAGTTGATGCCGTTTTTCATGAACAGACCCAGACCGGCAAGGACCCAGATCAGCGAGAACGCCACCGCGTAGAAGCGGTATTTGACGAAATCGTAATTGGTGTTGACAAAAATCTGCATGTTAAATCCTCGTCATATTAGATGCTGATCGTCTGCGGCCGCTCCTGCGGCTTGTACCAGAAGTCGAAGATCACGCGCGAAACGAAAAACGCGGTGAAGACCGACGCAAAGAGGCCGATCAGCAGCGTGACTGCGAATCCTTTGATGGGGCCGGTGCCGAATTGAAACAGGAACAACGCCGAGATGATGGTGGTCATGTGCGTGTCGATGATGGTGCCGAACGCGCGCGAGAAGCCGTTCTCGATGGCCGCGCGCACCGTCTTACCGTCGCGCAGCTCCTCGCGGATGCGCTCGAAGACCAGCACGTTCGAGTCGATGGCCATACCGAGGGTCAGGATGATTCCGGCGATGCCGGGGAGAGTCAGCGTCGCTTTGAAGATGGACATCATTCCAAGAATGATCACCAGGTTCAGAAGCAGAGCGAGAACGGCGTTGATGCCGGCGCCTTTGTAGTAGAGCAGCACCGCGAGAACCAGCGTGATGAATCCGATCAGCGACGCGAGCACGCCCTTATGGATGGAATCGCGGCCGAGCGACGGGCCGACGGTGCGCTCTTCGAGTGTCGTCAGCGATGCCGGAAGCGATCCGCTGCGCAGCACCAGCGAGAGGTCCGCCGCCTGCTGCGTGGTGAAGTTTCCTTCGATGACACCCTGATCCTCGATGCGATTCTTGATGTTCGGCGCGGACACCACTTTGTTGTCCAGCACGATCGCCAGACGGCGGCCGACGTTCGCGCCGGTGAGATCACCGAACTTGTGCGCGCCATCGGGAGTCAGCGAGAAGCCGACATTCGGCTGGCCGAGCTGCCCCTTCTGCACGCGCGCGTTCTTGAGGTCCGTTCCGGTGACCGGAATCGTTTTCCGAACTGCGTAGTATTCGAGGCCGGCAGCGCGGCCCAACTCGTCCTCGCGCGTACCCGGCAGCACTTCAACTTCGTTCTTCATGTTCGCCGCAACCGTGTCGAGCGTGCTCTTCACGTCGGGGGCGGGATTGCCTTCCACGAGACGGAACTGCAATTGCGCAGTGGTCTTGATGATGTCCTTCACGCGCGCCGGGTCATCGACGCCGGGAAGCTGAATGACGATGCGATTGCCGCTTTCCGGAGCGATCAGCGGCTCAGTGACGCCGAGCGCGTCCACGCGATTGCGGATCGTCTCCACGGCGTGATCGATCGTGTCGCGCTCGATCGCGCTCGCGGAAGCCGGTTTCATTTTGAACTGCATCGCCCCATCGGGCGTGCGGCTCAGATCGAACGACGGCAGGTAATCCTTGGCCAGCCGCTCGTACTCGGCCGTGCTGATGCCCGCCGGCGGAACAGCGACGAACGTCGTGTCGTTCACGCGGCGGGTGGTCGGGACGGGAAGATTGTTTTTCGTCGCCTGCGACTTGAGCGCTTCCGCCGCCTGATCGACTTCGATGCGCGTGGCATCGCCGACGTTGACCCGCATCTCCAGATGCGTTCCACCCTTGAGATCGAGCCCTCGGCGAATCGGCTCGGGATTGTTGCTCGTCGGAACCACCGCGGCGCTGAACGCGACCAGCACCGCCAGAATCAGGATAACTTTCCACCACAGACTACGGTTCAAGATGCCTCCAGGGTTGCTGAGTTACTCGGTTGCTTGGTTGCTGGGTGGCAGGGACTCAGCAACCGAGAAACTCAGCAACCCAGCAACTGTTACTCGGTCTCTCCACTCACCACAGTGGTGATTGCCGACCGGGCGACCTTCACCTTGACGTTGTCGGCGATCTTTAGATAGACGACTTCCGGCTCAACACCTTGAATCGTCCCGTAAATCCCGCCCGAAGTGACCACGCGATCGCCTTTTTTCAGCGAGGTCAGCATTTCCTGCGTCTTCCGTTTCTGCTTGTTCGCCGGAGCGATGACCAGAAAGTAAAAGACGAGGAAGATCGCTGCGATCGGCAGGACCTGCACCAGAAAGGCGGCGGGATTGCCGCCGGCCTGAAGAAGCTGAGCAAAGGGAATCATGATTCGTGTTCTCGGGTCAGATGCGAAAGGAAGGTTTCGCGGAACGCCGCGAACGAATGGGACGCGATAGCCTGCCGCACCTTTCGCATCAAGTCAAGGTAGAACCAGACGTTGTGGATCGTGTTGTACACCAGCCCGGCAATTTCGCCGCTGGTGAAGAGGTGTCGAAGATAAGCGCGCGAAACGGTGCGGCAGGTCAGGCAGTCGCACTCCGGATCGAGCGGGCCCTCATCCTCCAGATACTTCGCGTTCTTGATATGGACCTTGCCCCTGCTGGTGAATAGCGTGCCGTTTCGCGCGTTCCGCGTGGGCATGACGCAGTCGAACATGTCGATTCCGGCGGCGACCGCATCGAGGAGATCCTCCGGCGTGCCGACGCCCATCAGATAGCGCGGTTTCCCGGCAGGCATCAGCGACGCCGCGTAATTCACGATGTCGAACATCTCTTCTTTCGACTCACCGACGGCGATCCCGCCGAGTGCGACGCCGTCAAAGTCCATCGCTCCGATTTCTTCGACGCTTCGTTTGCGCAAATCGGCGAAGACTCCTCCTTGCACAACTCCAAACAACGGCGAACGGCGAGCGGCCAGCGACCGCTGCGCCCACCGATGCGTCAGCTCCATCGAGCGCTCCACATCGGCATGAGAGAGTCCATAGGACGGACACTCGTCGAACGCCATGGCGATGTCCACGCCCATCCGCGATTGAATCTCGATCGACTTCTCCGGCGAGAGAAAATGCAGCGAGCCATCGATATGGCTGCGGAACTCCACCCCCTCCTCGCGCACTTTGCGAATCGAAGCGAGCGAGAAAACCTGAAAGCCGCCGGAGTCGGACAGGATGGCGCGGTCCCACGACATGAACTTGTGAACCCCGCCTAACTTCTCGATCCGCTCGATCCCGGGGCGGAGCATCAGGTGGAAGGTGTTGCAGAGGATGACCTCAGGACTGAGGACTATCTCAGGACTGAGGACTGAGGACTGAGGACTGAGTGTCTTTAGTTGTTCGGTTGTTAGGCTCTTCACAGATGCGGCGGTCCCGACCGGCATGAAGACCGGTGTGTGGATGACACCGTGTGAGGTTGTGATCTGACCTGCGCGCGCGGGACCGTCAGTGTGCAGGAGCCGAAACTCAGTCCTCAGTCCTCAGTCCTCAGTCCTACTGAAGCTTCATCAGCTCGACGCGAACGCTCTTCGGCAGGTTCAGCGTAAAGCGTCCCTGCTCGATCGGCTGATTCACGCGTACATTCGTGAATTGGTACCGCGTGATGTCGCCGTCGCCTTCGGTGTACTCGAACTTCGTCGTCAAGTAGCTCTTCTTGTCGATCCAGACGCGGAGGTGACGCACGCGCCTGGCGATGCCCTTGGTCTTCGGTTTCAGATCCAAAAGGTAAAACGGCTCATCGGCTTTGTTGACGAATGTGAAATCGAAATAGGCCGCCAGCTCGTCGATCGCGCCACTCGCGCCCATGTACTTGAAGATGCGGTCCTGATACCGCTTGACCTCGATCTGCTCCGCCCGGTTCAGATCGGGGTAGTACGTCGTGAGCACTCCGTTGGCGATGAGCATTTCCACGCGCTTCGGCGCGTCGTAGCGCCAGAGAACGTTGTTCGGCTTTGAAAACGTGAAATGCCCGGTGGAGACCTCCGGCTTTGCGAGAAGCGCGAGGATTTTCTCCTGGCGGAAGTCGGCTTCCAGCGTCGCCGTCTTCTTCTGCTGCTCCTGAACTTTGCGGATCACCTCGTCGAGCGAGTTGGGATCGACGGCACGGGCAGCAAACGCGGGAACCCCCACGGCGGCGGCGCAAAGCGCGACAGACATCCACCTCGTGAGCGACATGCGAGGCCCAACGTGCCGTTACCGGAGCCTATTTCCGGATCTGCGGTGTATACTCGAGAAAAATCGAGGTTATTGATGAAAAGGGTTGGGTTGGTGATCGCGCTCCTGGCAGCGGTGCACGTTCAAGGTGTCTCCGCGGCCGTTCAATACGAATTCCGCCAAACGACACATTCCGATCTCGACGCCGCTCAAGCCACCGATATCACCGGACGTGGTGTGATCGATGGCGACCGTTCCCGCATCGATTTTCTCACCGGGAACGAGTTTCCGAACGGTACGTACGTCATCACGACGAACGGATCGAAAACGCTGACGTTCGTCGATCCATCGAAAAAGACCTTCGTCGAAGTGAACGCCGCGAGCGTGGCGACGGCGATCGGCTCCGCGCGCATCAGCGTCAACAACAAGAAAATCAACCTGACGCAGCTCGACGATCATCCCGTCATCGCCGGGTTGCCGACGGACCATTACCGGCTCATCCTGCAGTACGACATCACCGTGGCGTTCGGCACCATTCCGCTGACGCAGACCGTCAACGAGATCATCGACAAGTGGGTGACGCAGGCGTTCGGCGACATCGCCGAGACGTTCCTCGCCGGCGGAGGCATCCGCACCGGCAATCCTGATCTCGACGATCTGATCCTGACCGAGAACACGAAGATCAAAGGCTTCGCGCTGAAGCAGACGATGTCCGTCACCACGGTCAACGACCGGGCGCACGAGTCGCACGCGTTGCCGGGAAATCCGCCGCTGAAACTGAATCGCTCCATCACCCAGACCCGCGAGCTGACGGTGACCCGGATCGAGCCGAAGGCCACCCTTCCGGCGGACTTGTTCGTCATCCCGGCCACTTTCCACAAACCCGATCCATTGCGCGACGACACCCAAAAAGCGCCAATGCAGATTCTGACGTTGCAGCCTTCGAGCGGCGGACAGTAGGTTGCTCGGTTCCTGAGTTGCTCGGTTGCTGAGTACATTCAGCAACCGAGCAACCAAACAACCCAGCAACCGTGAGGGAGGGCGGGAGTGGCTCGTGATAGCATCGGCTTCGGTTCAACCACACGGAATCGAAAAGTCGCCTTCATGAAGAGATTTCTCGCGGTCGTACCCGCGTCTCTCCTTCTGACGATCATGAACACCGCGGCTCCCGAGGTGGCGAGCCGGCCGCGTCCGCTGTTGAGGGTTGCAGATTTGTCGGCTCCCACTCCTGCGGCATTGCCGCCGCATTCGATCGTGCTGACCGTGGAAGCCGGCGACACGCTCGATTCCGTGCTCGTTGACGGAGGCCTCGATCGTGCGGACGCCACGGCGCTGACTCGCGAGGCCTCCCGCAGCATCGATCTGCGGCGTCTGCGGCCGGGAAATCTCGTGCGCTTTCATTACGAGCCCGACGGTGGCGTCGACAGCGTGCAGATGAAGATCACCGGCTGGGGCGAGCTCGATGCGGTGCGCAACGAAAGCGGATTTCTCGTCGTGCCGCAGCAGGCGTCCATTCGCGAGATCGACAGCGTGATTTCCGCGCGCATCGACAGTTCGCTCTACGAAGCGCTCAAGTCCGCGGGCGAGGGCCCGCAGCTCGCGCATCAGATCGTCGACATTTTCCAATGGGACATCGATTTCTTCGCGCTGCAGCGCGGCGACTCGTTCAGCCTGGTGACGAGAAAACGCTTCAGCGGATCCGACCCGCTTGGCTACGGCCCCGTTCTCGCCGCGAGATTCACGCACAAGGGACAGACCTACGAGGCGTTCCGGCAGGAGATGCCCGACGGCCGCGCCGGCTACTACGCGCGAAATGGAAGTCCGCTGCGAAAACAGTTTCTTCGCGCGCCGTTGCAGTTCACGCGCATCACGTCGAAATTCTCGAAGAGCCGCTACCATCCGATTCTGCATTGCTTCCGGCCGCACCACGGCGTTGATTACGGCGCACCGGTCGGCACGCCTGTGATGACCACCGCGGACGGCGTGGTCTCCGAAGCGGGTCACAAACGCGGAGAAGGAAATTACATCCGCATCCGCCACACTTCAAGGATCGACACGTACTACCTGCACCTGTCGCGCTTCGCCAAGGGCGTCCGGCCGGGACGCAAAGTCACGCAAGGCGACGTGATCGGCTACGTCGGATCGACCGGCCTCACGACCGGACCGCATCTCGATTACCGGGTCTCCGATCACGGCACGTGGCTCGATCCGCTGAAACTGAAATCGATCACTCCCGATCCTCTCTCGGCATCACTCGCGCGGCAGTTCCGGAGAAATGTCATCGCTCTTGCGCCTAAGCTCGCTGTCGCGGCCCCGCAAGTGGCAGAATTCGCATCCAGACGCCGGGCGCTCTTCTAGACCCAGCGCACACTCCGACCATGAACAAGGTGACCGTCCGAGCGCCTGTGCGCGCCGATCTTGCCGGGGGAACTCTCGACCTTTGGCCGCTCTATCTGTTCCATCCGGGTTCGCGCACGGTCAATGTCGCGATCTCCTACTACGCCGAATCCGAAGTCGTGGAGACCGGCGACAGCGGGATCGAAGTGCATCTGACGGATCAGCAGTATGAGCAGCGATACGAGTCGCTGCATGAAATCGCCGCCGATCCGAAGGCAGCGCTGGTGCATCGAGTTCTGGAGCACTTTCACCTCACCGGCATTCGGATCACCACACGCACCGACGCCCCGCGCGGATCCGGGCTAGGCGGCTCTTCCGCGCTGACGGTGACGCTCGTCCGCGCGTTGTGCGAGCTCTCCGGAACCCCGATCGAAGGCGATGAGCTCGTCGCGCTCGTGCGCGATCTCGAGACGCGCCTCATCGGAGTCCCCGCGGGCATTCAGGATTACTACCCGCCCGTCTACGGCGGTCTCGCCGCACTGCATCTGAATCCGGGCGCCGTCGTGCGGCACGAGATTCCGCTGCCGATCGAACGGCTCGCCGAGCACATGCTGCTGCACTACACCGGCGTGGCGCACTTCTCCGGAACGAACAATTGGGAGATGTACAAGCGCCAGATTGATGGCAAGCGAAAAGTACAAAAAGGCTTTTCGCGAATCGTGCAGAGTGCCATCGAGATGGAGAAGGCGCTGATGAACGGAGATTTTCGCGCGGCCGGGGAAGCCCTCGGGCACGAATGGGTCAATCGAAAAACGCTCATCCAAGGCATCTCCACGCCGGAAATCGATACCGCGATTGCCGCCGCGACGGCAGCCGGCGCATGGGCGGGCAAAGTCTGCGGGGCGGGTGGCGGCGGATGCATCGTCTTTTTACTGCCGCCGGAGCGGCGCGAGGACGTTCGTCGCGCGCTCGAGGGTGCGCCGGGACGCGTGCTCGACGCCGCGCCAGTCGCGCACGGGCTCTCCATCGAGCGCAGCGGCGGCGCGCCAAGTGAGTCATTCGCCGGGCGCCGTCTCGCGCCGCAGCGCAGTGCCCCGATCGAGCAGCTGTACCTCTACGGCGGCCGAGGGGCGTACAAGCCATTCATCATGGTCGATGCAGTCGTGACGCAGAGTGAGGCGAGGAGCGGAGTGCATCAGACCGTGATGCGCACGTATGCGGCTGCGATCGACGTCGCAGAAGCATCGGTGACCTGGAGCGATGCGAAGTTGATCAATCCCAACACGCTCAAGATGCACGCTGAGCCCGACCCGAACCGGCCGATCACAGCCAGGATCTCGTACGACGCCCTGGCCCAAGCCGCAGCGCAGGCGCAGGAGACGTTCAAACAATTCGTCGCCGACCGCGAGAAGCTCCAGCTCTTCCACAACGCCGCATTCGCGGTCTACTCGCAGCCGCCTGAGACACGCGAGAGCTTTCTGGCGCGCTGCAAAGAAGAGGCGAATCGCAGATTGGACAATGAAGCCGAGCGGCTGGAGAGCACGTTTCGCCGTCGCATCGATCAGGTGAAGGAGCGTTCCGAACGCGACAAGCGCGAGCTCGAATCGAAGGAGCAGCGCCCAAACGATGGCCCCGCCGATAACGTGACCGTCGGGTGGGGACAGACTCTGTACAACATCACCAGCGGAAAGCCGGCCGCAGTCGCGGATGCGCCTCAATCCGTGCTGGAGATCGACTATATGGAGAAGATCTCGCAGATTCAGCGCGCGTGGGACAAGGAACTGCAGGCACGCCGCGATGAACTGTTCTCCAAAGCGAAGGAGGTGGAGGAGATCACCCTCACTCCCTCCCCGAAGAACATCGAGGTGACGAAGTATCTGATCCTCTGGGCCACTAAGCTTTAGATCGACGCACGGCCGCTTCTGTGACTTCCTCGCCGATCAACTGCATCGTCCGCAAATAGAACCTGACATCATCCGCGTCGAGTGCGTACAGAATGCGATCGCCTCCGCGCCCGATCGCGCTCAGAAAGCTCTCACCGTCCGATCGTATGAAAAGCACGTCTCCGAGAAAATCGTGAGGGAGTGAAGTAATCACCTGCAGAAACTGTATGGGCGTCCCCACACGGTCGATGATGACCCTGGCCACCTGTTGCTGATGCACCCTCATCGCCAGCTCGATCGCGGCCGGCAGGAACGAGGGCGAATCGACGAAAACGAGAGCAGTTCCGCCAATGGAATCGTCCCAAGCTCTCGCTGCGGCTTCGGCCGCACGGGCAATCAACGTCACTTTTTCATCTTTCTTGGCCATGGTTCCTCCTCACGCAGAATGTGCGTTTCCTGGGAAGTAGTGATTGAGAGAGGAGGATTGCTACCCTCCGGTGACCGGAATAGCCGATGCCGCTGCGCGTTACGTGCTACGATCGCGCTTCCCGTCGGGCAGTAGCGCAGCCTGGTAGCGTACCTGAATGGGGTTCAGGTGGTCGCGGGTTCAAATCCCGCCTGCCCGACCAGCTTCCCACCGAGCGCCTATGGAACAGCAAAATCAAGGTCAAACGATCCGCATCACACTCGACGATAACGTCGCGCAGGGGGAGTACATCAACTTCGCGAACATCATCCACTCCCCCAGCGAGTTCGTCATCGACCTCGGCCGCATGGTCCCTGGCCGCCCTGATGTGAAGATCTACAGCCGGGCCATCATGACGCCGCTGCACACCAAACAACTGCTCGAGGCGCTGCGTCACAACATCGCGCTGTACGAGCAGAAGTTCGGCGAGATCCGGGTCGAAGATGCGCAGGCGTTCCCGGTAAACGAACCGTCGAATTGAGGTTGCGGAGTCTCGCGGTCTCGCAGTCTCGCGGTAGACCGACCGCGAGACCGCGTAACCACGAGACCTCGCAACCATGAAAATCAAAATCATCGGCGCCGGACTGGCCGGTTCCGAGTGCGCGTACCAACTCGCGCTCCGCGGCCACGCCGTCGATCTCTTCGAGATGCGGCCGGTGAAGATGACGCCGGCGCATCAAACATCGAATCTGGCGGAGCTGGTCTGCTCGAATTCGTTCCGCTCCTCCGCGATCACCAACGCCGTAGGCCTGCTCAAGCGCGAGATGCAGCTTCTCGGATCGCTGGTGATTCGCTGCGGCAAGGAAGCGAGCGTTCCGGCGGGCGACGCATTCGCTGTCGATCGCGAGCGATTCTCGGCCGCGGTGACCCATGTGATCGCCGCACAGAAGAACATCATCATATCTCGTGATGAAATAACATCACTCAATCACGACGGTTATGACGCCCTGGTCATCGCCACCGGTCCGCTGACTTCCACTCCTCTCTTCAACGCCATCGACGAGTTCCTCGGGCGCGACGGCCTGTACTTCTACGACGCCATCGCGCCGATCCTCGCCGCCGATTCGCTCGATTTCTCGAAGCTCTACTGGAAATCGCGATACGGCAAGGGATCAGGAACCGACTACCTCAACGCGCCGATGAATCGCGAACAGTACGAGGCATTCGTCAACGCGCTCCTCACCGCGGAGACGTACCCGCTTCACGATTTCGAGAAGGCGGTGCATTTCGAAGGTTGTCTGCCGATCGAGGAGATCGCGGCGCGCGGCATCGACACCCTGCGATTCGGCCCGATGAAGCCCGTCGGGCTCGCGCATCCGATCACCGGCGAGCGACCTTACGCCGTGGTCCAGTTGCGCAAGGAAGATTTATCGGACGAGTACTTCAACATCGTCGGCTTTCAGACAAAGATGAAGATTCCCGAGCAGAAACGCGTCCTCCAGATGATTCCCGGCCTGGAGGGCTGCACGTTCGCGCGCTTCGGCTCGATGCATCGCAATACCTTCATCAACGGGCCGAAGCATCTGCTGCCGACGTTTCAAACGAGACGCAATCCGCGAATTTTCTTCGCCGGACAGATCACCGGCGTCGAGGGCTACGTCGAGTCGGCGGCGGTCGGCCTGCTCGTCGCGCGCTACATCGACGATCCCACTCCGCTGCCGTATCACACCGCACTCGGCGCGCTTGGACGTCACGTTGCGGAGTCGTCGCCCGAGCGCTATCAGCCGTCGAACGTGACCTGGGCACTCATCGAAGACGTCGTGGGGAATGTGCGCAAGAGCGAGAAGCGCGAGCGGCAGGTCGAGCGCGCGATCGCCACGATCGAAGGCCTCGCGCACGATGCGGTGACCGCCTGATGCGCATGCCGGCGATCTTCTTCGGGCACGGCAATCCGATGAACGCGCTGGAGGAGAACGCCTACACGAAAGCGTGGCGCGCGATCGGACAGACGATTCCGCGGCCCAAAGCGATCGTCGCGATTTCTGCGCATTGGTACCTGCCGGCAACGCTCGTCACTGCGATGGAGCAGCCGCGGACCATTCACGACTTCGGCGGTTTTCCGCGCGAGCTGTACGAGGTGCAATATCCCGCGCCGGGCGATCTGCAGCTCGCATCTCGCCTGACAAAAC
>Ga0137374_10010312_pt1 | contig 10991 bp, 3 predicted proteins | sample SagtaG_20_FD_104811 | JGI IMG/M metagenome (GOLD analysis project Ga0137374, IMG submission 104811) | Vadose zone soil microbial communities from Sagehorn Ranch, Mendocino, California, USA - Sage1_R_100_16 metaG | ecosystem: Environmental > Terrestrial > Soil > Vadose zone | place: USA...
CACTTGCGTCGGACTAACGTGCGGTGCCAGCGCAGCAGCGTCTGGGGTGTGACGAGAAACGACGATGCCTACCGCTGTCGGGGGAGCACCCGGCTGGCGGCGGCGAGCAGGATTCGGTCGCGTACGGTGAACCTGGGACGGCCGCTCTTGCGGCGCAGCACCCGAAGCTGATGCCGCAGGACGAGGATCTCCAGATCCTTGACGCCGTCATCGGCGTGCGAGAGGACCAGGAGGCGGACAGCCAACAGAGCATGAAGAGCATCGACGGATGGTACGAAACGCCTGCTCACGGTGCGAATCCGGGTTTCCGCGCCGCACAGGCACCCAGAGCCATCCATGCTGGCGCCGAGACGGACCTCTCCTGTTCCACGATGGACTGTGTGAACGTTCCGCTCCCCTTGCGCCGGCGGGTCCATAGGTGCTGCCCATCCAAGCTCTTCGCACCGTCCGTGGTCTTCGCCCAACCGAAAGAGGCTCGACTCCCGCTCGTTTCCCGCTCTCGCGGGGATCTGTAACGACGCTGACTCAGGATTCCTCATCGTACGGACCGCTCACTTGCTCGCCGCCCACCGGGGGAGAACACCCAGCCTCCGTGCGGCCAGAGCCTGCCCTCCAGCAGGGAGCAGGGTCCGGCCAGGACGGCCCGGCTGGAGCAGGAGCACGGGCAGGCGTCAGCTCGCCTCGGCCGCTGGTCGTCAAGCCGGGTCCGGCCCTGAAGCGGGTCGAGGGCAAGCACGGCGTCGAAGCGCTCGCGGGCGCCGGCGAACACCTGGCCGCCCCGGGGCGCCATCATGGCCGTGTGCGCCGCTGCGGGGCCAGCCGGATGGGCATTTCCGCAGCTAACTGCAGCTGCCGGGTTGCGAGGATCTGGTCGGTGCCCTGCCGAGCACTTGAACCTGCAGACCATCACGCCATCACCGCAGCTCACCGCCACTGGCTCGCGAGGTGACCGTCATTCGCAGGTGTCGGTGCCCTCCTCCAGCTTGCTGGCGGTGATAGATCAACCAGCCGGCCCATGATGGTGATGTGACAGCCCACGCGCGGCTATGCATGTCTCCACGCGAACCTCTACGCGCGATGCCAGCGCAGCAGCGTGCTCGGCTGCACCAACCGTCCCCGCCAGACCGATCGTGGCAGCAGCCGTGCCAGCCCGGCCAGCACCGCCCGGTCCGCCCAATCCATCCGTGGTCGGGCCACCTGGCGGCGCAGCACCGCGACCTCGTGGCGCAACACGAGCAACTCGGCGTCCTTGGTGGCCGCACTCCGCGCCAGCAGCGCAAGCCACCGCAGCACCTGGCAGAACAGCAGATAGAGCAGACGCAAGGTCATGCGCCGATCATCGCGGCCAGGTGACTCCGCTGCGGACTTGCAGCTCAGCACCCACGACCGAGTTTCTGGCACCGACAAGGTCGGGCCGGGTCCGAAGACCCGGCCCGACGCGCAAGTCATCTACTAGGGCGATCACACAAGCCCACCCCAGGAGGACTGGGCGCTCGCCGGGATGTGGTAGTTGCGGGCGACGGCTTCGTCGAAGATGACGACCAGGCTGTCCGGGATGTAGGTGATCTGTCTGACCTCGTGTGCCTCACCCAGCGCGATGACCAGGCTCGGCGCATCCCTCAACATCAGACGCAACGCCCACACCGCCTCGGGGCAGTTCTCATTCGGCACGTGCCAGGCAAGCCCGACCGCGGTGATCGGGTTGCCGCTGATCCGACGCCACTCGACAGTGTCGCTGACTGTCAACGCTGTCAGGTGCCGATCGGCAAGCGGGGCTGGCGTGCCCCGCGCCACCGCCAACCCCTCGTTGAACCCCTCCATGTACCAGAACACCGAGAAGACGCCACCCGCGGCGGTCAGCAGCTCCACGCCCATGTCGACCTCGTCGAAACCGGCGAAATGGCGACGCTCAACGTGGTCCGAGCTGGCCGGGAACAGGTACTGGGCCCCCTCAACTGTGTGACCGAGCATCGCCCGGACGGAGCGCTCAAGCGCCCGCCGCCCCGCCTTCGTCACGGGCCACGGAGCGATCAGGTCCGTCATCGGAACACCCCGAAGTACTGGAACTCCCCGCTAGGATCGAAGGACGCTCCTCGTCCGTCAGGAGCAATGAAATACGTCCCGCCCTTGAAGTTGCCAGCGGTGATCGGCTCCGTACGTGTCCCAGGGTCCGTGAGGATGTCATCGAGCTGTTCTTGTCCCATCTGGCTCTTCATCCTGTCTCCCCCACGCAGCATCGGGAAGTTACCTTCACCCTGGTGGTCCTCGAGTTTTTGTCCCGCGCGGGTAAGCTCACCCCTGATGATCCGCTGACCGGAGGCCGACAGCGCCTCCAGGTTGGGGCAGTTGTGCACTAGAACCGAGGTGCCTCCGGCCTCCACATAGTAGGTGTGGATCCCGTCGACGGTGAGGTCGTACATGTGGGCGTGACCGCTGGACGACCGGACGCTTGTGACCGTTGCGGCAGCGCCAGTCTCGGTGTGCAGCCGGTCACCCGACCGCAGCCTGGCGGCGTCGACCCAGCCGGCTTCGGTCTCGTCCCAGAAGGGATGATGCTGCGTCGTATGCAGCACGAACAACCGTCCCCGAGCGTCCCGAACGGTCAGATCGGCCAAGTCCGTATCGCGGTTGAGGTGCAGCGCCGTCACCGTACGGATGACGGTCTTGCCGGTGCGCGGGTCGGTGGCCTTGACCTTGTCGCCGAGCCTGACCTTGCTGATTGGCTTTTTGGTCCCATCGGCCATGAGCACCAGCGTGTCGGCCCGGAAGCTGTGCAGGCACACGATCTGCTCTAAGACCGAGGTGTCGGAGCGGCTGCCTCTCAGTCGGAGGCCGGAGATGGCGCCGAATCTGCCGGCCGCCTGGAACCCACCTTGGATGGCCATCTGGGCCGTGAACTCCGCGTACCGCTGGCACGCCTCGCTGCAGCCCTTCGCCTCCGCCGCGTACCTGGCCAGCACCGCATTGAGCCCCGACGCCAGGAAGTTGGTGCAGACACCCTGCTCTGTCTCGCAGGCGTGATACATGGCCGATGCTGTTCTCTGCCCGCGATCCTTGATCTGGGAGTTGAACTCGTCCGAGTAATACTCGTCGAATAGCGACGCGAACCTTTCGATGTTCGTGACCTGGTTCGGGTTGATATAGATGCCGTTGATGTAGGTATCGTCGCCGCGGTGTGTGTGGACTGTTGTGACGTTCGTGCCGTGTGGGAGCGTCGAGGTCGAGGTCGGGGTCGGGGGTGGTGGGGTTGGGTGGGTGCGGTCGTAGGAGTACTTGCCGAGGGTGGCGGCGTTGATGGACGCGTCGCTGGTGGTGCTGCTGCCACCGCCGCCGTCCCAGTGGGCGACGTGGCCGTCGGATTCGGCGTAGCCGATCGGGTTGGCGGCGGCCAGGGCGTAGCGGTTCTGGTTGAGCGGGTCGGTCGACAGGCCGAGATCGTCCAGGGCGCCGCGGTACAGGTCCTGCTGCAGGAAGCGGCCGCTGCCAAGGTCAAAGCGCCGCGCGCCGGTGTCCAGGGTCTGGGAGCCGGTGTCGTAGCGCTTGGCGGAGAAGCGGAACGGGTTGAGTGGGTTGTCGTTGCGGGTGGTGCCGTTGACCCACAGCTGGTCGCCCTTGCTCAGCACCTTGGACGGGTCGGTCTGGTTGGCCTGGCTGGCCTGGTCGTCCTCCATGCCATAAGGGGTGTAGGCGTACACCGCGCTGGCGGAGGTGGCGGTGTTGCCGTCCTTGTTGATCGTGGCGACACTGCCGTGCACGTCATGGCCGTAGTCATACCTGGTCGGCGCGGCTGGCTGGGTGGGCGCGGCGCAGCTGGCGCTGCGGTCGCCAAGGGTGATCCGGTGGCCGTAGGCGTCATATAGGTAGCTCTTGTCGGCGGTCAGCGTGGTCTGCACCCCGCTGCAGACCGCTTTGGTGACCTGGTGGTCGTTGACCGCCTGGTTGGACAGGCCCAGATAGGCGAAGGTGGTGGTCCGGTCGGGCACCGTGCCCTGGGTGTGGGTCTCCCGCTCGGTGGCGATGCGGTCCAGCGCGTCGTAGACGTAGGTGGCGCTGTCGGTCTTAACACCAGACGAGCTGTAGCGGCGGGTACCGATCAGGTGGTCGAGGTAGTCATAGGTATTGACCTGGCGCAGGGTGGCGTCGGCGGGGGCGCCGTCGGAGTGCTCGCACGCGCTGCGGTTGCTGACGGCGGTGGTGGTGATGCACCACAGCCGGCCGAGGTCGTCATACCAGTACCTGGAGGTGATGCCGGCCGGGTCGGTCTGGCTGGTCTGCTGGCTGCCGGCAAAGCAGCGGGTGGTGGTCTTGATGGCGGTGCCGGTGACGGCGGTCTCGCTGGTGACGTTGCCGGCGCGGATGCTGGCGTCGGCAGAGGGGGGGCAGCCGGTGGGGGGGCCGTCCAGGGTATAGCTGGTCTGGGTGCCGTGCCCGTCGTTTGTGGCGATGAGCTTGTCGCGGGCGTCGTAGACGTAGCTGGCGGTGCAGGTCGGGGCCTGGCCGGTGCACTGGGTGGAGCTGGGCCCGTTGAGCGAGAACCGGTCGCTGGTGCGCGAGCCGTTGTTGTAGATGCCGGTGGGGTCGTCGTAGCCGACGGTGTGGGTCTGCAGCACCTGCCCGGCGGCGTTGCGCACCTCCAGGGTGTTGAGCTTGCCGTTGTCATTGAACGTCCAGTTGGTGGTCTGCCTGGTCGTGTAGTCGCCGGGGTTGCTGCTCTCGCCGGTGCAGCTACTGGGCATGCGGGCGACCACCCGGCGGGACTCCCAGCCGGTGGGCAGGTAGCTGGTCGCGATGTGCTGGTCGCCTGCGCAGGTGGTGGTGGTGGTGCCCTTGTCGTACTGATGGGTGAGCCGGTCAGCGCCGTCGTAGACCAGCTCGACCCGGTCCGGCTGGCCAACGATCCGCCCGCCCGATTCGATGCCGTTGTCAGCACGGCCGGCCAGCTGCCCGTCGTCGGTGTAGCCGTAGGTAGAGAAGGTCTTGGTGGTCTGCCCCTCCAGCTGGCGGGTGGTCTTGGTGACCTCGCCGTAGCCGTTGTAGGCCGCGGTGACCGTCACGGCGGCCTGGCTGGGGTCGGTCACGCCGATGTTGCTGACCGAGTTGGTGAGCTGGCTGGCGGCGTCGTAGGTGTAGGTGGCGGTGTGGCCCTCGGGGTCGCTGCGGGCACGCAGGTTGCCGCTGGAGAAGTAGCTCCACAGCTCGGTCTTGGACGGCTGGGCCGGCGGGTTCGCCGGGGTGCGCTCTGCCTGCCAGCCCTCCGCGGTGTGGTCGAAGCGCACCGGCGGGTTGGGCCCGGTGGTCTGGGTGCGCACCCAGCCCGGATCCCAATAGCCCACCTTGGTCTGCGCCGCCGCGCTCAGCGTGCTGGACGGCTGGGTCGGGTTCGTGCCGGACGGCGCGATGCTGACCGGCAGCGAGGTGCTCGCCAAACGCCCGTCGGCGTCATAGCTGCGGTAGGCGTAGCTGGCCGGCGTGGCCTGCCCGTTGCTGGCGGTGCCGGTCGGTAGGCTGACCACCGCCAGCTGGTCGGCCCGGTCATAGGTCAAGCGGGTGACAAAGTCGTTGAAGGTGGTCTTATCGGGGGGGCTGGCGTCGTAGGCCCGCGGGCTGATCACCTGGGTCTGGTTGCCGTCGGCGTCGTAGCGGTACAGGGTGGTCAGCTTCCGCGACCCGCTGAACGGCTCGTCGACACGGGCGGGCAGGCCACGCTGGTCGTAGTCATAGCTGGTGGTCTTGCCGGCCTCATCCACCCGGTCTTTGACGGTGCCGTCGGGGTAGTAGTGCGTGACCACCGTCCGCACGGGCGGCGCGTCCGCCGCGGTCTGCGGCTCGACGGCGAGGGTGGGCCGGTGGGCCAGGTCGTAGCCGTACAGCGCGGTGTGCGCGGCGGCGTTGGCGGCCGTCGCCTCAGGGCAGCTTGCTGGCGGGCCTGACCGCCCCGCCAGCGGCTGGTAGACCGCGACGAGGTTGCCGACATTGTCGTAGCAGGCAACCGAGGTGCGGTGGCCCCTGACCGCGCCGTTGCCGGGGTCGATGTCGTTGACGGTCCGGGCGATCACCCGGTTGACGCTGTCGTAGGTGTTGACCAGCGTGGGGTTGGGGCTGGTCCCGCCGACCTTCATGGAGATTGGCCCGATGATCCGGATGAGGTTGCCGGCGTCGTCGTAGTCATATCTGGTGCGCGTGCCGAGCGGGTCGGCACTGGTGTCCGGGCTGGTGACCAGCGTGCGGCGGTCCATCAGGTCATAGGCATAGGTGGTCTTGGGCGTCTGGGGATCCTCGCCGGGGTCGTCGCGGCCGTAGACCGGGTTGCGCGCGACGATGACGTTGTCGTTTGGGTCGTAGCTGACCGTGGTCCACACCAGCAGCCCACGTGCGGACCGGGTGCTCTTGGGCTGCGAGCGGCGGCCAAGGCGGTGGAAGCTGTCATGGTCGAAGTAGGTGCGGTAGCTGCGCGGATCGGCGCCGCTGTCGCTGGCATGGACAGGGGTCTGCACCCACAACTGCTGCCCGTCGGCGTCAAAGCCGTTGCGGGTGACGCGATCCAGCGGGTCGGTGACCTGCTGCGGCAGCCCGTTGGGGTCGTAGCTCTCATAGCGGATGACCCCACCGTTGGGGCTGGTCGCGGTGGTCAGCTGCCCGAAGCTGTCGTAGTCGTACAGCGCTGCTGTGGTCTGCCCCGGCGCCAGGACCGACCGGAGGTTGCCTGGGGTGTCGTAGCCGAAGGTCCAGGTGTAGTCGTCGGTGGTGGTGGTGGCGGTGCCGCGTGGGCTGGTCTTGGTCTTCAGCAGGCTCCAGTGGGCGCCGCGGTCGGTGGCGTCCAGCGGCCGGTCCTCATAGGTCAGCACCGCCTGGTCGGTTTGGGTGGCGCTGGCGGCGGTGGTGACGCTGGTGACGTAGCCGTTGGCGTTGTAGTCGTAGTCGGTGTAGGCAGCGGGGTTGGGCTCGGTGACCCGGTCGAGCATGAAATCGCCCGTCCAGGCCAGTCCGGTCGTCTCGTTCTTGGCATTGGTGACCGAGGTCGGCTTGCCGTCGCTGTCGTAGCCGTAGGTGGTGGGGTGCTGTAGCGGGTCGGTGATGGTCGTCTGCCGCGAGTACAGGTCGTAGTCGTAGCCGGTCGTCTTGCCAGCGCGGTCGGTCAGCGACTGCAGCTTCCACCGTTTCAGGGCCGAGCCCGGCCCGAAGTAGGCGAAGGTGGTCTCGTGGCCGTTGGGGTCACGCACGCTGTACAGCCGGGTCGACTGGTTGGGGGTGCGCGGGTCCGGGTCGGCCCGCTTGGCGGCATCGCTGATCGCCGCCTGGTCACCGGCCGAGGTGGTGTAGGTGAACACCCAGGCCCGGTCCGCCAGGAAGCCACCCGAGGCGGTGGTCCCGCCGCGCTGGGTGATCCGCAGCAGGTTGCCGTCCTCGTAGTAGTCGAAATGCCACACGTGCCCGCCGTGGTCGGTCAGGTCACGGAGGTTGCCACGGATGTGGGGGCTTTTGGCCTCGTCCTTGCTGTAATAGCCGACCGTGACCGCTCGGCCGCCCGCGTCGCTGACCGAGCTGGCCCGCTTTTTGGGCCCACCCGGGTCCTCCCCCGCCGGCACCGGGTCCTCGGCGATGATCAGGGTGTTGCCGTTTTTGTCCACCACCGCGGTCGGGAACCCGTCCACGTCGTAGTAGAAGGTCACATGGTCAGGCCGCGACAGCGCCCAGTAGCGCGGGGCGGCCGGGTCGGTGGCCACCGACCGCAGGTACAGGTGCACCCCTGGCGGCGCGCTCCAGCTGGTCGTCCCGTCAGCATTGGTGGTGCCATTGAAGCGGTGGGGGGTGCCGTCCCCGTCGATGAACTGCACGTACTTGTTGGACCGCCCGGAGATCGTGTCGGCCTGGTTGGGGTGCACATCCAAGGGCTCGCCCAGCCGCGTCAGCGTCGACAAAGACAGCGACCAGTTGTTGCCCGCCGGGGAGTGGCTGTGGTCCTCCAGGCTGTTGTAGGTCAACCCCGCCACCGTGGCCAACCCCCGCCCCACCTCGCCAAACGGCGACCAGTGCACCAGCAGGTTGCCGTTGGCCACGTTGGCCAGCCCGGTCATGCCCCCACCCAGCGCGGTCTGCTGGTAGCCAAAGTAGCGCTCCAGCCCCAGCGCATCGTCCAGCTCCCGGGCCACCACCACCGGGTTGTCGATCTTGGGCTGGTTGCCATGCTGGCTGAACCAGCCGGGCTTGGGCGTGGCCGCGGAGGCGTCGGTGTCGTAGACGTCCAGCCGCAGCCGCACCAGCGACAGGTCCACCCCCGCCGGCAACGCCGGCGGGTTGATCACCACCGCCAGCGGCTTGGTCGCGGTGTGGGCCTGCACCACGTTGGGGAAGTTCTCGGCCGCCGGCCCCTCGTACAGGATCTGCCCGTCGACGGTGTAGAAGCGATACCACAACCGCAGGTCGGTCCCGCCCGGGTTCTTCCAGTCCACCTCCGAGTCGTTGTAGACCGTCACCGTGGGACAGTACGCGCTGGCCGGGCAGGTCGTGCTGCCCGCGGTCGCATCCGCCAACGAGGCCGACCCCGACAGGGTCGCCGAGGTGGCGCTGGTGCCCTCGACCGGCGCCGAGCCCAGGTTGCGCCCACCACCACTGCCGTCGTAGGGGTCGGGCGAGCTGGCGGTGGTGTTGCTTGGCATCACCGGCGGGGTGTAGGCATCTGCCGCCGACCCGTTCAACACAAACCGCGCCCGATACCGCGTCCCAGCGGTGTTGTTGACATACACGCTCACCGAGCTGGTGGTGACGTTGCCGCTGCGGTCGTAGGCCTTGACCGTCACCGTGTGGGTGGTCCGCGCCGCCAAGGGCGGGTCGTCAAAGGCGGTGTGCAGCAAATCCAGGGTGTCCCAGGAGGTGGTGTAGGGCTCGGCGGTCTTGTCGTCCAGGTGGCGCCCGTCGGCGTAGAACTCCACCTTGGTCACGCCCACGTCGTCGGTGGCGGTGGCGCTGATCGGGACCGTCGTGGGCACCGTGGTGCCCGCCGCCGGGCTGATATCCGACACCACCGGCGCGGCGGTGTTGTCCACCGTCACCACCACACTGGTGGTGGTGGAGTTGCCGGCCTCGTCGTAGGCGGTCGCCTGCACCGTGTGCTGCCCGTTGACGTTGGCGACCGCGGTGGTGTCCCAGGTGGCGGTATAGGGCGGGGTGTTGGGGGTGGTCAGCGGGGTGTTGTCGACCGCCAGCTCCACCCGACTGACCGCACCGTCATCGGTGGCCGCCGCGGTGACCGGCACCGTCCCGTGCACCCTGGCCCCCGCCGCCGGGGCAGACAGCGCCACGCTGGGGCTGACCGTGTGGCTACCATCGGCGAAGCTGACCACCAGCTTGGGCCGCTGGCTCGCAGTGGTGGCGTCGTCGGAGAAGTAGTTGAAATAGGGGTTGTCGGCCGGGATCGTCACTGGGAAATCGATGTGGAGCTTGAGCAGCATGCCCAGGTTGGGCGCGGTGCCGGTGACGCTTGGGTCGTTGACCCACTCCCGCACCAGCGCCGCCACATTGAAGGTGTCGGTCCCAACGCCGCTGGCGGGGTTCCGCGACTTGGGTGGAGTGGTGACGTCGGGGGTGGGGTCGTAATCGCCGCCGCCCTTGGTGGTGGTGTTGCTGGTCGCGCTCCAGGGGATGCCGGCCTGCGCCTCCCGCCAGTCGGCCCCGCTGCCGTCGCACTGGCCACCGTAGGGACCCCTACCCTCCTGCCAGGCACGGGTCACCCGGTGCAGGTCCACCCCCCGATCCGCCAGATTGGTCGGAGCACTGGTCGCCGGAAAGGTAAGCGTCAGCGAGGCCGAGATCACGGTCGCCTTGGGGGGAATGGCGCGCAGGTCGAACTTCAGCAGGGGACGATGCACCACACCGTTTGCCGCCATCCCGATACGCAGGTCAGTGGAGGCGCCATAGTTGTAGGAGTCATAGCAGCCGGCCGGGCTACTGCGATCCCCAGCGATGTAGGTCGCCGTGCCCGCCGCGGCCCCCGGCTGCAGGGTCAGCGTCGCCTGCCCGGCCAGCGGCATCGTCACCTTCTGCTCGTTGGAGGCATCGGTGCCGTTGACCACGACCTTGTACCAGAAGTTCTTGGTTGTGGTCGCGCTGGACGGCGCCGCAGTCGTGTCCACCCACCTGGTGGTGTCGACATCGCGGATGGTGGCCAGCAACGTCGATCCCGGCCCGCTCGACACCGGGGAGAACCCCGTCGCGCTGCCCCGGTGCACCTCGTAGCGGTCGAACACCGACGGGCCGGCAAACTTCGACCACGACAGCTCCGCGCCGCTGGAGTGCACCAGCGACGGCACCTCCAGCATCACCGCATCACCAGTCGCGGCATGGGCCGGTTGAGGGCGCGGCGGCACCCCCACCACCGTCAACCCAACCGCCAGAACGATGACCAGGCACACGCGAAGCGAACGCGACCACACCATTGAGTGACCTCACACAGCCAGGCGGCGATCAACGCCGTGAAGGAGAACCGCTGACCAGCTGACCAGCGGTGGCACCAGCACATCCCAGAACCGGCAACGGACCGGCCATCCGCGTTGCCCCCGCGCGACCGGAACCCCGTCCGGCGGCGCACGGATCCCCCGGCTGCCACCACGCCGGCGGGCGACCCTACCCACCGCTGCGGGCGGAGCGGCCTCGGTGGCGGCCAATTGCGCCACGCCGGGGGCACCCTGCCACCAGCGCAGCGCTGCCCACACCGCCAGCCACCAGCCGTACTCGTATGCACCATCCGCCCGCTCCGACAAGGATTTGCCGGAAAGTGTGATTGCCCTACTCGGAGCAGGACAAGGCAGAACACCGGCAGCTTCCCGGCAGCTTCTTCCTATTTGAGTTTCGCGGGTTGTGAGTTCCCCCCACTTTCTCGGAGGCTTCTGAACCTGGTCCACTGGACCAAAGGAGGGAGCTTCGATGGTGGCACCACGCAAGTACCCGGTGGAGTTGCAGGAGCGAGCGGTGCGGCTGTGGCGCTCCGAGCAGCC
>Ga0137374_10010318_pt1 | contig 10989 bp, 8 predicted proteins | sample SagtaG_20_FD_104811 | JGI IMG/M metagenome (GOLD analysis project Ga0137374, IMG submission 104811) | Vadose zone soil microbial communities from Sagehorn Ranch, Mendocino, California, USA - Sage1_R_100_16 metaG | ecosystem: Environmental > Terrestrial > Soil > Vadose zone | place: USA...
AAGATAGCCTGCGCCGCCTCCAGATCGAGACGATCGACCTCTATCAGTGCCACTCGCCCGACGAAGATACGCCGATCGAGGAGACTCTCGCCGCGTTCGCCGACCTGATCGCCTCGGGCAAGGTGCGCCACGTCGGCGCCTCAAACTTCACTGCCGGCCAGCTTTCGGAAGCCCTCCGCGTCGCCGGCGAGAAGAGTCTGCCCCGGTTCGCCGCCCTCCAGCCGCATCACAACCTCGTACACCGCTCGGAGTACGAGGCTGAACTGGCCGGCCTCTGCGAGCGCGAACATCTCGGTGTCATCCCTTACAGCCCGCTCGCCGGCGGGTTTCTAACCGGGAAGTACCGCCGCGACCGGCCGCTTCCCAGGAGTCAGCGCGCCGGCAACGCCAGGAGATACATGAACCCGCCCGGCTTCGCCGTGCTCGACACGCTTGACTCTGTCGCGGCCGCGCATGACACAACCACCGCCGCGGTCGCTCTCGCCTGGCAGATGACCAAGCCCGCCGTCACTGCCCCCATCATCGGCGCCAACACCCCGGAACAGCTCGCGGACCTTCTGCCCGCTACGGACTTCGAGTTGACCGCTGACGAAGTGAACGCTCTCGAGACACCAAGCGCCGGCGCATAAGAACGACTGCCCGCCAGCCCTTCCCTCACGCTTAACCAAACAATCCTTTCGCCTTAACCGTATCTCGAAATCCGCCCCAGCCTCGCGCGTCAATTTCACAGGATGCAGAATACTCGCCGGTCCGGCGGGAGGAAGAACCTGATTGCTCTCGCTCTTCCACTCGCCGGGCTTTCAGCCGTCATCGCGCTCCTCGGACTCACCGGGGCGTCTGCCGGCACGCTCGCCGGCACAGAGATCGACGCCGATCAGCTCGCCCCCGGCGACGCGCTCTATTCCCAGACGGCAGACGACTGGGCAGAGACCGGCGGCTCCGCCGGTGAGGGCGTAATGCTGCTGGGCACGAGCGGCAACCCCGACTTCACCGACTGCTACGGCTCCGACCTCAGCATTAACCCCGCAATCAACGGCACGGCTGGCTTCATCTGCGATGGCTCATCCGACTCGCGCTTCGACGGCAGCGGCGGCGACACCGTCATCGAGCCGGAGATGAATGTCGTCAGCCCGGGCGGCAAGCAGATCCAGGACGTCTGGAACATCACCGAAGGCAGTGTCACCGGCAAAGACGACTTCTCGCACGCCTACAACCTCTTTCGCAACAGCGACTCTTCTTGCGACGCGGACACCGACGCGGACGACCGTTTCCTCGTGCTCGGCGGTCACCGCGGCGACAACGAGGGCGACGCTTTCTGGGGATTTGAGCTTGATCAGGTCCCGCCGACGCGCTTCGGCGACCTTGTGAGCAACGGCGGCGGCACCTTCGACCTGGACTTCAACCGCACGCCCGGCGACCTGCTCATCTCCTTTACGCTGACGGGCGGCGGGACGAACCCGGTGCTGGAGGTGTTCAGCTGGAACGGCAGCACCTTCGAGCTGCTGGTTCCTACCCTCTGCCCGGGCGGCTCGCAGGGCGACAGCCTACTTCGCACAAACCCCGCCAACGACATCCAGGCGCCTCCCTGGAACGTCCCCGCCTGCGATCCTACGTCCACTAACCCGGCGAACGCCTGCCGTATCGTCAACCAGAACGGCACCGCGCCCGCCCAGCCCGGCGACAATCGCCTCGCGCCTCGCGACTTCAACGAAGCTATCGTTGACCTCAGCGCCTTCGTCTCGGGCAGCGTCTGCTTTCACAGCCTGCTCTTCACAAGCCGCTCCGCCCACCCTCTCGAGACCGCGGACCTGAAGGATGTGGGCGGCGCCGACGTCAACACCTGCCCGCCACCGCCTGCTCCGCCGGCCGCTCCACCCCCGGTCCCGGCTCCTCCCGGTGCGCCTTCAGCGCCCGGCGCGCCAGGCGCTCCGCCGGGAGGCCTGCCGCCGCTCGCGCTCCCTCCCACCGGCGCGGCGCCGGAAGCGACGGCCTCACTTTGGCTCATGACAGGAGCTGTCGCGGCGGCCGCCGGCCTGATCGTGCTGACGAGATCGCGCCGCCGTTAGCTGCCGCCACTCCGGCGTCTTTCGCACCAACCGTAGAGTTCTCCCAGGCGTTGTTGGATTCGCGCCGGCCAGACTATGCTGTCCAGTAGTTAGCGCGATCGGAGGAAGGACACACATGACCCAGACCACCGACACAACACTCGACATCGTCGAGCGCTTCAACCAGGCGTTCAACCGCCACGACGTAGACGCCGTGATGGCTCTCATGACCGATGACGTCGTGTTCGAGAACACCTCTCCGCCGCCGGACGGCGAACGATACGAGGGCCAGGCAAGCGTCCGCGGCTTCTGGGAGCGGTTCTTCGGCTCGTCCCCTTCCGCCCGCTTCGACAGTGAAGACATCTTCGCGGCCGGCGACCGCTGCACCGTGCGCTGGGTCTACCACTGGGTCGACCGCGAGGGGAAGCCCGGGCACGTCCGCGGCGTGGACGTCTTTCGCGTCCGCGACGGCAAAGTCGCCGAGAAGCTATCCTACGTGAAGGGCTAGAACGGCCGCACCGTCATTCCGAGCTCGCGGGGTAGGGCCGAGCGGTACCGGGGTGGAGGCCACGAATCTCCAGGTCTGCCAAACTGATACCGGCTCTTTCTCCCAGCCCACCCGTTCATACATCAGTAGCTAGCGCCGCCCGCGCGGCTTTTCGCCCCGCGATCCTTCCGAAGACCGACCCTGCCATCAGGCCTGACCCGCCGGCGTAGTTGCCCCAGAACAGCCCGCCCACGAGTTCGCCCGCTGCGTAGAGCCCCGGAACCGGTCGTCCGTTGCGATCCAGCACCTCCGCGTCGCCGTTGATGCGCAGGCCCCCGAACGTGAATGTGATCCCGCACGTTACCGCGTAGCCGCTGAGCGGCGGCGTGTCGAGCGGCAGCGCCCAGTTCGACTTCGGTGGCGTTATCCCCTCCGTGCGCTTGCCGTCCAGCCGCGTGGGGTCGAACTCGCCCGGCTGCACCGCCGCATTAAACGACTCTACAGTTCGAACGAGTGCTCTGCGGTCGATGCCCAGCTGGTCAGCCAGCTCGCCGATTGTTCCTGCCGAAGCCTTCGTCGCTTGCGGAATGCGGTACTCGTCCCGCAGCAGATGCTCAGCCTTGGCGTCGAAGATCTGGAACGCGGCCTGATGTGGCTGCTTCAGGATCTCGCGCCCGTACTTCGCGTATGTGTAATTGCGGAAGTCCGCACCCTCATCCACGAAGCGCGCGCCGTTCGCGTTCACGATGATCCCGAACGGGTACGAGTGCTTCTGGTACAGGTCCCCGATGCGCCGGTTGCCGTACGGCGGCGCGTTCAGGTCCCACGCCACCGCATGGCAGCCTCCCAAGTCGCCGCACGGCGCCGCGCCGGCGTCCAACGCCATGTGGATGCCCTCTCCGGTGTTGAACTCGGTGCCGCGCACCTTCGCCAGCTCCCAGCCCGGACCCAGACGTTCCACACGCATGTCAGCATTTGCCTCGAACCCGCCACAGGCGAGGATTGCGGCTCCGCAGCCAACCTCACCGCTGCCGCCCGGTGCATCTACCTTCACTCCTCCGACCCTTCCGTCGGCAGCCTTCACGAGGCCCGTCGCCCCTGTCCCGTAGCGCACCTCGATGCCCGCGCGTTCCGCGAGCTCGAACAGCCGGTCAGACAACCCGGGGCCACCGCCGACGGCCTCTACAACCAGATCTCCCCAAAACCGACGCCTGCCCTCCACTTCGAACGCCTGCCGGCCATACATCAGCACCCAGTGCACACCGCGCTCCCGCATCCAAAGCATCGCGGGAAAGGCCCCGCCTACAAGCACGTCAAGCAGCGCCGGATCGGCGCGGCCGTCCGTCACGCGCATCAGGTCCGCCCGCATCTGCGAGGCCGGATAGCTCCCGACATCCACCGCCTGCGCCTCGGCCTCGCTCAGGTCCGGGATCAGCCGCCGGATATCCTCGAGACCGTCGTACGGGAAGCGAAACGCGGCTCCGGTGAAGTAAGTGTTCCCGCCTCGCAGTTCCTTGGGGGCCTTCTCGAGGACCAGGACCCGCGCGCCTGTCTCTCGTGCGGCCAGCGCCGCGCACAGCCCCGCGTTCCCTGCGCCAACAACGATGACAGCGTGGTCAACCGCCACCCTCAACCACCCGCAGGCCGTTCCCGTGTCACGACGACCCCTTCGGCTACGAGCCTCTCGATGGCCGCTTCCTCATAACCCAACTCCCTCAGCACTTCGGGCCCGTGCTGCCCCAGCGCCGGTGGCGGCGGACCGCTTCCGGCCGGCGTGCCGCTCATCCGCATCGGCGACGCCGGCATCCGGATCGCACCCAGCACGGGATGGTCCATCGTCACCATCAGCCCGTTGGCCTCTACGTGGGGGTGCCCGAAGATTTCTTCGGGAAAGTTCACCGGCCCGCACGGCACGTCCGCCGCATCCAGCGCAGCGATCCAGTCGACAGTGCTGCGTTCACGAAAGCGGCCCTCTAACGCTGCGACGTTCGAGCGGTGGGCTTGGCGCACCTCTTCCGAGAACCAGTCGTAGGCCATCCCCTCTACAGTCGCATCCTCTATTCCCAGCACATCGCGCATGGCCCGCCGCTGGCGGTTGTTCAGGCAGGCGACGGCGATCAAGCCGTCTCGCGTCTCGTAGATGCGATAGTAGTTGTTGCGGCCGCGCGCGGCGACGTACTCGTTCCGCAACTTCGCCGCTTCCTCGTAGCGTAGTCCGCTCTTCCGCCGCTGTGCCAGCTCCGCGAGGAACCCCTCGCGCACCGGCCGGTCCACCTCCTCGACCGAGAGCAGAGGCCGGTACTGCGCCGCCAGTCCCGAAGCGAAGAGGCTCGTCTCGATGCGCTGTCCCTGCCCCGTGATCGTCCGCGCGTAGAGCGCAGAGACGATGGCGAACGACATGAACATCCCCGTCGTCAGGTCCGCGACCGCCAGCGTCGTGATGAACGTGGGCACGCCGCGCTCCAGCTTCTGCTCGTAGAGGACCATCCCGGTGGCCGCCTGCGACAGGATGTCGAATCCGGGGCGTCCCGCGTAAGGCCCCGCGCGCCCGAACGCGGTGTTCTCGCAGTAGATCAGCGCCGGATTCAGCGCTGACAGCGATTCGTAGTCCAGCCCCAGGCGTTCCGCGACGCCGGGCCGGTAGTTCAATACGACGATGTCTGCGCCGGCACAGAGTTTTCGTGCGATCTCGCGACCCTGCGCCCGCTCCATGTCCAGAGCTATGCTCCGCTTCCCCCGGTTCACGCCGAGAAACCCGCGGCTTTCGTAGGGCGCGACGGGGGCCGTATGCCGCCAAGCGTCCCCCTCCGGCCGCTCTACCTTCACGACGTCTGCTCCCATGTCCGCCAGCATCATCGTGCAATACGGCCCCGCGATGTACTCGCTGAAGTCGGCGACCCGGATGCCCGCCAGCGCGCCGGTCATGGCCGCATCGTATGCGAGCGAGACAAACGGGACAAGCGGGACAAACGGCACAATGCGCTCGAGCGGAACGGTTGGCGGGCTAGGCGGCTGTCATTCCGAGCTCGCGGGGGGGGGCCGAGCGGTACGGGGTGGAGGCGCGGAATCTCGACGCCCCGTCAAACAGCACGTCGTTTCCCGTCGGCTCCTCTGTCTGCTGCTCGTACGTTTGCCCGCCTCCACTATCCACAAAATTACGATTGACAAGACTAGAACATTTGTCTAAGAATTGACTCAAGTGGTCCGCATATTGCACTTCGCCGACCTCCACCTTGACCGCTCGTTCGCCGGTCTGAGTGTGGCCCCCAGCGAAGCAGCTAAGCGCCGGGAGGAGCTGCGCGCCGCCCTCCGCCGCATCGTCGACCTCGCCATCGAGCTCGACGCCGACGCCGTCACCGTCGGTGGCGACCTCTATGAACACGAGCGTGCCGGCCCCGATACGGGCAATTTCATCGCTGACGAGTTCCGCCGGCTCGGTTCAAAGCCGGTATTCATCGCCCCCGGTAACCACGATCCATACGTGCCTGACAGCCTCTACTGGCGGCTCGAATGGCCACCCAACGTGCACATCTTTCAGAGCATCTCATGGCAGCCGTTCGACCTCACGGATTCCGTGACGATTTGGGGCGCCGGCCACCGGGGCCCTGCCCTTCGCGATAACCTCCTCGCGGGTCTGAACGTCGACCAGGCCCGGACGAATATCGCGCTCCTTCACGGCTCCGACATGTCGTCCGTGCCGGAGGGCAAGGACGCTCATTGCCCATTTACGCGGGAGGATATTGAGCGCTCGGGCGTCTCTTTCGCGCTCCTCGGGCACTATCACGAGATGCGGCTCCGGCCAATCGAATCGCCTCGGTACGCCTACCCCGGCAGTCCGGAGCCGCTCGACTTCAGTGAGCGGGGCGATCATCACGTGCTCCTCCTCGAAGCGACCAGCGAAGGCGTCTCGGTGCAACTCCGCAGGATCAACGAGGTCGTTTATCAGACTCTGGAGATCGATGTCTCAGAGATGTCTACGTCAGACCAGATACGCGCCGCAATTAAGAACGTAGCCTCTGACGGCGCCGCGGCGGCGGCCATCACGAGGGTGGTCCTCCTCGGCCAGCCGGAGCAGGACCTGGACCTCGACGTGGCGGGCCTGCTGTCCAGCACAGCCCAGGACTTCCGCTACCTCGAGATTGTGGACCGCACCGAAGCTCCGTTTGACCTGGACCAGATCCTGGACGAATCGACGACACGCGGCGCCTTCGTGCGCATGCTCCAGCTGCGGCTCTCGCAGGCGCCCGAGGGCGAACGCGCTGTCCTGCAGAACGCGCTCTACTACGGCCTGCGCGCCTTCGCCGGACAGGAGATCAGGCGGCGGTGAAGCTCTCCCGCATCGAGATCGCCGCCTTCGGCTGCCTTCGCGACTTCTGCGAAGATGTGGCGCCGGGCCTCCACATCTTCCACGGTCCAAACGAATCCGGAAAATCCACTCTTCAGCGGGCGGTACTCGCCCTACTCTACGGCTTTTACGAAAGCGATCGCGCACGCGCGGTGGAGAGTGCCGCCCGCCAGCGTTTCACCCCGTGGCAGGACGCGCGATACGCCGCCCGCATGGAATACGACCTCCAGGACGGCCGCCGCTACCGTGTGCAGCGAGATTTCGCCAGCGCTGACGTGCCCACGAACCTGTGGGACCTACTGAGCGGACGCGAGGTCACCGATGACTTCGGTCGCGGCCGCCACGGCAACGTGCAGTTCATGCGCCGGCAGCTCGGCATGACCAGGGGCGTGTTCGAATCTTGCGCCTTCGTTCGCCAGGGTGAGCTCCTCCAGGTCACCGGCGAAGGCCGCGTCACTCCCCAGGAGATGGGCGACGCGATCGTTAGCCTCGCCGACACGGCCCGCCGCGATGTCTCTGCCCAGTCCGCCATCGACCGGCTGATGAAAGTCCTCAAGGAGCAGGTGGGCGGTCCGCAGGCCAGAGCCGCTCCCCTCCCCGTCGCCCGCAACCGCCTCGCCGCCGCCAAGCGCGAGCTCGAAGAGATCGACCGCGTGCGTGCGGAGGTCGCCGCCGACGCCGAAGCGCTCCAGCGGACGAAAGAGCAGGCTAACACGCTCGACGAGACGATCAACCGCAACCGGTACCTACTCTGCCTGGCTGAAGTTTCCGAGCTTCAGGCCCGTATCAGCCGCCTCCGCGAAATGGACGAGCAGTTGCGCCGCTTCCATCAGCAAGTCGAGGCGAACAGCGCCTTCGCCGCCTTCCCGGCGCACGAGCGCGACGACGTTGTCCTGGCCTGGAACTCCATCCGTGACCTGCGCCAGCGCCTGGTCAGCGAGCAGAGGGAGACCGAGCGACAGCGGCGGCGACTCGAAGAGCTGAACGAAAAGCGAGAATCGCTCGCCTCACGAGATCGAGAGCTCGCGCGCCTGCGGCAGTATCCGGCGGAGAGACAGCCGGACATCGATGCCCTCGCCCAGTACTGGCGCCAGGCTCAGACGCTGCACCGCGAGGCCGAGGGAAGACTCGCGGCCGCTGCCAACGCCGCTGATACCGTGCGCGCCGAGTACGAGCGTATTGCAGCCGAAGTTGGGGACCTCACGGCGCCGGAAGTCGAGCTGCTCACCCAGCGCCTCCGCTCGGCGCCGGTCCGCCGCGGCGTCGCCGCCGCGCTTGTCGCCGCGCTGGCGCGGCTGGTCCGCTGGATTGCGCGCGGGCTCGCGGCCGCCGCAGGCGCCGTGCTGAGACGCCGGCGTGCCGTTCAAGCCGCACCGGGCGACGATCTCGAACCGGCGGAGCGCCGGTTCGCCTCCACGCCTCCAGACGAAGCATCCCGCCTCCTGCAGGCCCACATGCGCTATCTCGAGATAGCTCCTACTATCGCCAAGTTCGAGGCGGAGAAGGTCGCCTGCGAGCAGGCGGCCCTGAACAGCGATTCCGCCGCTGCCCGCTTGCGGCACGCCCTCGAAGGCCTCACTGACGATCTCGCCGACCTTGAGTCGGCCTTCGCCCAGTTTACTCAGCGCGCCGCCGGCCGCCGCCAGCTCGATACAGTCGCCGATCAGCTGTCATCACTCGACGGCGAGCGGGAGTCCCTCCGCGACACCGTCAACCGCTTCGTCGCTGGCAGCGAGCGGCTGCGCAGGCTGGAGACAGAGCTGCGACAGCAGTTGTCCGCCGCCCTTGGCCATGACGGCAAGCTCGAGGAGCTCTTCGCGGCCTTTGAGACCGCCTGCGGCAAACGCAAGCTCCACCAGGATGCAACCCGGTCCCTGCTGGAGATCGAGAATGCGCGGGGGATCCTCCTGGACGGTAAGTCGCCCGTTGAGCTCGATGGGCTCCTGTCGCGACGACAAAGCGAAGCCGCCGGGTTCATCGCCGCCAACCCCTTGCTGGAAGGTGCCCGCGCGAGCGGAGACCGCGAAGCCCTTAAAGAGGCTCTCGCGAATCAGATTAAAGATCGGGGACAGATGGGACTGCGGATCGAATCCCTGCGCACCCGAATCGACACGCGCTTGAGCAACCTCCGCGGGCGAGCCGAGGTGGAGGAGGACAAAAGGCAGCACGAGAATGAGGTTGCCGAACTCGCGAAGTTCGGGCAGTCGCTCGATATCGCCAGAGAGCTTATCGATCAGGCCATGACGGAAGCCCACCGCGATTTCGCACCCAGCGTCGGCCGCTTCCTCAGCGACGGTCTCGCCCACGTCACCCAGGGGCGCTACCAACGCGCGATGCTCGACCCCGCCACCTTCCGCGTCACGACCGAGGTCCCGGAGACGGGACGCCTTGAAGACGTCGAAGTGCTGAGCCAGGGCACCCAGGCGGCCGCCTACCTGCTATTGCGAGTCGGCCTGGCGCAGCACATGAGCTCGATGTCGGAGCCCGTGCCTCTGCTACTTGACGACCCTTTAGTCGACCTCGACGACTTGCGGATAGAGGCCGTCCTCGATCGGCTCCTCGAACTATCGCGCGAGGTCCAGATCCTGCTCTTCACCAAAGACGAAAGCACGAGAGCCTGGTTCGAACGCCGCTGCTCCGATGACGGCTCCTGTCGCATCACGCACCTCGAGCCTCTGGCCGGACGCGTCCCGGCTCCCATCGCCGCAAGGCGGTCAGAGAGCGGTGGCGCCTCTGCCGTTGAGCAGGCGTCCTTTCTGACAGGCAACGGATCGGGCTCTCAGAATGAGTACTTCCAGGGCTCTGCGTCTTAGCGCGACAAGTCGCTAGCCGATAGCTCGCAAACGTCGACACCTCCGTCTCTCAGTGCGGAAGCACCTCCGGCACGGAGCCGATGGTGTAGCCAGCAGCCCGTAGCCCATCGATGACCCCCTGGAGCGCCGGACCGTCCTGCGATGCCGACCCCACGTGGAACACGTATATCGCGCCAGGCTCCGCCAGCTCCAGGCAGCGCTGCCTGATCTCGGACGACGGCAAACCCCGCCATCCCCCCGAGTCCACCGTCCACATGATGTTGTAGGCAAACCCTCTCGCGCCCACATCCTCATTCACGGACGCATCGTAGTCACCGTACGGCGGCCGGAAGTACGGCTTCGTCGTCGCGCCGCTGAGGTCTGCCACTACCGCCTCAGTCCGGTCCAGCTCCTCCCATCGCTCCTCCCGCGTCTGCGCGGGCAGTCCCGTGGACAACCCTGTCATCGATGCGTGGTCATAAGTGTGATTGATTAAGCCGTGTCCTTCGTTCACGATGCGCCTCAACAGGTCCGGGTTTCGCTCGGCCCATCGTCCCGTTATGCCAAAGCTCCCGCGAATTCCGCTCGCAGCGAGCGTGTCCAGGATCTCGGCAGTATACCCGGCGTCAGACCCGGCATCGAAGCTGAACGCGACGACGTTCCGGCTTGCGGCGCCCTTCCGGATCACCTGCGCGGGACCAGTCGTGATCGGTGGCGTGGGCGTCGGCGACGAAGACGCAGGCGATGGAGTTGCCGTAACGGGGTGTGTTGGCGAAAACGTCGGTCGCGCTGTGCGACTGGGCGCCGGCGTAACTGCCGGGCTAGTCACGATGGACGTCTCGCTACCGCCGCCGCAGCCTCCGAAAACCACCAGCACGGCGACCAGTGCAGTCAGCCACAAGCAGCGCCAGATCACGAGACCCTCTACAGTGACAACGCGTATCGCGCTGATGAGGATCGGGGCGGATGGTCCGCTCGCGTTTCAGCACCGGGGCGGTCAGTTATAATCCTTGCGTCCGAAGGGTTGGACTCAGAGACAAGAAGGTGCCGGGATGTCCCAGGAACGCAAGAGGCTCTACAGAAGCGAATCTGACCGCAAGATCGCCGGGGTTCTGGGCGGTCTGTCCGATTATCTCGGCGTTGACCCCTCGCTGGTGCGAATCGCCTACGCGGTCCTCACGATACTCACCGGCTTTTTGCCGGGGCTCTTCCTCTACTTGCTGATGGCCTTCATCGTCCCGGCAGAGCCCGAGGCCTCAGAGTAGCGGCGCCACTTTGGGACGTGATCCTCTGCCGCGGTGGAAGCTGCATTCCGGAGGT
>Ga0137374_10010321_pt1 | contig 10987 bp, 10 predicted proteins | sample SagtaG_20_FD_104811 | JGI IMG/M metagenome (GOLD analysis project Ga0137374, IMG submission 104811) | Vadose zone soil microbial communities from Sagehorn Ranch, Mendocino, California, USA - Sage1_R_100_16 metaG | ecosystem: Environmental > Terrestrial > Soil > Vadose zone | place: USA...
AGGTTGGCAAGCTCGGACGGTTGTTTTGTCGCGACGAACGTGTACAGCGCCAGGTTCGCGAAGATCTCTTTGAGCCAAAGCGTCGGCAGGACGGCGCCGCCCTGATGCTCGAACGCGTGCGCGAGTTCGTGAACCGCGATCAGATCGAAGAAGCGTCTCATTTGAAGGATGCCGTTCTCGTCGGCATACGTCTTCTTCAGCTTGGGATATGCACCGAACGGCGATGCCACCCGCGCGATCCGGCCAAACGACTGCCAGAAGGGGTTATCGTCGGTTGCTATCCGTAGGCGCTTGTCGGGCGGATAGTACGACGGCACGCCGTAGCCCCGCTTCCAATCGGCCGGCGTGAGGAACGTCGCGATCAGGCGGGGACGGACGCCTGGAAACAGGGAGGCGAAGTACAGGTACGCCTCGCAGGTGAGGGAGGCGAGCCGGACTGCCTGATCGTGCGCACCCTCGCTGTAACGGGCGTCGAACGGATATCCGTCGAGTGTCGCGAGACGCTTCGCGATCTCGTTGGCTTCGGCGCTGGCCTGTGCCTCAGAAACGGGCGGCGCAGATGGCCTTCGGCGGGGGATACCGAAAAAGGCAGTAGCAACGCTTATAAGAATCACCAGGGCGATCAAAACCCGCTTCATTTGATCTCCTGATCTCGTTGAAGGGATCCCATCCGAATGGCACAATCATCCGTGTTCCGGAGCGGTGCGCGCAGGTCACCAAACCAGCCCCGCTGCGTGACGAGTCGCAAGCGAGTGTCGGTTCGCGCGCCGGGCTGCTCCGTCGCCGAGGTCGCCGGACAGAAGATCGCCCGCTTATCGCGACCACTCCGTCGAGCGCAGATCGACAAGCCCTGGGCCTGATGCACCTTGATCATCGGCACCACGGTCGGCCCGGACGCCGAAGGATCCTTCCGTCCAGCGGCTAGCCTCGAATCGCGGAGCTCAGTTCTGCGCTTCGATGACGCGCCGTAGGTTGCCGGGCAGCTCGCTGAGCATGCGCTTCATCTTCGGGCGCATCAGCAGCATGACTCCGCGCATCAGCCCGTGCGGCTCCATCCACAGCTTGCCGGACACCTGCGTGCCCCCACTCGTGGCGTCACAGCGAAAGTCCAGACCGCAGGTCATCCCGCGCCCCTTGTCGCGACTGGCGAAACGCACCGGGCGCTCGAACTCGACGATCTCCGACTCGAGCCGGCCCATCCCCTTCTTCGCGCGAAAGGTCGTGCCCTTTCCGATCGGGCCGTCGGACGTCTTGACGACCTCTTGGCAGTTGGGCTCCCACTGAGGCGCGTTGCGAAGATCGACCAGGAAGTCGAAGACCTCCTTCGGGGAGCGCGCGACGGTCGTACGGAATTTGTGCTCGATCATTGCTCCACCTCCTGTGCGTGTTCTTTTCCAGCGATCTGGGTTGACCGTCCTCACACGACCCTATCTGTTACGCCGGAGCTGCGTCGACAGCCGAGCCGGCCAATCACGGCGAGGTATGTGCTACGAAAGGGCTGGCTGGTGGAGCAGTGGTCTGTGATGCCTCCGGAACGGTCGAAGCCGTGATCGACGAGCGCGCGGCACCCCGCTTCGCCCACCGCTCTTTGATCACCCCGACCATGCGCGAGGCGTCTCTGCCCACGCCGTGGATCATCGTCGACGACATGGCGTGCTGAAAGTGCTGCCCGACGAAATAGAGCCCCGGCTCGCTCTCGACGAGACCGCTCCTGTGGCGTGGCTCGCCGTTGTTCTCGAAGATGGGTAAATCGATCCACGACAAGCCGCAGTCATAACCGGTGCACCAGATGATGTTTTGCACGTCGAGCGTGCGACCATCTGCGAGCATCGGACGTCCATCCTTCACGCCGACCATGCGATCCACCCGCTGCACCCCCGCCTGGACCAGATCGGTCCGCCGCTGCCGGATCCGCGGACTGCCGGCGGTGAGCATCCTCGCTCGCACTTTACGTCCCATCGGCGTGTTCACCGTGAGGATGCGGTGAAAGACGACGCGGAACAGGAAGGGCATGATGAAGAAGTGAACCCAGGGCTTCTCGATGGGAAACGGAACCTGACCGGGGTCGCGGCCGGAGATCCACGTCGGATGCCCGCCGGTCACGGTCTCCATCGCGATCTCCGCGCCCGAGTTGGCGGCGCCCACCAGGAGCACACCGCCGGGCTTCAGCTGGGACAGTCTCTTGTACTCGCTCGAGTGGAGCTGGACGATCTCGGGCGACAGCTCCTTCGCAAAGCCAGGAACCTTCCGGCCCTGATAACTCGCCATTGCGACCACCACGTGCGCCGCCTCGAACTCGAGCGCTCCGGCCTTGACGAGGTAGCGGTCCCCTTCGCGTGATAGCCGGTCGACCCGCACGCCGTTCTTCACCGGGAGTTGAAAGTGCGCGGCATACCGCTCGAGATAGTCGGCCATCTCATCCTTCGTTGGGAACGCATGGGGCGGGCCAGGAAAGGGCATGCCGTCGAGGCCGTTGTAGCGGGCAGGCGTGAAAAGGCGCAACGAGTCCCAGCGCTTCCTCCACGCGTCACCAATCCGCGCGCTCGCGTCCAGGATCACGAAGTTGAGGCCGAGCTTCTTCAGGTAGTAGCCGACCGACAAGCCGGCCTGACCGCCGCCGACTACGATCACGTCGAAGTGTTTCCGTCGGGGTTCTGTGGTCAGCCGTCTGAACGCCTCGCCCTCTTCGATGAGACCCTCGATCCGGACAACTGATTCATCGTCGTTCTTCATCGGGACCTCCTTCTGCCGGCGCGTTCGCCGATGAATGGAGATTACAGAAGTACTGGACGGCATGACTTCCGGAAGACCACCCAATTTTGCGTTGTTCCCCAAAATGGGTAGTTCTACCCAAAGAGGCCGTGTTGATACGCCCAGGCTGTCGCTGCGGCGCGCGAGGGCACGTTCAGCTTGACGAAGATGTTGCTCACATGCCGATCGATCGTCTTCTCGCTCAGGAAGAGCGCGTCGGCGATGGCCTTGTTGGTCTTGCCAGATGCGACGAGCCGCAGCACTTCGAGTTCCCGCGCGCTGAGGCCGTGCGCGCCCGGCGTGGAGCGCGCCGCGGCGTGCGCGGCGGCGGCCATCGCCTCGATCGCCGCCACGTCTGCAGCGGCGCCGAGTTGGACGAAGATCTTCTTTGCCGCGTCAAGTTCGAGCCGAGCGCCATCGTCGTCGCCGAGCGCCTGAAAGGCCCGAGCCACCAGGAGACGGATGCGCGCGCTCAGGTACGGCGCCCCGACGCGCTGCCACGCGTTCTGAGCGTGCCGCAGCGGGTCGATGGCGCCGCGGGCATCGCCTTTTGCCAGTGTCACCGCTCCCTTTGCGTGCTGCGCCATGGCGCTGAGCATCTCCATCCCGAAGCCTTCCGCCAGCGCGCCCAATTCATCCGACGCCCGCTGCGCCTCGCTGACATCGGAAGTGGCCAGCATGATCTCCACGTGCGCGGGCAGGAAGCGCGTCCGCTGGAGTGGATCGCTCGTTGCCGACACGACGCGCCGCGACGCGGCCGCAGCCAGGTCGACGCGACCTTGGGCCAAGCGGAGCAGCGCCAGCCCCGGATGCGGATCGTAGCCGCGCTCGCTGGCCAGGGCATAGGCCCGTTCGGCGTCAGCCAGATCGCCACGGAGGCGATGGATCTCGCCTTCCTGGTACAACGCGTGACCCGCATCGGCACCTCTCGATTGCGACAGTCGGGTCGACGCCTGGCGCGCCTCCTCGAATGCCTCGGGCCATGCGCCGCCCAGTTGCATGATTTCGGAGCGATGGATCAGGCACGCTCCGGCGAACGGCACGAGCTGCGGCTGAGCCTGGCACCAGCCGCTGAGGGCCGCGGTCCATTCGCGAGCGCGATCGAGCGCGTAGCTCTGCTGGCAGGCAGCGATCGCGTTACAGTAGATAAGCCCCGTCACGACCGGCGAGAGCTCGCCGCTTGTCACCGCGACCATGGCCTCGTCGAGCAAAGGCAGGCCTTCCGAGAGTCGACCTTGCCGGATCAAGGCCCGGCCCTCGAAGTTCCTGCCGAACGCGCTCAGGTCGTGGTCTTTGTAGCGGTCGCCGATCTTGGCCACCTCCGCGGCGGCAGCCCGAGCTGCCGCGTGATCGCCGGCGGCCGTGAGGCGGAATATGTGCGGCAGCCGCAGATAGCCGCACTCGACACAGTCTTGGCCTTCGGAATCAATGAGCCGCTGCGCCCGCATGAGCCAGCCGCTCGCCCGAGCGGTCTCACCGAGCGAGGTCAAGCGCAACACCAGCCAGATCGCGGCCCTCGCTGCCCGGAGGGTCTCCCCCGCCTCGAGTCTGAGATGATGAAGCCGCTCGAAGGCCTCAAGCGACGGCTCGTCGCGCCCGGTGAGCATCGCCGACCATGCCAGCCGCTCGACGTCGTCGGCCGCGAGCGGACCCACCGCACTCGCTTCAGACAACGCGTCATAGGCATCGCCCCAGGCCCGTCGCTCATAGGCGGTCCGGCCGCTCAGCGTCGAGTCCCCCATAGGCGAGGAGTCTACACAAATGCGCCTCCCACCAGGGCGCGACTATGGCATGCCGTCTTATGACCCGGTGGAAAAACGGCTGCGTGTCGCAACCGATGACAACGCGTTTTGGCGATTGCAAGGCAGGGTCGCGCGCTTCGCCTCACCGTTGTCCGGCTTTCCCAGACTCAGAAAGACCTACGCCGACGCGAACGGAGATCTCCAACTCAGAAGATTCTTCGATCTCCTGGCCGTGCACGAGTTGGCGCATGCGTTCGAAGATCGAGGCGGAACGGCATTTCCGACACTGTGGCTGAGCGAGATCTACGCGAACCTGGCGCTGCACGCCTTCGTCGCGAAGCGGCGGCCATCGGAACTCGCCAATCTGACGACACTTCCCGACGTGCAGTCGCGCATCCGAGTGTTTACGATGATGATGCGCGCGACCGGCTACACGAGCCTTCACGATTTCGCGCCACACTTCCTCCTGGGGACTGAGAAACCGATGAACGGGCCGAACTATGGCTGGTATCAGGTCCGGTTTCACGTGCTGGCACGCGAGATCTTCAATGAAGGCGGAGAGGGTGCGCTCTTGCGACTCTGGGCGTTCGGCCAACGGGAAGCGGCTCGTCGAGGCTCGTCGCCATATAACTATTTCCGAGAACACCGCACTTTGGGCTGGTTCGAGCAACAGTCAGCAAAGGACCTTGCGCCACGGCTCGCGTCGGAGGTCAGTCCGGGTCTGGGCCAGGCTCTCGCGGCTCGGGATTGAGGACCAACTCCCCGACGCTCTGGCGCTCGGCTTCACGTCATCACAATCGTCACGACGCTCGTCAGAACCAACGCAACGGCCCGCGACCCGCATCCGCCCAACATGGCTTAGGAGTGCGTTACTGTAACCGCGCTCGCGCCGACGAAGGTGATCGCCCAGAACAGCGCCACGCAGGCGCATTACGTCTAGGGGCTCGTACGTCAGTGTCCTGGCGCTGACTCCGTTATGATCGGGGGATGTGCCAGAGATTCGTCGGCCACGTGCTTAGCGGGCGCCTGCTCGCTTCAGATCCCGGGGCAATTCCTCACGTAGTACCCGGCGAAGCGTTGCCTCCAGCGGTTCATGCTTGCTGTCGACGTAATCTCTGAGAGCGGCGTTGAGGAGGGTTTGATAGTTCCCCCCGCCGCTGGCATGAGCCTGTTTTCGGAACCACTGCAAGATGTCGTCGTCTAGGCGAATCGTGATGCGAGTCTTCCCTGCCGGTGTCTTCAAAACGGCACCGCGCTTCCCGCCAGCGAAGTTGTACTGTGCTTTCATACATTGGCCTCGTACTGCTCGCGTTCCTGCGGTGTCGCTTCGCGTGCCGAGATCAGGCGCGGCCGATTCCCGCGCCATGTGTACACAACGACAAGGATCCGCAGCGCGGGATCCATTCCGATCGTCACGTACCGCTCCTCTCCCGCCTCGTCCTCTCGAATTGTGATGGCGCGATCGTCGTACAGAACGAGCGCCGCGTCGGCGAAGTCGACGCCATGTTTCTTGAGATTGGCCGCCGCCTTGCGCGGATCCCACTCGACATCGTCGGCCATTGCCTGCTCCTAACAGTGTATGCACACATGTGCATACTGTCAAACCGCGCCGGCCTGCGCTGGCGGGAAATCGTCGCCATACTGGATGGACCGACGCTATTTGCGGTTCAGGCGAGCCGCGGCGGACCAGACCCGCGCGCGCCGCGCGTGCAGATACGGGACATCGTTCGGTTTCTCAACGAAGCGCACGTACGAGCAACCTATGGCGCGGTCGCCGAACTGATCGGCGGCCTCCCAAGGGGAATCGGCGCCCGCCTGACCGCCCTCTATTCTCGAAGCCCCGAAGCCTCTTGGATCGTCAGCGCCGAATCGGGAATGCCAACCGCGTACGCGGCAAGCGAGAGACATCCCGCACTGTTGAACAAGACCGAAATCATCAGCAGTGGCCGTGAACTCGAACAGCGAATGGCGGCGTGGACTTCCCCCGTGGCGGCTGATCGCCGTACAAGGCAATGGCCGGTCGGCGACCGGCCATTTGGATCGACACAGGGAAAAATGCCGCTAATCCGCCGATGGGCCGATCAGCATAAAAACAGCATACAAAGATCAGCCCCAAAACGTCGGATCATGGCGGATCACTCCCGACCATGTCCGAACGATTTGCTCAATGTTTTCGGGAAAAATTGGTCGGGGCGAGAGGATTTGAACCTCCGACCCCTCGGTCCCGAATCAAGTGGCCCGATGCCGAATCTCGAATGATTTTGTGGCTTTTCGGGCTCGGGTAGTAACCGGGTAGCGATTCGCCCGGGTCAATACCCCGGCTTCGCCGTCCATCGCTGGCCTCGACAATCCAGGCACCGGCGCTAGAATGATCTCAGCGATGAATTACCGCGAGCGGATCGTCAGCGACCCCCAAGTTGTCGGCGGGCAGCCCCCTGCCGCGATCGCCTTTGCCGGCAGTCCTGCGGCGGAGCCCCTGCGATGACACTGAAAGCCCGCGTCAAAGCCGGACGACTCGTCGTCGATGAACCCACCGACCTTCCCGAAGGCACCGAGGTCGAGCTCCTGGCGCTCGATCCGGGAGACTGGCTGGACGATGAAGACCGTGCTGCCCTTCATAAGGCACTGCTCGATTCTGAGGAAGACGTGAAGGCCGGCCGTCTGATCGATGCTGAAATCGTTCTGCGCGAGCTGCGGTCGCGTTGAAGCAGCGACACGTCAGTTTCACCTTTACCGCACGCCAGCACGTCGCTCGAGAGAAAGCGTGGTGGCTCGAGAACCGCGATCGTCCGGAGGTCTTCGCTGAGGAGCTCGAGCAGGCGCTGAAGGTCGTCGCCGCCCTTCCGGGCGCCGGGACGATTTACACCGCGTCACCGGTCCGTGGTGTGCGCCGCGTCTATCTGAGACGCGTTGGCCTTCACCTGTACTACACCTTCGACGACGATGCGGTTCTTATCCGCGCACTCTGGGGCGCACACCGGGAGCAAGGCCCGCAGCTCGAACCGTAGGCGCGGCGATCGCCTACGCTACTCGTTCGAGGCGCGCCGGAGCTACGATCCGCTGCGTCGCAGGGCCCCCATCGGAATGATCGCCGCCGAGTTCGGCCTCCGGTGCGAACTCAATGACCGCAAGATCGTGTCGAGCACCGAGTCGACTTCTTTCGCGAGGTCTTCGGCGAGGAACCGCAATACGAGGTACCCGTTCTCCTGCCGCAGTTGGTCCTTGCGTCGGTCACGGCGGTATGCCTCCGGGTCCCCCAGATGTAACGCGCCGTCCACCTCAATGGCGATCCGCGCGTCGGCACAGAGCAAATCGACTTCCATGCGGCCGCCTCCGTCGAACGGAATCGACAGCTCGGCATTCAGCCGGAATCGTGAACGCGCTTCCGACAGCGTCTCTAATCGTCGATAAAGAAACGCCTCGGACGCGCTTCGGGCTCGGTTCGCACCCTCGGCGTCGGGCGGAACCGGACGAGCCGCGGCAATAAACAGTTCGGCCAGCGGCACGTCGACGCCGTCACGCACGAGCCGTCGCACGCTGCCCGCGTAGTCTCGTTTCCATGCCGGGTCGACGGGCAATATGACATCGGCGGGCCAGCCAGGAATCGCGCTGGCAGGCACGACAACTCTGTAGCCTACGGCCTCGTAGCCGCGGCAGCGCCGATCAAACATGCGCGCCAGCATGGGTACGTTCAGGTCCGCGTAGTCGTACACGCGCACTTCACGCTTGCCGTCGCACAGACGATGGAGCCGCCCGACGTATTGCGCGATGGTCCCGCGCCACGAGACCGGCAGCGTCAGAAAGAGCGTGTCCAGACGAGGATCATCGAATCCCTCTCCGATGTACTTGCCGGTCGCGAGAATCACGCGCCCCTCGCTGGGCGGAATCGCGGTCAATCGGTCTGCGGCCGCCTGACGCTGCTTTTTGCCCAGTCCGCCACGCAACGCCACAACATGAGGCAACCTCCCGGATAGCTCGCTCTCGAATCGATCGAGGTGCTCACTGCGTTCAGTCAGTACCAGCGGCGATCGTCCCTCGCCGACCGCCTGCACGATCTCGTCGCAGATGCGTCGATTGCGATGCTCCTCTTCTACCAGTTCCTTGTAGAGCGCCTGGAATTGGACTCGTTTGTCAGTAGCTGTTCCCTTCACCGACTGAAACGCCGTCGGGCGAACGAGGACCGTGTGCTCGAACGGCCTCGCCGCCGCCTGCGCTCTCGCGTCGACGCGATGCCGGGCCGGTCCGCACTGCATGAAGATGATTGGATGGTGCCCATCCTTGCGCGTCACCGTCGCCGACAAGCCGAGGACGAACCGCGCCTTCGCACGACGGACGACCTGCTCGAAGCTCTGGGCCGAGAGATGGTGACATTCGTCGACGATCACGTGTCCGTAGTTCGCGACGCAATCGTCCACGACGCCCTTGCGAACGAGGCTTTGAATCACGGCCACGTCGATGAGGCCTGTCGGCTTGTGTCGTCCGCCGCCGATTCGGCCGATCGATTTCGCCGGCACGTCCAGAAATGTCGAGAGCCGCTGGACCCATTGGTCGAGCAGTTGGCGACGATGCACGAGGACGAGGGTGTTGACGCCACGCTCCGCGATCAGCCAAGCGGCGACGACGGTCTTACCGAAGGCCGTCGTGGCGGCGAGGACTCCCGTATCGTGTTTCAACATCGCGTCAGCGGCGAGGCGTTGGTCCACTCGCAGTTCGCCCTGGAACGCTACGTGGAGCGGCTGACCGCCGACGCGCTCGTCGCGAATGATCGGCTGGACGTTCAAGTCGGCCAGTACCCGACGAACCTCCTCCAAGCACGCGCGCGGCAGCCCGATGTGCTGCGGGTGATCCTCGGCGCAGGCGATGATGCGCGGCTTGTCGTACGTCGACAGCCGCATCGCTTGCGCCTTGTAGAACTCGGGATTCTGGAACGCCGCGACCCGCAGCAGCCGACTTCGAAGGCCCGGCAGTAACCCGTCCTTGCCAATGTAGATCTCGTTGCCGAGGACCAATTCGAGCGATTCAGGAAGCTCGCCGACAATCGGCGGATCCTTCCGACGACGCGACGGCGGTGCCGTCCACGGTGTTCGTTCACCGTCCTCCTCCGGAGGAAGACTCACGCCCAGAATACGCCCTCGTCGCTCGCCATCGTTGACGATCTGGTCAAGCTGTCCGCGTGAGATCCGTCGAATCGTCGACAGGAATGCCCATTGATCACCGTGCGGCTCGCCATGGTCGTCAACAAAGACACTGTTGCCCGCCCCGCGCGCGTTCTTCTGTAGCGGTAGAGCAATCAGATTGCCGAAGCCGCCGTGCGGCAGCGTGTCTTGATTCGGAAACAGGCGGTCGTACGAATCGAAGCCGAGGTCGGGTCGGGCCTCCATCGTCTCGGTCAGGATGTACGAACCGAGCTTCCGCGCGAGCGTCGCTGGTACGGCTTCCTCAAAGAACAGCCACACGTGGCCGCCTCGGCCCGATCGTGATCGCTCAAGGGCCGCGGACATGTTCATCCGGCGGCAGGTCTCCACGAACGCCGCGGCATCCTCCAACCAGCTGCCCTTGTCGAAATCCAGGGCCAAGAAGAAGCACGTCTCGTCCAAGAGCATCGGATACACGCCGGCCACGAAGCGCTGTCCGGCGTCGTCATGGCCGGACAGGTGCCACCGAATCACGTCGTCGGTCACGGGGAGGAAGCGACGATTCGGACACTCGGCGCACTTGATGCGCGGCTTTTCGCAGATGCCCCGTACCCACTCGTTGGCGCAGGCCGGTGCGTATCCGGATTTGCCGGTTCTGCGGCTTTCGAATCGTCGCGGATGCACGTCGTCACGCCCGCGAAAGAGCGAGCGAAACAGCCCAATTTTCGCCTCCGGTGAGGACATCTGATCGACGGGGCTGCCAGTCTGGTACATCAGCTCCGATGACAATGGATCGTCATGGCCACAGAATCAACAGGCACGGACCGCGTCTCCTCGCGCGTCGATATCATTGAACGTGCGCGCCGATACCTTGCTCACGTCGAACCCGCCGTCGCGGGTCAGCATGGCGATGTGCATACGTTCAGGATCTGCTGTCGGATCGTCCGTGGCTTCGCGCTGAGCGATGATGACGCACTGACAGTGCTCGGAGAGTGGAATGCCCGGTGCAACCCACCGTGGAGCGAGCGGGAGCTGTCTGACAAGATCTTGCGGGCACGGCAATACGGACGAGAGCCCGTCGGCGCACTCGCGCAGAGATAGCTGAGCGTCGTTAATTCAGGAGACGTCCGTAAACGTTGTAATCGATGGCGGGAACCGTGCCGAGCGCCTGCAATCTGGCGAGCAGCCTTATCAAGAAGGCAGCTAGTGCACACCCAGGGCTGTAAATCTTGATCTCGGGTTTTCCAGTCGGGTAGTCGACTTCAAAAGTGCCGTGTGTGGACGCGATCCCGATATCCAGGCAGCGCAGCGCATCAAGGCCCTCGATAGCCTGCCGGAATGGGTCGCCCAACGGCGGAC
>Ga0137374_10010330_pt1 | contig 10984 bp, 7 predicted proteins | sample SagtaG_20_FD_104811 | JGI IMG/M metagenome (GOLD analysis project Ga0137374, IMG submission 104811) | Vadose zone soil microbial communities from Sagehorn Ranch, Mendocino, California, USA - Sage1_R_100_16 metaG | ecosystem: Environmental > Terrestrial > Soil > Vadose zone | place: USA...
AGCCATCCGTCGTTGTCGTAGTCGAACATAGCGACTCCGGCACCCATGGACTCCGGAAGATACTTCTGGCTGGTGCGGCTAGATTCGTGCTTAAACCGAATGGCGGATTTTGCTGTCACATCTTCAAAGAGCGGTGGAGTCGCAGATGCCGGCGTTGCACCCAGCAATTTGACGGCGGGAGCGGCAGCGAGAGCACTCAGCAGAAACGACCGGCGATTTATCTTTGAGGGCACGCTACCGTTGTTCTCCGCGAACTGGAGGAGGCGTTTCGCGAGTCAGATCCATGTATTTTTTTGCAAGTCCGGTTTCGCCCAGTCGCGCGTACACCTGGCTTAGTAGACTGTAGATTTGGAGATCAATGATTCCGCCCTGCTGCTTGCACGCAGCGGCTTTTTCTGCGTCCGTGCGTGCCTGCTGATAATCCTGCATCCGCAGATTGAGCCTGGCGCGTTCGTACCACACCGCGCGGATCTCAGGAACCGATTGTACGGCGCGATCCAAATGTTGTTTACTGGCGGCCAGGTCGTTGCGCTTTGCAAGAAATCGACCGTAGTTGTAATCGAGAAAAGCGTCGTGATATCGGCCGCCCTCGTTCACCTGCAGGCCTTTTCGGTACGCCTGCTCAGCGCCATCCAAGTCTCCAAGTGGTTCGAGGTTCAAGGCTAGATAGTCCCATCCTTTGGCGTCTTGCGGATTCAGGGTCGCAGCTCTGCGAAAGTGTTCCACAGCTTTGGGGGCAACCTTGGCCTTGTCATAAATCGTGCCCAGCTGGAATTGCGCCTCGGGATCATTTGGATCAAGCTTAGTAGCTCTTTCCAACAGAGCCTGCCCCTCGGACGATTGTCCCTTCATCACTAGTACCTGTCCTCGCAATGCCAAGGCGGCCGGATCATCTGGATTTTTGTCCATCGCTGCCGCCGAGAGTGCGTCGGCGCGCATGTAATCATGCTGCTCGAGAAAGAACCGTCCGAAATAAGCAAGGCCCCGCGAGTCATTCGGATCAGTGTCGGTGTAGCGATAGTACAGCTCGGCGGCCTGGTTGGCGCTTCCTTTAGCCTGTGCGAGGCGCGCCTGGTGGAGAACAATTTCAGGACAGTCAGGGTAGAAAGCGCTTAGGGCACTCAGAGTGTTCTCGGCCGTATCAACGGCGTTGAGGGTCAAGGCCTTTGAAACCTGTGCTAATTGCGCCTCCGCGCCAGAGCACGGGCCAGCGAAGGCTGGCCATGTGAAGCACACGGGAAACAGCAGTGATAAAAATGCAGCTCTCATGCCTTCATTCTTCCGTCACCGTTAGGATCTGGTCGGCCTTCACATTGTGCAGAGCCTGCACTATCCCACTTGGCCACTTCAATTCGATCTCCTTGATGACCGCGTCTGCTCCCAGTCCAAAGTGAACGCGCGGATCGTTTGAACTCGCGTAACTTCCAGCTGTCGTGACGTGGTTGTACAGCACGAGGCCTGACTCTGCCGTTAATTTGATTCGTGTTCCGATACCGTCACGATTGCTTTTTACCCCCACAGTCTTGATCAGAATCCAGTGAGTTCCGCCAGTTGAGGTGTTGTAAAGCAGTTCCGCCGGACTACTAATAGCCGAAACTACTACATCGATCTTTCCGTCGTTGTTGAGATCGCCGAACGCGCACCCGCGGTGGGCAGCACGAATCTGCATGCCAGAGCCAACATCGCCGCTCACGTCCTGAAACGTGCCGTCGTGCATGTTCCGAAAAACGGCGTTCGCCTGCGCATAGTGTTGCTGCCCGTCTGAATCAGCATTCTCACTCACGTGCGAGTTGGCGGTGAATAAGTCTTTGTAGCCATCATTGTCGAAGTCCTGCATGCCGGCGCCCCAGCCGCTCATCTTGAAGCTGCGGAATCCGATGCCCGCCTTGTAGCTTTCGTAGCTGAAAAAGCCGTTGCCTTCGTTCCGGAACAGCGGATAGGTCTCGCCGCCGAGAGCGGTAATGATGAGGCTGGGTTTGCCGTCGTTGTTCCAATCGCGAAAATCCACGCCCATGCTTGAAACGGGCACGCCATTGTCGGTGTAGGCGACAAACGACTCGACACCGACTTCGTCAAACGCGTGTCCGTTGCGATTCTTGAAAAGAAAATTTCTGTCGTTGTCGTTGGCGACGAAGATGTCCATCCAACCGTCATCGTTGTAGTCCGCAACAGCGACGCCCATTCCTTTTCCGATGTGCCGGGAGATGCCCATGACTTCTGAGACATCGGTAAAGGTGCCATTGCCATTGTTGCGGTAAAGAATATTTGGCTCTCCTTTGTAGAGAGTCGGAGAGCAGGAGATTCGCTTCCCCCGTGGACCGCAAACCCGCGAATTCGCAAACGACCAGTCAAGATAGTTGGTCACAAACAGGTCGAGTTTGCCATCGTTGTCGTAATCCAACCACGCAGCGGAGATGCCCCACAGTTTTTTCCCCGCCGAGGAAACGCCGGAAACACGCGCTTTAGTCGTCACATCGGTGAAGGTACCGTCGCCGTTGTTGTGGTAAAGGAAATTGCGGTCAAAACCGGTGACGTAGAGATCCGCAAAGCCGTCGTTGTCGTAGTCGGCCGCGGCGGCGCCAACGCTGTAGCCATCGCCGCGCAATCCGGCGCGATCGGTCGCGTCCGTGAAAGTGCCGTCGTGATTGTTGTGGTATAGGCGGTTCGAAAATTTGTCGCCCTGTTTCACAAGTCCTGGCAGACTGGCGCCATTGGTGAAGAAGATATCCAGATAGCCGTCATTGTCGTAATCGAGAAGCGCGACTCCGCCCGGTATGCCATCGATCATTGGCTTGTCGGGAAGCGTGCCGTTGTCGAGGACAAAACTAATCCCCGAATTCTTTTGCCGATTTTCGAATTGAATGCGCCCGGCATCAGCGCCCCACAAAATCGTGAGAGGAGCCGCCAGTACCACCAACGCAGCTATGAAGAACTTCCTCGCCGTCATTTCGGCTGCCCCATCGATTGCACTCTGGCAAGAAGTTGACGCATGAATGAGTCCGCGGGAAAGCGGCGGACGTAATCTTCCATTTGCGCCTTGGCGTTCACGTAGTCCTTTACTTGAATCAGTTGAACGATCAGCCGCTTTCGCAGCTCCGCATCGAACGGATCCCGGTCCGCCGCTTGCTTCAGAACCTCAACTGCTTCGCTCGTACGATCCAGTTTCACAAGAGCGTCAGCGAGATCAGTGTACAAGACGGTTTTTGCGGGTCCTTCCTTGATGGCGCGGTGCAAGTGTTCGACTGCTTCCTGATATTTGCCGGCATGCAGGTCTCGATTGCCGAGTGCACCTTGCACGAGCGGATCGCCCGGATCCGTGCGCTCGAGTTGATCAAGAACGGTGTAGTAGCGGGTCAGATATTCCGGATGTTTCTCCACCAGCTCGCCGTAGGCTTGCAGCAGCACCAGCGCCGGTGGCACCGTGCCTTTTTTGCCCGGTGCCGGATTGAGATGAATCAGATCAGGCAAAGCCAACGTCGTCTGCTGAAACGCGATGTCAGGAAACGGCTCATCGGGGCGCGTCAGAATCCTGTGGTTTGTGATGCTGGAATGCGAAATTTCGCGCACATCGCGCTTTTGCATATGGCAGCCCGCACAGTCATCAGCCGGCTGCCGGTGTTCGCGGACCTGAAGCGGCACTGTGCAGCTTTTTTCGGTGTGACATGCCAGACACTTCTTCTTGAAGTATGCGGGCGCTTCATCGCGGGTCGGCTCCACGTGAGGATCATGACAGCTGATGCAGCTCAGCTTCTCGCCACTCGCGCGATAACACTTGCTCAGCGTCATCGAGTAGTAGTGTTCGAGCAGGTCCTGTTGCGGCGGAGACTCGCGCTTCGGGGGAACCATGAGAATCGAGAGTGTGTCGTCGAGCGGTGTTCCAGGACGAAAATCCTTGTAGTCTTTTCCTGGCTTCAGCACTCGCACATCTCCGGTCTGGTGACAGGACATGCAGATGTTGTTGGCCAGGGCAGGGGAGAGAGAAGCGGGATTCACGATTGAAGGATCGCGGCCCTGATCATTTTCGAATCCTACCTGATGCGCCAATACGTGTGCGAGGCCGGGACCGTGACAGTTCTCGCAGCCGATCGCCAGTTCCGAAAATGGCGGATTGGCAAAATGACCATTGCCCTCAGGCATGGGGTTTGGCCGCCCGCTGTGACAAGAAATGCAGCCGGGAAGTATCGGCCGATTGAAACCGGAGTTCCCCAGCTCGTATCCCGGTGACAGCTCCCAGCGCTGCGCCTTGGAGTAAAAAGACAGCGGCGCTTGAAATACATAGTCGCCCTGTCGGACAAGGCCTCCGAGCCCGTTCTCCCCAGCTCCGATAATCCAGTCCAGCTGTCGAGTGTCGCGGAAGATTTCCTTCCCGTCCGCGTCGAGCTCGTACTCTGACTGAAACAGCTTCCCGTCGCGTGCATAAACATCGAAATGCAAACCAGTGTTCCTATCTTCGATCGAACCGGAAGTTGGGAGTGCTTTCAAACTATCAGGAGTTACGCTCGAGATGGAGCGTCCCATGCCAGTGTGCGAGTACTTGCTGTAGATCTCTTTGTGACACTCGGCGCACGCGAGAGAAGCAACGTGCTCAGACGCTATCGGCTTGAGTTGGGCTGTCGTTTTCGCGTTGGAAGGAGGTTGTCCACAGGCGGAAACAACTCTGAGGAAAACAGAGACGAAAATCGGGAACCACGCGAATGACCTGACTTTCCAGGCCGGTTTTCGGCCCTGAGATGTACCTCGGTTTCTCATTCTGGATTGCTGATCACCTCTCCCGCGCGACTTTGGGTGAGCTTGGGTTGTATCAGGGATCGGGCGACCGACTCGCCGTTAACATGTTATGCCCCAGTACTTTATCTCACCAAGAGGCTCTGCTTTACAACCTGCCCAGGGAACCGCACGAGAAAGCGCATTGCAGACGAACTTTCTCATGATAAGCGCTCAGACAACCAATTGCACGGCTACATTGAGTTCAGCCCTATGCTGCGAGCGCTTAAATAGTTCTTGACAACTTCTAGTACTTTGATACTAGAATGGCGCCTCTTTGAAAACCGTGGGTTGCAACATCGTTCATCTTCGAAGGTTCTAGATAGGCTGGAGGAATCCATGACCGATTCACGCGGACCTGTATATCGCTTCCGCACGCTGCTGTGCTTCATCAGCATTCTAGCTTTCTCAACCGGTGCTGCCCGGGCGCAGCTTTCGACCGCGTCGCTCAACGGGGTGGTTCGCGACCAACAGGGCGCAGTCGTGATAAAGGCGTCGGTCATTCTGCGCAATTCCGATACCGGTGTCGAGCGCCGCAGCGTCAGCAACGACTCGGGAGCCTTTGTCTTCTCGGACATTAATCCGGGGCGCTACACGCTGAAAGTTACTGCGTCGGGCTTTAGCACTCAGCAGGTCTCTGACTTCGTGCTTGCTGTAAGCCAGACAGCCACTATTGACGTATCCTTGGCGGTCGGAGCGGAGGCAGAAGTGGTGAGCGTGGAAGCCACTGCCGAGCAACTGCAGGTTTCAACAGCGGAGCTCGGCACGGTGATCGCGACGAAGCAAGTCAACGACCTTCCTCTTAACGGACGCAACTTCACGCAGTTGCTCTCCTTAACCCCCGGTGTAGCGCCAATCAGCGTCGGACAAAATAGCATGGGTGGCCGCACTGGCGGTTTTGCTGCACCCATCGCTGAGGGTGCAGCATTCTCGTTCCCATCCATCAATGGAGCAACCAACCGCAGCAATTACTTTCTGACCGACGGCATGAATAACTTCGCCGCCTTTCTCAGCACCTACGCCGTGCCTCCAATCGTGGACGCGATTCAGGAGTTCAAAGTCGTTTCGCACACGGACTCGTCTCAGTTCGGCTCCGTTCTTGGCGGCGTAGTCAACGTCGTGACCAAATCCGGCACCAACCGGTTCCACGGTTCAGCCTGGGAGTACATCCGCAACGACGCCTTCGATGCGCAAGACCAGTTTGCCAAAATTGTTCACTTTCGTCAGAATCAGTTCGGCGGAGCTCTCGGTGGTCCGGTTGCGGTGCCAGGCTTGAAGCAAAACACTTTCTTCTACTTTGCGTACCAGGGATTCCGCTACTCAAAGCCTGTCGCCACCCCAATCCTGGTTCCGACTGCTGCCATGTACAGCGGCGATTTCAGTTCCTACTGCACAACCGGGTTTACGGCTGGGTTGTGCAATGACTCCACTCAACAGCTGTACAACCCCTACACAACGGTTGCCGCAGGGTCAGGATTCTCTCGCACTCCGTACTTGAACAACCAAATTCCAGTAGGCAGCAATCCCGGCGACGTTCAGCCACAGATCGTTACTTTCCTGCAGAGCGTGCTGCCGGCCGCTGGTGCTTTTGATCCGGCCCTCAACAGTAACGCCTTCGATACGGATCCCAATACTCAACACCAGAACGAGTACAACATCAGGCTCGACCACAACTTCGGACAAAACGACTCTGTGTGGTTCCGCTACAGCCGAATCAACAGCGATGTTCTCAAGCCCAGTGCCGGCAGTGTGCCGGGCCTGACGACAACCGAAGCCATTCCCGGCCGTAACTGGGGAGGCAACTGGGTTCACACCTTCAGTCCCAGTTTGCAATTGCAGGCGCTGTTCTCTCGCACTACGGTTTCAGACAATGCCTATACCAAGTTCAAGACTGACCTGACCAGTGTCATTCAGGCAGCTGGTTTTGCTCCAGGGTTCGCCAGCAATTTCTCGGGGGCCAAGGGTTGGCTGCTTCCCAGCTATGAGCTTCGAAACGGATACGTGAGCGGAGGCGAGAGCGTCGTACTAACGCCTCAAGCCACGGACAACAATCAGGTCTCTGTGACGGTGAACAAGCTGAAAGGTACTCATACATTCACGCTGGGTGCGAACTACATCAGCAGCGTGTTCTCCAGCCCGCTTTCTTTTGATACCGTTAGCTTCGCCAACGGTCAAACGGGCGACGGGAACGGCAACGCTGGTTTCAGCGTAGCGTCGGCGCTCATCGGCGTCCCCGATAGCGCTAACCGCCGCGATGTGGCCGAAAGAACCCGCCCCGGCGGTTTGTTCAGTGCATTCTTCCAGGATTCGTGGAAGGCGACGCCAAGATTGACCGTCAACTACGGAGTCCGATATGACCTGACTCTGATTCCGCCCTACGGCACCAAAGAAACTTTCGATAAGTCGGGTGGAATCGAAACCGGTGACTTCGATTTCTCAAACGGTACCTACGTGTTGCAGTTCCCCCCGCCGCCCTGCACAGTGCGGGGACACGCCCCATGCATTCCCAGCATCATGTTGGATGCCAATGGCAACGCGGTGGGCTGCGATCCGGCTACTCAACAATGCTTGGCTCCGGGAACGCTACCGCCTCACGTCGTAGTTGACCCGCGTGGCCGCATCTCCCATAACACGTATACCAATCTGGGTCCACATTTTGGCTTTGCATATCGCCTCACCGAGAGTACGGTTGTGCGGGGCGGGGCGGGAGTTGTGTATGACAATTGGGCCGCTGTCAGCCAGATGTCGCAAAATATCGAAGGCGACTGGCCGGGCATTGGTCAGTTGATCGCCAACAACTTAAACGTACCAGGCGGTTCCACGACAACCGCACAAGGCCAACCGACGGCGACTTACGGGGATCCTTTCTCGGCAGGTGGTGTTACCGCCGGCTTGCCTGCACCGACACCGTTTTTCTCCGGCGGCGTGAATTGGCACTACGATCCGCATATCAAGAATGCGTATGCATACCAGTTCAACTTTGGCCTTCAGCACCAGATCAACTCAACCACGACAGTCTCGGGCAGCTATGTAAGCGCGTTAACGCATCGCGCCAACATCGGCGGCATGTACAACACAGCTTTGACGCCGAGCAAACTTCCCAATCCGCAATCGCGATCCTTGTACCCATACATGATTCCGACTTTCTATGACCGCAGTGTTGGGTTCGCCGATTACCACGCCTTTCAATTGTCAGTGGATAAGCGCTTCTCGGGCGGCTTGGCCTACCAGGTCGCTTACACGTTCTCCAAGGCGCTTACCGAGAACGATGGATGGTTCGGCGCGGAAGGCAAGAACGTGGCGGATCCGTACAATCCCAGAGCCAGTTTGAGCCCCGCAGGGTACGACCTGCCTCACCTGTTAACGGTGAATGCAAACTACGAGCTTCCCATCGGCCAGGGAAAACGCTTTTCTTCGGGAAGTCATGCTGTGGACTACATCATCGGCAACTGGCAGGTAAACGGCATTTTGGCAGTCCGTTCCGGCCAGCGCTATAGCGTGACAGACACTGCCGGCGATCCGGCCAATACCGGAAACGTGGGATGGGCCGGCTACGAGCAGGCCAATCTCGTTGGCGATCCCAATTCGGGTTCATGTCCCGGTGGCGCAGCTGTGCATACACAGGGCTGCTGGTTTAACACGACGGCTTTTGCCACGCCGCCTTTGGGAACCTTCGGCAACATTCGTCCGAATCCCTTCCAGGCGCAGCGTTACTGGAACGTGGACTTCTCGGTATTTCGTGGATTCCCGGTCTGGGCCGAAGGACGCAAGCTTGAGTTCCGTGCTGAGGCTTTCAATCTCTTCAACACGGTAATTTTCGGCGCCCCAAACGGCGATATCAGCAATGCGGGCAACTTTGGCAAGGTCACTTCGAGAGCGAATGCGAACGCGCCTCGGGTGCTGCAATTCGGACTGAGGTTCATTTTTTAAGGTGATAATGACCCAGTAATACTGCCCGCCTCTTTTCAAATCAGGGGCGGGCATTTTGCTGCCTGGACAGAGTTTTCCGAGTAATAGAGTAGTACGGCCCACTTCAAATGGAATATAGGACCGCAGCGTATGTAACTCGCCCGCAGCGATGGAGACTATATGAAAAGATTTCTCTCTTCCGTCATACTGCTTTCCTTATTGAGCGCGTCGTTATTCGCGCAAAACTACCAGCCAAACTGGGACTCTGTCGATAAGCGTCCCACGCCGGCTTGGTTCAGTGACGCGAAGTTTGGGATATTCATTCACTGGGGAACCTATTCAGTGCCGGCTTACGCCCCGGTCATTCCCGGCAAGCTTGCTTATGCCGAGTGGTACTGGAATGCGATGACCAAGGGCATGAACGATCCGAAAGCTGATGAGCTGCAGAAAGGAACCTGGGCATTTCATCAAAAGGTGTATGGGACCGATTTTCCGTATCAGAATTTTGCGCCACAGTTTAAAGCGGAACTATTCGATCCCGACCATTGGGCCGACGTGTTCGCGCGATCAGGCGCCAAGTACGTCGCGCTGACCTCGAAGCATCACGAGGGATTCGCGCTATGGCCCAGCAAAGAGGCGTCAGCAACATGGGGCCGACCCTGGAACGCAGTTGAGATTGGTCCGAAGCGCGACGTATTAGGCGACCTCACCGAAGCCGTGCGGCGCAAGGGGCTCCGCATGGGCTTCTATTATTCTCTCTATGAGTGGTACAACCCGCTATGGCTTTATGACAAGCCGCGGTATGTTCGCGAGCACATGTTTCCGCAGTTTAAAGACCTGGTTACGCACTACAAGCCGGCCATTATTTTCAGTGACGGCGAGTGGGAGATGCCTTCGGCTGACTGGCACAGCGCCGAACTGCTGGCCTGGCTCTACAACGACTCACCGGTCAAGGACGAAGTGGTTGTGGACGATCGTTGGGGCAGCGACACTCGCCACAAACACGGTGGTTACTGGACCACCGAATACACCGCAGGAATGAGTGGCATTGATCATCCGTGGGAAGAGAGCCGAGGGATGGGCGTGAGTTACGGCTACAATCGCGCCGAAGATCTCAACATCTATCACACGGGCCGCGAACTGGTGTTCATCCTTGTGGACACCGTCAGCCGCGGCGGCAACCTGCTGCTTGATATTGGCCCTAAGGCCGATGGCACGATTCCCGTGATCATGGAAGAACGGCTTACGCAAATGGGCGACTGGCTCAAGATCAACGGCGAAGCCATCTACGGCACCAAGACCTGGAAAAACACGCGCCAGTGGACTGCGGGCGAAGTGCCGAAAATTGAATACAACAAGGAGTATTCGTCAGCTTACGACGTCACCAAGCTAATTGAAAAATCTGCTGACGGTAAAGCGTCCATCGAAGCGTTCTTCACCTCAAAGGGTAACGATGTTTACGCGATCCTGCCCCAATGGTCGGACCACGGCCTTGTAATCAAAGACTTGAGTGCCGCGAAGTCAGTTAGCTTGCTCGGCTCGGATGGGCATCTGAAGTTCAAAGCCTCAAAAGCGGGATTGTCGATTGAACTTCCGGACCTCCCCGAGGACTTGCGCCAACAACCAGCGTGGGTGCTGAAGATCAGTCAATGAAGCCGTGGGGCGAAGCCCATTCGGAGACTGAAACATTGAATAAACGAACCTTCATCAAACTCTGTTCGGCGGGAGTTGCAGGCCCAGTCGTGTCGCCCCTTCTGGCTCGGGCGTCGGAAGGAAAATTGACGAATTGGGCAGGCAATCTTGAATACGCTACGGACCAACTGTTTTCAGCGCAATCCCTGGAGGATGTTCGCAGATTTGTTAAGGAACGCGGCAAGTTGAAGGTTCTCGGCACGCGCCACTGCTTCAATGACATCGCAGACACTTCATGCGAGTTTCTCTCATTGAAGTCTCAGGACAAAGTCATCGCATTAGATCCGAAGGCGCTCACCGTCATCGTCGAATCGTCCGTGAGAAAAGCGGCATGATCTAAACTACGCGTAACGGGCTTGATCCGGGCCGCAACGCCCCATGTCTATCTGTCGACAGTGATCGACGAGACCGTCGACATTGCCTGCGCGTTCAGTTGGCCACTGGCTATGACCAAGAGGGGGTAATTGTAGTGGAACCATTTCGGATTCACGTCGCGGATGAGGTGCTCCATGATCTGCGGACACGGTTGCGCAATACAAGATGGCCCGACCAGATACCCGATATAGGCTGGGAACAAGGCACCGAGTTGGACTGGTTACGACGCCTCGTGTCCTACTGG
>Ga0137374_10010333_pt1 | contig 10982 bp, 8 predicted proteins | sample SagtaG_20_FD_104811 | JGI IMG/M metagenome (GOLD analysis project Ga0137374, IMG submission 104811) | Vadose zone soil microbial communities from Sagehorn Ranch, Mendocino, California, USA - Sage1_R_100_16 metaG | ecosystem: Environmental > Terrestrial > Soil > Vadose zone | place: USA...
CGAGAAGATCTACACCGAGCCGCGTGGACTTCGCGAGACGCAGAATTCGCAATGCGCCAGGTGTACCGCGTGCAAAAAGGCATGTGCGGATATCGACCAGGAAAACGGGTACTGGAAAGAGATCGACTCGCCTTCCAAGCGGGCAGCTTACTTTGCCTTCCCGGGCCTTGTGTTCGGCTTCCACCTGTACTACTTCCTCCAGGCGGGTACGTGGGACTACTACTTCGGCGGCAATTGGACGGACGAACCCGGAGTCATTCTCCGCGCGTTCCTGCCGGGGAGCGATGCTCGGACGGCAGGATTCTTCGTCGTGCCTGCGGTGCCGCGGGCACTCGCAGCCGCCCTCACGCTGGTCGTGTGCGGCGTGACGAGCCTGGTTGCGTTCAGACTTGCAGAACGAGCCGTCGAAGGCTGGCTACGCCGGCGCGGCGCCAACGTCGACGCTGCCCACGTCCGCAACATCATGTTTGGCGTCGCCGCCTTTGTTGCATTCGTGGCGTTCTACAGCTTTGCCGGTCAACCAATGCTGCGCCAACTGCCGTGGTTAACGGCCTACACCGGTGTGGTCGTGGTGCTCACCGCGGCGTTGTTCCTCGTGCGCCGCCTCGGCCGCACACAGCGCGCATTCGCCGAGCAGACCATGGCGCGCAACATCATCAAGCGCTGGACCTGGGCGGACACCGCGCCACCGTCTAACCTGCACGATGCGTATCTGATCCATACCGCGCGCACGACCGAACGGGAGCGTATGTATGCGGAGGTGCTGGAGGTCTACCAAGACGCGGTCCGCGACCTGCTCGCCGAAGGCATCATTACGCGCGCGGACGTTCAACGCCTGGAGAACCTGCGCGATCAGCTGCACATCAGCAGAGCCGATCATGAGCGGGTTATGGCTGCACTGGCAGAAGAGGAACGCCTGCTGCTTGTGGATCCTGCACAGCACGCTTCGACTGAACAGCGGTTGCAGCTCGAAACCTACCGTCGAGCCCTGGAGGCTCAATTGGAGCGTATTCTCACCTCAGCTGACGACGACCAGGACCGCTACGTCCAGCGGCTTCGCCTGGAGTTCGGCGTCACGCCCGAAGAGCACCGCCTCGTGCTGGATCATCTGCTCGGCCGGGACGAGGGCACGCTCGTCCGTATCGCGCGAGCGGTCAGTCTGATGCAGGTCAGCGCGCACTGCATGCGCCTGCTGCTTGCACATCCATCCGCGACGAACGCTGCGCTTGCCGATCTGCTGCAGCGCCAGCGCGATCGCGGTGTCGAGCGTCTGCTGCGAGCTCTCGAATATGCTCCCGATGAGGCGCCAGTTCGCAGTATGCGAGCGGGGCTTTGTTCAGACAGCGCAGGCGTCCGTCTGGCGGCACTCAGCGATCTGAGTGCGCATTTGCAACCGATCGCGCGTGAGGCGCTCGCCAGATCGTACGAGGATGCAGCACGACAGGCCAGCACGCTCGTCAGCCTCGTCGATGCACTACATGTATGCACATTTGACGCCGACCCCTTCGTTCGGGCGGTCGCGCTTTTCGCCTTGGCCGAGGGGGATGCCATCGACTCTGAAACGCTGCATCGGCTGAGCAGTGATGCGTATCCGCTCGTGTGCGAGACGGCCGCCGCGCTGACCGAGCGCCGTCAGAATCAGCCCCTACCGATCGTTGCGAAGATGGTCGCGCTGCGCAGCGTATCCATCTTCGCGTCGCTGGGTCCGCATGCGCTCGAAGAGCTCGCCCGCTCGACCAACGAATGCGAGTTTGCGGCACACGAGGCGGTCTGCGTGCAGGGTGAGCTCGGACACGAGGTATTTGTACTGCTGAGCGGTGAGTTCAACGTCATCCACGGACCGACTCCGGATAGCGCCCCCATTCGGACCGAAACGACTGGTGCTGTAATCGGCGAGATTGCCGTTCTGGACGCCGCACCGCGATCCGCTTCGGTGTTCGCCGGCCCACATGGCGGCCGCGCATTGCGAGTGGACGGTATCGCGTTTCGGCGCGTCTTGCACATGGATCCAGGCGTTGCTGAGGGAGTCATTCACGCGCTCACTCAACGCCTGCGCTCGATGCCGTCACCTCCGGGCTGACACGCTGTAGCCGCGCTGCCGCGTTCGCTTGATTGGTAGCTCGCCCGGTGGAGGGTCCTTAAGGAGCGTCAGCGCGTACTTCCGCGCATAGCCCGTCACTCACACACCTGGTCGAGGATCTGGCCCTTCTCGCTCTTGCTCACGTGCCCCCACCGCGGCGCCAACGCGCGTACCAGCTCATGTCGACTGGCTCGACCGCATGCGAATACGTGCTCGATTTGACCTCAAAATCGACCGCCAGCCACGTTATGCGACGCCCAAAATTCGAGTCCCCCCTTCCGCAACCGAGATCAGCGACTCAGGCACGCGCGCGGGGACCAATCTTGGGACCAATGTTTGTCGGGAATCGCCCGTCAGGAGCGGAAAACAACCGAGGTTCGGTGTTGACATCGAGTTCAAACGGGAACCTCGGCGGACTGACGCGGAATCGTGCTCAAATTTCCCAAAGTTGAGGTCGCGGGTTCGAGCCCCGTTCCCCGCTCTGGTTGAGGCGAAGGCGCAGTGTGCGGGCATGCGATCATCGGCCGTGCCACAGACGCTAGCCGCAAGCACGCCCAGCATCCGAGCTAGACGGCGACACGCCAAACGCGGAGACCACTTTGACGTCGAACTGCTGATCGCCGACGCGCGAGTCAGTGGGGTCGGCTAACCTGAAGCACGTACAACCGGGGAAGGATACGCAGTCATGGCTCAGAAGACCCTCGAGGACGCCCTCCAAGCAGCGGGTAACCCAGCGACGATGGTGCGCAATTCGCAGATCGGCGCGTACATCTATCCGGTCGTGGCGCCTGAGTTCAGTAACTGGCGCGACGAACAGCGCGCCTGGCGGGAGTCTTGCGTCCTGTTCGATCAATCGCACCACATGGTCAACCTGTTCGTGGAGGGTCCGGACGCGCTGAAGATGCTCTCGTATCTGGGAATTAATAGCTTCCGGAATTTCGCCGTTAACAAAGCCAAGCAGTTCGTGCCGTGTAGTTACGACGGGTATGTGATCGGCGACGGCATTCTCTTTTATCTGGACGATCAGCAGCTGGTCTTCGTCGGGCGCAATCCGGCGGCTAACTGGATCCGCTTCCACGGCGAGACCGGCGGCTATGACGTAAAGGTGACCTACGACGACCGCTCCCCGTCTCGGCCCATGGGTAGGCCCGTCGCGCGCTCCCTCTACAGGTACCAGATTCAGGGCCCAAACGCCCCCGAGGTAATCAGAAAGCTGAACGGCGGATCCGCGCCGAATATCAAGTTCTTCAATATGGGTGTTGTCAACATCGCCGGGCGTCAGGTGCGCGCCTTGCACCACGGCATGGCCGGCACCGACGGGCTGGAGGTGTGGGGTCCATACGAAGAGGGCGAAGAGATCCGCACCGCGATACTGGAAGCCGCCAAAGATTTCGGCATGGTCCAGGTCGGCGCCCGCGCTTACGCGGCGAACACGCTCGAGTCGGGCTGGATTCCATCGCCGCTGCCGGCGGTCTACACGGGCGACAAGATGAAGACGTACAGGCAATGGCTACCAGCCGCGAGTTATGAAGGGACCGCGGCTGTGGGCGGGAGCTTCGCCTCGGACAATATTGAGGACTATTACGTCACGCCTCACGAGATGGGGTACGGCTCGTTCATGAAATTCGATCACGACTTCATCGGCCGTGAGGCTCTCGAGAAAATTCACGGTCGTTCACACCGCCGCAAGGTCACGTTCGAGTGGAACGGCGAAGACGTAAGCACGATCGTGCGGTCGATGTTTGACCACGACCAGCTCCCGTACAAGTACATCGAGATGCCGGTGGCGAATTACGCCTCGTCGTCGTACGACACCATCATCAGCGATGGACGCATGGTCGGCCTGTCGATGTTCGCCGGATGCAGCTACAACGAACGCGCGATGCTGTCGCTCGGCATCATCGACGAGGAGTACGCAGTGCCGGGCACGCCAGTAACGCTCGTCTGGGGTGAGTCCGATGGCGGCACCGCAAAAACCACCGTTGAGCGCCATCAGCAGTTCGATCTGCGTGCGACGGTCGCCCCGGTCCCGTACGCGCCACAGGTCCGAGAGACTTATCACGCCGGGTGGCGAACCGTCGGCGTAGGGACGTAACCCGGGGCTATGTTTCCAAAGTTGAGGTCGCGGGTTCGAGCCCCGTTCCCCGCTCCATTTCACCCCTTCGAAGCTCAGTGTTGCGGCACGCGCGTGCACGCCGAGACCGGCCAGATGCCCATCGAGCGCTTCACCAGCGCTGGGCCACTGCACGCCGCCGAGCCGTCGCTGCTGCGCGAGGCCTTCCGCTGGTCGGTTGTGCGGCGCGTGACCCACACCGCCTCGGTCTCCGTCGCCGGCATCGCTATGCCGTCGATCAGGCGCTGGTCGGCCGTCGCGTCGAGCTGCGCTTCGATCCCGAGGACCTGACGCGGCTGGACGTGGGGAGGGCCACCCGGCCGGACAGGCGGTGCCGTTCATCCTGGAACGCCACGTCCATCGGCAGCTGCCACAGGCCCAACCACGTACACCTTGGGCGTCGACTACCTGGGCCTGGTGCTGGCCAGCCACGACGCCGAAACCCTCGGCCAGCTCGCCTTCCGCGACCTGCCCAGCGCACACACACGGCGTGATCAACGTGACGACCAACACCAGCGCGTCGAGGAGCATCAGCCATGACCACGCGCGCGCCGTGGGTCACCCACTTCGGCTTCAGCAAGACGCGCTTTGGCAAGACCATCCCGGCGAACAAGCTGTGCGAACGTGCCAGCCACCAGGAAGCCGTCGCACGCATCCGCTTCTGCGTCGCCGAATCGCTCCTGGGCGTCATCACCGGCGAGGTCGGCGTGGGCAAAACCGTCGCCGTGCGCGCCGCCACCAGCCAGCTTGACCAGGCGGCGCAGCACATCGTGTACCTGGCCAACCCAGCCGTCGGCACCCGCGGCCTGTACGTGAGCAACGTGCGCGCCCTCGGGGCGATGCCGCGTGGCTTCAAAGCTGAGCTGATCGCCCAGACCCAGAACCTGCTGGCCGCCGAAGAACACGAGCGTCGCCGGCGCGTCGTCCTCATCGTGGACGAGGCGCACCTGCTGACGCCCGAACAACCGGAAAAGCTGCGCCTGCTGCCCAACGCCGACATGGACGTGCAGAGCCCGCTGGCACTGCTGCTGGTCGGACAGCCGACCCTGGCGCGGCAGCTGCGCATGGGCGTGTTCGCCGCGCTCGACCAGCGCATCGCCACCCGCTGCCAGATCGGGCCCATGGACCTGGGCGAAGCGGGTCGACTACCTGCGCCACCACCTGGCCCTGGTCGGCCGCGCCGAACCGCTCTTCGCCGAGGATGCCATCGCTCGTTTGCACAAAGCCAGCCTCGGCCTGCCGCGCGCCTTCAACAACGCCGCCATCGCCGCGCTGATCGCCGCGGCCACGGCCAGCAAGGAGTTGGTCGACGATGACTGCGCGAAGAAAGCGGTCGCCGAGCTGACCCGCGACTGATCAACACCCTGCCGACGGGCCAGCCACTCAGCTCTGCATGGGCGGCATGACGATGGCACCATGACCATGGGCCGGCATGCCGCTAGGCCGGCGACCTCGTCGTGTGTGTCGATCGCGCACTCTTGCGATCGTATAAACAGTATGGACACCCTTCTGACCGGACTCGCTATTGGCGAGTCGCCGCGGTGGCACCAATCTCGGCTGTGGTTTGCGCACTGGGGCACCCAGGAGATCATGGCCGTCGATCTGGACGGCAAAGCCCAGGTCATGGGGCGCGTGCCGAGTGCGGGGACATTTTCGATCGACTGGCTCCCCGATGGCACATTGCTCCTGGTCCAGGCCGCGGAAGCGAAGCTGTTGCGTCAGACTCCCGCCGGCACGTTCGCCGTTCACTGCGATCTCAGCCCGCTGTCAGATCGGTCGTGGAACGAGCTCACGGTCGACGGCCGCGGCAACATCTACCTCAACAGCCTCTGCTTTCGCTTTGGTCAGGACGAGTTCAGGCCGGGCATCGTCGCGTTGCTCACGCCCGACGGCACGCTGCGCCAGGTCGCAGAGGGCATCGCGTTCCCGAACGGCATGGTCATCACACCCGACAACTCGACACTGATCGTGGCGGAGTCGTTCGCTGGCCAGCTCACCGGGTTCGACATCCAGCCCGACGGAAGCCTCGCAAGCCGACGGACGTGGGCTGACTTTGGCGGTCCTGGGCGCGCCGGCGACGGCATCTGCTTGGACGCCGACGGCGCGGTCTGGTGCACCGGACTTCAAAACGACAAGCGCCTGTGCATGCGCGTCCGCGAAGGCGGCGAAGTACTCGAGCAGATCGAAACCGAGTTGTTCGGCTTCGCCTGCATGCTCGGTGGGGAGGACGGCAAGACGCTCTTCATCTGCGAGGCCGACTGGCGCGGACGGGACACCATGGACGCGGTGATTGCTGAGCGCGGCGGTCGGGTCACCACACTGCGAGCGCCGTCAGCGCATGCTGGTTACCCGTAGGGCGTGCCATGTCGAAGGTCCACGCCGCCTGCGCGGAATCGGCCAGGGTTGAGTCGCACAGGTCCGAGTGCAGCGCCAGCGGCGCCTTACCGCCGCGCAACGATCCAGGACAGCGACGGCATCGTGACGATGGCACCCACGATCACGAGCGGCATGCCGTTAATCGTCATGCTCGTCGCCCGTCTCAAGGCGGCGCGCACCCAACACCACTAACTCATAACGGCTGGCATCGTCCAGGCGTGGACCGGTCGGAGGCCAACCTCCTCGAAGCCGGCGAGGCCGCAGTCTTCGACATCGGCCGTGCGGATGGCTCGGATGCTCATACTCCGCGTAGCAATTGGTCGTTCTGTGATCACGACATCACCTCTGCACCGACTGGGCGCGGTGCTTGCTGCCCGAAAAGGGGCGCGAGCGCCTCGCTGGCCGCGGCGACCACGCCCTGACCGAGGGCGTCGGGGATCTCGAAGATCATCTCGTCAATGCCGGCCTCGAAGAATGCCGCCACGCCATCGACGACCTGCGCGGGCGTGCCAACAAACACCCCGTGTTGGGCACTCAGGTCGGACATGCCGCGCGCCTGACGCCAGCGCGCCCACACGCTCTGGGCCCGCGCCTCGGATGGATCGACCACCAGGAGCCCCTTGTAGGTCTTCGTGATCTCGGCCGGGTCGCGCCCGACAAGCGCGCAATATTGCGCGAGTACCTCGAACTTGTGCGGCAGTACGCCCAGATGATCTCCCGACGGGAACGACAGGTTGCACTGGTCGGCGTACTGGGCCACCAGGCGCAGCAGGCGGCGCTCGCCGCTGCCAGCGACGAGGATCGGCGGACCGCCGGGCTGCACCGGTCGCGGCACGTTGTGGGCACCGCTGACCCGGTAATAGCGACCCTGGAAAAAGGCCACATCCCGACGGAACAGGGCGCGGATGACCTGCAGGGCCTCTGCCAGACGATCCATGCGCTCGGCGATACTGGGGAAGTCGATGCCGTAACTGCGCTGCTCGCCTTGCGTGCGCGGGTGACCGGCGCCTATGCCCAGCACCGCCCGGCCATGCGAGATGACGTCGAGCGTGGTGACCATTTTGGCCAGGAGCGCCGGCGAGCGGTAGGTGACGGAGGTCGCCAGGACGCCGAGTCGCAGTGCCTGGGTCCGTGCGGCCACGGCGGCGAGCAAGGTGTACGGCTCCAGCATCGGGGCGGTTGGTCCGTCGGGACCGAGATTGTGCACGTGGTCGGTGAGCCACAGCGTCTCGAATGTAGCGACGCCTTCCATGGTCTCGGTGAGCTCGAGCACGCGTTCGAAGATGCGCTCATCACCTTCGATGAGGTCGCGGAAGCTGGTCAGGTGCAGGCCGAAGCGTGGCATGGTGGATACATACTCCTCGTGTGTGGTCCCGCGTTCGAGATGACGCTGGAGCCAGCCTAGGCGTAGGATAGGCCTGGCAGAAGAGCCATTCCGCGCCAGGTGTGGTATGCCACTTTGCCTCAAAGCTCGTGCCGGCCGCACTCGACGTCCTCGTCCAGCTCGACTCCGCGGCGCACCGCACTTACGGAGAGCAGCTGTACCGACAGCTGCGCGACGCGGCGCTGTCTGGCCGACTTCAGCCAGGCGCGCGCCTGCCCGCCAGCCGACGCCTCGCGTCCACGCTCGGCGTGGCCCGTCAGACAGTGCTGGATACGTATGAGCAGCTGGCGGCCGAAGGCTACCTGGTAGGTCGACATGGGTCCGGCACCTTCGTCGCGGAGGTGCTTCCGGACCACCTGCTGCGCGTCCGCGGGCAGACGGTTTCTCAGGCTAGTCAAGAGGGCCGAGTTCACCGAGGTATTTCGAAGCGCGGCGCGCTGCTGTCCTCCAGCCAGGTCATCCCCATGCCGCTTCGGACCCCGCTGCGCGCCTTCCGCATCGGACACCCGGCGGTCGATGCCTTTCCATTTCAGAGGTGGCGGCGTCTGGCGGACAGACGCTGGCGCTCGCCGCCGCGCGATCTGACCGGCTACGGCTATCCGGGCGGGTATCCGCCGCTGCGCGAAGCGATTGCTGGCTACCTGGGGGCGGTGCGCGCAGTGTACTGCGCGCCCGAGCAGGTGATCGTCCTGGGCGGTTCGCAGCAGGCGCTCGACCTCGCCGCCCGAGTGCTACTGGATCCAGGCGATACGGTGTGGTTCGAGGAGCCCGGCTACCTGGGTGCGAGGGCCGCCCTGGCGGGCGCCGGCGCCCGGATCATCCCGATCCCGGTCGACCAGGACGGACTCGAAGTCGCCGTCGGCACCGTCGCGGCCCCGGCAGCCCGTCTGGCGTACGTCACGCCATCGCATCAGTACCCACTCGGCGTGACGCTGAGCCTCGCCCGACGCCTGGCGCTGCTGGCCTGGGCCGCTCGAGCGGACGCCTGGATCCTCGAGGACGACCACGACAGTGAGTTCCGGTACGCCGGCCGTCCGCTGGCCGCCCTCCAGGGGCTGGACACATCCGCGCGGGTCATCTACATCGGGACGTTCAGCAAGACATTGTTGCCGTCGCTGCGGCTCGGGTACCTCGTTGTGCCGCCCGATCTGGTCGATGCGTTCACCAGCGCTCGGGCCGTCGGCGATCGTCAGTCGCCCTCGCTCGAGCAGGCCGTCCTCGCCGACTTCATTGCGGAGGGGCACTTCGGCCGACACATCCGTCGCATGCGGCAGTTGTACGCCGAGCGCCAGCAGTTGCTGATCGAGGCCGCGAGTCGCGAGCTCTTGGGGGTTCTCGAACTGCGCCCCGAGAGCGCCGGCCTGCACCTGGTCGGTCGGTTGCCCGCGAGCGCCGACGACCGGGCACTTTCCCGAGCCGCATATGCGCGTGGAGTGGACGCGATACCGTTGTCCGCAACCTACCTCGGTCCGCCGAACGCGAGCGGCTTGCTGCTTGGCTACGCCGCATATCCCGAAGCCGAGATCCGGGCTGGCATGCGAGAGCTCGCACAGGCTCTGGTTGCTGGTCTTGAACGCTGAGCATCCACCTCCGCGGTTCGCCCGCGCCGTCGCGACTGCGTCGTCCAGAAGCGCAAGGCCTCGACATCGCCACGTCGCGCGCGAATGACACCTGAGACCACGAGCGCATTGACGCGACTGACGGGCGACAGCGGCGTTCGAGTATTCGGGCAGTCAGATCAGCGGCTTCGCTCCACTTCCGCGCAGCAGCAGCAGCAGCAGCCTGCTGGAGCCCAGACGGCGCGCCGCGTCATTGGGTCCGAGATCTAATCCTCAAGCTGCGGCTGGCCCTCGCTGCCTGAGGCGCGGTGCGAAGTCGGTCACCTCAGCCTTTTACGGCACCCGCGGTCAGGCCAGAGATAATCCGGCGCTGGAAGAGGAGTACCAGCACCACCAGCGGGAGGGTGATCACAATCGAGGCGGCGGTGATTTGACCCCACGGGTATTGCGCGGCGATATCCGCTCCCTCGAACTGCGCAATGGCGACCGTCGCTGTCAAGCGGGTCGGCTGGCTCATGAAAGTACGCGCGAACAGAAACTCGTTCCAGGCCTGAATGAACAGTAGGATCCCCGCGGTGAACACACCCGGCGCCGAAAGCGGCACAGTGATCTTGTAGAAGGCCTGCATTCGCGTGCAGCCATCTACGCGCGCCGACTCCTCCACCTCGCTCGGCAGCTCACTGAAGAAGGCTGTCAGCGTCCAAATGCAGATCGGTAGGGTGAAGGTCACATTTGGCAGGATCAGCGCCAGGTAATTGTTGGTCAGGCCCCAGGCGTTGAATTGGCGGAACAGTGGTCCGATGATCGCTATCCCCGGGAACATCGCGATCGCGAGGACCAGCGCCAGCAGGAGATTCTTGAAGGGAAAGTTGAGCCGTGCGATGGCGTAGGCGCACACGGAGCCGATTACGAGGGACAGCGCGGTCGCCGAAGAGGCGACGATCGTGCTATTGAGGAGCGCCCAGCGAAAACGATCCTGCCTGAAGATCTCCACGTAATTGACGAGATCCGGCGGAGTCGGTAGGTAGCGGATGGGGACTTCGAAAATCGTCGTCGGTCCCTTCAGTGCAGTGAGGAACGTCCAGACAAAGGGCGCAAGGCAGAAGACGACGAAGCCAACCACAAACGTGTAGAAGGTGAACCCTTCGAATAGTTTTCTCCGACTCCGACTCCGACTGCGCGCGCGGAAAGACGTACTAGCAATCGGAACCGAGGCAATCCCCCCCGGTGCGGTCACCGTCGTGCTCCCTGCGTTGGCGCACCGAGCACTTTGATAAAGATGAAGCTGACGCACAGGACGATGAGAAAGATCATCACCGCCAGCGTCGAGCCGTAGCCGAAGTTCAGGGCGGTGAAGAAGGTGTTGTAGGTGTACAGCACCACGGTTTCCGTCGACTTGCCGGGCCCACCATTGGTGAGGACGCGCGGCAAATCGAACATCCGCACCGCATCGATGGTGCGGAACAGCAG
>Ga0137374_10010343_pt1 | contig 10978 bp, 9 predicted proteins | sample SagtaG_20_FD_104811 | JGI IMG/M metagenome (GOLD analysis project Ga0137374, IMG submission 104811) | Vadose zone soil microbial communities from Sagehorn Ranch, Mendocino, California, USA - Sage1_R_100_16 metaG | ecosystem: Environmental > Terrestrial > Soil > Vadose zone | place: USA...
CTGGTCGGCGTACTGGAACCCCGTGGTGCACGGCGGCGGGTCGACACCGAGCTTGAACCACATGTTGGCGGCCGGCCTCGCGTCGTCGCGACGATCGGCGGGGATCGCGGCGAGCAGGTTGATCAGCGTCGGCGGTAGCACGGTCAAGATGTGCTCGATGTTCGGCCGGTAGACGCGCAGCACCTGCCCGGTGTTCGCCAGGTCGGTGAGCAGGCCGGGCGATACGTCGGTGAGTCCGGTCGAGACGGATTCGACCTGGTTCATGAACTCGGGCCCGCTGGCGAGCACACCGCGCAGGTCGGCGTCGCTCGCGGCCAGCTGGCCGCTGAACGAGTCCAGGCTGCCCGCGAAGGAACGGATGGACGGGTCGAGACTCTGCTGAGTGCTCAACACCGGCTGGGTGTCGTCGATCAGCTTCAGGGTGGCCGGAAGGTTGGTGTTCGCTTCCTTCTGGAAGGTGCTGCTGGCGTCGATGAAGCGTCCGAGGTCGGGCCCCGCACCGTCGAACGCCGTGCCGAGCTCGTGTACGACGGTGCGCAGGTCCTTGGTCGGGACCGACTGGAGCAGTCCGTCGACCGAGGTCAGCAACGTGTGCGTGGACGTCGGCAACACGGTGCGGCTCATCGGGATGGTGTCGCCGTCGGCGAGATACCCCGATCCGGCAGTCGTGTCGCTGGGCAGGAAGTTGACGTACTGCTCCCCGATCACCGAGGCGCTGCGCACCTGGGCGATCGAGTCCTTCGGCAGCTTCGTCTCGTTGTCCACCTGGAGGTGAGCGACGACCGACCCACCCGGGCCGAGCTCGATCCCGGTCACCTTGCCCACCTCGACACCGCGATAGGTGACCATCGCCTGGGGGTAGAGCCCGCCGGCGTTGGCCAGCTCGACGTCGACGCCGTACCGGCCGATTCCCACCTGCTGCGGCAGGCGGACGTACAGCAGCGCCGTGACGCCGAGGGCTATCACCGTGATCGCCACGAAGAAGATGAGCTTGACCCTGGTGATCCTCGTCAACATCAGAGGCCTCCGAGCGTGTTGTCGAGACCGGGAAGAAGAGACGTCGACGGCGTACCCGGGGCGGGCGACTGCTCGTCGCTGCCACCGGTCAGCCCGCCCAGGTCTGGCAGGTCCGGGGGCCCGGACAGGGGCTCGCCCGACAAGGGGTCGGTTGCGTCCTCGGCCGGCCCCGTCGGCGTACCGGCGATGAACCCGGTGAACAGCCCGTCCAGCGGCGTACCGCCCAGCCAGTCACGGGTGAGGTCTCCGGGGCGGACCTCGATCGTGGTGATCAGGTTCATGTAGTCACTGAAGATGATCCGGTTGGAGGCACGGGTGTTGAACGGGTAGGTGAGGGCGTCGAAGCTGCCGGCCAGCTCCTTGCCGTGCGCCGCGACCGCCGTCATGATCGGGCGCAGGTTGGCCAGGTTCTGCTGCAGGCCGACCTTGGTCGAGCCGATCACACGATGCGCCACCCGGCCGAACTTGTCGAGGGATCGCAATGTGGTCACCAGCTGCGCCCGTTCCGACTCCAGCAACCGGAAGCCCTTGGGAAGCTCGGTGAGGGCGTTGTCGACCTTGCCGCGATCACGCACCACGGCACGCGAGAGCCGGTCGAGCTGGAGCAGGGTGGCCGCGATGTTGTCGCGTTGCCGGTCCAGCCGGCTCGTGAACGCGCTCACCGTCCTCATGAACGACTTCACGTCCTGGGTTCTTCCGGTGAGCGCCGAGTTGAGCTCGTGGGTGATGGTGCGCACCTGAGCAAGGCCGCCGCCGTTGAGCAGCATGGATGCGGCGGAGAGCACCTCCTCGGTCTCGGGGTACCGACCGGTGTGGTCGAGCCCGATCACGTCGCCGGTCTGCAGGAACGGCCCTTGGGCCACCGTCGCGGCCGCCGTCGCCGGCGCGGGATCGGCGAGAGCGAGGTACTCCGCGCCCAGCAGGCTCTTCTGCGCCACCTTGGCCGTGACATCGGCCGGGACCTGGGTGTCCCCCTCGAGGCCGACGGTCAGCGTGGCGGTCCAGTCCTTCAGCTCGATCTTGCGGACCGAGCCGATGGTCACCTCGTCGTACTTGACCTCGGAGTTGGGCACCAGGTTGGCAGCGTTGGCAAGCTGGACCGTGATGGTCACGTCGTCGGCGCCGCGCCCCTTGGTGAAGGGCAGCGAGACCGAGTTGAGGCCGGTCCAGCCACAGCCCGAGGTCAGCGCGCCCACCAGCACGGCGACACAGGCTGACTTCGCGAGTCGCAGTTCCATTGTCACTGCCCTCCGAGGAGCTGGCTGAGGAGCTCCGCGTCGTCGGTGGTCGAGGTCAGACCGCCGTCGCCGGTATCGGCGCCGGGGGACCCGTACGGGTCCTGGACGCCGCCGTCCCCGGAGTTGCTCGAGGTGACTCCCGCGATGCCGACGGGCGGGGCGTTGAAGGCGAAGTACTTGACGAGCGGCCCGAGCGCGGCCTGGCAGTCGGTGCGGTTCCCCCCCAGCGAGAGCAGGACTCCGCAGATGATCTGGGCGGGCGAGTTGAAGTTGTTGGCCGCCAGCTCGCCGGTCGGTCCGCCGTTGATGCGTGGGTCGAGGATGTTGTAGAAGTTCGACAGCCCGGTCGGCGCCACCTGGAGCAGGTCCGCGACGTGCTGCCGGTCGGCGGACAGCACCGAGGTGGTCGACCGAAGCTCCTTCAAGGTGCTGACGGTGAGGCTCTGATTCTCTCGGAGGAAGGCGCCGACCTCCTTGAAGGCCGTGTGCATGCCCTTGAGAGCCCCTGCGAGAGCGTCTCGATCCTGGTCGAGGGCTGCCGCGACGGTCGCCAGGCGCAGGTTGAACAGCCGCACCTGGGCGTCACTGCCCTTGATCGCGGCGATGAACACCTGGAGGTTGCGCACGGTGGCGAACAGGTCTCCGCTGTTGTCCGCCAACGTGGTCATGGCCGTCGAGACGTTTCGGATCGTCGAGTTCAAGGTCGCACCCTCGCCGTCGAGGAACCGGGCACCCGACGAGACCAGGTCGCTCGTGGCGCCCTTGGCGTTGGCGCCGTCCGGGCCCAACGCCGTGGACAGGTTGACCAGCTGGTCCTTGATCGCGTCCCATTCGACCGGGATCGCCGTGCGCGACTCCGGGATCACCGCCCCGTCCTGGAGGCGCGGACCGGACAAGCCGTACGGGCCGAGGATGATCGACCGCACCGAGACGAGCGACGGCGCGACGACCGCGGCCTTGACGTCGGCGGGCACCGGGTGGTCCGGGCTGAGCTCCATCTCCACCTTGACCCGGTCGGCCTCGGGCTCGACGGAGGTGACCGTGCCGATCGGGACCCCAAGGGCGGTGACGTCGTCGCCGACGTAGATGCCCTTGAACTGGTCGAAGTACGCCGTCACGTGGACCTTCTGGTCCCGCGTGAGCAGCAACCCTCCGATCACGAGTGCCAGCACCAGCGGCAGCGCCACCTTGGCTGGGATCTTCGAGAGCGCGTTCACTTCAGGCCTCCAGCCTGCTGCTCGACGAGTCCGGCGATCCCGCCGGAGATGAGGTCTTCGGGAGTGGCCACGTTGGCGACGTACGCCTGGAAGAACGGGCCGGCGCCGACGGACTCGCCGAGCGCGCGGACGTAGCCGGCCAGGTTCTTGAGGGCGAAGTCGAGAGTGCCGCGGTAGTGGGTCATGAGCTTCGCGGTGTTCTGCAGCTCGGTCAGCGCCGGCTTGAGCGACGTCTTGTTGTCCCGGGCGAGGGCCGTCAGCTGCGTGGTCGCCGTACGGACGCTCTTCAACAGCTTTGCCAGCACCTGACGGCGCAGCGCCAGCTCCTGGAAGAGCTGGCTTCCGTTGCCCACGATGGAGGTGATCTCCCGGTTGCGCTCCGCCAGGACGCCGGACACGCTGCTGGCGTGCTGGAGCAGGGTCTGCAACTCGGCATCTCGAGCGCTCAGGGTCTGCGAGAGGGCGCTGACTCCCTTGAGCGCGGAGCGGAACTCCGTGGGCGTCTGGTCGAGAACCGCGCTGATGGAGTCGAATGACTTGGCCAGCTGCTGCGCGTCGATCTCGGCCGTGCTCGAGGTCAGCCGCCCGAGCTCGTCGTTGACCGAGATTCCTGCGTCGGTCCGAGCGATCGGGATGTGCTTGGTCGCACCCGAGCCCCACGGCTCGATGGCGAGGAACTTGCTGCCGAGCGCGTTGTCGCTCTTGATGCTCGCCCGCGACTGATCTCCGAGCTCGACGCCCGAGAGTCCGAAGGTGACCTCGACCTGGTCGCCGCTCAGCTCGATGCTGTTGACCTTGCCGACCTTCAGGCCGGCGACCCGGACCTCGTCGCCGCCGCGAAGGCCTCCGGCCTCGGCGAAGTCCGCAGTGTAGATGGAGTCGTCGACCAGAGTGCGAAGCTTTCCGATGTTGAGCGCCACGGCCATCACCAGCATCATCAGCACCAGGCCGACCAGGCCGATCCGGCCGAGATTCATCTCCCGGAATGCCTTGCGCCGTCGCTTCAGCGGCGCGGCTGCTCTCTTTCTCGCCATCACTGAGCCTTTCCTGCGCAGCGGCCGGAGTGGTCCTGGAACCACGGCGTGTAGACGTCGAGGTCCTCGCCGGGAAGGTCGAGCCTGACCCGGACACCACACAGATAGAAGTTGAAGAACGAGCCGTAGGCGCCGAGCCGGGACAGCTTGCTGAGGAGCGTCGGATAGACGTCCAGGACCTTGCCGATCTCGTCGGCGTTGTCGTTCAGGTCCTTGGCGACCGAACCCATCTGGGTGATGTTCGCCTTGAGGTTCGGACGGATCCGGGCGATCAGATCTCCGGTGTCGGCGGCGGCATCGTTGATGGAGGCCAGGGAGGCGCCGATGACCCGACGATCCTTCGCGAAACCGCGCATCAGGTTTGAGAGCCCCACGATGAGGTCGTCGAAGTCGCCCCGATGCTCATCGACCAGCGACAGCGCGGCGGCGAGGTTGTCGATGGTGTCGCCGATGATCTGGTCGCGCTGCGCCAGCCTCGAGGTGAATGACCCGACGTTCGCCAGCATCGACTCGACCGAGCCGGCCTGGCCCTGGGTCACCTCGATGATGTTCTGGGCGAGCTGGTTGACCTCGTCCGGGTTCAGCGCCTGCAGCAACGGGTCGAATCCCTGGAAGAACCGGTCGAGATCGAGCGCAGCCTGGGTCTGTGCCATGGGAATTGTGCCGCCCGGCGGAAGCTCGGCCGCGTCCTTGTCGTGCCCCGGTGCGAGGTCGAGGTACCGGTCACCGGTGAGGTTGGCATAACGGATCCGGGCGGTCGTGGCGGTGTCGAGGTCGACGGTCTTCGCGACGGTGAACTGGACGGTGACCCCACCACCGTCATGCAGCTCGACCGACTTCACGGTGCCGATCGCCACCCCGTTGCCTCGCACATCGCTTCCGGACACGAGTCCGGAGGCGTCGGCGAAGACGGCGTCGTAGGTGTTGCTCGGCTGCAGCCGCACGCGAGCGAACACGACGCCGATCATGGCGATAAGGAAGGACATCGTGAGGACGAAGACGAGCACCTTCAACAGTGGGCCGAGAGTGACTCTCATCGCTTGGCCTCCTTCTGGAGATCGTTCAGAAGGGCGTTCAGCCCGGACTCGCCGAACCAGCTCGCGAACACGTCCTGGTAGAGGCTGACCGGATCGTCGGCGGGACCCGCCGGCTCGTTGACGGCGGAGTAGACGCCCGCGGTGCCGTCGTCGAAGTTGACGTGCGGCGGGTTGGCCTTCAGGGCGTAGCAGCGAGGCCCCACCCCGGTCACCAGCTTGGGCCGGTTGTCAGCCAGCGTGTAGGGCTCCTGCGAGGGCAGGAATCCGGTCACCGCGTAGAAGGAGTGGTCGCCGGCCCCACCGAAGAACGGGTCGTACTCCACCACATGCTGGTGCACGTCATGGATGACGCAGCCGATCTCGGGGCTGAACTCCGCGCCGAGGGCGGTCACCGACAGCCATTCTCGGACGAAGGCGCCGAGCGGAGCGGCGACGACCCGCAGCAGCGTCTCGGCGGCGCCGGCGGCCGTGACCACCCGGCCCAGCAGCTCATGGAGCGCTCGCGCATTCGCAACCAGCGTGGCGCTGGTCTGGCCGAGGTTGTCGCCGGTGGCGATGAGCGCGGGTGCCACGTCGGCGTACGTCTCGAGCACGCCCGGCGCGGTCCGGAGGTCAGCCTCGAGGGCCGGCAGATGGGGGTCGACCTGGGCGAGGTAGCCGTTCCAGTCGGAGAAGAACTGGCCGAGCTTCTCACCGCGTCCGGCCAGCGCCGTCGACATCGCGGTGAGCGTGGAGTTCAGCTCCGACGGGCGCACCGCCTCGAGCACCTTCATCCCATGGGCGAACACGTCGTTGGCCTCGATAGTCACGTCGCTCGCCTGTACGACGGCACCGTCGGCGATCGCCGTGGTGCCGGCGACCTGGCTGAGTCCTGTCTTGTCCGGGCGCGGCTGTCCGGGCACCTCCAGGTCGACGAACTTGGAGCCGAAGACCGTCGTACCTCGAATGGAGGCGGTGACGTCGGAGGGGACCTGGTCGGCGCTGCCCTTGTCCAGCGCCACGTCGATGTCGACCGTCCCGTCCGGCTGCGGGTCGGTGCTTCGCACCTCGCCGACCGGGACGCCGGAGAGCCGGACGCGCGCGCCCTTGTCGAGGAGCAGGCCCGCGCGGTCGGCACGGACCGTCACGTGCACGACCGGCTTGAAGGCCTTCTGGTACGTCGCGATCAGCAGCCCGGCGACCAGGGCGATCACGATGAGACCGGCGGCGCCCAGCAGCTGGGTCGAGTGCCGGGAGTGGGAGTCACGAGCTGTGGTCATGGTGGATCATCCGGAGATGTTGAGGGTGTGGGCCGTGCCGTAGAGCGCGAAGCTCAGCAGCATGTCGGCGAAGAGGATGGCAACGAGCGACAGGCGGACGGCGCTTCCGACCGCCCGTCCGACGCCGGCGGGGCCGCCACTCGCGGTGTACCCGTAGTAGCAGCAGACCGCCATGATCACGATCGACATGCACATGACCTTGATGAAGGACAAGACGATGTCGGAGGGGATCAGGAAGGTGTTGAAGTAGTGCTGGTAGGCACCGCTGGACTGGCCGAAGCCGAGGGTCACCACCAGGCGCGTCGTGGCGTACGACGCCAGCAGCGCGACGGCGTACAACGGGACGATCGACACGAGGCCAGCGACGATCCGGGTGCTCACGAGGTAGGGCACCGACCGGATCGACATCACCTCGAGCGCATCGATCTCCTCGCTGACCCGCATGGCGCCGAGCTGCGCCGTGAAACCCGCGCCGACGGTCGCGGTCAGGGCGATGCCCGCGAGCGCGGGAGCCGCGAGCCGGGTGTTGATGTAGGCCGAGATGAAGCCGCTGAGGGCCTCCACGCCGATGTTGCTCAGCTGGGAGTAGCCCTGGAGGCCGAGCTCGATCCCGGCGAAGCCCGTCAGGAACGAGACGACGACGACCGTGCCACCGACCAGAGCGATGGCCCCGCTGCCGAACGCCACGGTGGAGATCAGGCGCAGGACCTCACGGCGGTACTTGGTCAGCGCGAAGGGGATGCCGAGAACGGCGGCGAAGTAGAAGCGGACCTGCTCACCGCTGTTGAACAGGGTGCGACCCGGGGTCGTCACGATGCGCTTGAGCGACTCGATCTGCTGGGCGCGCAGGTGCGCGGCCAGCTCCGCTCGCTCCTCCGACAGAGTGGGAAGGGACATCTCAGCCTCCCAGCTGGAGGTAGACGGTGGTCACTGTCGAGTTGATCACCAGCAGGACCATCAGGGTGAAGACGACGGTCTGGTTCACGGCCTCGCCGACGCCCTTCGGACCGCCCTTGGCGTTCATCCCGAGGTAGCACGAGACGAGTGCCGCGGCGACCCCGAAGAGGGTGGTCTTGATGAGCGCGGTGATGAACGAGCCGAAGCCGGTCACCAAGGTGAGGTTCGAGATGAACAGCCCTGGACTCGCGCCCCCCAGGTTGACCGCGAAGATGTAGGTGCCGACCAGGCCCACGACGCAGACAACGCCGTACAGGCCCAGGGACACGACGACGAACGCCAGGATCCGCGGCGCGACCAGCCGTTGCGTCGGGTCGAGACCGAGCACCTCCATCGCGTCCAGCTCTTCGCGGATCTTGCGCGCACCGAGGTCGGCACAGACCGCGGTGGCGCCCGCTCCCGAGACCACGAGGACGCTGCAGAAGGGCCCGAGCTCCTGGATCACGATGAGGCCAGCACCGGCACCCGAGAGGTCGGTGGCGCCGATTTCCTGGAGGAGCTGGTTGATGAAGAACTGGACGACCACGGTGAACGGGATCGTCACGAAGATCGCGGGCAGGAAGGACACACTCGCGATGAAGACGGTCTGCTCGAGGAACTCCCCTACGGCGAACGGCCTGCGGAACATGGCGCGCAGCGAGTCACCCGCCATGGCGAAGAAGCCGCCGAGCGGTGTCAGTTTCGCAGTCAGCTGTGTGGAGGCCATCCGAGCCCCTTCCATCGATTTTTGAGACGATACGACTCAGTTAAACGGGTCACAGCTGCGAGGGTTATGCCCATCCAAGATCCTTTTTGAGATCGCCGGACTTTTTATCTTCAGGGCGGCTGGGTACGTCCGGCGCTCCGGCGTTCGGGCGGCTACGCGCGCGCGGGACGCAGGCCGTAGGTGCCCGAGATGATGTCCCGCTGAATCTCGTTGGTGCCGGCGTAGATCGTCGGAGCGATGCTCAGCCGCAGATGGCGCTCCATGTCGAACTCGAGCGCGTAGCCGTACCCGCCCATGAGCTGGACCCCCTCGAGGGCGACCTTCTTCGCCGTCTCGGTGACCTTGACCTTGGCCATCGACGTCGCGCGCACCAGTTCCTCCGGCGAACCCAGACCGTTCGCAACCCGGAACGTGGTGTCGTAGGTCAGCGCACGGGACGCCGCGATCTCGATCGCGAGATCGGCGATGCGGTGACGCACCGCCTGGAAGGAGCCGATCGAGGCGCCGAACTGCTCCCGCTGCTGGACGTAGCCGAGCAGGTCGTCGAACGCGCGCTGCGCCATGCCGAGCCCCTGCGCGGCGCAGACGATCCGCTCGCCGTTGAGGCCGGCCATCACCTGCTTCCACGCGCGACCCTCCTCGCCGACCACGGCCGACTCCGGAATGATGACGTCGCCGAAGAAGAGGTCGTTGACCTCGGCGCCGCCCAACGTCGGGATGGGCCTGATCTCCAGGCCGGGCGCATCGGCCGGGACCTCGAACATGGTCAGACCGTCGTGCGGACGGTCACCCTGCCCCGTGCGCGCGACCAGGAGGATCTTGGCCGCGAACTGGGCGTCGGAGCACCAGGTCTTCTGCCCGGTGATCAGGAAGCCGTCGGCCACGCGGTCGGCCTTGCAGGCGATCGCGGCAGCATCGGAGCCGGCTCCCGGCTCCGAGATGCTGATCGACATGACCTCGCCGCTACAGATGCCGCCCAGCACGGACTTGCGCTGGTCCTCGTTGGCGTAGCGCTTGTAGACCCCGGCGACTGTGTGCGACGAGCCCGCGCCGTGAACGGGAACCATGCCCCGGAAGAGCTCCTCGAACAGGATCACCTGCTCGACGATGCCGCCGCCGCTGCCGCCGTACTCCTCGGGGATGGAGACGCCGAGATAGCCGGCGGCGGCCAGCTTCTCGTAGACGTGGTCGCTGTGCTGCTCGGCGCCGTTGTCGGTCAGCGCGTCGCGCTGCTCTCGCGTCCCGCACTCGCGGGCGGCGAACTGCCGCACGGCCTTGGCGAACTCGTGCTGCTCCTCGGTGAAGCCATGGCCGGTCATGTCAGGGACGTCCTTCGCGTAGTCATCGCCCGGTCCACACGGCCGGACGTCGTTCCAGGAATGCGGCCATGCCCTCGACGCGGTCCTCGCCCGCGAAGGACAGCTCCAATCAGGTTCCGCTCGGCGAGCGTGCCGAGCCCGATCGAGCCCTCCTCGGGTGCGAGCACCGCCCGCTTGACCGTCTGCGGAGACAGGGCGTTGAGGTCATCAGGACGATTGAGCTGCACGACGGCGACACCGTCGTTGCGCTCCACGAGGACGAGACCGGGCATTCCCTGAACCTTCCGACTTGTTTCTGAGCCGCTATGTCTCAATACTAGGGAGCGGCACCAGAGGCGTCAATCGAAGGAGACAGACCGATGGCACTGCGCACCGTCTTCACGGACGACCAGGAGACCTTCCGCGGCGTCGTCCGGGACTTCCTGGACGCGGAGGTCGTCCCGGAATACGCGTCGTGGATGAACGACGGCAAGCCCTCCGCTCGCTTCTGGAAGGGCGTCGGCGCACTGGGCGTGCTCGGCATCGGCATCCCTGAGGAGTACGGCGGCCTCCCGGGCTCCGACTTCCGGCACAGCGTGATCGTCACCGAGGAGATCCAGCGCCTCGGTCTCGCGATCGGAGGGCTGCGCGTGCACACCGACATCTGCGTGCCCTACCTCGTGCACCGCGCCTCCCCCGCACAGAAGCAGCAGTGGCTGCCCGGGATGGCGGCGGGCGACGTCGTCGTCGCGCTCGGACTCTCCGAGCCGGGCGCGGGGTCCGACCTGAAGGCCATGTCGACCCGCGCCGTGCGCAAGGGCGACGTCTACGTCGTGAACGGGGCCAAGACGTTCATCTCGAACGGCGCCTCGGCGGACCTGGTCATCCTCGCCGTCAAGACCGACCCCGAGGCGGGGCGGCGCGGGATCAGCCTGCTGCTGGTCGACTCCTCCACCCCCGGGTTCTCGCGGGGCCGGAAGCTCGACAAGCTCGGCCTCCAGGCCCAGGACCTCTCGGAGCTGTCCTTCACCGACATGGAGATCCCGGTCGAGAACCTCCTGGGCGAGGAGAACCAGGGGTTCGAGTACCTCACGGCCAACCTCGCCCACGAGCGGCTCTCGATCGCCGTGAACTCGCAGGCGGCCGCCGCCGCGGCACTGGCCTGGACGGTGAAAGCGGTGGCAGGCACCGACCCCGGGCAGGACACCAAGTTCA
>Ga0137374_10010346_pt1 | contig 10977 bp, 12 predicted proteins | sample SagtaG_20_FD_104811 | JGI IMG/M metagenome (GOLD analysis project Ga0137374, IMG submission 104811) | Vadose zone soil microbial communities from Sagehorn Ranch, Mendocino, California, USA - Sage1_R_100_16 metaG | ecosystem: Environmental > Terrestrial > Soil > Vadose zone | place: USA...
AAAGTTATTACTACGGCAGCAATTTTCAGCTTGTTAACCCCTGGAAACCTTGGCATTCTAGACGCGTATGACATAAATTATTACTTACAAGAAGATTAACAGATTGACTATATATGTTGATGACCCAAGCCAGCAGGTTGCTGAAAGAAAAAGTAGTATCGAAACATGTTTTAACTCCACAGAACATATCATAATGCTCTAGTGCAAAATTTATTCAAAGTATAGTCCATGCTGGAGCAGGGAGTCGGTTGCAACAGAGGATCCAACTTCTGGTAGTGAACAGACAAGAATCGACTCCGCAGTTGCTGTCAAACCACTAGTTACAAAACCTGTTTGTTTAGTCTTACGACTGGTAGTCCCAAGGAATTGGTGCACAAGTAATATTGTTCAGTCTAGTTCAGAAAAACCTATGTAGACTGAGAGAATCTCCAACATCTGCACTTTTTACATGATAGATAAATATCTGGAGCTAATGTTGTACTATGGTCAATTCTAAAGTGTCGACAAACACATACATCTAGATCATTCAATCAGATATTCAACTAATATTCTGAACATGTTTTTATTAGTATTCCTGTGTGTATCCGTATCAATACTATCCTACTTTAGTATATCCATTTCTAGTATAACGGTTAAAACTATAAGTTCTAACGAATAATCCCTTTCTGATACTAATAAAGCCTAAATCCTCAAAGAAATATCACGTCATTTTTCTCCACTGAATGGAATTAGAAAAGTTCCAAAAAGCCGGTGTCCTGAAATAAAGAGTCAGGAAGGAGATTTTTTTCAAAATATTTTTTAGCAATACTGGGGAGCAACGATAATATCTGACTGGACACTCCATACGCTAATCCTATTGGAGCTATTCCATATAACGGACCTTTTGTGAGCCCGTATAGGCTCGGTGGTATCCCATATTTGTCTATGGTAGTCATTGTTGCAATAACATCTTGGGCCATACCTAGCACCTCTCCACTATTCGGATCTACAATAGGGGAACCACTAGAACCCCCCATGGCAATAATATCCGTTTGTATTCCCCAAGGATTTGGGTTGTCATCAGATGGGAATAATCCAGCAATACGTCCGAATTGAATTACTGGACTTAACCGAATTCCGATGGCATCTTCATGATTATTTTTGTACAATATCAACGAAATTCTACCACTGGGATAACCACACATCGCAATCTCTTCGTAAAGCTTCAAGCGACTGGGTTGTCTTATATGCAAGAAGTTATCTGAACGATGATCCAGCTTTCCTATCCCCAAATCTAAATCTAGTGACCCTGTAAAACCCGCGGCTTTTTTGAGTGCAGGAAGTCTGATCGCCCTTTCTATATTATAGGTATTAGATTGTAGGTACTCTCCCCCCGAAGTAACGTTGAATACAGAATAAACACTTTCTATTCCTTTACCCTTTTCCATATAGTAGGTATTATACTTAATGCATTGGCTAAACACATGAGCGGAGCTAATGATATATTCACCACCTATGAAAAAACCCGTACCAACACTGCATAGAATATCTCCTGTATCCCTGTTGGCAAGACCTATTGCCACCGTAGCAGTCTTGATGGCACTGAACACGTCAGAGTTGATCATCGACAGGGTATTGTTGTATAAGATAATAATTGTTTACAATTACTATGGAAGATGATTGCTGGCCCAGTACGCATCACTGAGTGAAACTACTATTCCTCTCCTTTAGTTGCGATTCCTTTACTTCTTGTTGCCAAGAATGAACAAGAGTAACTACAACCTTTTTTGGTTTAGATCCTTCTATGGATGAAGACCTATTCTCTAAAATAAATGCATATGCATCACTGACTGATGGCTTGAAAACGTCATTTATTCTAGTCCCGGCCTTACTATAATATATTTTCATATCATTCATATTGTCATTAGCTTTCCAAGCAGAAACATCTTTTCTACTAATAATCAGGACTCCAATTTTGTCATTTGAATCCTTTACCTCTATATCAAAAGACAACCTATATTCAAACATGAGTATCAAGTTTACGCCAAAATACAATATCTCGTAGCCAGAGTTTCCCGGTGGTATATTGAATTCATTGATATTTCTCATAACATGAGCAAGTACTTTCATGATAGTCAGTTCAATAGACGTAACTTGAGATATAGAATGTTTCTGTTGATGTAACTACAAGATAATTGGGGTGAATATTATTCGTGTAAATGAAAATGCCCATTACCAAATTGACTTTGGTCTTATTCGGGGGTCGATTGGATTACAGAATCCAACTAAAGAGAAATTATAATGATTTAAGTTTGAATCCTTTGGTTTCGCAAGGAGGTCCGAGTCATGATGTTATCTATAGATAGAAAAGACCTGAAAAAGTACGTATAAATGAGATCCGGGTTCGGTGTAATTGGTGACAGAATTGACCTACGTCAGCACTATATCAATAAGTTTTGTTTTTTATTATCTCTTTAACCCTTCCAACAACTCCACTATCCAATAAGACCTTTATTCCATGAGGATGGATATCGGAAGATGTCAAGATTTTTTTAACTACCCCCTCAGTCATCTGCCCAGTCCTTTGATTATGTTTTTCGACTACCTTTACCATTGCTCCTGGTTGCACATCGTCTCTCCTTTTGCCATCTAGCATGACCTGAATTTAGCTTGGAGATTATTATATTTTTGATTTATTTCAGATTTTTACTTAACCTTTGAAAAAGCAAGCCTAATAAGGAAAAAAGTACAAATTCTTTCAGGATTGACTTACACCAAAATTATTCTAGGAGGGTGGGTACATAAATAAAATAATATATTGCAAAATCGTGTCTAATAGCCAGAAAAGTACTAATTGCTATTATCTGTATGAGTTGTCTCGATCCACTTGCCGGTATTATCATTAAAAGACAGAGTTAGTGAATCATCTTGCCCCAGATCAATCGGTTCTTTTGAAAGGGTGACGTTTACATTTTTTTTGATCTGTACATAATTTTTATTATTAGTACCAATAAGCTCTAGTGTTTGACCAGCTTTTCCATCTTCTATCCCTGTGATTGTGTTAGCTCCTGCGTTAGCGCCTACCATTTTTATTACCGACATGACTGGATTTATTATTGAATTATTATAAATTACTACTGGATTTTCACTGGCAGTATTAGTTGTACTATCCTGACTATTGTCAGTATTCGGTTGTGGATAATAATAATAGTAATTATTGGTTTCGGAATTCCCATTGTTACTATTACCATCATTAGTTCCTTCCACATTAACGTCTACATTGTTTTCATTGACATTGACGTCTGGATTAGTTATTATCGCAGTGTTTGGATTAGTTACAACTTTTGGGCTAGTATTGGTATTTGCAGACCCCCCTGAACTGGATTTTTTGATACTGTATTTGATGTCGGGTTCAGCTCTGTAGCATCATTTGAACCTGTACAACTTTGGGATACGCAATTAGGTTGTTTGTTATAGGATGTCTTTCCAGATGGTAATCCCGAGCTCCCTCCAGAGTTTAGCGTAGGTGTAGATGTCTTTCCAGATGGTAATCCCGAGCTCCCTCCAGAATTATGCTGAGGCGTCGAGCCACCTCCACCCCCGCCTATAGAAAATGCATAGACCTTGTTAAATTCTGAAACATGAGGGAGAAAAAGGTCAACACCCGAAGCCATCGGATCCGCAGTAAACAAACAGCGACCTGAGAGACCGGGAAAAATAAGACTGACAGCGAAGATCATAACATAGACTAAAGTCGATATATTATTCATATGCCTCTCCTGAGTTGAAATTTCACGCTAGGGTGGTCTTTTAATACTAAATAAGGTTCTCGGAATAATAGTACAGTAGGTAAAGCCGAAAAAATTTTACATTAAACTATTCTAACCCTACCAAAAAATTTATTTCCATTTCCACATTACAAAGGTTCCGTTCAAGTCTCCAATCGCTTGTGTCTTGTAAATTCCCACAGTATTGGCAAGGAAACCTAAATTACCTGTTGCATTTCCATCAAAAAATGTTGCCCCGCTGCTTCTTGATTTTCCGCTGTCTGAATATCCTATTGCCTCAAAAGCATAACTAGCTTTACCATTGTTGCTTATAAGAAGTACTGATCCATTTAGGGATATACCTCCGGCAAACCTAGGCGACGCCAACGCGCTTCCAATTGCTGTTATTGGTATATTCTTTAAAGTTCCGCTGCCCAAGAAAGATGATCGAGTAGCATTGATCCCATTTATGTGAACAATTTCATTAGATGCAGATTTGTAACTTTCTACAAAGAGAGGCTTTCCCAACTTTATATTAGTTATATTTTCGAATATCGAATAGTTTTCTGTTAATGAATGTTGGGCAGCAATTTCATTCTTGATGGCAAAAATTCCTGGAACAGTTAAAGAGAAGAAGATGATAATTGTTAGGCTTCCAATTTGCTTTTTAGGGATATTGGTTATCATTACAAGCGAACATCAAATCATACCATATTTATATTTGGGCCTTAATATTTGAGGAAACCACTAAATGCAACTTAATACATGATAGTAGAGAATGACAGAAATCGTAATAGCTATTTACCTGTAATTACTTTTAAATGCATTTTGGTGTTATTATGTCGGAAGCCAGGAACTATCTTCAAATACCATCGAGTTTATGAGTTCGTGACTACCTATTGCTGGTTGTCAACCCGTGATTTCTGTCCAGATAATCAGCTATCTCATCGAATGTCGCACCCGAATCATTCAGCTCTATCAGTAATTCTTTATTGATACCGGCTTGTCTCAGTGCAACTAATGCAGCATATAATCTTCTTTCTGCGTTACTGATGCATTTGCCATCCCAACCATAATAGGACATAATGACACCCATAACACATCTTCCACCTTGTCCGTCGGTATACTGCTTTCTAATCTGTTTAAACTGTTTTCCATATGTCCGTAATATTTGAGAAATAGATGATTCTTGGTTCGACTGTTGACTAATGGTAATAATATCTGACACGTGTGTATGTCGCTCTATGTTCTGTGTTAACTGTCTTTTATAAGTACGTAGAATTTCTGAAACAAGAGATTCTTGCTTTAACAGTTGTTGCTGAGCCATATATTCCTAATAAATAATCGCAAACAAACTATTTAGGAGCTACGCCTATTGTGTTTCTATGAAAATTGTATATGGACTCCTTTTAGACATTTTGCAGGCTCATGGTGTGTAACTAATCGTGGCAACCACATTATTTCTTCAGTCTATATTTTAGATCTAATGTCGCAAAATATGAATATTATTTGATTTTCTTTCTTAGTGAGGCAGTCAATCTTTTCAAAGCCGCCGACCCATCAAATTTGTCCAAAAGTACTTCGATCAAAACAAAATCTTTGTTGATTTTTTCTGACTCTCTCAACGCGGAGTCAAATTGACTTTCTGTCTCAACGACATAACTTTTCCCTCTACCGAGCAGATCAGTTATTTTACTATAGTTCCATTTGAAGATATCATTGAAAGTGCCATCAAGAAGTGCACGCTCAGTTCTGTACCCATCGTTATTAAGTAATATTACAATCGGATTTAGATTTTCCCTTGCTACAGTGGCCAGCTCCATCCCTGTCATCTGGAATGCGCCGTCTCCGACAAGAACAATTGGCCTTATATCAGAATCTGCAAGTTGGGCTCCTATACAAGCTGGTATTGCAAATCCCATTGATAGATAAAATGCGGGTGACAAAAATTCATTTCCTTTATGGATAAAAAGATCCAAGCCTCCAAATAACGCATCGCCTACGTCTGCTATTACCATATTTTTCGATGTAATAAAATTGTTGAGGCGTTGAAATAATCTATCAACAGTAATCTTACTAGCTTCGCTCGTTCGAAACTTTTGGAATGTTTTTCTCCTTACCTTAATGCTATGAAATTGTTTTAAGGTGGTGTGGTTCAATGCAGTAAGAAAGTCCTGCAGTCCAACATTTTCATACGTATGATGTTTTATGGTTAGTTTCATGCTCGTTGCATTTATTGTTTTTCCTTCATCGATTGGAGTTGAAGAATTGCCAAAATCTATGTCGGTCATAAATGTTCCTAAAAGTATGGCACAGTCGTTTGATTCAACATAATTCTTAACGTCAGGGAATCCCATGGACCCTTCATACACACCCAGGTATGAAGGATGATTTTCATTTAAAACTGATTTACTTAATGGAGTTGAAACTACAGGGATATTGGTTTTTTCAAGGAACTCGAGAAGCAAATTCTGCAGACCAAATCGCTGAATTTCCACTCCAGCTACAACGACAGGCTTTTTAGAGCAATTTATCATGATTGAAGCTTCTTGTACTGCTTCTTTTTTAGCCATTAAATCAGAGTCTGGTGTAGAAAACTGTGGTACCGTTTTGTACTTTAGAGTTTTGTAAATCATATCCCGTGGAACCTCGATGTATACTGGCATTTTGTATCTTAACGCAGCAGAAAGCACCCTATCTATTTCTGAAGATGCAGTAGTTTCATCGTCTATAACAGTTGTAGCAACAGTAACGTGATTGAAAAGATCAAGTTGCGTACTATAATCTCGAACTTTATGATGAAGAAGAGGTGATTTCTTACGTTCAGAAATACTGGGTGCTCCACTTATTACTATGACGGGAGATTTTTCTGCATAGGCTTCGGCAGTAGTATTAATAACCTTTAACCCTCCAACACAGTATGTAATACAGACTGCACCTATCCCTCTTACTCTTGCATAAGCATCTGCAGCAAACCCAGCCCCTTGTTCATCACAAGTGTTAACAATCTTTATTTTGCTTTTTGTAAGCTGATCGTAAAGTCCCAAAACATAATCTCCAGGTATTCCAAAAACATGTCGAACACCTAATTTGTAAAGTTGATTTATTAAATAACCGCCAATAGTATTTGATTCCACACTCGTTTTTGAAAATACCAGAATTTATTGTTTTATTTCTTTGTTGAGCTCGATAAAAAACTAATATGAATTATCCTTAGATTGATAAGAGAGATCTTCAAACCCATAAAAGTGTTGCAAAGAAAAGTTGACAAGTCGACATGGACAACATAGAGAGGTACTAACTTCACCCGAATATCCTTATTTAGAAATGAAGGGTGAATATTAGTTGTGGACAAAAATGAAGGGTTTGTTACCGATATAAAAGACAAGGATGAACTAAACAAAATTGATAAAATCAGAAATATGCTCAATCCTAATGAAAAAGTACTGAGTTTTTATTGGTTTCTTAAATCATCACATACATAAGTTAGATCCTGTAATGATATAACCAATCATTTTGTTCTAATTTTTCATATTAACAATAGACTAAGATTAATTATCATTGTTTAAGAGTCAGATCTGCCACTCACTTTTTCTTTTCTTCCAATATATTTTTCAGGTTCTTCAGATCCCGTTCAACCATACCAACGTCCTCAGCAAACTTTTTTTCTGACATATCTAGTGTTTGAAATAAAGTTAACATCACTTCACTTCCATTATCATTCTTTACAACTCGCATCGGAACGAATACTTCCATACCTGATGGTAGGACGACATAGTGATCCAAAACTCCAAAGTCATTTCTTTGTGTAATACGAACTTTTGCTAATCCTTGTGGAGTATCTACGACCCATTCCCCATCCTGTATTTTAATTGATTGGAAAGCGGTGTTAGCCCATTTAGGAAGATTCTCTAAGTTTAAGACAAATTCGTAAACCGTTCTAGAATCACGCTCTATAGAGACACTTATTGTCCTCGATATCATCATTGTACAATTTAATTCCGGTATTGTATTTAAAAATGACATTTAATAGCGGTTGGATTTTCGGTTAGGTGAATTTGAATTTTTATTATCATTCTTGATAGTCATCTTTCTTTTTCACAACATACAATATTTTCTTCCGTTGGCTAAGCCTGAAACATATAACATTGTGCTCTGAAAGGAGAGGGACTAGCGATCCCAGTATCGTACCCGGATTACTTGAGCGATACAATCTGTATATAAGAGCATTAGACTTTAAACGCTAAACTTTCCCTTTTCACTGGTCTAGGCTTAGAAAATTAGAAGAGTACGTTATCGGAAAAAAATTCTATCTTAATGAATATAAGTTACGAACCATCAATTCGGTCTAAATGTCGTTTGATACCTCACCCTATAGGAATTCAGTGTTAAAAGTTAGGGACTTTATGTTTGGTGATATAGAAAAAACTCTTACACTGGTTAATGATCAGACTGTTTGTGCACCAAATTTTTTACTAGCTTTAGGTTTATGTTGTTATACAGAGTATTGGGGTAAACTACTACTAGGTGTAACTAAAAGTCAGAAGAGAAAGAGCGGCGAAGCTTTTAATGCCTTTCTTAGTAGATTAGATCCTGTTCATTATGGCAATTTAATCAAAATTGCTGATCCGTATGGAAAGATAAGATGTGGTTTAGCTCATTCATATCTTATAGACGGCGACGCAGAGATAAACATTGGACGTAGAGGTTATCATGGAATTAATTATGATCCAAGTACACAAAAATACGTCTTTTGGGTTGGAACTTACTTTGATGAGTTTAGAGCTGCGGTTACTAGTTATATTAAAGGACTAGAATCAGGTTCAGAGGATCTAAACAAATTCGAAGATTGCATGATGGATAGACCAGAGCTGGTATAGCAAAACCTGAATTAGCTGAGGCTTTTGATTTAATACTATGATTCCAATTGATAGAATGAAGTAATGCTTGAATTCTGCCAGGATTACTTGGGTCCATTTAAAAAAATAAAAGCTACAAATATTAGAAAGAAAAATAGAAAAATGACTACCTTGATGGAACTTCTGGAATTCTTTCTTACCTCTATTAAACCGCGACTTTTCTTGGCATGACAGTTAGGGCATAGGGCTAGGCAATTTGATTTTTTGTTATTAGACCTGTTACCATCTCTGTGGTCAAAATCAAAGATCTCCGCATTCCACTTGCAATAGGCGCATTTGTGTCGCTGCTTCTTTAGAGTGTCTCTTTTTACTTCTGCAGAAAGTAATTTCTTTCGCGTTTCCGTCGTCTATGAATAAAAAATGATCCTGTAATGATAAAGTATACAATAATGAATAATAGGCCATAAGTTAGTCCAGTGTTTGAAGTATTTCCATATCCTTGTGCAGATGAATGACCAAATAAATTTAAAAACATAGTGAAGGAATTAAGGATAATTGGTATATTGGTTATTTGTACAGCCTCACCAGAATGCACACAAACTGGACACCTATTTGCTATGTAAATACTGTGGAATTCGATTCTATGTTATTTTCAGCTGACTAGATTTCGATTCTATTTATAGAATTCCAAAATAGATTAGCAAAGGGGGACACTACAACTTTTTCCTTACGATGCAGAGTTTAAGAAAATTAGGGATTAATTCAATAGTATAGTTCAGCCTTACACCTTTCATTTGCGTCTGTGAGTACGATCGAAATTAAAGAGCTTTAAATTGTTCACTCCAGCGCGCATATGCCTTCATCATATCTATACTTACGCTAGGCTTTCTCCTTTTTAGGATCTCTTTGAAATCAGACGTAGATATTGGCCTAGTCTGTGTCCCTGTTTCCAGGGCTTTTCCACTTTGAAAGAGTTCATCTACAACACGCAGTTGAGCTGATTGGCATATGTCCTTGACATCGCTTGCACTATATCCTTGTGTTATCTCTGCGAGATCTTGTGGCTTCAATGATTTTTCCATTTTCAATTTTTCAGTATATTGACGAAATAAATGCAGTCTGGATAAGTTATCTGGAAGAGTTACATAAATCCTCTTCTGAAATCTTCTCAAAAATCCTACTTCTAAAGTCCAGGGTTTATTCGTAGCACCAATAACATATAACTTTGATTCTTTAGCTTTGTCGTTTATTCCATCCATTTCTGTGAGAAATTGATTTTTTACGCGGACCTCTCCACCCACTTCTCCGTTCCTTGCACCGAGAAGTGAATCTATTTCGTCGATAAAAAGAAGAACCGGGACCCCCTCGCTGTCGTGAAGCTTACGGGCTAGAATGAAAAGCTTGGAGACATTTTTTTCTGCCTCGCCTAGCCATTTGCTCATCATAGCTGCAGCATCAATATTTATGAAATAGCCCTCTATTTCTGCAGCCGCAGCAGCGGCCAGCAACGTTTTTCCGCAACCCGGCGGGCCGTAAAGCAAAATGCCGCGCGGCCAACCTAATGGAAATAAATCAACGCGTTTAGTTGGATAGACTATAGATTCTCTGATCGCACTTTTTGCATCATCCAATCCTATAACTTCACCCCACGAAACATGAGGCTTCTCTTTCATAATCAACTCATCAAAGTTAGTTCCAAAATTTTCATTTTTATTTTCCTCTTTTCTGTTAGTACTTGCGTTAGGGTCCAACCTATGCTGTTGACTGGATTTTATCGTCTGGACGTTTTCATGGTAGTGAGAATCTGGAATACCACTAGCTAATGCTTTAATTCTATTTTGGTAGGTATTAGCCCTGTCCATATAGATTTTATTCAGTTTGTAGTCTGGATATAACTGAATCAGCTTTACCAGTGCTTCCGTAGCTCGTTGGTATGCCTGTATTGCCAACCCTCGAGAACCTTGGGAATCAAAGTCAATAGCTTCAGCGGCATACTTGCTAGCACTGTTTTCTAATTCTTGCGGAGCTAAGCTCATAATATGCAATTAGAATGCTGGTTTGGATTTGAAGTGTGGTGTTGTGAATCTATATTATGCAAGGGACAAAATAAGATGAACCCACTCCGAGCTTCATCGAATATCTATCAAGATTCTGCACGAGTGAATCATACATAATCACTGTAATAACATCAGTTCTAACATATGAGATAAGAAGTAAAAAAGTGAATGATTTAATATTTATTTATTACAGTGACAACAAACTGGTTCACTATGAACAAGAAAATCTCGTCTCGAAAGTTTAGCCTGGCTTTCCCGTCAATACTAGCTCTCGACTGATTTAATTGAGATACCAGCTGCAATTTATCGATAGAG
>Ga0137374_10010352_pt1 | contig 10974 bp, 13 predicted proteins | sample SagtaG_20_FD_104811 | JGI IMG/M metagenome (GOLD analysis project Ga0137374, IMG submission 104811) | Vadose zone soil microbial communities from Sagehorn Ranch, Mendocino, California, USA - Sage1_R_100_16 metaG | ecosystem: Environmental > Terrestrial > Soil > Vadose zone | place: USA...
CTTCTACCAAGTTGGCGGTGTTGATGCGACCGTCGCCATCGCGCGGCAGCGATCCGGCGGTGCGTACGACCCGCGCTTGGCCGAACGCTTCTGCCAGGCAGCGCCTGGGCTGCTGGCGGGGCTGGGGACTGAGCCGGCCTGGGAGGCCGCGCTCATGGCAGAGCCGGGGCCGCAGCGGGTTCTGTCGGAACGCGAGCTTGACACCGCGCTGCGGGCGATCGCCGACTTCGTCGACCTGAAATCGCCGTACCTCGGCGGGCACTCGAGTGGCGTGGCCGACCTGGCCGCGGAGGCCGCTCGTCGCTGCAGGCTGGCGGCGCCGGATATCCGAATTATCCAGCGGGCGGGATGGGTGCACGATATTGGTCGCGTCGGCATCAGCAGTGCCGTCTGGGGTAGGCCAGGACCGCTAACGCAGGGCGAGTGGGAGCGCGTGCGACTGCACCCCTACTACACCGAGCGCGTCCTTGCGCGACCGCAAGCCATGGCGCACCTGGGGGTCCTCGCTTCGCTTCACCACGAACGCCTGGATGGCACCGGTTATCACCGCGGCGCGCCAGCGACGATGCTGCGGCCAGAGGCGCGACTCCTGGCTGCGGCCGACGTTTACCACGCGTTGACCGAGACACGGCCGCATCGCCCGGCCCGCTCCCCAGAGGCCGCCTCGGACGAGTTGCAGGCCGCCGTACGCGCCGGGCGCCTGGATGGTGACGCGGTTAACGCCGTGCTCGGCGCGGCCGGGCACCGGATGCGCCGCCGGAGGCGCGATTGGCCCGCGGGCCTCAGCGAGCGCGAAGTGCAGGTCCTCCGACTCGTTGCGCGAGGGCTTTCCGATGGCCAGATGGCCGAGCGCCTGTACCTCTCGAAGAGCACCGTCCACCATCACGTGCAGCACATCTACGACAAGCTGGGCGTGTCTACCCGTGCCGCGGCCACCCACTTCGCCCTACAGCACGATCTGCTCGAGGCCGACTGGGCCGCCGAAAAATAGCCTCGCGAGTCGATGTTTTGCCGCCGCCGCGCACGCACCCTTGAGGCAACGACAGTCTGGGAGGTACAGCGTGGCAACCGTCACATTCTCCAGCGTCATTGAGCGCCCCGCCGAGGAGATCTTCGACCTACTGGCGGATATACGCCGCAACCCGGAATGGTGCCCGGCTTTCGAAGGGGCCGAGAAGCTGACGGACGGCCCAGTCGGTCCCGACGCCGTGTTCCGGACCTCTATGCGTGGCATGGGTGACCTTCAGATTCGCATCACCCGCTACGAGCGACCGCGGCGCATCTGGTTCACGACCAGTGCGAAGGCGGCGGAGATCAGGCACAACTTCGTATTGATGCCTGGAGAGGGCGGTACACACGTCGACCAGGAAATCGACATCCGCCCCAGGGGCGTTCTCAGAATGGTTGCACCAGTCATGGCCCTGATGCTCAGACGCAGCGTCCAATGCAACACGGCCGCCCTGAAGACGTACCTAGAAAGCGGTGCCAACGCAGGCGGAGTCGCTCCAAGAGCCCAACACGTCGAGACGGGCGCCTGAACACCCGCTCATACCACGGCGTCCGGGTGCCGCGAGCATCGGGGCCCACCCATGAGTGCCCCCGACACGCCCGGAGCGGGAATATTCAGAAGCCTCGCATTGACGAGCCCATTCACCGCGAGGATGTCGTACTCCTGCGCCGACTTGGCCAGAATCGAAGCCCTTCCGTCCACAGCAACCGCACATCTGACAGAGCAGGGACGAAGCCGTTCCGTTTTTCTCGGCGCCCGCACAAGAACTGCGCTAGCCCTTGACTGTTGATTCCCCCGAAAAGCCGTCCCCCGAAAAGCCGTCCTCGCAGTGGCGTTAGGCAGCCTCCTCGACGGTGAGCTTGTAGCCGAGGCGCTCGAGGCGCTGAACGGAGCGGCGAAGGGTTGCCCGCCGGTCGCGTTCGTCGAAATAGTTGCTGCCGAGGTCTTCGTAGGTGGTGCCGTCGCGGATGATGCGGTAGGCGATGATCAGAATGCTGTGTGCCACCGCGACCAGTGCTCGTTTGCCGCCTCTCCTGGCCGATAGTCGGCGGTACTGTGCAGCCAGATAGGTGTGCTTGGCGTGCGTCGCGGCCCAGGCAGCTTCGACCAGGGTGGCACGTAGCGAGGGATTGCCTGGCCCGACATGGCTGCTGCGGCGCTTGCCAGCGCTCCCATGCAAAGTCAAGGTGGCGGGCGAGAGTTGGCGGAGTGGCGCTGTGCCATGCAAATGAGGTTTTGGCTGGTGTGTCAGGCTGCTCGAGCCACGGCCTTCAGCTTTCGCTGATAGAGGCGCTCTTCGAGGAACCAGTAGTCGAGCTGCTTCGTGAGCAAGACGTGGATGACGGTCAGCAGTTTGCGGGCGGTGGCGCAGATCGCTTTTCCGGAGCCCTTCTCGCGCTGCTTGCGACGGACGAAGGCGACCAGCGCGCCGTGGTCATTGGCCTTGAGCATTGCGAGGACCGCCTGGATCAACAGCGTGCGTAACAGCTTCCGTGCCTGCGTAGTGATCCCGCCGCGATGCTCCGTCTGGTTCGAGCGCCGCACGGAAGCCCCCAGACCAGCGTAGCCAACGAGCTTGCGAGCAGACGGGAACCAGTGCACGTCGCCGATCTCGGCCAGGACGCCGATCCCCGCGATCACACCCAGTCCACGAATTTGTAGTACGGTCGAGAGCCCGGGTAGATGCTTGCCAAGCCGGACGATTTCGCGCTCGAGGTCTACAAGCTCCGTCTCCACTGCTTCGAGTTGTCGTAGCGCCATGTCCAACAGCAGACGATCGGTTGGAGCAATTCCCTCCATCTTCCGCAGCCGGGCGCGGCCACGTCCGGTGGCGAACACACTACGACTGACGCTGCGGCCATTACGGGCCAATGCAGCATGCCCCAGGTTCTTGCATTGAGTGGCCATTTTGTTCAGTGTGTCTCAGGCGGCGAACAATTCGCGCACATGCTGGATCTGCGCTGAAGGGATCGGAACCGTCGGCAAGTAATCGCCCCTGAGTCCCCGCGCGAGCTCAAGCGCGTCCCGCTGATCAGTCTTTTGCCTTGATTGGGCAATTGGCGCAAAACGCGAGGCGTTGACGACCACCACCTCGCCTACTGCGTCCCGAACCTGAGCCACGAAATACCAGACTTTGCGTCCCGCTTCAACCGCGATCCGGTCATCTCGGCGCAGTAGGCCGCGAATTTCTCGAGGCTGTGCGTGTCCAGGTGGAACTGTTCCACAGTGGACTCGCCGTCCTCCTCCAGGAAACACGTCACGAATTGATCCTTGTGCAAGTCAACCCCGACGCACCGCATCCTCATCCTCCGGCTGTGTGTTGTGTTCCCGCATGGGGACGCAACCCCGGCGTACCGCCGCACTCCCATCCGGACTCGAGGTCCATTCAGTGATTCGGATGAGTGCCTACGACCAAACTCTCGTACGGGCTCAAAGTCCCAGCGCAGGCATCGGCCCCTCCCTGCTCCCCACGCTCGCACGTGGGTCATGGTATTGCCGGGGTGCCCGAACTTTGTATCGCTGCTCTCGTCGTTGCTTGGACATACGCGCGCCCAGGATGCCAGGTGAGACCCGGTCGGAAAGCGGCTGACGTCGGTGCCAATCTCAGCCAGGGTTGGCCTGCGCCACCCGCGGCCCAACACCAGGAATCGTGTCTAACCGCTCGAGCAGGTCCTGGGATGGACGCAGCCTGAGCGTCGCCGACGCGCGTTAGTCGACGCTGATGGTCAGACCTTTTTCGACGGCCCAGGCCGCGATCTGAGCCCGCGAGCTGAACCCGAGTTTGGCGAAGATGTTGCCGATGTGCGTTTGGACAGTTCGATTGCCCAGGACAAGCGTCTCGGCAATCTCGCGGTTTGACTTGCCACGGGCGATGAGCGCAGCCACCTCGCGCTCCCGTGTCGTCAGCCCGCCGTAAACCGCCTTGATCTGGCGCAACGCCGTGGCGGGACGTCGGCGGGGAAGCTGTGCCATCGCGCTCGTCAGGAAGTGCGCCCGAAGTGACGTACCGCCCAGCGCGGGTTCGGGTTCGCCGGGCACATCCGCCGCGAGCCGCTCAATGATCGTGCGCGCCGCGTCGAATTCGCGCGCAGCCTCGGCGCGCCGCCCCTGGGCTTGAGCCAAGCGGCCCAAGGTCACTCGTGCGCGCCACACCAGAGGCCAGGAGCCGCGGCTGCTGGCCGCATCGACGACCGGTCTCAGGACGGCCTCCGCCTGCTCGGCGCGACCCATACGCCTGAGCGCCTCACCTCGCAGGAGCCAGACATAGGGGGAGATGAAGTCGGCGACGCCCGGGGTCGCGGTGGACACCAGCTCGTCGATGATCGCCAGCGCGCGGTCCCCCCGTCCTGATGCCAGGGCGAGCTCCACCTGACCGCGCAGGACAATCATGTGGGCGGGATTCATCGGAGCGCGCTCCGGCACAGCCAGAGCGTGGATAAGCGCGTCGACTCGGTCGAGGTCACCCTGCATCAAGCACGCCCCCGCCCGAACGGCGGTGACCAGTGCCGTCCAATACGCCGACCCGACGGCGTCGACGATGACCTGAGCACGGTCGAGCTCGCCATGTGTCAATTCGGGCGCGTGAAGCTCCAAATACACGCTCGCGAGCGACAGGTGGCTTGCCAGCATCCACTGGTGATGCTCGATCTCCTCGGCGATCGCCAGAGCGGTGCGAGCAGCCTGGACGGCCCGGCCGTACTCACCGCGTCCGGTCAGACAATACGCCTGGCCCACGAGCGCGAACGCCTCGCCGGCGCGCCAGTCGAGGCTGCGCGCGATCGCCACCGCCTCGTTAGCCCGACGGATCGTCACGCCCGCATCGACGGTCGACATCGCCATTGCTGAACCCGGATGATCGGTGCCCATTTGTGCCAGCATCACCAGCGAGGACACCAGACCCCTGCGGTTTTCCAGCTCGCGGAACAGCGTCGCGGCTCGCTCGTAGCACTCGACTGCGCGGAAGGCATCGCCGCTGTGCCCCGCCGCCAATCCGAGCAGGTCCATCGTCTCGGCGATACCCGAGCGATCCGTCGTCGCTTCGAAGATGGCAAGGGCCTCCTCGTGCAGGGGCAGCGCATCGCGTGGCCGACCCGTGTTGACCAGCCAATTCCCGACGCGATTGAGACTCCGCGCGATCAGCGCAGGCTCGGCCTGCGCGCGCGCTTGTGCCAAAGCCTGGTCGAAGTACAGTCCGACCCGGGCGTAGTCACGCGCAGCCCACAGGAACCCCAGGTCCATGAGCGACTGCCACTCGCCCGGCCGATCTCCGGCGGCGCGGGACTGCGCCAACGCTGCTTCGTAGTCCGCCTCCGCCGCCTCAAACTGCCCGAGCGTCTCGTACGCTTGACCACGCGCACGCAAGAGCCGCGACGGCGGCACGCCCGATGAATGCGTCACCGCCTCCAGCGCACGACCGAAGTGCTCCACAGCGGCGCGGGGAGCGTACACCGCTTGCGCTTGCTCACCCGCACGCTGCGCATACGCCAGGGCCTGCTGCCAATCGCCGGCCTCGAAGTAGTGGCGCGCAAGGGCAGCGACAGCCGTATCGTCGGACCGGTTTTCCTCGCGCTCCATGGCGGCAGCAACACGGGCGTGCCAGGCCCGAAGCTCGCGCGTCAATAAGGCGACCAGCACCGACTGTCTGGTCAGCGCGTGCCGGAACGCGAACTGGTCGGGTTCTTCCTCGACAACGAAGTGGCTGGTGACCAACTCTTTCACGAGGCGCAGGAGCGTCGACTCATCGTGGCCGGTAACCTGCTCCAGGAGGGCGAAGTCGAACCGGCGCCCAACGACGGCGGCAGCCACGAGCAGCTCCTGAGCAGCCACGCTGAGAAGCCTGGCCCGCCGCTGAACGGCGTCGTGAATCGTGCGCGGGACCCGCAACTCATGAACGGGCAAGCGGTCCCAGACGCCGCCGCGGCGAAACACATCGCCGCCCGCGACCAGCGCCCCCAGCACTTCCTCGATGAAGAACGGGTTGCCGTCGGTCAGGGTGCAGATTGCGTCGAGGAAATCGCGCCGAACCGGCTCAGCCTGTCCGAACGTGCCGCGAATGAACAAGTCGACGTCATCCGGCTCGAGCGGGCTCAGATCGACCTCCATCGCCTGTCGCCTGCGCTCCAGATCCGCGAGTACGTGTTGGACCGCGGCCGGCGCTTCCTCAACGCGGTACGTGAGCATCAGGAGCAGTTGGCACTCTGCCGCGCGCCGAGCAAGGCCGCGGATGACCTCCAGGCTGTGCTCGTCACACCAGTGCAGGTCCTCCAGGATCAGCAGCGCTGGACCGGCCGCCGCGATCTCCGCGACCTGATCTATGTACGAGCGCGTGATCCTGCGACGCTCCTCCTGTGGATCGATGCTGGTGGCTGCCGTCAAGTTGCTACGGAGTCTCCCCAGATCGGGCTCAGTACGCAGGAGATCGAGGAACACGGCATAGGGAATCAAGTCATCTTGTTCGAAGCACGCGGCCTGCGCGACTACCATGCGTTGTTCCTCGGCCAGGATGGCCGTCTCGGAAGCCAGGCGGGTCTTGCCGATGCCTGCTTCACCCGCGACGATCAGCACCCGCCCATTCCGTGCCGCGGGTTGGCCCAGCCACCGCTGCACGAGCTCGAGCTCCTTGCGGCGCCCAACGATCGGGGAGCGTTCAAGGTTTGGAAGCACGCGCAGCCCTACCGGCAGGCGGCTGTACCGGCCTGCGCGCGGGATGTTACCCCTGAGTTGGTTCAGGCGGAACCGTCAGAATCCGCGACGCTACCGCCCAGTCCGAGGTGTTAGATGCCTGAGCTTGCGGAATGGACGAGCTCGCTCTCGTCAACAACGAGCCACCCGAGACTGACGGGCAAGAAGAGATTCACGTTACCGAGAACAGCGGCGTACCTCGAGGACACGCTCGACGCCGTCGCTGGCGCTGAGCAAACATCCACCCAGTACAGCCCGGCGCTGATTTGGCCGGAGTTCAGTGGATCAGGCATGGAGTGGCTTGCCTTGATAGGTCCACTTGAAGGGCTTGGCCATGGTGCGATTGAAGTAGGCGATGAAGGCGAGCACCTGGTGCTGCAGATAATCCACGGAGCGGAAGTCGCCGCGCCGTAGGAGCTTGCGCACCAGGATACTCAGCCAGATCTCGACCTGGTTCAGCCAGGACGCGTGCCTGGGCGTGTAGTGGACCACGATCGAATGGCTCGGATCGCTCAGAAATGCAGCCCGCGTGGCCTCGAGCCAGGACGCCCGAGCGCCCTTTGGTGCCCAGTTCGACACTGCTACCGGCCACTTCAGCGACGAAGCGCACCAAACTCGCCGAGCGGTGGTTGTCGAGGTTGTCGACCACGAAGTGCCACTCAGTGGCCGTCGGGTCGGTCGCGATCGTGCGCCGCACGTGCTCGACGAAGTCGGCCTCGGTACGGGTCGGACCACTCGAAGGCGCGAAGACCTGTCCGCTTGCCACATCGAAGTTGATGAAGAACGAGCAAGTGCCGTGGCGGATGTACTCGAACTCCCGCCGCGTCACCAGGCCTGACCGCGGCGGCAGGTCGGGCGCCAGCCGCTCCAGCGCTTGCACATGCGTCAACTCATCCGTGCTCACCGTGCGTTGGCCAGCCTCCGCTCTGGACTCAAGCGTGGCACCGCCCCAGGTCGAGGCGCGTCAGCCAGACGTTGGCCGACGCCGACCTCAGCCAATGGGATCTGGTCCAACGCCACCCAACGCCGACGCCACAAGCCGGACCCGACACGAGCACGCGCGTTGGCTAACGAGCTTCAGCCCAATCTCGTGATCCTCGATCTCCTACTGGACGACGTAGACACGGGCTGGACCGTTCTAGACCAACTCGAGGCTGACACGGCGACCAGCCGATTGCCGGTGCTCTTATGCTCAGCCGATGAGCGATCCCTCGCGGCGAGTTGGGCCCGAGGATGACCAGGATGCCCAGAATGGCCACCGCGGCGGCAAAGCCCCAAGTCACCGCACCCAGGAGCGCGTCGTGCCGCGCAACCACCGAACGCTGCTGGCAGGTCATGCTGGCCGGCGCGCGGGTGATCACGTTGTTGTCTCCGCGCGTCAGGCCAAGCAGCAGCTCGTGCAGCGCGGTTATGGCCTGCTGCAGCAGGTTCGCCAGTGTGTCGCGGATCAGATTGCTGACATTGGACGGACAGAGCATCTCCGCCAGGCCCGCCAAGGGATTCGGGATCCAGGGCAGGGGCGGCCAGCGCGGTGCCTCCGCCCCAGACCAGCACGCCAATCAGTGCGGCGAGGGCCGCAGCCTGCACCACGCCGCGTAGCGTACGGACCGTCGGCAGGTCATAGGAAAGAGCGGGCGGGGTCTGGCCGATGACATTGGCACGCCCGCCAAGAAGCCCTTCCAGCAGACCAACGCCGTTGCCGTTTGCCCCCGAACAAGACCGGTCAGCGCGCCAATGAACACGGTCCCACCCCACGCAGTTGGGTCGGCCAGGAAGGTAGACAGTCCAGAATCGCTGCCCCGGAGCGACAGGCGCGTCGCCTCGTCGGACAGTAGAGCCGCTGATGTTGCTATTGCTGAGGGACTAGCGTTGCCGGTCTGTGGGTCAGGACTCGGTTGCGCCGCTACGGGGCTGGCGAGCAGTCGAGCGAACCCGACGAGTAGTGCCAGGCCAATCGCGGAGGTGCGCCGACGCCGACTCGTGTTTGCCTTAGGCTCGTGCGTGCATCTGAACGGCGTCGGCACCGGCGGCCCTCCCTCGCGACTGAAGCGGCAGGCTCTGGCAGCCAGTCTGAAATCCCGCCCGGCGGTGCCGACAGCGTTCTTGACGGGCAAGCTCGAGCAATGTACGCGGCGCGGCTGGCTGAGCTCGACCATGAGATCGCGGAGGCAGACGCCGCCCACGATTCGCTCCGCTCCGAGCAGGCGTGCGCCGAGCGGAAAGCACTCATCCATGAGCTTGCCGCGGCGGCCGGCCTCGGCAGGCGGCGCCGTCGCCTCGGCGACGAGACGGAGCGAGCACGTAAAACAGTCGGCGCCCGCATCCGCGACGTGCTCAGGCGGATCGAACGAATTCACCCCGAGTTAGCCCGCCACCTCCGAACCACCATCAGCACCGGCACGATGTGTGTCTACGCGCCAACGGATGACTGCCGGTGGCTTGTGCATTGAATTCGAGCGAGCCCAAATCGTCGTTCAGGTGCCTTCCTTGACCTCGTAAATCTCGTCGGCAACGAGGCCGTGCGCTTCTCGATGGACTCGAATGGCAGCCTCCTTGTCGGGCGCCTCGGCCAGGCAGAAGATCTTGCCCGTTCCCTCATCCAGCCAATACCTGACGTACTTCACCCCATATTGAGGCTGGACCCGCAGGTCCTTCTGGTGGGCGCCGGCGACCGCCTCGGCCGTCGCGCCGCTTACTGTGTGCACATCCATAAACAGGGGCATGTGCTCCATCCTTTCCGGATCCAAAGTTGTGCGGCTTACAGAACGACCACCGGAACGCGTTGAATGGCGTTGTTGCCCATACCTCGGGCGGTCCAAAAGGGCTGTACCGGTTGCTCCTGGCCGGCTGTATCGCGCGCACGACTGCACAGCTCATGGGGCCCAGGTGTCTCCGCGGACCACACCCAGCGCCATGCTTGCCAGGCGTGCGCGCTGGTGGGTGGCTCGAGGTCCGCATCGGCCCATGTCGCCCCGCCATCCGCGCTCACGGACACGCTGTCGATAGTTGAGCGCCCGGACCACGCGCGGCCCATGATCTCGTGGTTGCCCCGATGGACAATTCGTGTGCGGGTGAGAAATTCTGGCGTGCCGGGTGGGATCAGCAGCGAACGCACGCGCATCAGCGATACGGGCGTGCCGCGCTCGCTACGCGACGAGCTATAGCGATATGCCGCCTGCTGGTAGCCCTCGAATGGGCGGTCGACGACCTCGATCCAGCCCAACCACTTGACCGATGCCATGCCATACCAGCCGGGAACAACCAGCCGCAGCGGAAAACCATGTTGCGGCTCGAGCGATGCGCCGTTCATCGACCAGGCAAGCAGCGCCTCACCGCGCCGCACCTCTTGCACGGACAGGCTGCGCTGATAGTCCTGCTCCACCCTGCCCTCTATGCCATGGTCATGTCCGGTGAAGACGACCTCGCATGCGGCGTCATCAACGCCGGCCTCATCAAGCACCGCTTGCAAGGGGATGCCAGTCCAGTCGGCGGTTCCGACGGCGCCACTCAGCCACGGCTGGCTGATGGGGCGGGGCTGGAGGAAGGCCCGACCGTCGCCGGCACACTCGAGCGTTACGCGCATGGTGTGAGAGGGGCGGCGTTTCAGTTCGGCCAAGCTCAGGCTGAGCGTTCGATTCACCCGTCCAGTGATGGCCAGGCGGTACGTCGCTGCGTCGAGGAACGGAATGTCGTAGTGCGTCAGCGTGTAGTGCAGACCAGTCGGCGTGCGTTCAGAACGTAGCGCCTCCAGTGGTAGCGCCCGGTTGCGCAGGGCGAGTTGCAGCTCCTCCGGGTGCAGGAGTCGGCCGGACTCGAGCCCGGAGGAGTCGCTCCCAGCAGTAGGCAGACACTGCGCAGATCCCGGCGCTGATAGCAGCGTCACAGCCATGCCTCGTATCGCGGCCCGTTCGGCGGTACCCTGCCTGGCGCCATAGCCGCAGTATCAGCCTCGCAACTCGACCCCACCATGACGCGAATACCGAACGAGTTGACCGATCTTCCAGACCGTGCGGCACGCCCTGCGCCGGTCGATCTGCTCATTGACGTGCTGGCCGCGGTGCGCCTGGCCGGCGCTATCTTCCTGCGCGCCGAGTACACCTCGACGTGGGCCTACGAGTCTCCGCCGTCAGATGCGCTCACCAGCCTCCTCAGGCCGGGCGCCAAGCGGCTGATTCTGTTCCACATCATCGCGGAGGGCAGTTGCTGGATCACGGTGAGCCAGGGCGACCGGCTACAGGTCAGTGAAGGTGACGTGGTTGTTCTCCCGTATGGCGAGCAGCACA
>Ga0137374_10010359_pt1 | contig 10972 bp, 10 predicted proteins | sample SagtaG_20_FD_104811 | JGI IMG/M metagenome (GOLD analysis project Ga0137374, IMG submission 104811) | Vadose zone soil microbial communities from Sagehorn Ranch, Mendocino, California, USA - Sage1_R_100_16 metaG | ecosystem: Environmental > Terrestrial > Soil > Vadose zone | place: USA...
ACGGTGACACAGTGGGCCGTGGACGGCGAGGCCGGATTCGTGCTCGGGTTTGGCGGGGACGGGGAGGAGGGTGCCGAGTGGACGCTGCCCCCCGTACACGCGGCAGCCACCACCACGGCCACCAAAGCCACACCTCCGCGTGCGCACAGGGCGTACCAGTTACGACTCGTCAGTTCGGACATGGTTCTCCTCAGAGCCTACTGGCCGTACATACGACCACCTCGGCCAGAGCGGGGGACTGGCCGAGGTGGGAACCGAGCGCCTGTGAGGCTATGGGAGGCCGAGCGCCTCGCAGGCTTCCTTCAGGTCCGGCGGCATAGAACCTGGATAGCAATCAAGCCCCGATCCTGAACTGAGCATCTTCCACTCGCCCCCAACGTCCTGCAGGAACACTTGCTCGCTGCCCTCGAGCTGCGTTCCGGGTGGGGGGGTGCCCCCAGTGATCGCGAAGACCCGCGCGTACCCGTTCTGGCATCCCGCGATGTCCACCGAATCCCAGAACATGCCGGTGTATGGGATTTCGATGGCCTCGCTGATGACCGGGAGCATGGCCTCAGGGTCGCAGGGCGCGGGGGCGGGAGTCTCGGTCGGCTCCACGTCGCTGGCCGGCTCCTGCTGGGGAGCCTCCGCCCTCTGAGAAGAGGCCAGCGGCGGGGCGGGAGTTCCTTCGAGGGTGCCGGCGCTGTGCCCGTCCCCCGCTCGTGCAAAGCCAACAGCCGCGCCGACCCCGAGTCCGATCGCCGCCGCCAGCAAGATGATGGTGAGCCGCTTCATCTCCCACTCCTTTCTTCTTGTGTGGCCCGATGGTGGACCATGCACATCACTCCGCCGTCTCGCGCCGGTAACGGTTCGGCAACCGCGGCTAGAGACGAAGGGTGCGCTCGGAGTCTGGGCTTCTGACCGAGTGCCAAGTTCGCTGGGTTGGCGAGGGATTTGGCGTCGTGCGCTCACGGAGCAGGACATGGCGCCCCCGGGTCAGCCCTACAACATGCTCAGCCACACCAGGCGGGAGAAGAGATCGCGACCGTAGTCACAAACGGTCCAAGCCTGTCCAACGATTGGACCGAAGATCCATCCGCCAGAAAGGCTCGTGACGACTGCTGCGGACGCAGCAAGGCCGCGACGCCCACCACGGGCCTCTGATAGTTCTCCTGACGCGCCGTCGCAGTCACGTGTTGTCAACGGTCGAAACTGACCCCATCTTGTGGCCGAGCTGGCGCGCTCGGCGGCTTTCGGAGGGCCGCCCGCAGTGGCCGACATCGATGCGATCATGGAGCGGGCCTTCTACCTGGCCTTCGCCGGCCCGATCCCGCGGACGAAGCTACGAGAAGCCATCCGGCACCGCGGGAAGGCGTACGTGACGGGTATGGGCAGGAATTGGTGCGGTCGGTTAGGCCCGAAGCACGATTCGAAGTGCCGCTGGCGAACGCGCGGGTTCGCGGCCGGATCGACCTGCTGCTTCGGGCAGAAGACGGTGGGCCAGGCGAGGTCGAACTGGTCGACTTGAAGACCTCGGAGAATCGGCCGCCCTCGGAGCTGCACAAGAACCAGCTGCGGATGTACGCGGCAGCTGCCACGAAGCTAGGGATGGAGCCAACGAAGCTGTGGATCCATGACCTCGACGCCGACGATGGCCAGCGGATTGAGGTATCGAATGATGAGAAGGAACGAGAAGCATTCAGAGAAGACCTCGAAGAGTGGGTTGAGGGAATCCAGAGGGGAAGCTTCGATCCGGTTGAAGACCGGAGGGTTTGTCGAAGCTGTGACTTCCGCCGTTTCTGCCGCTACGCGCCGGCGGAAGCAAGGATTGGATGAACTGTCTTACCCACTGGACAGCGGGGTCGGGCGCGGAATCGACGTCGTCAGTTACTTGCGACGCTAGTAACTGACGTTGCTTGTAACTTACCTCTTAGGTAAGTATCATGGCTCCCGATGGGTAAGTTCGTCAACAGAGCAACCGAGCTGCAAGCCCTGGAGAGTTGGTGGCAGCGCCCCACCGGGGCGCTGGGCCTCGTCTGGGGGCGGCGACGGGTGGGGAAGACGGCCCTCCTAGAGGAATTCGCTCACTCGAGAAGGACGGTCTTCCACACTGGCGCCGGACGCCCCCTCCCCGACGACCTCCGCATCCTCTCCAGGCTTATCGGGCCGGTCGTCGAGGCTGGCCTGCGAGACCTTGACAGCCGTCCCCTCCGCGACTGGGACGACGTGCTCGAGACGCTCGCCGCCGCCAGCAGTAGCGAGCCCCTGCTGCTGGTACTCGACGAGTTCCCCGAGCTCGTATCCATCACCTCGGAGCTTCCCAGCCTGCTTCGAGCCTTCTGGGACCGAGCCAGGGAGCGAACCAAGCTCCGCATCCTTCTCTGCGGCTCAGCGGTCCGAACGATGAATGCTCTCCAAGAGGACCGATCCCCGCTTTACGGGAGGCTCGACCTATCGCTCGCAGTTCACCCATTCCTTCCCCATGAGGCGGCCGAGATGCTGCCTGCCCTCTCTCCAGGTGATCGGGCCCTCGTCTGGGGCATCGTGGGTGGCATGCCGATGTACCTGTCCTGGTGGGATCAGGAACGCTCCATTCGGGAGAACCTACTCCGTCTCGTGTCCTCTCCGGGAGGTCTTCTCCTCACCGAGGGCCAGCTCGTCCTGGCTACCGAAGCTGAAACGGGCGACTTGGGACGGCTGGTCCTGCATGCAATTGCATCGGGGAGGACGAAACACAACGAAATCGCTGATGCAGTCCGGGCCGAACCTGCACGGACCCTCGATCGGTTGATCGAGCTTCGGCTGATCGAGCGACTCGTGCCGGTAACGGAGGACCCTCGTCGGAGCCGCAGGCGTCTCTATCGGATCTCGGACAACTTCCTCGCCTTCTGGTTGGGGATCGTTGACCGCTACCGTGCCGAAATCGAGCGAGGCTTAGGGAAGACGGTCCTCAACGCCATGCTCACCGAGCTGGACGACCACATGGGGGAGGCCTGGGAGGAGGCATTTCGTCACCATCTCCGACGGCTGGCTGGCGAAGGCGCCCTGGGGGAGGACGTGGTAGCGATCGGTCGCTGGTGGAAGGAGGGGGATGCACAGGAGATCGATGCTGTCGTCCTGGCGGGAAGGTCGCGTGAGGCGGCACTCGTCGGGGAGGCGAAGTGGACGAAGAGCCTCGATGCGGTGCCTCTACTGAGGACGCTGGAGCGGAAGGCGGAAAGACTGCCCCGGGTTCGACAGCCCCTTCGTTTTGCTGTCTGCGCACGCGAGCAAGTTCGAAATGCGACTGCCGGATCTCTCGCCGTCACTGCGGCCGACATCTTCTAGGGCGGCTGCAAGCAAGCCGCACGTGAACGAGCAGGTCAAACGCCCCTTTGAGATGTGTGGATTCTGTCTGCATCCCGCCCCGGGCACTTACAGAATCCACACGCGCACTACTAGCCAGCTCCTCTTCGGGTTGCGGCAGGATCAACCTGAGTTCTAGGCGCTCCTCTTCCCGCAGAGTCCGCCGCCCCGGTCCGCGTTCCTTGTTCACACCTACAAAGAGCGGCGAGGCCCCAATATGGTCTTTGGAGGGGGCGAGTTTTCGAGGAGTTGCGGGGAAAGAAACGGAGAGGACGAACCAACCTACTCGATGGCCTCAGGTTGTGCTCCGCGTCAGCTCTAGATGGACCTGTGGTGAACCGGGGCGTGAGAGTCGAGCCTCGTATGTGACCTGACCTCCGGTCGACCTAAGGGAGACCCGCAGTTCGAGGTCCGGTCGGCCTTCTAACGACGCTGACGAGCTCGGGCTTCCACTTGCTCCTTGTGCTCGGAGAACGGAAGCGGCCGGGACTCTACTGTGCCGAGGCGCCAGATTTGGGGCCGCCTACTCTGGTGCCTCTTGGCCACATCCGGCAGATGAACGAGCAGCAGACCGGATGCCCGGACCGGGTCATCAGCGACGCGCCGGCAGGTCACGACTGAGAAGCCTGTACGTTCAATCGCGTCCAATACTTCCGGCCGGAAGATCATGCTGTCGTCGCACGTGATCAAGCCTTCGATTCCCCTCCCGGCGAGCTCGACGATTAGCTCGTGGTCCTGATAAGCCCCGAGCAGGTTAAGGTCGACGTCGACCAGCAGGGCGATTTCGATGCCCAGAACGTCTTGTCTATGGCCTCGCGAAGGATCGGCTGAGGGAAGTTCTCATCCAGCGCGAAGGCGGGGCGCTTAGGCGGCTGCACGGAGGTTGCGGTCGAGCTGCACCTCCAGGGCGATGGCCTCCTCGACGTTCTGGTGCGTCAGCCTCGGGTAGAGCTCGATGATGGCGTCGACCTCAAGCCCGCGCGTTCGAAGAGATGAAAGCATCGTCGTCGGAATCCGCGTATCCACGACGTGTGGCTCTCCGGACAGCTTCCCTGGAATGATCCGGAGGGTGGAGCGAGGTTCGAACAGATGAGGGCCAACTACTCCGTTCTCGCCCTGCCAAGCCTCCACCAAGTCGAGGCCCTCGAGATGGGTCAACGCCTGCGCGAGTCCCCGACGCAGCGGGACGAAGACCTCGTCCTCCGCCTTCACGACGAGCCCGCCCTTGGGATCGACCCATACCTTCACGCTGTGTTCGCGCAGCCGATCGCCGAGCCGCTCGACTGCCGCAAGCGCCCCGCGGATCTTCGCCATGGAAGTCTTCGGCAGCTTGAGGTCTGGCTTGTCCCGACGCAGCCAATTGATGAGCCTGAGCGCCAGAAGGTCCGAGTACGACCAGCGCTTCACCGTCGTACTGGAGACACTCGGTATCCAGATCTCCTTCCGAGCCCAGTAGTGCAGAGTGCTCAAAGGGATCCCGGCCAGCGCCGCGGCTCGGTCGGCCGTGTAGGCGGCGCCAGCGGGAAACGCCCTGATGGTCACCTGCCGAATCCTACAGGCAAGCGCCGACACCACTGGGCATCCTTCGTCACTTCCCAAGGATAGGTGGCGACGATTAGTCACGGCCTTGCGTCGATGCGCGCCCAGACGTTCAGCACGCTCATCAGGCCTGAACCTTGAGTGACCCCTCGCCTCGCAGATAGCGCGCTTGGAACGCGGTCTAGGGACGCGAATCAGCAGCTCAAGGGCATATGGACGTGTGTGGACCGTGTCGCCGATCGGTCCTGGGCACAAGAGGCCCATACGCCGAGGTCCGAGCCGTCTGGGCGCCGCAGGGTCTGAACTCAAGTCAAACGAGAGACCGCAGTCTTAGGGAGGACTCCAGAGATGCCTGAGAAGATGGTGTTGTGGGCACAGACATCGCGGGTGCAATCGAATGCCGTCTCCCAGGTACCGACTCGGAGATGGAGGGCAGGCGAGGATGGCAGTTCGCCATTGACCTAGGCCTCCTGTACGACGAACGGGACTATGATTCCTTCGGCTGCCTGTTCGGCGTGGAGAACTTTGCCAACTTTGCTCCGATCGCAACTCCCCAGGGGATGCCCGACGACGCGTCCGGCGACGTGCTTCAGGCGATCGCCGAGTTTGGCGAGGAGGCGTTCGGCGCGACGTGGGTGACCTGGGCCGAACTGAACGCGATCGACTGGGAGGAGCCGGCCGAGCACCCCGACGGCCGAATCCACCTCTACCGCCGAGACGGGGACGAGCTCATCTTTGAATCGAAAGCAGCCTGGGACCGAGACTTCGCCACCGTCGTCGGCTACTCGATCACCGAAGCTGTCCCCGGCAGGTACTGGTGGCCGGAGGGACAGGAGTGGGAGGTCGCGGGGAAGGTCTATCGATCGGAGTAGCTGCGGCGTAGCGATGCCATCGGTAGCGGAAGCCAGTGGCATGTCGTGTTTGCGGTGATGGAAGCGCTCGCTCTGCGATTCGGCGACCAGGGTGTTCGGCTTGTGGTGTGGTTCTACGCGTGAAGTGACTAGGCGGACGAGGCGCTGCTGCGCCCCCTGTGTGAATCGGCCGCCCCAGCGTCGTTCGGTCACGAAACTCCCTCGGACCGGGCAACTCGAGGAACCCGATAGGTTCCGCATCGAGGCGGCGGAGGGCGTACTCCAATACCCGTGCCGACGAGGCGTCGAGCCACTGCACGTCTTCGACGGCAACGACCAACGGACTTGTCTTGGCGAGCACCCGAAGCGCCCCCAAGACTGCGGCGGATACCGCCCGCTGGTCCGGTGGGCGGTGTTTCACTGTCGCCCTGAGGAGCGCGACCTCGAGGGCCTCGCGTTGGGGTTCGGGAAGCTCCAGCAACACCCCGTCGGGGATACGAGCAAACAGATCGCCAAGCCCGGCGAAGGCCAGCTTTGTCTCGGGCCCGGCAGGCCGCGATGAGAGCACTTTGAAAGGAGCGCTCTCTCGCGGCCGCTACCGCCCACTTCCAAAGCGTACTTTTGCCGATGCCCGGTTCGCCTTCCAGGACCAAGGCACACGGCCCCGCCGGAACATCGTCCAAGAACCTCGAAAGAAAATCACGCCGCTGGTGACACTCCAAAGGGATGTGCAGTCTTCCTTTGCTGAGACCCCACGATCCTCCTGAAAGGAGGTGTACCGATGGACGACTCGCAGAAGGGACGCGACCCGACGTGGCGTCGTGGGTGGGGCCACGCCAAGATCGCCCAGTTGGTCGAGGAGGTGGCGACCGGGTGACTCCCACCAAATAGAGGTGTATGCGATCGGGAATCTTCCGGATGTACCTAGATGAAAGAGAGGGCGCCAGCGCTGCGAGATGAGCACGTTTGAGCCTAGACGCTCGATGTGCGACGGGAGCAACGTTCGGTAGTGCTCGAGCAGGAGGACCAGAGCCGGTTCCGTCCAGAAGAAGAGTCGAACCAGGAGGTGAGAGCGATGGATGACTCGCAGAAAGAGAGGCGACCGCTAGGGGGTCACTGGTGGCGCCTGGCTCATGGCCGCAGGACCGTCCTGGCCCTGGCGCTGGGTCTCGTCCTGGGGATCTCGTTGCTCGGCCCAAGTGGACTCAGGGCCGTCTCGTCAGCGGCACCAGAAGATGTGCAGGTCTGTGCTCCCGGTCGCGGACTTGTCGAGTACTCGGGAACGGTCAGCGAGTCCGACTCCAAGACGTTCATGTATCTCCCGTTCCGGGTTGACGACGGGACCACCAGAGTGGAGGTCGGCTACGAGTGGTTCGAGCTCGGCACGCCCAAGGACAAGTTCGACAAGACGACCCTGGACCTCGCTCTCCGTGATGGGGGGGAGCGGTCATGGACATCCGCCAGCGGGGGGTTCCGGGGTTGGTCGGGCAGCAACCAGGCGAAGCTGCACGCGGGCCAGCCGCGGGTCTTCGTCCAGGCCGATTCGGCATCCCGCTCCTACAGCCCGGGTCCGATCGAGCCGGGCAACTGGAACGTGGAGCTGGGGATCGCCGCGGTGAGCTCGGTCGGAGCTTCGTGGCGGGTGGAGGTCCTATGCTCCGCTCCCGAGGTTGGATCGACGCCGGTGTCCGATCCGGTGGATCCGACCCACGTGGCCCGGCCCCAGGCGGGCTGGTACAACGGCGACTTCCACGTCCACGCCTACCACTCGGGGCCCTCGGGGCCCTCGTACCCGGTCGCCGTGCTGATGGCCCGTGCCGCCGGCCTGGACTTCCTGCCGATCACCGAGTACGTCGTGGGCCAGCACTGGAAGGAGCTGGGGCCGATCCAGCGGGCCAACCCAGACATGGTGATCTGGCCGGGGCGAGAGGTCATCACCTATTACGGGCACGCCATCGTGTTGAACGAGACCTCCACCCTGGAGTACCGGCACCGGTACCTGGACAAGACCATGGCCCACATCCAGAAGCAGGCCAAGGAGGAGGGAGCGTTGTTCAGCATCGCCCACCCCACTTTCTTCCCCGGCGAGCGGTGGGAGAAATTCTGCCGGGGCTGCTTCTTCTCCCTGGGGGATCAGATCGACTGGACCAAGGTGGACATGATGGAAGTCCACACGGGGCCCATGATCATCCCCGATCCGTCCAGGTACGAACTCCCCCCGAATCCGATCGTGAACCCGTTCACCGCCACCGCGATCGACGCGTGGGTGATGCAGCTGATGCAGGGGCACAGGATCACCGCCGTGAGCGGGTCAGACGACAAGGGCACGAACCCCAAGGAAGGGTTCTACGGGATGACCTCCACAGAGGTGTACGCGACCGAGTTGTCCCGGCCGGCCCTCATCGAAGCGGTCCAGGCCGGACACGCCTACGTGCGGACCTTCGGGGGCATCGGCATCCCGCCCTTGGGGATTCCGCCCAGCCCCACCCTGGAGATGACCGCGGTCACCCCGGACGGCCAGCAGGGCATGTTCGGTGACACCCTCGCCGCCAACCAGGCCGAGGTCACTGTCACCGTGAACAACGGGCTGGGCCAGGACCTGGAGATTTTCCGCAACGAGGACCTGGTGCAGACTGTGCCCATCACCAGCAATCCCTTCGTCTTCAAGTTCGAGGTCAGTCGGAGTGGCGACGAGGGGCCGCTCGGCACCTTCTGGCGCATCCAGACCAGGGGTACGTTCATAGGGCTATCGGTACCGACGACGATCGGGAACCCCATCTTCCTGAAGGGGTCCTGAGGAGGGCGCTCCGGGGGGCGGTCCGATGGATCGCCCCCCGGGGCACTCACTTTCACGCTTCTCACGCCCATCCGGATCCCAGACGGAACCCTGTCAGGAGCGCACTCGGTCGTCGATCACTCGGGTCCTACAGGAGGTGCATCCGAGGGGATGCGCCGCCTGATGACGTTGGTCCGGTATGGAACGGTGTCGAACCCGGAAACGGAGGTGTCCACGAGCACCAACGTTTCCTCGATTAGCTCCCCGAGCGCGACGACAGCCGCGGTCGGCTCAGTCCGGAATGACCGCTTCAGCCGAGCCGGGAGGTCGGGCGGCTTGATCGCCATGAGGCCGATGGTCTCGTCCATCGACTTGAGGTACTCGGGAGCAGGCAGGTAGATGCGGTTCAGCCCGAGCAGTGCCCCGAGGATCCGCCGGCTGGTCTCGACGAAGATCTCGTAGAGCGCGAGCAGGTCATCCCGGGCCGCGAGCATCTCGGCCGCATACCGGAAGCGTTCGAAGGTGAGGTTTTCCTCGAGCATGGCGCGTTGAAGTCCGTCCGGGTACGCGGCGGCCTTTGCCCTCCAGCGCTCGACCTGTTCCTCCCCCTTCAGGGCGATGCCGTGGTGCAGCGAGAACAGCCGGGTCTGGGTCTGTGGTGCGATCGCGCACTCCTCCACCAGCTCGCGCAGGTGCCGCTCCATCGTCGCAACCAGGAAGGTGCTCGTGGCGGCAGGGAAACCGCCGATGGACATCTGTTCCTCCCATTCGTCCTGTTCTCGGCGAGCCGCTCGACCATTCCGCCGCACCGCTCCACGGCGGCTATGCGCTCGGCCTCGGTGGGCGGCTCGGCGTAGTAGACGTCGATGGGAGCCGGCATGCAGCTCCCCCTTTTCTCTCCATTTGGTTCTCGGTCGGGACGGGAGGACTCGAACCTGGATCAGTCCAGCGTTTGTCCATGCCGGTGTCGGCGCCCCATTGGTCATGGATGTTGAAGCCTGCATCCGCGCTGCCGCAAAAGCCGCCGGACAATTCCACGTTCCCATCGAAGATATTGGTACGGATGATCGTGCCGTCTCTGGACGCGCTCATCGCGGCGCCAAAGTAGTCGACCGCTCTCGAAGATCGGCAGTAGCGAATACAGACGCATAGGTGGGGTCGATCCGCTGCCGCGAGAAGGCCCATTCCTCCCGCCGACGGGAACCACGAACTCGTCGCGGAGGGACGGCTACTGGCTGCTCGAGTGGACGCTCAAGGTCCAGCTCCCGTCGATCAGCCAGGGTTGCGGCTATTTGTGTTCAGCCGGCGAACCAGTCGGCGAGCGGGAGCCTCGCCGCCAGCGCAGAGAGGTCGCCTGAATCGCGAATCGCCATTGCTGCGTCCGCCATCGCCTTGACCCCGACCCAGGTCATGCCACCGCCGACGCTCACCCGCCGCGCGCCCGCTTCCACTATCTCGGGGAGGGACAGGTCGGGTATCGCGAGGACATTCACTGGCTTCGAGACCGCCTCGCACACAACACGTATCTCCTCCACGCTGCCCAGCCCGGGCGCGTACAGGATGTCCGCGCCGGCCCGCTCGAATGCCTGGAGCCGGGCGATAGTGTCGTCGAGATCAGGATTGCCCCGGATGTGGTTCTCGGCCCGCGCCGTCAGCGTGAACGGAAATCCCAGGCTGCGTGCGGCCTCCGCCGCCGCGGTGATCCTCTCGGCGGCGTGGTTCAGTTCGTAGATGTGGCCGTCGGGGTCGTAGTCCTCGATCGAGCCGCCGACCGCGCCCGCTCCGGCCACCCGCGTGATAGCGAGCGCGGCGCTCTCCGGATCGGAGCCATAGCCGTTCTCGAGGTCGACCGAGAGCGGAAGGTCCGTCGCCCGGTCAAGCGCCGCAGCGTGCTCGACCACCTCGTCCAACGTCACACTGCCGTCGAGACGACCGAGCGTGAAGGCGAAGCCGGAGCTCGTGGTGGCGAGCGCCTTGAACCCGAGCGCGGCCAGCACTCGGGCGGAGCCGGCATCCCACGGATTCGGGATCACGAACGCTTCGCCGGCGTGCAGCGCCCGGAACGCCGCCGCCTTCCCCTCTTGCCTAGTCGTCGACGACACGAAGCACCATGCCGACATGCTAGTGCACCCGTTGGGCCCCCTCATCGCCACGCGCGTACGTCTCGACGCCTCGCACGATGACGTCGAGTGCAGTCCATGCCCGGCTGGCTTCGGGTCGTCGCCAACCACCTTGAGCCATTCGTCGGAGCGCGGATTGTCCATGGATTACCACGTGGTCATACTCAGCCGGATATGGGTCGTTCTGAACGCGCCTGACCTGGTTCATCGCTCGTGACAGAGAGAGGAGGTCTCATGATCGGATCGCTGGTGTTGTCGTCTGATACTCGAACCACGGCCGGCGTACTCCTGCTTACGATCGTCGGCGTCGAATACGGCGGCACCTTCATGCTGCGTCTGGTCCGAGGCCGACAGCCGGTGAC
>Ga0137374_10010360_pt1 | contig 10971 bp, 7 predicted proteins | sample SagtaG_20_FD_104811 | JGI IMG/M metagenome (GOLD analysis project Ga0137374, IMG submission 104811) | Vadose zone soil microbial communities from Sagehorn Ranch, Mendocino, California, USA - Sage1_R_100_16 metaG | ecosystem: Environmental > Terrestrial > Soil > Vadose zone | place: USA...
GCAGATGCAGCGGATCGTGGCGACGCCGACGGCCGGCGAGCAGCAGCTCGCCCAGGCGGTCATCACCAACCAGGTCGACTTTTCGACCAGCCTCCAGCCGGCCACGTTCCCGACCGTCTTCGCTCAGAACGCCAAGATCATCACCCACTCCGGCCGCGACAAGCCGTACGGCTACACGGACTGGTGGCCGGTCTCGCTGTACGTCAACAACACCGCCAAGCCATTCGACGACCCGGACGTCCGCTGGGCGATCAGCTACTACATGGACCGCGACCAGATAGTCGACGTCGGCTGGTCGGGCGCCAGCTCGCCGTCGTCGCTCCCGATGCCCACCTACCCGCCGCTGAAGCCGTACTTCGAGGCGGTCAAGGATCTGCTAGCCAAATACCCCACCGCCGAGTTCAACCCGAAGAAGGGCGACGAGCTGCTCCAGAAGAAGGGCTTCAAGAAGGAAGGCGGCAAATGGCTCCAGCCGGACGGCCAACCGTTCAAGCTGGAGGTCATGGGCCCCGGGACTGGGACCTTCGCCCAGATCGGCCCGGTCGTGTCCGAGCTGCTCAAGCGCCAGGGAGTCGACGGCTCCTACGTCCAGCCGCCGGACGCCAGCGACCGCTTCAACAAGGGCGATTACGTGGGCATGCTCAACGGCCACGGCGGCAGCGTGCGCGACCCGTACTACACGCTGCGGCTCTACCAGGGCGCGACCCAGGCCGTGCCGGGCGCGCACCTGGTGAACTTCCCGAAGTGGTCCAACAAGAAGTACGACGAGATCGTCGACCAGGTCTTCGTCACGCCGATGGACGACAAGCCGAAGCTGCAGCAGCTCTTCCACCAGGCAATGGAGATCTGGCTGCCGGAGCTGCCGGACATCCAGCTCACGGAGTTCCACCATCGGATCCCGATGAACACCACGTACTGGAAAAACTGGCCCACAGCCGAGAACCCGTACGTCAACGGCGCGTTCTGGCACCTGACGCACCAGCTCATCCTCAACAACCTGGAACCGGTTTCGTAGGCCCGGGATATCCCCGCCCTCCTGGCCTCACCGCCTGGCCACAGGTAGGGCGGGGAGACCCCGCCCCTACCAAAGGACCATGGAGGCCACGTGCGGCTTGACTACGTGCTCAGGCGTGTTGGGTTCTTTCTGCTGATCGTCTGGATGGCCGCGACCCTCAACTTCTTCATCCCCCGCCTTTCGGGGCAGAACCCGATCCGCGAGCGGCTGCTCGAGCAGGCCGTGGTCGGCGGCTACGTCCACATCGGCATGAACGAGATGGTGGCCGAATACGAGGCCCGCTTCGGGCTGGACCAGCCGCTCTGGATCCAGTACGTCCGGTACATGGGCGACCTTGCCCACTTCGACTTCAACTACTCGATCGCCAACTACCCGCGCACCGTCCGCGAGATGATGCTGGAGGCATTGCCCTGGAGCATCGGCCTGCTTGGGGTGGTTACGGTCCTCTCGTTCGTGCTGGGCACCCTGCTTGGCGCGTTCATGGGCTGGCCGCGCTCGCCCAGGTTCTTGAAGTTCGTCCTGCCGCCCCTGCTGGCGCTTCACGCGATCCCCTACTACCTGCTCGGACTCGTCCTGATGTACTTCTTCTCGTTCCAGAACAAGTGGCTGCCGAACATCGGCGGCTACACGGCTGGGACGTTCCCGGACCCGATGGACCTGGCGTTCTGGGGCGACGTCGTCGCCCACGCGATCCTGCCAGCCGTGTCGATCATCCTCGCGGCGGTCGGCGGCTGGGCGCTGGCGATGCGAGCGATGGTGGTGACCGTCCAGGGTGAGGATTTCATCACCTTCGCGGACGCCAAGGGCCTGATGGATCGCACCATCTTCCTGAGGTACGCGATCCGCAACACGATGCTCCCGCAGACGACCGCGCTGGCCCTGGCGCTGGGCTACATCGTGTCCGGGGCGGTGCTGGTCGAGGTCGTGTTCGCCTACCCCGGCATCGGGACGGTCCTGTTCGCGGCGATTCGCCAGGCGGACTGGTTCTTGATCCAGGGCATGGTGTTCGTCGTCATCGTGACGCTGGGCCTGGCCACCCTGATCCTGGACCTGATCTACCCGCTGCTGGACCCGCGCATCTCCTACCGAAAGGCCTAGACCGCGATGAGCTTCGTCCATGAGGTCACCGGCCTCGAGCGTGCGGTCGAGGTGGAGGCCGGCCTTCGGCTGGCCGGGGACGTCGGTTCGCTGGCCCCTGCGTCCCCCGATCGGGTCGGGGCGTTCCTCCGCTACCTACGGCGCAACCCGAGCCTGTGGATCGGCGGGCTGATGCTGCTGAGCCTGGTCCTGTTCTCCCTGATCGGCTCGCTGGCCTGGGAGGTGGAGCAATATCGCCCGCTCTCGGTACGGGCGCTCCAGCCGCCCTCGTGGGCGCTGCCCTTCGGCAGCGACCGCCAGGGCCGTGACCTGTTCGCCACGATGGTCGCCGGTACGCCGATGACCATCCGCATCGGCCTGATCGCGGGTGTCCTCGGTGTCGGCATCGGGACGATCCTGGCGTTCGTGGCCGCCTATTACGGCGGGATTGCCGACACGCTCATCAAGGGCGTCGTCGACATCGGCCTGACCGTGCCCGGGCTGCTGGTGCTGATCATCGTCGCCGTGACAGTGCGCCAGGCGATCTCGGTGGAGCTGATGGCGCTGGTGGTGGCCAGCCTGGCCTGGCTCTGGCCCACCCGAACGATCCGCGCCCAGGTGCTCACGATGCGCGAGCGAGCGTGGGTCCAGGTGGCGCGACTGTCCGGGATGAGTGGCCCGGAGGTCATCTTCAAGGAGATGCTGCCCAACCTGTTCCCATACCTGGCCGCGGCGCTGGTTAACAGCATCTCGGCGGCGATCCTGGCCTCGATCGGTCTGGAGGCGCTCGGCCTCGGCCCGATCGATTCGCCCACGCTCGGGATGACGGTGTACTGGGTGCTGTTCAACGCGGCGCTGATCAACGGCTGGTGGTGGTGGTGGGGCCCGCCGATCGTGATCCTATTCATCCTGTTCGTAGGCCTGTTCCTGCTGTCGGTCGGCCTGGACGAGATCGCCAACCCGCGGCTCCGGAAGGCCGTCTGAACGACCTAACCCGCGCCCCACAAAATCAGTACCGCGATCGGGGGGTTAGGTGGGGTGTCCCGCGAGCACCTGGCCCAAGTCCTCGAGCGCCAGCTGCGGGGCGCTGCTGTGCAGGTAGCAGGCCGCGGCGCGCTGGTGGTCCGTCTGGTAGAGGGGTGGCGGCGCGTCCAGGCAGATCGGCATCGCCTCCGGGCAACGGTCCGCGAACTTGCAGCCCTGGTGGGCGCTGACGATCGAGCTGGCTATCTCGGACGGGTCTCTGGGGCTCTGCCACGGCCGGTTCGGATCGGGCAGCGGGATCGAGCCGATCAAGAGCTGGGTGTACGGGTGGCGTGGCTGGCGCACCACCAGCTCGACGTCGCCGGCCTCGGCGACCGAGCCGCGGTAGAGGACGACGATGTTGTGGCTGATCTGATAAGCCGTCGTCAGGTCGTGGGTGATGTAGATCAACGAGATTCCGAACTCCTGGTTGAGGCGGCGCAGGCTGTCGAGGATCGTGGCCCGCAGGGAGGCGTCGACCATCGACACGGGCTCGTCGGCGATGATCAGGCGCGGCCGGATCAGCAGCGCGCGTGCGACCATCACCCGCTGTCGCTGGCCACCGCTCAACTGGTGAGGAAAGCGGCCCAGTGTCTCTTCAGGGCGCAACCCGACTGCCCGGAGTGTCTCCTCCATGAGCTTGCGGCCCTGCTGCCTGGAGTCAGCCAGACCGAACTTCGAGATCGGCGTCTCCAGGACGTGGTCGACCCGGTAGAACGGGTTGTAGACCTCGTACGGATCCTGAAAAATCACCTGGACGTCCCGCCGAAAGGCGCGTCGCTCGCCGCCGGTCAGCGTCTGGAGGTCCTTGCCTTCGTAGAGAACGGCACCGTCCGTCGGCGCGACCAGACCGAGCAGCAGGCGGGCCAGGGTGGTCTTCCCGCTGCCGCTCTCGCCGACCACCGCGGTGATCGAGGGTGGCTCGCTCTCTACGGTGATCGAGAAGTTCTCCAGCGCAACGGTCTGCTGCCGGCGGAACAGGCTACCCCCGAACACTTTGCCGACCCTGCGGGCCTCGAGCAATGGCGAAGCCATCAGCGGTCAGCTATCAGCAATCAGCGGGCATGCGGGCCGCCGTCCTCTGCTGACGGCTGACTGCTGATTGCTGATGGCTCGTATAAATGGCAGGCGACCCAGCGCCCGGGGCGAACCTGTCGCAGGGCTGGCGTCTCGGTTGCGCAGCGCTCCATCGCGAACGGGCAGCGGGCGTGAAATGGGCATCCGGACGGCGGATCGAGCAGCGAGGGCGGCAGGCCCGGGATGCCGCGGAAGTCGCCCTTCGTCTCCAGCGAGGGCAGACTGGCGATCAGGAGCTGGCTGTACGGATGGAGCGGCTCGCGGAAGATCTCGCCCACGTCGCTCACCTCCGCCAGCCGGCCGGCGTACATGACACCCAGGCGGTCGACGAACTGGGCCATCAGCCCCATGTCGTGGCCGACCAGGATGACCGCGGCGCCCAGCTCTTCCTGGACCCGACGCAGCGTCTCCATCACCTGGCGCTGGACCACGACGTCCAGGGCGCTCGTGGGCTCGTCGGCGATGATGACCCTCGGCCGCAGGCTGATCGCGATCGCGATGCACACCCGCTGCTTCATGCCGCCGCTCAGCTCGTGCGGGAACATGCCGGCCACGTACGGCTTCAAACCGACGTGCTCGAGCAACTCGCGGACTCGCCCATCGGCCTCACGCCGCGGCAGCGGCTCGCCATGATCTTGAAGGGCATCGATGATCTGGTCCCTGACCCGCAGGACCGGGTTGAGCGAGTTCATCGCGCCCTGGGTGACCAGCGAGATCGCCGCCAGGCGCATCCGCCGCATCTGCTCCTCGGGCAGATCGAGCAGGTCGAAACCGTCCAGCAGCACTTGGCCAGCCTCGATCCGCCCGGGCGGCTTGATCAGCCGAAGCAGCGATAGGGCGATGGTGGACTTGCCGGACCCGGACTCGCCGACCAGCCCGAACCGCTCGGACGTCGCCAGGTCGAAGCTGACTCCGTCGACCGCCTTCACGGGTCCGCGCGGGGTGTGGTAGTAGACCCGAAGGTCTCGGACTTGCAGGACTTCTGGCATCTGTCCTGACTCTACCAGACGCAGTGAGTAGTGAGTAGTGAGGCGTCCGCGCGCTTGACGGAGCCGGAAAGACGTGGCTATGATCGGCTCGGTCTCCGCCCTTACTCAGTACCGCGCCCGTGAGGGAGCGGACGTCTTTCCAGACACTCAACGCGCCGCATCCAACTAGCAGACATCGAAAGGAAAGGACAAAGGGCCTAGACGATACCTCGAAAGGGGGTGAGGGTCGTGGACGTGATCCTCATCGGGATCGTTGGGCTCGTCACACTGGCCGTCGGTTTCGGGGCCGGATACGCGCTGCGGCAACGCTCTTCCGTCGATCCAAGCCAGGCCGCCGACGCGGCCGCCGAGAAGCTGCTCGCCGAAGCCGCCGCGAAAGAGAAGGACATCCTCCTCCAGGCCAAAGACGAAGCCAACCAGATTCGAACCGCCGCCGAGACGGACAGTCGCGAGCGGCGGGCCCAGATCCAGCAGCAGGAGAAGCGGCTCCAGCAGAAAGAGGAGAGCCTCGACCAGCGGCTCACGCAGCTCGACCAGCGTGAGCGCGCCTGCCAGGAGCGTGATCGGGAAGCAGAGGCGCTCGAAAGGCGCGCCGAAGCGCTAGGCGGCGAGCAGGTGCTCGAGCTGGAGCGGGTCTCTGGTCTGAGCCGCGAAGAGGCCCGCGGCGTTATCGTCGCGAAGGTCAAGGCCCAGGTCGAAGGGGCCTGCGCGCGACGCCTTCGCGAGATCGAGCTCGAGGCTAAGGAGGAGGCCGAGGCCCGCGCCCGCCAGGTCATCGGGATGGCCATCCAGCGCTACTCGAGCGACCAGGTCACCGAGGCGACCGTCTCAGTGGTCCACATCCCGAATGAGGAGATGAAGGGCCGGATCATCGGTCGGGAGGGTCGCAACATCCGAGCGCTGGAATCAGCGACCGGAATCGATCTGATCATCGACGATACGCCTGACGCCGTGACACTGTCCGGTTTCGACCCGGTCCGCCGCGAGATCGCTCGCCTGGCCTTGACCAAGCTGGTTACGGACGGCCGAATCCACCCGGCCCGGATCGAGGAGATCGTCGCCAAGGCGAAGCAGGAGGTGGAGGCGCACATCCGCCAGGAGGGCGAGGCCGCCGCCTACGAGGCCGGCGTGCACGGCCTGCATCCTGAGGTGGTCAAGGTCATGGGGCGGATGAAGTTTCGCACCAGCTACGGCCAGAACCAGCTTCAGCACTCGGTCGAGGTGGCTCATCTGGCCGCCATGATGGCCGCCGAGCTCGGCGCCGACGTGGCCAAGGCCCGCCGCGGCGCTTTCCTGCACGACATCGGCAAGGTGCTGACCCAGGAGGTGGAGGGGCCGCATCACATCATTGGGGCCGACTTCGTGCGCCGCTTCGGCGAGATCCCCGAGGTGTGCCAGGCGATCAGCGGCCACCACGACCACGACCCCGAGTACCAGTCAATCGAAGCGGTCATCGTCCAGGCGGCCGACGCGATCTCCGGTGCCCGGCCCGGCGCTCGCCGAGAGAGCGTCGAGCACTACGTCAAGCGCCTCGAGGCGCTCGAGAGCGTGGCCAACTCCTTCGAGGGAGTGGAGAAGTCCTTCGCCATCCAAGCCGGCCGCGAGGTGCGGATCATAGTCAAGCCGGAGGAGATCGACGACATGGGCGCGGTCCGCCTGGCGCGCGACATCGTCAAGCGCATCGAGGAGACGCTGCAGTACCCCGGCCAGGTGAAAGTCACCGTGGTCCGCGAGACCCGCGCCGTTGACTATGCCCGCTAAGGGGCCAGGGGTCGGGGTCGACCTCCACCTTCACACCCTGGCCTCGGATGGGCGGCTGACGGCCGCGGAGCTGGTCCGCCTGGCCCATGCGCGCGGGGTGCGCAGGTTAGCCATCACCGACCACGACACGACCGACGCGGTCGCCGCGGCGGCCGCCGAGGGGCTGCGGCTAGGTGTCGACGTGATCCCGGGCATCGAGCTGGGGACCGACATCCCCGGCAGTGAGGTCCACATGCTCGGCTATTTCCTGCGCCACCAGGACGACGCGTTCCAGGCGGTCCTGGCGGGTTTCCGTGACGGTCGGATCGGCCGCGCGCGCGGGATGGTCGCGCACCTCAACGGGCTCGGGCTTCAGATCTCCTGGGAGCGCGTCCGCGAGATCGCCGCTGAGGCGTCGGTGGGACGGCCGCACGTCGCTCAGGCCCTTCTGGAAGCCGGCTACGTTCAGAGCATGCCAGAGGCTTTCGAGAAGTACATCGGGCGCAATGGCCCTGCTTACGTCGAACGGGTCAAGTTCACCCCGATCCAGGCGATCGAGTTGATCCACTCCGTCAGCGGCCTGGCCGTGGTTGCCCACCCGGTCCTCGAGGATGGCGAACTGGACGTCACGCCCCTTCTTCCGGAGTTGGCCGCGGCTGGCCTGGACGGCCTGGAGTGTTACTACCAGGGCTACGATCCGGCTCTCGTCCAGAGCTTGGTCGGCCTCGCCCGCCAGCACGGCCTGGTCCCGACCGGGGGCAGCGACTACCACGGTTTCCCGCTCTCCGGCCAGACCGAGGTCGTCAACTTCCCCGGCTCGGTCGACGTCCCACCGACCGTGGTAGACGAGCTCGAAGGGCGACTGGCCCGCCGGTAAAGTGTACGGGCGGGCCGGCGGCTCGCCCCCCACACGCCCATAGCCGCTACAGCCCCATATGAAGACGGAGAACGTCGAGAGACTGGAGGGTTGGCATGGCGCGAACGCCGCTCCTGCGCGCGATTCGCCGGCTTGCCGCCGATCACGGGGTGGCCGACCAGCTCGGGATCGAGCCTGCGGAGGTCCGGGCGGAGCGTCGGGCGGCGCGGCAGCGAGACGGCAGTCTGCGGCGGCGGGAATTTCTCAAGCTCATGGCAGCCACCGGGGCCGCCACAGTCCTCGGCGGCATACGCTCCGCCGAGGGGGGCGGGATGGCCGCGCCCGCCCGGATCGCCATCGTCGGGGCTGGTATCTCCGGTCTCACGGCGGCGCTCACACTCCGGGACGCTGGAGTCGACGCGACCGTGTACGAGGCGTCGGGGCGGGTCGGTGGCCGTATCTCGTCACTCACCAATTACTGGAACGAGGGCCAAGTGAGTGAGTGGTGCGGCGAGCAGATCGACACCAACCACGAGATCGTGCTCGGGCTTGCCAGCCGGTTCGGCCTCCTGGTGGACGATCTGATCGAGGCGGAGCCAGAGGGCGCCAGTGAGACCTACTTCTTCCAGGGCGGTTATTACACGGAGCGTGAGGCCGACCGGGACTTCGGGAGGGTGAGCAAGCGGCTCGAGGCCGACCTTGAGGCGGCGGGAGACACGACCACCTACGACAAACACACGCCCGCGGGGATCGCGCTCGACAACATGAGCGTCGCCGAGTGGATTGACTTGCGTGTTCCCAACGGCCGCGGCTCGCGGTTCGGCAAGCTTCTGGACATCGCGTACGAGATCGAGGGCGGCGCCCCGACCGGCGACCAGAGCGCGCTCAACCTGATCTACCTGCTGGGTGACCAGCCGGACAGCGGGCCGCTATCGCTGTTCGGCACGTCCGACGGGCGCTATCACATCGCTGGCGGGAATCAGCGGCTTCCCGAGGCGATCGCCGCCGCGCTCGGGCCGGGCACCGGCATTCGAACCGGCTACCGCCTGGTGCGAATCGAGCAGACCCGTGGCACCGTCAAGCTCACGTTTCTGACGCGCGGCCGGCTGGAGATGGTCGAGGCGGACCTCGCCCTGCTCACGATCCCGTTCGCCGTATTGCGTACCTCGACTACCAGGACGCGAGGTTCGATCGGCTCAAGCACAAGGCGATCCAGGAACTGGGCGCTGGCCAGCACGGGAAGCTGGCGCTCCAGTTCGACTCGCGGCTCTGGACCGAGCGCGGGCCGTGGGGCATCAGCTCGGGGTCAAGCTACTCGGAGACGGGATATCAGAGCACCTGGGAAGCCACCGGCGGGCAGCCCGGCGCCAGCGGCATCCTGCTCAACTTCACTGGCGGTGGGGTCACAACTTCGGCATTCGACAGCGAATCGCCCTACGGCACGGCGTGCGACCCACAGGTCGGCGCCTACGCCCGGCGATTTCTGGATCAGTTGGAGCCGGTCTTCCCCGGCCTCAGCCAGCACTGGAACGGCAAGGCAACCGTCTCGTTGCCCGCACTCAATCCGAATTTCAATCTCTCGTACGGGTACTATCGAGTCAGCCAGTACCACACGATCGGCGGCTACGCCGGGCTGCGACAGGGCAACATCTTCTTCGGCGGTGAGCATTGCTCCGAGGAGTTCCAGGGGTACATGGAGGGTGGCGCGGCCGAGGGCGTGCGCGCTGCCCAGGAGATCCTGGCCGAGGTCGGCCCGTCGGCGCCGCCGGTGGGGTTCAGAGAAAGGGGCCTTCGATGACACGTCTCGTGATCGCGTCGGCGCGCTCATCCCTAAAGCTTCCGATGAGGTCTCTGGTGGTCGCGCAGCTGCTCGCCCTGGCGGCCGTGGTCGGCCCAGCGCCGGCCAGCGGGCAGGCCGGGCGGACCACGATCGTCATCCTTCACACCAGCGACTATCACTCCCACGCGCCCTCTCACTACTCGGAGGGTGAATTCGGCATGGGCGGCTTGGCGCGCGCAATTCGACTCATGCGCGACGAGCGGGCCCGCAACCCCAACACCGTCATCCTGAGTGGCGGCGACACCATGAACGCCGGCACCCCGGCCTGGTCCGACAAGTACCAGTGCGCGGAGTGGCAGCTCTTCAACGGACTCCAGGACGCGATGGCGTTCGGCAACCACGAGCTAGATTACGGCTGGCAGAGGTTCCAGGACTGTCGCGCGTCGATTGACTACCCCGTCTTGAGCGCCAACTTCCTTGGTCAGAACGGCCAGCCGGTCCTGCCAGGCTGGGTGGTGCTTGAGCGGGGCGGGATCAGGCTCGGGATCTTTGCCCTGGCCGGCGGCGACTTCGAGAAGCTGGTCAGGCCTGCCGATCGACCGCCCGACTCGTTCTTCTCGGACGGCGTGGCCGCCGCGCTGCAGACCGTCCAGTACCTCCGCGAAACCGAGAAGGTCAACGCGGTCGTGTTGATCGGCCATCGCGCGTACGAGGAGGACCAGAAGCTGGCCCGCGAGGTGCCCGGCATCGATCTAATCCTGGGCACCCATAGCCACCGCAAGGAGCCGTTCGGCAGGATCGAGGGCAGCGATACTTTCTACATCTCGCCATTCCAGTACCTGGATTACGTCAGTCGGGTGGAGCTGAGCTTCGAGGCTGGACGTCTGTCCGAGGTCAACGGCGATCTGGTCCGCATGGACAGCAGCCATCCGGAGGACCCAGGGATCGCCGCGCTCGTCGCGCGCATGCAGGCCGAGCTGCAGGCCGACCCAAAGTACGCGCCGCGCTTCGAGAAGCTCGGCCAGGCCGCCGTCGAGCTGTCCGACGCGGGCATCGGGACCGGTGAGACGGTGCTCGGCAACTTCGTGATGGACACCATCCGCGCCGAGGTCGGAGCCCACGCGGCCCTATCGACGGCCAGCAGCTTCCGGGCCGCGATCCCGCCGGGCGACATCAGCGTGGAGGACTACTTGACCGCCGTCCCCTACAAGAACGTGGTGTTGGTGCACGAGCTGAGCGGCAGCCAGCTCCAGGCCCTGCTCGATCTGAGCGCGGCGCGGCGCGGCACCGACAACTTCTCGCAGGTCAGCGGCGTGCGGTTCGCGATCCGAGACGGCAAGGCCGCCGAGGTCCAGGTTGTGGTGGACAGCGCCTTCGCGCCGCTCGATCTGGACGCCACCTACCAGGTGGCGAC
>Ga0137374_10010364_pt1 | contig 10968 bp, 9 predicted proteins | sample SagtaG_20_FD_104811 | JGI IMG/M metagenome (GOLD analysis project Ga0137374, IMG submission 104811) | Vadose zone soil microbial communities from Sagehorn Ranch, Mendocino, California, USA - Sage1_R_100_16 metaG | ecosystem: Environmental > Terrestrial > Soil > Vadose zone | place: USA...
CTGGAGAATCTTTTCCGGGTCGGGTTTCTCCGGCCAGAGGACCGTCGAAGCGCCGAAGCGGAACGGGAAATAGAGAGAATTGCCCAGACCGTACGAGAAAAACATCTTCGACGCCGAGAAACATAAATCGTTTTCGTTCATCCCCAGCACCGGCTTCACGAATAGATCACTGATCGTGATCATGTCGTGTTGCAGATGAACGGCGCCTTTGGGATTGCCAGTGCTGCCGGAGGTGTAACCCCAAAAACAGACATCGTCTTTAGTGGTCTTTTCCGCTTCCAGCTGGGCGGACGCTTTGCCGACCAGGCTCTGGTACGAAAGCGCTTTTCCCTTTGGCTTGCCGACGACTAGAACATGTTTCAAGAAGGGTGTGTGGTTCCAGATCTTTTCGATCTCCGGCACCGCCGACTCATGAACGATGATCGCCCGCGCACGGCTGTCATTGATCAGGTACTCATAGTCCTTGGCGAACATCCACGGATTGGTCGGAACTGCCACGGCGCCAATTTTAATCGCGCCGAAAAAACTATAGGCGAATTCGGGAGAATCCGGCAGGATCACCAGCACGCGGTTTTCGATTTCGACGCCGAGATCTCTCAGCGCATTGCCGGTTCGGTTAACCTTCTCGAAAACTTCTTGGTAGGTGATTTTTTGATCCTGGTAGTGGATGGCGACTTTGCCGCCACGGCCTTGACGGATGTTTTCGTCGACAAAAGTCGTGGCGGCGTTGTAGATGTCGGGCAGATTGAGGCTCATAGAATCCGCCGAAGGTCGAGGATGGAGAATGGAGGATCGAGAATCGCAATCCTCCATTCTCTATTCTCTATCCTCGGTTACTCTCCGCCGATGATTTCCGAATGCGTCTCAGTGGCGATAACCACCGACTTTGAATCGGTGTAGTGCTCGATCGCTTCGTCGCCATGCTCTTTGCCGAGACCGCTTTGCTTCACCCCGCCGAAGGGCAATTCGTCGTAGATGATCTGCGCCGAATTGACCCAGGTGTAACCGGCTTCGATATTTTCCGCTCCGTACATCGCTCGGTTGATGTCCTTGGTCCAGATCGAAGAACCGAGACCAAAGATCGAGCCATTCGCCTGCTCGATGGCCTGGTCTAAATTCTTCACCCGCACGATCGGCAGGGCCGGACCAAATACTTCTTCTTGGATCATCCGGGAATCAGGATTAACGTCCGCCACCAACGTCGGTTGGAGATAGAAACCTTTGTCGTAGTCATCACCCTTGGGCCGCTGGGCGCCAAAAATAACTTTGGCACCGCGCTTCACGGCGTCTTCGACCTGCTCTTCGACTTCTTGTCTCTGCTCCTTGGTGTGGAGCGGCCCCATCAACACACCAGACTTTAGACCATTGCCGACGGTGATCTTCTGAGCTTTCTCGACCAGTTTTTCCATGAACGTGTCGGCGATCTTCTCAAACAGATAGAGCCGTTTGACCGCCAGGCAGGCCTGGCCGCAATTGAAGAAGCGGCCGACCGAGGCGGCGCTAACCGCGCGATCGATGTCGGCGTCGTCGCAGACGATCATCGGATCGCTGCCGCCGAGTTCCAACGTCACGTGTTTGAAGTCCTTTGCCGCAGACTGCATCACACGACGACCGGTGTCCGTGGCACCGGTGAAACCAATCTTGCGCACGGTTGGGTTCACCAGCAGCTCTTCGCCGACCACGCTGCCCGGGCCGGTGACGACATTGAGCACGCCCTTCGGGCCGCCGGCGTCTTGGATCGCTTTATCGATGATCTCGCAAGTCCGGAGATCGGTCAGCGGCGTCGTGCCTGCAGGTTTTACGACGACGGTGTTGCCCGCGAGCAGCGCCGGACCGAGCTTATTGCCCATCAAAGACACCGGAAAGTTCCATGGCACGATCGAGCCGCACACACCGAGAGGCTTGCGCAGAACGAGGCCGTGGCGGCCGCTATCGAGCATGACCGCCGCCGTGCGCATGGTTTTTGCCATGCCGCCGTAATGATCGAGGGTGTGGACAAACCGGCGAATTTCCAAAATGGACTCGCGCATGGGTTTACCCTGTTCCTTCGTCAGCAACGTGGCAAGTTCTTTTTCCTGTTGGAGAATCGTATGGCCCGCCGCCAACAACACGGCGCCCCGCTTCGATGGCGCCATCGCGGACCATTTCTTGAGCGCGCCTTTAGCGGCGTCGATGGCGCGCCGGATATCCTTAACTGTTCCCTTGGGTACGGTGTCAACAACTTCCCCGGTGGCGGGATTGCGAACTTCGGTAGTCTGTCCGCTCTCGGAATCGACCGACTCACCCGCGACTAACATTTTGGCCATAATGGTCCTCCTAATCTACTTTCAGAATTTAGAGAAAAATCATGTTCATAGGTGGAAGTCAACAATTCGCGGCGCCGAAAAGGTTGACAGGTCGCTGGATTGCGGCTAGTGGTTTTGATTCTAGACGAGTCAATTTGACGCGTACTAAGGAGCGACTAGTGGCACGCAATGGATACAAAATCTTCGATGCCGACACCCATGTCAGGCCCGATGCCGACCTCTTGGAGCCGTATTTAAGCGCTCCCGCTCGCGCGAAATTGGCGCTATACGAAAACTATAGGGCGCGGAACAATGATGGCGCGGTCACTTACTTGATGGGCGAACGCAAATACAAGCGTCGTCTAGGCCTCGCTGGCGATGAAGAGCCACAAGGCAAGGAGTACATGAGCGGCTACAAACGCCACCAGCATGGCAAGCCGAATCCACTTTGTGAGCGTGATCCAGGTGTGCGTATTAAGGATATGGATCTGGAAGGCGTCGATGTGAATCTCATGCTGCCTTCCGGCTGGTTCGGTTGTTGGACGACGATTGAAGACGTTGCGCTCGAAACGGCCGTGTATGAAGCCTATCACCGCTGGATGGCGGATTACTGCGCGGCGTTTCCGAGCCGTTTGAAAGGCGTTGTCCTGGTTGCCGCGCGCGATATCAAAACTTCCCTCGTCGAGCTCCATCGTGCTGCGAAAGAACCTTGGCCGCTGGCGGTTTTTGTCTACGCGCCCTATCAATTTCCGCTCGATCATCCCGATCTCGAGCCGATTTGGCAGGCGGCGGCGGATTACAATTTGTCCATCGCGCTGCACACGTTCACGGTCATGCCGCCCTATGCCCCGGGTGGATTGGACTCCTGGGATAATCTATGGCTGCAGAGATCGGCTGCGCACCCGTGGTGCGGGCAGCGCAACATGGCGTCGATCATCGGCGCGGGCATCATGGACCGCTATCCGAACATTCGCGTCGGAACTTTGGAAGCCGGTCACGGATGGCTGCCCGCCTGGGTCAATCGTCTCGAAGAACATACCAAGCTCTGTGCGGAGGCGTTGCCACCGCTCAAGCAGACCATCCGCGAGTACGTCACCGGCGGGCGCTATTTCCAAAGCATTGAAGTCTCCGAAGGCGCAGCCATCACCCGGAGCGTGATCGACTTATTGGGCGCTGAAATTCTGATGTTTGGCTCGGACTATCCTCACGGTGAGAGTTGGTTCCCAGTTTCCGTTGAGACGGTCCTTGGTTGGAACTTGAAAGACGCTGAGATACGCAAGCTCCTGTGGGACAACGCCGCGCGGTACTATCAGCGGTATTCTGAATGAAGCCGACCGCTCTGGGACTCGAGCTTAAAAAATTGTTGCGGCGTCCAGGAAAAGTCCTCGCTGTATTGGGTGCGCCTAATGCTTTTCATGCCAAGATCATGGAAGCCAGCGGCGTCGAGGCCTGCTTCGTGGGCACGAGCATCACCGGCGGCAATTACACCGGACTCCCAGATCTCGGCATTCTCTCGATGACCGAATGCGTCGGCTTCGCCAAGTGGATCGCGCGGAGCGTGAAGATGCCAGTCATTCTCGACGGCGACACGGGACATGGCGGCATCATGGCGGTGCGCCGTCTCGTGCGTGAGTGCGTCGACGCCGGACTCGCAGGCTTGCGGCTCGACGATCAACCGCTGGAACAAAAGCGCCGCACCATGTCGACGGGCATTTCGATCGTCTCGCGCGACGATGCGGTGTCGCGCTATCGGGCGGCGGTGGACGCCAAGGACGAGATCGATCCGAACTTCGTCATCATGGCGCAATGCTACGCGCGCAACGCTGTCAACGGTGGCATGGCCGAAACGCTCAAGCGCCTGCGGCTCTATGAAAAGGATGGCGGCGTCGATTGGGTACAATTCGAAGCGCCCCATTCGGTGGCGGAGATCAGGCGAGCGCGGAAAGTTGTGAAGGGGCCGTTCTCGGCGATGAAAGGCCAGTTGACACGGGCGTTGACGCTTGAAGAGCACAAAGAACTAGGTCTCAACGCCGCTTGGTACACTTTCCTCCCCGATCAAGTGCTCAAAATTTCTTCGTGGCGATTCCTCGAATCATTTAAAAAGAAAGATATGCGCGCTTGGTACGAGTTCTTGGAAGAGCATCCGAATACGCCCTTTACCGGCGGCCAGGCGCTGCCATGGGACGCCACGGGGATGAGCGAGCTGACGAAGTTGGAAGCGCGCTATTTCCCGAAGAAGCGGAGGTAGTCTAATGTGGTCTGTTCGCCTGGTTGTTTGCTCGGTCGTTTTGTTTGCCTCGCAACTGGAAGCCCAGAGCGATTTCTATAAAGGCAAACAGATCAAGATCGTCGTCGGCGCTTCGGCAGGCGCGGCCAGTGATCTTTATGCGCGCGTGGTCGCGCAACATCTTCCTAAGCAAATTCTCGGCAAACCCGAGGCAATCGTGCAGAACATGCCCGGCGGCGGCTCCATGACGGCGGCCAATTACGTTTATAGCGTCGCCAAGCCCGATGGGCTGACGCTCGGGGCGGTGACTGCGCCGATCTATTTCGCGCAGCTTCTCGGCCGCAAGGAAGTGCAATTCGACTGGGCGAAATTTACCTGGATTGGCACGCCGGAAGAAAACGACGAGCTATTATTCATTCGCTCGGATCAACCTTACAAGACGCTGCTCGATTTGCGCAAAGCGCCGGAGGCACCGCGCTGCGGCGCCTCCGGAGTGGGCAGCACCGGATATTACATACCGAAGCTCCTGGAAGAGGTTTTTGGCTTGAAGATTAACATGGTCACGGGCTACCCGGGCGCGGCTGACGTCGATATTGCCGTTGAGAAAAACGAGATACACTGCCGCGGCACCACGATCAGCGCTTTTTTTGGACGCGAGCCGGGAAAAACTTGGGCGAAAAACGGTTTCGTGAGATTCCTGGTTCAAACCGGGGACCAGCGCAATCACCGACTACCCGACACACCGACGATTTGGGAGCTGATGGATCAGGAAAAAGGCATGGATGCAAAAAAACGGTTAGCGCGCGTGGTCCTCGGCCCGGGGGCTTTCGGTCGGCCGATTTTAGCGACACCAGGGATTCCGGCCGAACGGGTGAAGCTGCTGCGCGAAGCCTACGCGAACATGCTGAAAGATCCTGAATTTGTCGCAGAGGCGAAGAAGCGGCAGTGGGAACTCGCACCGGTAAGCGGCGAACGGTTGGAAGCGCTGGCAAAAGAAGTCATTCATCAGCCGCCGGATATCGTCGAACGCATGAAAAAAATTATGGGCGAGTCGTGAAAAGGCAATAGACATAGAAACAAATAAATCTTGATTTTGGGGCGTAGCGTCCGGCGCTCACCCACTGGAGGACAGAGCATGGACCTTTCAAAATACATCGTTAAAGCCCGCCCCGGGGTTCTCGGCGGCAAGCACGAGGAGAAGCGGCCGCTGCGGCAGCTCAGTGCATTACCGGTGAAGCGGCATGTTTTCATCAACCGCGACTCGCACCCCGATGCCGAAATTTATGTTGCGATCCACCAAGCCAAAAATTTGCCCGACCCAGTTCCCGACTATCAGGTGTCGCATTGCCACAATACGGATGAATTCTATTATTTCATCGGCGACGATCCTGATCTGAGCGGTTTGGAAGGACAGATCATCTTTGAAGGAAAAGTGCACAAGATCGTTTCGCCGGCGACGGTCTATATTCCCGAAGGCACGGTGCACGAGTACAAAGTGACGCGCGGGGCGGGGACTGTAACGGTACTGTTCCGTAGCCGCGGTTACACCCACGAAGACCACTCATTCGATCTCGCCAAAGGTGAGCGCGATTTCGCTAGGTATGCGGGTTACATTTTCCCTCCGGATGTGCGGCCGACGACGGAAATCAAATATCATACCGACGCCGCGCCGGGCGTGCGCTACGTCTTCGTCGACGGCAAGCTGAAACCGGAAGCCGGCTTTTACACCGTGGTGCGGAGCGTATCGAACGTCAGACCGACGCAGGCGAATTACGTCGACAAGCACACGCACAACTGCGACACGCAGCATATCGCCATTGGTGCCGGTCCGGACCTCACCGGGCTGAAGATCGAGTTCCAGATACGGGACGAGAAAGTTATCGTCGAGAGTCCCGTCGGCGTGAATATCCCGGCCGGAACGCCGCACGCGCAACGCATCGTTGAGGGTTCGGGCCATTTTTTCAACTTCGTGCCGAAGGGCAATTACAACGACGGATTGGTTTGAACGGAAGCAAATTCTAGGAGTCAAGGTGGGTTTTCGATCTAGTTTACTCGACCTTAAAGGAGCCGTGCATTTTCTTGGCGGCGAGCGAATGCGGTGGTTGGTCTTGGGAATCACGGCTTTCCTTATTCTATTTGCGCAGGCGTCGCACAGCAGGTTGACCACCGATCCGATCGTGTATTCAGGCATCGCGCGGACGATGGCTGAATCCGGTGATTACTTGACGCTAAAATTGGGAGAGGAACCCTATTATTTTAAGCCACCCCTCGGTTTCTGGCTTGCCGCCCTCGCCATCAAATTATTGGGTCCGAACGTCTTAGCCGTAACTCTGTTTTCGCGATTGTTCGGCCTGGGTTGCGTCTTATTGACCGCGTGGCTCGGAGCGCGCCTTTATGATTCGCGGGTCGGGTGGATGTCCGGTTTCGTTCTTGTGACGAGCTATGTATTCTTTGAGGCGTCGAATACGTTTCGCTTGGATTCCGCGCTGATCTTCGGAATCTTACTTTCTTTTTTTGGTTATTTCAGTGAAAAGAAGTGGGGACCGCCGGTCTTTTATCTCGGCGTCTCCATCGCGCTTTTATCAAAAGGGCCCCCGGGACTGTTGCCACTTTTCATTGTGCCGGTACACGCGTTTCTTTGCGGAGAGCGCGGCTCGTGGTCAAAAAATACGGTCCATTGGCTGACGTGGTCACCATTATTGCTCGTACCGTTGTCTTGGTGGATTTATCTGGTGTGGACTGAAGGGATGCATCCGTTAAATCGTCTTTACAGCGAACTTCTTAGAGCTAAGGGTGGGATAACGTCGCATTGGGGAAGTATCTGGTCGACATATGTCGTTGGATTTTCTAAGGTCTATTGGCCATGGCTGCCCTTTGCTGTGATTGGTGCATGGTCAGCGGCGCGTAATTTATGGAATTCCGAAACAGATCGCTCGGAACGCGCAGCGGCCGGCACGTTGCTAATTTGGAGTGCTGTTGTGATCGCAAGCTGTGCTCTGAAAAGGGCCCAATACCTCCGCTACGTCATTCTTGCGTTACCTGCAATCTCAATCCTGAGCGCCAAAGCCATCATCGACCTGACGGGTGAAAAAATTTTTGCGTGGTTGCCGGGAACCGTGGCGATACTCGCGTTAATGGCGGGGATTTTCTTGGCGTGCTTTCCCCCGCCTCCGGCATCGAGCCGAAGCGCGGAGTATCAGGCAATGGCGGAAATCTTAAATCACCGGCTTCCACCAAAGCTGTCAGTTTCAATGCTGAAGCTCAAACCCAAGCGCGGCAAAAAAGAACCCGAACTCTCGCGTCCCGAAAAGAGTCTCGGAATTTTCTATTTCAATCGTTCTGTTCAGCTCGTTTCTGTGGCAGAAGTGCGAGAAAACGCCAAGAACGAACGGGTTACTTTACTGATGCGTAGGGGCGAAATTCGTCGCATTCGTCAAGAAGTGCCGATCGAGTTGCTTTTCGCCGGAAGCTTGCACGCGGTGGCTGAAGTGTCGCGACAACCATGAGATCGTTCAGATTTTGGCTTGAGTAACATCGTTTTCGTGTGTTTTTCGTGCGGCTGAGGAACATTTCTTTCGGTTTCACCGTGCCGCGCGAGGTCCATCAGGAACTTGGGGGGGAAAATGACCAACGAAAAAACCGAAGTAGCAGTGTTTGGCGGCGGCTGTTTCTGGTGCACGGAAGCCGTCTTTGACGAGTTGTGCGGTGTTTCTTCAGTCGTGTCAGGTTACGCCGGTGGGAGGACCAAGGATCCCACCTATGAACAAGTTTGCTCCGGGACAACCGGGCACGCCGAAGTGATCAAGATCGAATTCGATCCAACGGAGGTTTCCTTTCGCGATTTGATGACCGTGTTCTTCGCGACCCACGATCCAACGACGCTTAACCGCCAGGGCAACGACGTCGGCACGCAGTACCGATCAGCGATCCTTTACGCCAATGAGCAGCAAAGACAAGAAGCTGCGTCGTTTATTAAAGAACTGGGTGATGCCAAAACATTCAGAGATCCGATTGTGACGACCCTGGAACCGTTGACGGACTTTTATCCGGCGGAAGGCTACCTCCAAAAATACTACGCCAATAATCCGTATCAACCTTACTGCCAGTACAGCATTCCGCCAAAGCTGAGTAAGCTACACAAGCAATTCGCGCAACTTTTGAAGTCACATGGCAAAACGTAGGCAGATGTTGTGATCGGCAGCGAGCTTCTAAGAGGCTTCGTCGGCTAGATCAAGTCCAGCCAAAGCATTACCGCCGTTCCGGTCATCATGACCAGTCCAAGTGGCACACCGAGCCGCGCCCATTCGGTGCTTTTGATGTGCAGCGCATGGGCGGAGATGATATTTGGGATGTTGCCGGGGATGAGCATGCCGCCGGAGATGAGCAGCCCTAACAACGCGCTTTTAATCTGACCTTCGGCCAACGTCGGGCCGATTTCCGCGGCGGCGAGTGTCGCGTTGTCGAGGACGGCGGAAACCATGTTGACCCAGAAGAGAATCTGTGACGAGAGTTTGATGAGATATGTGTCAATGAGCGGTTTGAAACCGGCGCCAAGGAAGATCAAGGCCATGACGAAAATGTAGACTTTGCCCGCCCGCACAAATACCTCGCCTAGTTTTTCCTCTTCCTCTTCTGCTGTCAGAGATTCTTCGGTGTCTTCCGGTTTCTGACGAACGAAAAAAATTCCAACGACGCCCAAAACGACAACCGCCGGTACGACGTAAAGAGCCAAAAGTTTGAACAAATAGAAGAAGTCGGCGTGATAGGGTGCGCCGCTGAGTTTGGACACGACGATAGTCGAGAGCGGTTCACCCAATGGTGTAAGCGCCGCGCCGAGGCCGATCGAAAAACAGGCGATCACTGTAAGATTCACTTCGGCATGACGGTGTAGCGGCAGCACGGTGATCAATTCGACAAGAAGCAGTGCCGCGATGATCGCTGAGATGAGACTGGATAACAAACCCAAAATGATAACCCCGCTGCAAATGATGAGAGAGAGCGGTACGGTAATTAACACCCGGCGCATTGCGTGGTCGATGTATTTGCGCAGGTAATGGAACAGCACGCCGGCGCCGAGGACGGCGAGAGTGATGTTGATCGGAGCGATAAAACCTTCATGGATAACTTCTGTGCTCCATGCATTTGCGATCGTCGCGCTGATCACGCCCATCGCGAACAAAAAGGCTTCGAGGTTCGATTCGATCTTCTTATTCAAGAACGGACCGATCAAGACAATTATAAAAATTACAGAAAGTCCGATGGCTAGCATGTTATTTCCAGGATCTCGGTTCTATGACATCGCGCGCCGAAAGAAGCAATGTCGGTGCCGTTTTTCACCATTCGAGCAGCGGATCGCGCTGGCATGTTTCTCCCGCGGCAAATATCCTAGAAATCTGTCGATTGCGTTGATAAGGTGGGGAAAATTTATTCTGCGGGGGCGACGGCATGGTGTTAAACGCCAAGTACAAGAAAGTTTTTTTGATTATTAGTTTGTTCGCGATGCTCAACGTACAGGCGGCCTCTGCCCAAGAAATGAGCTTGCGCGCGGTTTACAATGCCCTGAGCGGCGTGATGGCGCCGATCTGGATAGGGCAAGACGCGGGACTTTTTACCAAGCAAGGAGTCGACGTTGATCTGAAATATTTGGCCGCCACGACCGCGGTGCAAGGGATGGTCGGCGGCGGCGAAGAAATCGGGCTCGTCGGCAATCAGGGTATCGACGCCAAGCTCGAAGGCGCGGATTTAACATATGTCGCCAGCGGGCTGCCGGTGTTTGTCTTCCAGCTTTACGCGCGCCCGGAAATCAAAACGATGGCGGACTTGAAAGGCAAAGTGGTTGCGGTGACGCAGCCGGCGGCGTCGACCGATTACGCAATGCGCATCGTGCTCAAACGTAACGGCTTGGAGCCCGATAAAGACGTGCGGATACTTTATGCTCAGGATATCAACGGCGTGTTAAACTCGGTGAGCGCGGGAAATGCCGCGGCGGGAATCATGTCCGCGCCGACGTCGATCCGCGGCAAAGCGGCGGGGCTCAGATCCATCGTCGATATTACCGCTCTCAAAGTGCCGTTTCTTTTCACCGCCATGCTTTCATCGCCGAAAGTGATCCGCGAAAAGAGCGAAGCGGTGACGCGATTTCTGCGCGGCTATATCGAATCGCTGGCAGTCATTCGCAAAGACAAGGAAACCACCATGCGATCCATGGGCAAGTTCCTCAAAACCACGGATCAAGCGGTGATCGAATCGGTTTACGATGATTACAAGGACGTGTTTCCGGTGACGCCGCTCATTTCAGCGGCCGAGGTCAAAGCCGTTCTCGATGTGGCGAAAAGCCCGCGGGCGAAAACGATGAAGCCGGAAGAATTTTTCGATAATTCAATAGTCCAGAAAATTCAGGCGTCGGGTTTCATCGAGCAAGTCAATAAACGTTAGCGCCGTTTTCCGCTTCGCACC
>Ga0137374_10010383_pt1 | contig 10955 bp, 10 predicted proteins | sample SagtaG_20_FD_104811 | JGI IMG/M metagenome (GOLD analysis project Ga0137374, IMG submission 104811) | Vadose zone soil microbial communities from Sagehorn Ranch, Mendocino, California, USA - Sage1_R_100_16 metaG | ecosystem: Environmental > Terrestrial > Soil > Vadose zone | place: USA...
AGAGGTCGCCGGCAACGGGAACGTCCTTGGCGGCGAATGTGCGCGGTCCGGTCACGCTCACCGTGAGGCCGTGCCTGGTCAGTGGGATGCCGAAGTACTCGAATAGCCGCTCCGTGTGGTCGCGCGAGAGGGCCCGCTCGATCACCGTTGTGGTGCCCTCGGCGAAGAGGCCGGCCAGCAGTACGGACGATTTCACCTGCGCGCTGATGATCGGGGACCGGTACTTAATGCCCCGCAAACGCGTGCCGCTGATCGCCAGCGGGGCGAGCTCTCCGCCGCCGCGTCCGGTAATGAGCGCCCCCATCTCGCGGAGCGGCCCAACCACCCGGCCCATGGGGCGGCGCCGGATCGATTCGTCGCCGGTCAGCACGGAGAAGAAGTCCTGCCCGGCCAGCACGCCGGCGAGCAGGCGAATCCCCGTGCCGGAATTTCCGCAATCCACGATCGATTCGGGTTCCCGCAACCCCCGGAGGCCTTTGCCCGTGACACGCATGCGGTCGGGGGCGATCTCGATCGGGACGCCCAGCGCTTGAAATGCCTGCGCGGTACGCAGGCAGTCCTCGCCGGGGCAGTAGTTGGTGATCACGGCCTCGCCGTCCGCGAGGGCGCCGAGAATGATCGCGCGATGCGTGATGGACTTGTCCCCGGGGACGGTGAGAGTGCCGCGCAGGGCCATTACGTGATCCTCTCGCGCGCTTGTTTTGCCTGCGCGAACTCCCGCGCAAGGCCTTCACCATCCCCTGCCTTGATGAGCGCCTTCAGGCGCGCGAGGCGCGCTTCGTAAAGTTCGAGCTGGCTCACGAGGTTGTCCCGGTTCCACAGACAGATGTCGCGCCACATCTCGGGCGACGAGGCCGCGATGCGGGTGGTGTCCTTGTACCCCCCGCCCGAGTAAATCTGGAGGTCGAGACCCGGTGTCTGGGTCTCCTGAATGGACGCGACGGCGTTTACGAGCGCGAACGCGGCCAGGTGCGGCAGATGGCTGACGGCACCCAGCACCCGATCGTGCAGCAGGGGGTCCATATCGCAAACCCGCGCGCCGGTGAAGCCCCAGAGTCGCCGAACCTTTGTCAACGCGTCGGGGTCTGTGTTCGCGGTTGGGGTCAGGATGCACAGGGCACTGCGGAACAACTCGAGACTGGCCGCGTCCACGCCGGTCTTTTCCCTGCCGGCGATGGGGTGCGCTCCGACAACCCGCACGCCGGCCGGCACGAGCGCTTCCATGCGCGAGACCAGCGGGCCTTTGACGCTGCCGACGTCGGTGACCACGGCGTTGGGCGCCAGCTTCGGCGCGCAGGCTTTCAGCGCCGATTCAAAGGTATCCACCGGCGTGGCCAGCACGAGCAGGTCGGAGCCGGATGCCGCCTCCGCGAGGTCCGTGCTGTAGCGGTCGATGGCCTTCAGCTCGACGGCCTTCTTGAGATTTTCGACTCGCCGACCGGCGCCGACGACGGTGCCGACGAGACCCTGCTGTTTGCAGACCATTCCGAGCGAGCCTCCGATGAGGCCCACGCCGACGATGGTCATCTGCTTGAACAGCAATGACATTACAGAGTGCGGCCGACCGCCTCCGCGATAAGTTTTAAGTCCTTCATCAGTTCTTTGAACTTGGCGGGCTTGAGGGATTCTTCCCCGTCGCACAGCGCGCATTCGGGGTTGGAGTGCACTTCGATCAGCAGCCCGTCCGCGCCGGCGGCGATCGCGGCCTTGGCCATCGGCGCCACCAGGGCCCACTTCCCCGTGGCGTGGCTCGGATCCACGATGACCGGGAGGTGCGACAGCTCTTTGAGCGACGGGACGGCCGCCAGGTCCAGCGTGTTGCGATATTGGGACTCGAACGTCCGGATGCCACGCTCGCAAAGCATCACGTTCTTGTTGCCCCGTGACATGATGTACTCCGCGGACAGCAGCCATTCCTTGATCGTTGCCGAGAGACCGCGCTTGAGCAGCACCGGCTTGTCATACGCGCCGACTTCCTTCAGAAGCTCGAAGTTCTGCATGTTGCGGGCGCCGATCTGGATGATGTCCGTCTTCTCGAGGAAGAACTCGATGTCGCGCGGGTCCAGGATCTCGCTGACGATGGGCAGGCCGGTCTGTCGCTTGGCCTCGGCCAGAAAGTCCAGTCCCTCGTTGCCGAGCCCTTGGAACGCATAGGGTGAAGACCGCGGCTTGTACGCGCCCCCGCGCAGGATGCTGGCCCCGGCCGCCTTCACTTCCTGAGCGATGCCGACCGTCAGTTCCTTCTTCTCCACGGCGCAGGGGCCGGCCATGATTGCCAGCTTCTTGCCGCCGACCTTGACGCCATTCACGTCGATGATCGTGTCGTCTTTCTTGAATTCGCGCCCGGCGAGCTTCCAGGGCGCCAGGATCGGCACCACGTCCTCGACCCCGGGGATGGCCCGGAAGGGCTGGTTGGCAATCATGCGATCGTCGCCGATGACGCCGATAATGCTCCGCTCCTGCCCTTTGGAGAGGTGCGGGCTGAGGCCCAGCTCCTTGATGCGGTCCATCACATGTTCGATCTCTTTTTCGGTAGCACCGGGTTTCAGCACGATGATCATGAAAAGGCGCTCCTTGTTTTACTTGCTCAGCACCGCCTGGAGTGCTGTGATGAAACGTTCATTCTCCTGAGGCAACCCGACCGTCACCCGCAGGAAGGCACTGCCCAGGTGGCGGACGATGACACCCCGGCGGAGCAGGGCCTCGAATACAGCCTTGCCGTCCTGCTTCGCGTCGAAATACAGGAAGTTGGCCTGGCTGGGCACGACGGTGAGTCCGAGAGCGTTCAGGCGCTCCGTGAGAAGGCCCATACCCTCGGTGTTGAGCCGGCGGCTCTCGCGGACATGCTCCTCATCCGAAAGGGCGGCCAGTGCGGCCTTCTGCGCGAGACTGTTGGTGTTGAAGGGCGGCCGGATGCGGTTCAGGTGCTGGACGATCTCCGGCGTCGTCAGCCCGTAACCGATCCGCAGACCGGCCAGCCCGTAAATCTTCGAGAAGGTCCGCAACAGCACGACGTTGCGACCGCCCTTGAGGACCGCCAGCGTATCGGGGTAGTCGGCTGCCGTCACGTATTCGTAGTAGGCTTCGTCGAAGACCACGATCACGTCCGGCGGGATCGCCTGCAGAAACGCCGCGACCTCGGCGGCCGTGACGTACGTGCCGGTGGGGTTGTTCGGGTTGCAGATGAACACCAGTCTGGTCCTGGCCGTGACGGCCTTTGCCATCGCGGGCAGGTCGTGGCGGAATTCTTTGAGTGGCACCGTCACCGGTTTCGCGTGCTCGGCCGTGACATCGATCTTGTAGACGATGAAACTGGGCTCCGCCATGACCGCTTCATCCCCTGGATTGAGAAAGGCTTTGGTCAGCAGGGTGATGATCTCGTCCGATCCGTTGCCAAGGATGATCTGGTCCGGCGAAACCTTCCAGCGCTCGGCAAGCGCCTGTCGCAGATAATGCCCCCCGCCGTCCGGATACCGGTGCAGGGTCTTCGTCGCTTCGCTCAGAACGGCCAGCGCCTTGGGCGACGGCCCGCGCGGGTTCTCGTTCGAGGCCAGCTTGATCGAGCCGGTGATGCCGAGCTCGCGCTCCAGTTCCTCAATCGGCTTGCCCGGCGAATAGGGCGTGATGCCGGCGATGTCGGGGCTGATTCGGATGGCCATACGTGTCTCTTAGCCGTGCGCGGGATACGAGCCGAGGATCTTGAAGAACAAGCACCGGGCTTTGACTTCCTCCAAGGCCTTCTTGACGCGCTCTTCGCCCACGTGTCCTTCGACGTCGATGAAAAAGATGTATTCCCAGGCCTTGCGTCGCGACGGCCGCGACTCGATCTTCGTCAGATTCACGCCAGTTGAGGCGAAGGGCCGGAGTAGATCATAGAGGGCGCCGACCTTGTCCTTGACCGACAGCATGATGGACGTCTTGTCCTTGCCGGTGCGCTCCGCCGGCTTGAGTGACAGGACCAGAAAACGGGTGTAATTGTTGATGTTATCCTCGATGCGTGTTTTCAAGGCCTTCAAGCCATACAACTGCCCCGCTAGTTCGGACGCGATGGCGGCCGAGGTCGGATCGTCGACGCAGATCTCGGCAGCGCGGGCCGTGCTGTGGACTTCCGAGACCTGTACGCCCGGCAGGTTCGTTTCCAACCAGTTGCGGCATTGGGCGATCGCATGGGGATGCGAGTAAATTTTCTTGATGGCGCTCAAAGAATCCGCCTTCGAGAGCAAGTTGTGGGAGACTTCCTGGAGCACTTCGCCGTAAATCTGGAGGTTGGAATCGATGAACATGTCCAGAGTATGGTTGACCACCCCTTCGGTGGAGTTCTCGATCGGCACCACTCCGAAATCGGCCCGGCTGCGCTCGACCTCGTTGAAGACTTCCTTGATGGACGTCATCGGGACGTACTGGGCCGACGACCCGAACTTCCGGATGCAGGCCAGGTGCGTGAACGTGGCGGAGGGACCCAGATAGGCCACTTTCAAGGGCCCTTCCAGCGACAGCGAGCCCGACATGATCTCGCGGTACACGGCGCGCAGGGCTTCGCCGGGAAAGGGGCCAGGGTTGGTCTTGCAGATCCGGTCGAGGATTTCTGCCTCGCGGGCCGGGGTGTGCAGATTGGCCTGGGAATCTTGCGCCTTCTTCAGCTTCCCGATCTCGATGACCTGACGGGCCCGTTCATTCAGCAGACGGATGATCTCGTCATCGATCTTGTCGATTTTTTTGCGATAGGTCTGGAGCGGCTTAGGGTCTTTCATATCAAAGTTCCCGCCTGAAGGCGAATAGTCAGTGTAGCCGAACCTCGGCCAAATTTGCAAGTAATTACAAGGGGGTGAGTGACCCTAGGCCAGGAGGTCTTTTTGCTTTCCGAAGTGCTGGAATGCGAGGCGGGTGGCGACTCGGCCTCGGGAAGTCCGCTCCAGATAACCGGCCTGGACGAGGTAAGGTTCGTACACATCCTCCACGGTGCCACGCTCCTCGCCGAGGGCCATGGCCAGGGACTCGATGCCCACCGGCCCCCCGCTGAATTTCTCGATGAGCGCCAGGAGCAGCTTGCGGTCCATGTCGTCGAACCCGGCGCTGTCCACGCCGATCCAGGCGAGAGCGGCGTCGGCGACCTCGCGGGTGATACGCCCGTCGGACTTGACCTGGGCGAAGTCCCGCACGCGCCGCAGCAGCCGGTTGGCGATACGGGGAGTTCCGCGGGAGCGGCGGGCCACTTCGGCCGCGCCCGATTCGTCGATCGCCATCTTCAGGATGCGGGCCGAGCGTTTGACGATGGTCTCCAACTCGTCGGGGGTGTAAAAGTCCAGCCGCTGGATCAGGCCGAACCGATCTCGTAGCGGCGAGGTGAGCGAGCCGGCCCGCGTGGTCGCCCCGACCAGCGTGAAATGGGGCAGGTCGAGTTTGATCGTCCGCGAGGACGGCCCCTGGCCGATGATGAGGTCGAGCTGGTAATCCTCCATGGCCGGATAGAGGGCTTCCTCGACGGGGGCCGGCAGGCGGTGGATCTCATCGATGAACAGCACATCGCCCTGCTGAAGATTCGTCAGGATGGCGGCGAGGTCGCCAGCATGGTTCAGCACGATGCCGGAGGTGGACTGAATGGTCACGCCCATTTCCCGGGCGATGATGTTGGCGATGGTCGTCTTGCCGACGCCGGGTGGGCCGTAGAAGATGCAGTGGTCGAGGGCCTCGCCGCGCTGCTTCGCCGCGTCCATACAGATCCGCAGCGACTCCTTCATCCGCGCCTGGCCGACGTATTCGTCGAGCGTCTGAGGCCGCAGCGTGGCCTCGAAGCTCTTCTCGTCGTCCGCCGGCTGCGTCGTGATGATCCGATCGGGGCGCTCGGGCATGGTCCTCTATTTTGCCAATTCTTTCAGCGCCGCGCGGATGAGGTCTTGAAGCGGCGTCTCGCCGTTACGGGAGGCGAGTACCTGTTTGACCACGTCCTTCACGTCGGAGGCTTTGTAGCCGAGGTTGATCAAGGCCGAGAGGGCGTCGTCCATGAGCCTGCCGGACGGTTCGGCGGCCTTGGCCGTGCGATGATCGACGGCCACTCCCAGTTTTTCGACCTTATCCTTGAGCTCCAGCGCCAGGCGCCCGGCCGACTTTTTGCCGATGCCTGGAACGGAGGCCAAGGTCTTCTGATCGTCGTTACGGACCGCCGCCGCGAGGTCGTCCACGCTTAGCGAGGAGATCACGCTCAAAGCCAGCTTGGGCCCGATCCCCGACACGCCGAGCAGCATCAGGAACGCGTCTTTCTCGCGCGGCGTGCTGAAGCCGAACAACTGAATGGCATCCTCGCGGACGTGGGTGTAGATGGTGAGGGTGACGGTCTGGTTGGAATCGGGGAGTTGGTAGTAGGTGCTGAGCGGAATCAGGACATCGTAGCCAACGCCCTGCACGTCGATGACGACTCCTCCCGGGTGCTTCGAGGCGAGGCGGCCAGTGAGCGAGGCAATCATCCCGCCGCCGCGACCTTCTCCATGATCTCTTCGGAGATGTCGAAATTGGCGTGGACCTTCTGCACGTCGTCGTGGTCCTCCAGCGTGTCCATCAGCTTCAACACGTGCTCCGCGTTCTTCTCGTCGAGCTTGACGTGATTCTCCGGGATGAAGGTGATCTCGGCCAGAGAGGTCTCGATCTTGGCGTCGGCCAGGGCCTTCTTCACCGCTTCGAACTCGTGCGTGCCGGTGATGACCTCGTAGGTCTTCTCGTCCACCTTCATATCCTCGGCGCCGGCGTCCAGCGCCAGGGTCATGAGCCTATCCTCGTCCGCTTTGCCCTTTTCCACCACGAGTAGGCCCTTCTTATGGAACTGCCAGGAGACCGAACCGGCCTCGGCCATGCTGCAGTTCTGTTTGGTGAAGATGTTGCGGATCTCGGCGACGGTCCGGTTCCGGTTATCGCTGGTGAGATCGATCAGCAGGGCGCAACCGCCCGGCCCATAGCCTTCCAACTGGAACTCTTCAAAATGGACGCCGGGAAGCTCGCCGGTGCCGCGCTGGATCGCCTTCTTGGTGTTGTCCGAAGGCATGTTGACGTCTTTGGCTTTGAGGATTGCGAGTCTGAGGCGGGGGTTACCGTCCGGATCACCGCCGCCGAGGCGGGCGGCGATGGTGATTTCACGGATGATCTTGGTAAAGATCTTGCCGCGCTTGGCGTCTACGTTCGCTTTGTGCCGCTTCGTGGTTGCCCAGTGACTATGGCCCCCCATGACCTCGCTCCTTCACGCTTGGAATGGTAGTTCATGATGATGACGGGACGAATTGTGACACAGGCTTGCGAAGGGTGTCAATTCGCTGCGGCCAGCGCCTTGTGGATTTCCTTGGCGGTGTGTGGGCCGACGCCGCCGACGCGCTGGAGGTCGGCTTCGCTCGCGGCCGCCAGGGCCTCGAGCGAGCCGAAGTAGCGCAGCAGGTCGCGCCGCTTGGCCGGTCCGACGCCGGCGATGTCATCCAGCTTGGAAGAGAGCAGCGCCCGGCTCCGCAGCTTGCGATGGTACGTGATCGCGAACCGATGCGACTCGTCGCGAATCCGCTGTAACAAATGCGTGGCGGGCGAAGACGGTTTCAGGATGACCGGATTTTTCCGGCCTGGCAGGAAGACCCGCTCCTCCTTCTCGCCCTTCGCCTTGGCCAGCGCGACGATATCGATGCGCGAGAGGCCCAACTCCCGCAGGGCGTCCATCGCGGCGCCCAACTGCGCGATGCCGCCGTCAATGAGGATCAGATCGGGCAGCGGCCGCTGGTCTTCCTTGACGCCGGAATAATGGCGCAGGACCACCTCGCGCATGCTGGCGAAATCGTCGGCGCCTTCCACCGTCTTGATGCGGAACTTGCGGTATTCCGAGCGCTTCGCCCCTCCAGCCTCCCACACCACCATGGAGGCGCCGCTCTGATTCCCCTGAATGTTCGAGATGTCGAACCCCTCGATGCGGGCCGGCGCTTTCTTCAAATGGAACAGCTCCTGTAATTCCTCCGCAGCGGCGCGGTCCGTGGCTTCATCGCGCAGGTGGTCTTTCAGGGCGGCAGCGGCGTTTTCTTCCGCCAACTGCACGAGGTGATGCTTCTTCCCGCGCTCCGGTGTCAGGACTTGCACCTTTTCCCTTTTTTTCTCCGACAGCCACTGGCTGATCAAATCGGCCTCTGCCAAGGCAACCGGCAAGAGGACTTGTTTGGGAGGCATGACGTCCTTGTTATAGAACTGCTCGATCACCGATCCGACGAGTTCCTCGTCTGGCGTGTCCTGGACGCTTCCCCAGTGGAAGTCCTTGCGTCCCACCAACAGGCCGCCCCGGACGAACAGCAACTGGATGTCCGCGGCCGCGCCATCCCGCACCAGACCGACGACGTCCTGGTCTATCATCTCGGTCTGGGCCACCCGCTGGCGTTCGAGAGTTTGTTCGATTTTAAAGATGCGGTCGCGGATGCGGGCGGCTTCCTCGAAGTCCTCCCGTTCGGCGGCTGCGTCCATCTGGGCGTGGTAATTCTCCAGGAGCTCCGTGTCCCGTCCTTCGAGGAACATCCGCGCCTGCTTGACGATCTCGTGATACTCCTGGGACGTTTGATAGCCGACGCACGGGGCCATGCAATGCTTGATCTCGTACTCAATACAGGGACGCTCCGCCTTGCCGTCGATCTCGATGGTACACGTGGCCAGGGGAAACACCTTCTTGATGACGCGCAGGGTCTCCCGTAGCGCGCCGGCCGGGACGTAGGGGCCGTAGTAGAGCGCCCCGTCGTTCTGCACTTTACGGACGATCGTGAAGCGGGGGAACGCCTCCTTGATCGGGAGACGCAGGTAGGGGTAGTTTTTGTCGTCTCGTAAGATGACGTTGAACCGCGGCCGGTGCCGTTTGATGAGGTTGTTCTCGAGGATGAGGGACTCCAGCTCCGACCGCGTGACCATCGTCTCGATGTCCGTCACGTGCGAGATCAGGAGGCGGTTCTTGGGGGTGAGGTCCGCGCCCTTCTGAAAATAGGAGCGGACTCGGTCCGCCAGGACGTTGGCCTTTCCGATATACAGGATCTCCCCGCCCTTACTCTTCATGAGATAGACGCCAGGCTTATCGGGGAGATGTTCGAGCTTCACCAACACACCCCCTCCTGCTGTGATGCTGTCAGTCGGCATGAATTCTAGTGTAGACTAGAGACATAGGTTCGACAAGGGAGGCGGAGCGAGTGGGCGGTCAGTCGTGGCAGATCGGGCGCGTCTTCGGCATTCCTTTGAGAGTGCACATCTCCTGGTTTCTGGTCTTTGCCCTGGTGGCGTGGTCGCTTGCCCGTTACTACTTCCCTTCCGTCCTCTCCCATCAGCCTCCGTGGCAATACTGGGGCCTGGGGGTTGTCGCGTCGCTTCTGTTGTTCGCCTCGGTGCTGGTGCACGAACTCGGCCATTGTCTGGTCGCCATGCAATACCGGGTTCCGATCGCCCAGATCACGCTGTTTATTTTCGGCGGTATGGCGCAGATCAGGCGCGAGGCACCGTCGCCGAAAGCGGAGTTCCTGATTGCCATCGCGGGCCCGATCGTGTCGGTCGCGGTCGGTCTCGGGTTCTGGATTTTCGCCGCTCTTCCCGGATCGCCACCCACGCTGATCGCTGTTTCGGAGTATCTCAGTTACATAAACTTGATGCTGGCAGTTTTTAATCTCGTGCCGGGGTATCCGTTGGACGGGGGACGCGTGCTCCGCGCCGGACTTTGGGCCTGGTCCGGAAACTTTCACAAGGCCACACGGCAGGCGGCGCGAGCCGGCCAAGGATTTGCGGTGCTGCTGATGCTCTTTGGCGTCTACGACGTGGTCGCCGGTCTCTCAATCGGCGGCATGTGGTTTCTCCTGATCGGCGCGTTCCTCTATACCGCCGCCCACAGTACTCATCGTCAGGTTTCGTTCCAGGAGTCTCTGCTGGGGCTCCGGGTGGGCGACGTCATGACCACGGATATCGTTGCGCTGGAGGCGGCCCTGACGTTGGACGAAGCCGTGGACAATTATTTCCTGCGCTTCGGCTACGGGGGATTTCCGGTCCTTCGTGGCGGCCGTCTGGTGGGGATGTTGTCGCTGAAGGAGCTCAAGGCAATCCCCCGCGAGCGGTGGGGCACCCTGACGGTTGGAGAAGTCATGGTACCCCATAGCTTGCAGGCGGAAGTCCACCCGGGCGAGCCGATCACCACCGCCATGGAACGTATGTTTCAGGACGACCGCCGCCGGCTAGTGGTGATGGATGGCGAGAAGGTGCTCGGTCTCGTCACGCGCTCCGGCATCGCGCGCTTTCTCGACCTCCGCCAACGATAGCCTTACGCAGCCATCCGCTGTTGCTTCTCGGCTTCGGCCTCGGGCTCTTCCCGCTCGATGCCCATGATTATCACGGCGAGCGTTACGAGCGATAATGCAATGACTTCCTCTATATCTCTTCCGAAGGCGTAGAGAGGCACCGCCCCTACAATCAAGGCAATGACGACCGTCCCGCGGATGAATTCTCCGATTGTCCTAACAGTCTGTGTCATCGTGACCTCCTTTCCCGGGATAAAAACCCCATCTTTATATGATAAAAACGGGACTGCTTGGAGGTCAAGGGGGTCTTTTTAGGCCCCTTCATCGAGGGAAAGCACGCGGCGGTTACCGTCCTGGTCCATCTGAATGGTCAGATGGAGCGAGGCGCCGGGCTTCAGTTTCCGGAAGAAGTCCATCATGCCGGCATCGCGGGGAAGCACCTTAAACATCATCTCATTGTCGTTACGGAGGTCCCGCCAGCGCGTGCCGTCATGCACATGGGTCCAGACGATCCAGATGGCGTCCTCGTAACCGTCGAAGGATTGGAGCCGCCCGACGATGCGGGTCGGTTTCTCGAACTTCATCTGCTGGATGATCCGGTCGAACTCCGCGGGCTGCTCACCCGGCGGAAACGCCGGCCCTCCTCCCTCCTGCGCGAGCGTAAGAGAGGCCATGAGCAGCAGTGAG
>Ga0137374_10010391_pt1 | contig 10950 bp, 6 predicted proteins | sample SagtaG_20_FD_104811 | JGI IMG/M metagenome (GOLD analysis project Ga0137374, IMG submission 104811) | Vadose zone soil microbial communities from Sagehorn Ranch, Mendocino, California, USA - Sage1_R_100_16 metaG | ecosystem: Environmental > Terrestrial > Soil > Vadose zone | place: USA...
CAGCGGTCATCGGCAACCTGGAGACCCAGCTCGTCGAGGTCGTCGAGGAATGGACCAAGCAGAAGGTCCCGATCATCAGCACCCAGCAGCTGGCCGAGAACGTCTGGCAGCTGACCGTCGGGCCGGTGAAGATCTCCGGTACCGCCTTCCTGCGCTTGGTGTTCTCGGCTCCGAAGATCCTTGTCGTGGTTGACGGCAGGCTCCAGCTGTCCCTGGTGGACTGGATGGCCGAGGCCGGCTTTGTCTTCCTGAACTGGGATCCGGCCAGCGAGACGATCACCGCGTACACCCGTCTGGTAGGTGAAGTATGACCAGCCAGCTCGTGGGGTCGGACTTCACCGGGGCGGCCCAGCTACCCAACTACGTCAACGGCCGGCTCCTCACCGCGGAGGACCTGGCCATCAGCCAGGCGACGTTGCGGGCCCGCGACCGGCGGCTTGGGCGGGCCGCCGGCCACGGCATCGTCGACGGACTCTGGGTCACGTCCACGGCCACCACCCTGACCGTCGCGTCAGGTCTGGGCGTCGCGCCGTCCGGGGACGCGGTCAGTGTCGGGGCGTCGGTCACCCTGCCGCTGACCTTCACGGCACCCGCGAGCGGCTCATCGGTCGGCGGGACGTTCGCGAGCTGTACGCCGGCGACGGCCACCGGCGGCGCGGCGATCGCCGCCGGGTGCTACCTGCTCACCGCGCTGCCCGCCTGCCAGCTCACCGGTCAGGCCCCACTGGCCAGTACTCCAGGCAGCACGGCACCGGCTGGCTGCGCCGCCCAGTGGCAGATCGAAGGCGTGCAGTTCAAGGCGATCGGGTTGCCGCTGGGCAGCTCCGTACTCGGCGTACCAGTCACCGATGCCAACCGCCGCAACCTGCTCGCGCACTGGTGCTTCGGCAGCGCTGCGCTGGCCACCTTGGGCGCCGACCCGTTCGGCTTCACCGCCGGGTACGGCGGGCTCGACAAGCTCGACCCGGCCGACCTGTCGAGCGCGGACCTGCCGCTGGCGGTCTTCTACTGGAACGGTCAGGCGATCGGGTTCGTCGACAACTGGTCGGTACGGCGGCGGATCACCGCACCGGACCCCGTCACCGCGTCGTGGTCCGGTGTCGTCTCCGACCGCCGGATCGCTGATGGCCAGGCCCGGCTGCTGCAGTTCCAGGACCAGGCGGCGGAGCTCGTCGCCTCCGGGGCCGCCGGTACGGTCGCGGCCGCGACCACCTTCCCCCTGCTGCCACCGGTCGGTTTCCTGCCCGTCGGCCTCCAGCACCTCAGCAAGGTGTTCGGCGACATGACGAGCGCCAAGGCGACGGACCACACGGCGCAGCAGATCTACGCGAAGGCGAAGGAGCCTGAGCTGTACGGCCTGGCCGAGCTGTCCGGCAAGCTTTTCGCCGCGGTAGCTTCGGCGCTGGCCAGCAAGGGACCGCAGCCCGGGTTTGACGTGATGACGTTCTTCAATACCACGGAGACCCTCGGCGGGATCCTCGACTGGGACATCGTCGACTTCGCCGTACGCCAGTCCTGGCGGAGTGCTCCGGCAGTCGCCAAGGCGGCGAAGGAAGCCGCGGCGTCGACGCGGTACTACCTGGTACTGCAGAACCTGGTGGCCCAGGCGCTCGGTACCGGCAGCGCCCTCCCCACCCTGTACGTCGCCTTCATCAAGAAGCACATCTGGTTGCCGGGCACCCACCTCCCGTTCGGCACCTCCGTATCCAGCCTCTCCGTGCCGGGGTGAGACCGGTGGCCACGTCGGTACGGGTGGGTCGGCTGGTGGTACGCCCTGCGCGGGCCGGACCGGGTCAGGACCTGGTCGCGCGGCAGCGCGCCGAGAGCCGGATCACCTCGCTGGACCTTGCCCCGCACGGCTTCACCGACCGTGCCGTGCTCGTCGTGCGGCGGGTGCGGTGGCGGGCGGATCGGCGGCTGCCCGAGACGGCGCGTGCCGACCTGGACGACCTGTACCGCCATGCGGGGCGGCCCGGCTCCGGCCAGGCCCCTGACCCCGGGGCACCGGCGGTGTTGTTCGCCGACGAAGCGGAGCTGCTCGCCTGCCTGACCCGGGATACCGTGGCCGGGCACCTGACCCGCTGGTACTGGCGGCACCTCGCGCCCACCGGCCCGGCCCGGATCGGCGCGGTGCTCACCGTGGCGTGGACCGCGCGGGTGCGCTGGCTGCCGGCCGCGCTCGCCGCGCTGCCCGCCGCCGACGCGGCGCGGGCGGTGTCGACCCTGGTACCCCGTGAGGCGCTCCACGTGCTACGGGCATTGCTGGCCGAGTACGCCGTGCCTGCGGCACCGCCGCTCGCGCGCCTGCCGGCCTCGGGACCGGGTGACTCGGCAACGAGCGATGGGGAGTCCCTACCGCCGGTACCGGGCGTGCGTGCGGCGCCGACCCGTGATGGGGCGCCGGTGGCCCACGCCGCAATGATGGCGCGAGCCCTCCCGCCGTGGCGGCAGTGGCTGGGCGACAGTGGTCCGCCATTGCCGCCCGAGCACGAGGCTCTGCTTGGTGTCGCCGTGATGCTGCACGCCGCGCCCGTTCTCGCCCGCCGGCCCGGCTTCGTCGGGCAGGTGGAGGCCTGGCTCCGTACCCCCACCGCTGCCCGGCCGGGCGGACCGCCGCAGCCCCAGGCGAGGCTGTACCCGGACGGCGCACCGGCCGCCCTGCCGGCCCGCGTGGTCTCCGGCGCAAGGACAACCGTGGTACCGGACGCCGCTACCACGTTCCGACCCAATCCACCCATGGCGCCCGGCGAGGTCGAACCGGTGTCGGTCGAACCGGTGTCGGTCGAACCGCCCGGCAGGATACCGGTCGAACCGACCGGCGCCGTCGTGACCGGCGATCTGGCCACCGAGCTCGCCGCGGCGCCCACCGCTGCGCCGTGGGCGGGTGGCGTGCCGAGCCGTTTCGCCTCGGTCCTGTACCTCGTGAACGTGCTGAGCTGGCTCGACGTGCCGGCCGCATGGCCGCAGGGCGCGCTGCCGAGCGGGTGGGCAATCGTCGAGCTGCTCGCCCGCCACCTGCTCACCGAGGAGGCGGCGCCCCGCGACGACCCGTTGTGGACCCTGCTGGCCGGGCTAGACGGCCGCGAGCCGGGAACGGTCGCCGATGCCGGGGTCGGGGCAAATGATCCGCTGTGCCTGCCCGCCGCCTGGCTGCGTCGCTGGACGCCGGAACCGGCGAGCTGGGTGTGGGCCGAGCGCCAGGGCCGGCTCATCCTCGCCGACGAGCAGCGCGGCTTCGTCGTCGCCGACGTGCCGGGTACCGCCGCGGACGCCGACCGGACCGCATCCGCCGAGCTGGCCCGGCTGGACGCCGCGGGGGTACCGGGATCGATGCGCCCGGGGACGCTCCCGCCGGCCCGGCCAGCGGGTGCTCCCGGGCCGGCCCGGTGGAGTGCTGTCGTCGGACAGTTCGTGGCCTGGCTGCTGGCCAGCCGCGAGGTAACGGCCGGGGCGCTCGCGCAGCCCGGGCGGATCGCGGTCACCCGTACCCACGTCGATGTCGTACTCGATCTTGAACGCATCGATCTGGCCGCCCGCATCTGCGGGCTCGACCGCGATCCGGGCTGGGTACCCGACCTCGGGCGGATCGTCGCCTTCCATTTCGAGGCAGGAGACTGACGTGTTGACCGCCATCGATCTAGCTGCCCGGCACGCGATGCTGTACCGCGACGTGGTGGTCAGCCGCATCGTGCGCCGTCTCGGCGCCGCCGTCCCTGGCTGGCTCGCCGCGGAACCGTTCGGTCCCGCCGAAGCGTGTGATGCGGAGCTCGACGCGTTCGAGTCCGAGGCCAGCGTGCCACTGCCGTTGCTCCGGTTGGACCGGCGGGACGCCCGGCTGCTGGCCGGCGCTGGATTGATCGAGGACGATATCCGCTTCGGCTCGATGTTCGCCACGCTGCAGGATCCGCTGCCGGCCCGCCGGCCGTGCGTAGGGCTGCTGAGCTGGCTGCTCGCCGACTCCGACGAGAGCAGCGCCGACCTACAGGAACGGGCGCAGCACCTGGCCAACCGCGGGCTGCTGGAGATCAGCAACCGCGACGACCCGCGCTCGGAATGGGTGCTGCGGTTACCCGTGGCGGTATGGGACCTGTTGCACCGCGGCCAGATCGTCCCCGTGTCGCTGCCTGCGAGCCTGACCTACCGTCCGGCCGACTCGTTCCCTGAGCTGACCGATGTCGTGCTCGGCGGCGAGCTGGGAGCTCTGGCGCAGCGCCTGCCGGAGCTTGTCCGGACCGGCGCCCTCTCGGCCGTGGTCCTGCGCGGCATGGACGGCAGTGGCCGGCTGACGCTGCTCGGTGCGGTCGCCCGGCGGCTCGGCCAGCCGGTGCTGGTGCACGACGGGGTACCCGGTGACACCGGTTGGCAGCTGCTGGCCCCGCTGGCTGAGTTGGGCGATGCCTTCCCTGTCGCACTGGCCTCGCCCGGCCCTGGCGAGACCGTCCACCTCCCCGGTCTGCCCGGGCTGGAACGCCCGCTCGGCGTGGTGCTCGGGCGCACCGGCGGGCTGACCGGCCCGCCGACCGAACGCGCGGTCAGCCTCACGTTCGGCCCGTGTACCGCCGACGGACGCCGTAACCTCTGGGCGACCGCCACGCCGTCCACACCGGGGGACGCGGAGCAGATCGTGCAGTCCTTCCTGCTCACCCCGGGCAACATCCACCGGGCCGGGTGCCTGGCCGGCGCCACGGCGGCCGTCGAGGGTCGTACCTTGGTGACTCCGGCTGATGTCCGTACCGCGACCCGCGCGCTCCAACGGCAGACCCTGGAAACCCTTGCGACCCGGCTCGACCCGCTCACCACCGGTACGCCGCCGGTGCTGGGTACCACCGCGGCTGGCGAGCTGGCGACCCTGCTGGCCCGTTGCCGCCAGCGCGAGCGCCTCGCTGCCGACGTCAGCGGCGCCGGGCCGGGTACGGTCAACCGCGGCGTCCGCGCCCTGTTCAGCGGACCGAGCGGTACCGGCAAGACGCTCACCGCGCGCCATCTGGCGGCCCGGCTGCACCTCGACGTCTACCGCGTCGATCTGGCCGCCGTGGTCAACAAGTACATAGGTGAGACCGAACGCAACCTCGACCGCGTCCTCTCCCGGGCCGAGGAGCTCGACGTCCTGCTGCTGCTCGACGAGGGCGACGCGCTGATGACCCGCCGTACCGAGGTCAGCAACGCCAACGACCGGTACGCCAACCTGGAGACCAACTTCCTGCTGCAACGGCTGGAGACCTTCGACGGCATCGTGGTCATCACCACCAACGCGGGAAGCCGCATCGACTCGGCGTTCCTGCGTCGCATCGACGTCACAGTCGAGTTCGTCCCACCCGACGCCGACCAACGCTGGCAGCTGTGGCTCGCCCACCTGCCCGCCGGGCACGAGGCCGATCCGGAGCTGGTGCAGGACATCGCCCGCCGCTGCGTACTGACCGGCGGGCAGATCCGCAACGCGACGCTGCACGCGACCCTGCTCTCGCTCGAACGGGGCAGCCCGGTCGACGGCAACGACGTGCTCGTCGCGCTGCGACGCGAGTACCGCCGTGCCGGCGCCTCGTTCCCGCTGGGCAACGGGCGCGGCCATTGACATGAACCCTGCTCATCGCGAAGGCACTGCGGCCGGCCCACACTGCGGTCAATGCGCCTGCCTGTCCAATTTGTCACCTCCATGCCCTGCGGTGACGTGAGTGTGACAGCGATTCGGTGGACTGCGTACGTGTACGCCCATGTCGACCCGGCCATCGACCGCTCACGCCGCGGTGTGTTGCACCGGTGTGGCGGCCACCAATGCCCGCCGCAGGGCTGCGAGCAGGTGCGCCAGGACGGGGAGCAGGAACAGCTGGACCGCGCCCCGGCCGGTACCAGCCACCGCACCGCGGTACCTCGCAGCGTGTACCAGACAATCGCCAGCCCTGGCCGGCCACTGGACTCAGCGGTACACCACAGCGCCCGGGCCTGGTTTGGAGCCGACTTCTCCACGGTACGCATCCACACCGACGCCGCCGCGGCACGATCGGCACACGACGTCGACGCCCACGCCTACACCGTCGGCGATCATGTCGTCTTCGCCGCTGGACGCTACCAACCCGACAGCGACACCGGCCGCCACACCCTCGCCCACGAACTGACCCACGTCCTGCAACAGCGCGCGTCCGGCGCAACGCACCGCCTGCCGTTAACCATCAGCGACCCGGCACACGATGACGAGCGGCAAGCCGAAACCCTCAGCGACGCGGCGCTCTCCGGCAACCGGGCATCGACGCTAACCGGCGTCTCGTCCGGGCAACCAGGGACCATATACCGCCAGGCCCCAACGACGACGACCTTCAGCTCCCCGGCAAACGTGTGCAGCCCGCAGCAGACCCGGGCACTGGTACCGGCCGTCACCAACGCTCAGCGCTGGCTGAACTACGCCGATATCCGGCTTTCCTGGTACGCCGCCGCCCCGACGTCCCCGATCGGGCGGGCGGCCGGGCAGTCCGTACTACGGCACTTCGCGGCGAGCGACGCGCGAACCGTGCGGTACGTGCAGAACATCATCCGGCTCGTGGCCAACCGCCTGCGTACCGACCCGTCCGCGCCCAACCCGCTCACCGTCCAGTGCCATGGAGGGACCGACCCGTCGTGCGGGCACTCCGGCGCTTACGTGCAGGGCAACCTGCTGGTGTTCTGCCCGTCGATGTTCCGCGGAGACCCGGCGGAGCAGGCCATGGGAGTGATCCACGAGATCGTGCACTCGATCATCGGCCCCGGTCCCATGCACATTACCGACCGGGCGTACCGGCAAGATCGGCTCTACGGTCGGCTCAGCCCAGGCGAGGCCCTCACCAATGCCGAGTCGTACGCGATGCTCGTGCGCGATCTTGCGGTGGGTCGCGTCAGCGGGACGGCGCCCCGCGACACCTTCGAGGACTGCCCGGGCTGGCAGGGCGCGCTGGCCACCGCGATCGGGCGCGCGCAGCGTTGGAACGCGACGCCGAGGTACTCGTGCACGACCGGCGCCCCGGGCTGCTGTCTCAGTGGACGGCGCTCGCCACCACCTACCTCGGCGGCCAGTCGCCGGCTCAGGTCGCCGCCGCTGCGACGGTCTACGATGGCGCCAAGACCAGGCTTCAGGAACCGGTGGACTTCGAGTGTGAGCCGGCCGGTGGCGGCCGGTGCGACAGGTCGTCAACGTACTGGTACTCGACGGGCGACTTCCACATCTGCCCGTCCTGGCGCAACCGGGCCACGGACGACGACCGGGCGGAGGCGCTGCTCGTCGGCCTGTACGGCTACTTCGGGCTCGTTGACGACAACCAACGTCGGGTGAACCTGGCGCGTCTGGCTCGGGCCATCCACTTCCAGTTCTGGGCGCCACCGACGGCGGCCGACGTCAGCGCGGCGCTGACCGCGGCGGCGGCCACACCGCAGCCGGCGGCGGCCCCACCTCCCGGTCCGGTGCCGAGACTATGACCCGCACGGATCGGGTGCCGAATCGATGTCACGTCGAGTTCGTCCCACCCGACGCCGACCGACGCTGGCAGCTGTGGCTGGCCCACCTGCCGGCCGGGCACCAGGCCGATCCGGGGCTGGTGCAGGACATCGCCCGCCGGTGCGTCCTGACCGGCGGGCAGATCCGCAACGCGACACTGCACGCGACACTGCTCTCGCTCGAACGAGGCGGCCCAGTCGACGACCACGACGTGCTCGCCGCTCAGGAGCCTGCGGCCCCCCACCGCCCCCGAGGCGGCCACATCGCTGCGGGCACGGGCCGGGCGGATCGCCGGTGTGCCGCTCTGGGCAGCGGCACAGCGTAGCATCGCGTCGGCGACCGCCTCCTCCAGCCGCGTTGCCCTTGTACAGCGCTGCGGTCCTGAAGAGGATTGCTGCGACGAGTGCCGCGCGCAGCCCTCAGACGAGATCGCAGTCAGTTCGCCCGCGGACGCCGACGAACAGGAGGCCAACCAGCTCGCTCGCAGCGCCTTCGATGGGATGCCATCCAGCCCACTGATTCCACAAGTGGACGCCGCTCAGCTGACCCGGTCGATCCTGGCTCCCCCTTGGGACCTCGGGACCGCCGGCGCGACATCCGATGGCCGGCTTGGGGGTGGGCGAGCCGCTCTCCGGTGCCACACGGGACCTGCTCCCCCCCGCCTCGGGGTCGACGTCAGCGGAGTACGCATCCACACCGGCCCAGCCGCTGATTGCAACGCCCGTGCGCTGGGCGCACAAGCGTTCACGTTCGGGCAGGATGTCGTCTTCGCCGAAGGACGTTACGACCCCAGTACCCGCGCCGGCCTTGAGCTTCTCACGCACGAGCTGGTACATGTAGGACAGCAGTCCTCGCAACGGCCGGCCCGATCGGTCCAGCGCGACGGCAAGCCAAGGGAGGGAACCGTCACCGTCGGGAAAATTACCTATGTCGAGGGCAAACCACCTCCAGAGTCCGACATCAACCTTGACTGGCGTTTCCATGGCCTCCCTAAAGGCAACGACGTTTGGGTAACGAGGGAAGGATACGTAACCTCGGAGGGAGTCGTGACAAAGGAGTATCTCCGACAGGAAGGCTTCAAGAGAATCGGCACCGGCACGATCGGGCCACCACTGGTGCGGCCGGTCGGTTGCTCGCCCGGGGGGAAGCCAGGCAACGTCGGGTTCTTCGCCGGGAGCCCAGCCTGGCAAATGAACGGTAACTACACGTTCTGCGGGCCGGCCGACAGGAGCATTCAGGTCGGGTTCGTGCAGACTGTACAGGGAGCGGCCAACGGGTCGGTCGACCGCGATGCGACGACGGGCGCTCTGTCCAAGGGTTACACGGAGTGCGTTGTGAATGCCAGGGACTGCGTGGCTGGAGCCAACCCACCATGGTACGGGACACGTGGCTCACCGCCGGGACCACACGCGTTCGGCGGCACCTTCCCGGTGCTGAGCGACACGCCCAACCTGGTCCGCGTCTCGCGCGCGGGCCAGAAGCGCCTGCAAGATTTGCGCTACCAGGGAATCTTCCACGTTTGGCTGATTGCCCGACGATCCAGCGGTACGACCGTCTTCGTCCACCATTGGAGCATCGCGCTCGCTGCCGCCGCAGTGCTCTCGCCCGGCGCCGACCCGTGCAATGTCTCGGGTTGGCAAATCCTCGGGGGAGCCGCGGCCACAGCAAAGGGCCCGGGACCGGGGCTCGGCGAAGCCGGTACTCACCGGGAAGTGTGCAAACACATTGGCGAAGCCGTGTACCCCTTGACCTCGCCGCGTTGAGGCGAGCCATTAACGGCAGTGATTGCTGGGTGACGATTGCCTTTCATCGTGCGACCATGCGCGGGCGATCTGTCCCGGGGCGGTCGCGCATGCATAGCCGGCACGCCTGACTGCACCGTCTGATCCGTGACGAGGCTGGTGAGATCGGCTCCTTTGACGGCAGCGATAGCAGGCACCGCTACCAGACGTGCTGGAAGACTACTTGCGATCACTTTTAGGGGCGCGTCCGTTATGCCGTCGTGACGGCCGGGTGACGATCCCGCTCCATTGTGTGCCCATGCGCGGGGCGGTGTGCATCGGGGTTGCCGTGCATGCCGAGCCGGCATGCTTGGCGACCACCGTCGCGTTCCTTCGCGCGTACACCGACTCGGGCGTACGGCTGGTCCTGCTGCCCGACGGTCCGGACGAGCCAACCGCGTCCGCTCTCATCACCGATCCCGAGCTCGCCGCGATCGAGCAATGGGCCACGCCCGACCCGCGGGGCATGGCCGCATGCTTCAACCGGCTGGCCACCCGGAGCCAGGCTGACGTGGTCGTCCTGCTGGAGAGCGGCGCGTTTGTCGGACCGCGCTGGCTGGAGCTGCTGCTCGCGGCGCTGGACCAGCCGGGCTGCGGGTTGGTCGGGCCGTCCACCAACGTGTCGTGGAACGAGCAGGGGATCGAGCCGCACGCCCGGGGCGACGAGGAGGGCGTACGCCGGGCGGCGGCCACGGCGTTGCGTCGCTTCGGTACCGCCGCTCGAACCCTCGAGCCGCTCTACAGCTTGGCCGACTTCTGCTACGCGGTGAGCCGACCCGTGATCGACGCGATCGGGCCGGCGGAGGAGGCGTACGGCGTCGGCCCGTGCTGGGAGATGGACTACAACATCCAGGCGGCGCGCGCCGGGTTCCGGGGCGTCTGGGTCGGGGCCTCGTACGTGTACCGCTCTGCGCCGACCCGGCGCCGTCGAGTCGTCGAGGCCGCCCGGTTCGAGGCGAACCGCCGGCTGTACCAGGATCGGTTCTGCGGGCTGCGGTTGCGCGGGGAGACCACGTCGTACCGGCCGCACTGCCTCGGCGATGCATGTGAGCACTTCGCGCCGAACACGCTCGTGCCCTCACCGGCCCCGGCCCCGGCTTCCGCCCCGACGGCGGTCCGGGCTTCCGCCGGTATGGCAGAGCCGGCCCGTATCCAGGTCACCGGAGCCGCGCCCCGGGCACCGCTGGTCAGCTGCATCATGCCCACCCGCGGGCGCCCCGAGTACGCCCGGCAGGCGGTGCGGTACTTCCAGCGCCAGGACTACCCGAACACGGAGCTCGTCATCGTCGAGGACGGCCCGCCCCTCCTCGGCGCCGACCCGCCCGACGATCCACGTGTCCGGCTGATCGCGAGTGACGTTCCCCGCAGCATCGGGGCGTTGCGCAACACCGCGTGCGAGCATGCGCGGGGAGAGGTCATCGTGCAATGGGACGATGACGACTGGTACGGGACGCAGCGCCTGTCCCGTCAGGTTGCCGATATCCGGGCAGGTACGGCCGACATCACGGCCCTGCGTGACGCGACCGTCTTCGACCTGGAGCGCTGGCAGTTCTGGCGCTTCAGCGCACAGGCGCATCGGCGGACCTTCGTTCGTGACGTCCATGGCGGGACGCTCGCGTACCGGCGGTGGGTGTGGGATCGGTTGGCCCGCTATCCTGACCGGTCGCTCGCCGAGGACGCCGCTCTCCTCGATCAGGCGGTACGCCGGGG
>Ga0137374_10010401_pt1 | contig 10945 bp, 8 predicted proteins | sample SagtaG_20_FD_104811 | JGI IMG/M metagenome (GOLD analysis project Ga0137374, IMG submission 104811) | Vadose zone soil microbial communities from Sagehorn Ranch, Mendocino, California, USA - Sage1_R_100_16 metaG | ecosystem: Environmental > Terrestrial > Soil > Vadose zone | place: USA...
CGGCGGCGCTGTTCGCGCTGAGCATCTCCTCGATGAAGCGGTCGATGTCCGCGTCGCGGAAAGCGTCCACCTCCTTTGGACGCGTTTCCTGTTCGCCAAGCCGCTCGCGGAGCAGCCGGGCCGCGTCGCCGTGCCAGAAAATGTGACGGCCGGTCTCCAGCTTTACCTCGAACTCCGGGATGGACAGCGTCCACGCGCCCAGCGCGTGCATGAGGCGGCGTTCGAAGTAGAAAAAGCGGAGCAGACGCCGGGCGTTTTCGGCGACGGTGAATTTTCCGCCGAGCAGGCGAGGGTCGCGTGGAAAACGGTAGGGGAAAACCTTTCTTCTCTCGGCGGCGCCCTCGCGCTGACCAACAACAGGGACGTAAGGGATGGAGGATCCGTTGGACGACATTTCGCTGCTCATAAGCTTTCTTTTACTCCTCGCCTCGGCGGATGGCAAGGCCAGGCGCGAGACGTGCGTCGCATCCCACTCCCGGCGAAGACGGCCGAATGGATTCGCGTTCAGGTGAGCGCAGCATGGTCTCGTCGAAGCGGCTTATGATTTCAACGGATTTCGACCGGGCGGCCAGCTGAGTGTGGGCGGCAGGCGAGTGTCGGAAGAAGGCGGCCGCAATGGTCGGCGCGCCTTTGGCGCTGGACCCCAGCAAACCCGGTGGGTGGGTGGTGTTGTCGTCGGGCCACTGGAGCATCGCTACTTGCGTTCCGCCGGTGGGGGAGGAGGAGGGGACGGAGCAGATGGCGGTGGCGGTGCTGGCGGGAAGAGCGGGCTGAACACGTGGGGAGGGTTCAACTGGGGAGGTCATGTGTCGTACGAACGGTTTTCAGAGTCGCGGAGCGACTTCACGACGGTAGCCGTGGGCTTTAGCCCGCGGAACGAGCGCAAGCGGGGAGCGAGTCGCGTAGCGACGCGTGAATAAACCACGCAATTTGTCATGCGTCGCTACGCGACGCGGGGTTTCGGGCGTCTGGCTCCGTGGGCTGAAGCCCACGGCTACCATCGTTGCCTCGCTACGCGAGGCGGATGAGAGTTCCCCGGCTGGCTCCAACACGGAGATGCGTTACGCTCGCTCGTATCGCAGGCGAGATTTTAATGGCAGTGGGAATGCATTCCGGTGCTTAATTACCTCGTCCGGTTGAATCCGCCAGTAAGCAGCAATCCAACATCAGGTTCGCCTTCGGCGCATGATCGAGACCCTCCTCCAACAACGACTTGAGAGAATCCAGAACCTGCAAGACTTGGCGGCGCATTTGGAGCTTCTCCTAAATTCAGGAAGCTGCGTTTGGGAGCAACCGAACGGAGAACGGCTGCTTGTGCAAGGACGTGTCCTTGTCGAGCGGATACACGGCCTGAAGATTCACATTTACGCAGACGAGCACGCGCCGCCTCATTTTCACGTCGTTAGTTCTGACATTGATGCCGCATTCAGGATCGACGATTGCGCTCTTCTCAAAGGGTCCATTGATCGGAAGGCACGCGACCTGATTGTTTACTGGCACGAGAGCGCGCGCCACAAGCTCATCAAAATCTGGAACCGCACACGACCGACAAACTGTCCCGTCGGACCAATCCAGGAATACCGCGAGCATCGCGAGCGGAGGCCCATGTAGCGTGTCCCGCAAAATCTCCTGAAGCCTGAAAGGCCGGAACAATTTGCTCAACGAGCCCCCTCACCCCGGCCCTCTCCCCCGATGGAGACGAGCGAGTGTCTGTGCGGCCCTTACAGGGCGGGGAGGTTTGATCGGCTCGTGCACCTGGGGCTCCACCCCAGGCTGTAACATCGCGGGCTTTCAGCCCTGCCGCTGTGAGTTGGTTGAGAATTGGAAGTTGAGTGCTGAGACGGCGAAGCGGCGTGTGGAGGGAACGGAGCAAGTCGGTTCCACAGTTCTCTGTTACCTCTGCGGCCTCCTGTTCGGATGCCGGCTCAACTGTCGCAGTTTCGAGTTTCGGGTTCCGGGTTCGAGATGGAAAGAACGAACCCCATCAGTCCGGAGCGTCGCCCGCCATCACCGACGCGTTACCTGCTCACCCGCGTAAATCGTAAATCATAAATCGTAAATCCAACGGTGTTTGGGCTTGAGTCCGTCTGGAAGCAAGGCGGCGGGGTCAGCTTCTAAAGTTCCATTCGGCGCGCGAATACTTCTCGGAGACCAGCCGCGCAATTGCTTTGGCGGGTGGCGGGACTGAAGGCGCGCTCGAGCTCCAAGCCTGGCGCAGGGCGGCATGGATGATTTCCCGCGTCGTTTCGAGCCGAGTCAGAAAATCCGCGTGCGCGCGGCCCCGCCGGTAGTCGGGCTGGCGTGGCGGCATTAGGAGCAGCGCGGCCAGGAGGCGCAAGTCGAAGTCCAGCAGGAAGCCGCCGTGGAACAGCAAGTGCGCGCGCTTGCGGCGCTGCGCGTTGCCGGAGAATTTGCGCCCGGCCAGCGCAAGGTCGGTGTGGCCTTCGATGGTAATCGGCAATCCGGTCGCGGCGCCAATCGCGTCGCGGAGGCGTTCAAGGATGAACCGGTTCGCGCCGGAGATGCTCGCCAGCGGCGGCGCGGCGTCGATTGGCAGGACGAGCGAGTAATTCAGGCAGCCTGGTCCCTGGAGCACCGTGCCTCCGCCGCTGCACCGGCGCAGGACCGGGACACCCTGCGCGCGGCACGCTTCGAGATCGACTTGCTCCGCCGCCCGATTGGCGTAGCCCAAAACGACAAAGTGCCGGTCGGATTCCCAGAAGCGCAGCACGCCGGGGCCGCCGCAGGATTCGGCCTCGTCCAGCAACGCCTCGTCGCACGCGAGGTTTTCTTCGGGCGTTGGAAACGTGAGTTCTAAACTGAAGATCAAAACTGATTCAAAAACCGAGCGTCGTTCTCGTAGAACAGGCGAATGTCGTTGATGCCGTAACGAAGCATGGCGATCCGTTCGATGCCGAAGCCGAACGCCCAGCCGGTCCAGACCTCGGGGTCGTAGCCAACGTTCTCGAAGACCTGCGGGTGCACCATGCCGCAGCCGGCGATCTCCAGCCAGTCCCTGCCGAGCTTCTTGACCAGGGAGTTGGTGAAGTCGATTTCCAGGCTCGGCTCAGTGTAGCTGAAGTAATGCGGGCGGAAGCGCAGCGCGACCTCGGGGCCCATCAGTTCCTTGAACACGAATTCGACGGTGCCTTTCAGGTCGCCGACGGTAACGCCCTTGTCGACGTAAAGCCCTTCGATCTGGTGGAACGTCGGGTTGTGCGTCGCGTCGGCATTGTCGCGCCGGTAGACGCGGCCGGGGGCGATGATGCGGATGGGCGGCGGCCGGGATTTCATCACGCGGATCTGTACCGTGCTGGTGTGGGTGCGGAGCAGCGCAGTGGATGGCGGGCGACTTGCATTGTCGGTCTCGGTCACGCCGCTCAACGAATCTCCCAATCGCCTTGCCGGTTCGACATAAAACGTGTCCTGCGAGTCGCGCGCGGGATGGTCGGCGGGCGTGTTCAGCGCGTCGAAGCAGTGGAAATCGTCCTCAACCTCCGGCCCGTCAGCGACGACAAAGCCGATCTTGCGAAACGCGCGCACGATGTCGTCGGTGACCTGAGTGAGCGGGTGCAATTTGCCGACGGCCCGGCGGCGGCCGGGTAGGGTGAAGTCGGCCGGCTCCTTGGGCAGCGCGGCCTTGAGTTCGAGTTCCTCGCGGCGGCCGGTGAGGGCAGCTTCGAGCTCGGCCTTGGCCGCGTTGATGGCCTTTCCGGCGGCAGGTTTTTCCTCTTTGGGCAGCGAGCCGAGCTGTTTCATCAGGGCGGTGAACCTGCCGTGCGGTCCGATCCAGGCGCCTTTGGCGTGTTCGAGCGCCGCGAGATCGGCTGCGGCTGCGAGGTCGGCGAGCGCTGATTGCTTCAGCGGACCGAGTTCGTTGAGCAAAGACATGGGTCCATTAGCCGCGAAAGAACACAGGGAACGCAAAGCAAAATTTTGGGCTCAAGGGATACCGAATCCTGCCGTTCCTTCTCTTGCACGGGCCTTGCCCAGAAGGCCGGTCGCGATATTGGCAAAGCGTCCGCCTGAGCTGACCCGGCGAAGTTTCGGCAACTATGAGCGATGTCATTCTGAAGTTGGAAAACCTCCGGGTCGAATATCGGTCCAGAGAACTCGGCCAGGAAACCAAACAGGCGCTCAACGGACTCAGTCTGGCGGTGCACCGGGGCGAGGTCTTCGGTTTCCTCGGCCCCAACGGCGCCGGCAAGACGACCACGATGAACGTGCTGCTGGGGTTCGTCACGGCGACGGCTGGCGATGCCTGGCTCTTCGGCGTGAACGTGCGTCAGCCCATCGCCCGCCAGCGCATCGGCTATCTGCCGGAGATGACTTACTACTACAAGTTCCTGACCGCCGAGGAGACCCTGCGTTTTTATGCGAAGATTTTCCGCATCCCGAAGGGCGAAGTGGACTCGCGCATCGAGGCGGTGCTGAAGCTGGTCGAGCTGCACCATGCGCGCCACCGGCCCATCAAAACCTACTCCAAAGGCATGCAACAGCGCGTCGGCCTGGCCCAGGCGCTCATCAACAATCCCGACTTGCTCATCCTCGACGAGCCGACCAGCGGACTCGACCCGCTCGGACGAATGAAAGTGCGTGAAATCATCCAGCGCCTCCGGAACGAAGGGAAAACCGTTTTCTTCAGTTCGCACGAACTGGGCGAGGTCGAAACGGTGTGCGATCGCGTGGCGATTCTTCATCAGGGCGAGCTCAAGGCCGAGGGCCGCGTGAGCGAATTGGTCCGCCATTATAAACAGAACAATCTCGAACAGGTTTTTCTCAAAATCATTGGCTATCATGAACTCCACGACTCTTCCAACCTCGCCGGCCGCGCCGCGTGATTTTGCATTGGCCGCGCCGACCGGCGCCAGCACCTGGACCAATGTTTGGGCCATCGCCGGCGTCGTCATCAAGGAGCTCTGCCGGCGCAAGGACTTCTACGTGCTCTTCGTGCTTACGGCGCTCATCACGTTGGTGATGGGCTCGGTGAACGTGTTCAACCAGGAGAACGTCTTTCGCTACCTCAAGGAAATTTGCCTCTTCCTCATCTGGGCGTCGTCGCTCGTCATCGCCATCACCACGACGGCGCGGCAGATCCCAGCCGAACAGGAGAACCGGACGTTGTTCCCGCTGCTGGCCAAGCCGGTCACGCGCCATCAGGTGGTGATCGGCAAATTCCTGGGCTGCTGGCTGGCTTCGGGCGCCGCGTTGGCCGTGTTCTACCTCTTCTTCGGTCTCGTGGCCGCGGCGAGGGAGCACGACTGGCCTATCGTGAATTACCTCCAGGCGGCGACCCTGCACTGGTTCGCGCTGGGCGTGTTGTGCGCGATGACGATGCTGGGCTCACTGGTCTTCGCCGCGCCTTCGTCCAACAGCACCATCATACTGGTCGTCTCCGTGTCGATCCTGCTGGTCGGCCGGCACCTCAACAAGGTCGCCCTCAAGCTGAGCGAACCGCTGCAAACGGTCGTGCAAGCGGTCTATTTCGCGGTGCCGCACCTGGAGTTGTTCGATGTGCGGGACCTGATCGTGCACGACTGGGGGCTGGTTCCCTGGCTGATCTGGGCCGCGGCGTTCGCCTATGCAGCGGTCTATTCGGCGCTATTCCTCGCGCTGGCCTGTCTTCGGTTCCGGCGCAAGGCCATCCACTGAGTTTGCCATGCGCGTCTATTCTCTTGCCGTTGGGCTGCTCGCATCGCTCGCGTTGAGCCTCGCGGTGTGCCTGGAACCGTGGTTCCAATCCTGGAAGGGCAGCCGCACGAAGTCCGACGGTCTCCTCCAGACCGCGCTGGGCGACGGTCGCAAGCTGTTCGCCAGCCATTTCTACGCCAAGGCCGACGCGTATTTCCACAATGGCTATTACCCGACCGTCTTCGACAACCGCGACGGCTATGCCAAGGCCCATATCGCGGCGGACATGCACAAAGAGGGCGAGGAGGACGAGGCGGCCGAAAACTACCTGGGCAAGCCGCGCGATTGGATTGACGCCTTCAGCCGGCATTTCTATCCGGCGCGCCACACGCATCTGGGCGACTCCGGCTGCGGACACAGTTGCTGCCAGCGCGCGAAGGACGGCCAGGGTCACGCCGACGACTGTGAACACAAGGGCCACGAGGAGGGCCACCACGGGGCGAAGCGATCCGACGAGCGGGAGATTCTCCCCTGGCTGCGCTTTTCCGAAGAACTGGATCCAGAACGAGTCGAGACCTACGTCGTTTGCGCGTACTGGTTGCGTGGCGCGTTGAAAAAGGTGGACGAAGCCGAGCAGTTCCTCCGGATGGGGCTGCGGGCCAATCCCGGGGACGCCGAGCTCTTGTTCGAACTCGGCCGCATCTACTTTGAGGATCGCGGCGATCCCGTGCGCGCGCGAAATGTTTGGGAGCTTGGGCTGAAGAACTGGCGCCAGCGCGAGTCAGGCAAGCCCGAGCCCAATGTCTTTCTGCGCGCCCAACTCCTCGGCTACCTCGCCACGCTCGAGGAAAAGCAAGGGAACTACGCCCGAGCGCTGGAGCATTTGACGGCGCTCAAGACCATTTCCCCTCACAAGGAGGCAATCCAACGGTGGATCGACGAGATCCGCTACGAGCACACGCCGTAGGCCGGATAGTTCACGGCTCGGCAGGAGCCTCGCCCTACCAGCGTCATGGATAGGCGGACTCGTCTCCCGCCCATCCGCCTCCTCCCGTCGGCGGCTACGGAATTCCGGCCTTCGCCTTGATGATCTGCCCCAGGCTCTTATTGAGCTTTTCCTGATCGCTGGCCACGTCGCTGATGCTGCCGAGGTAATCGCCGGCGCGGCTCAACAGGTCGTCTCGTTTCTCCTCCTGGCTGACGACCTTCGCGAGTTGATGGTCCGTTGTGCCGATGCCTGGCCCTGTGGCATCATTGTTGTCCTGCACGGTCAGCCAGTACTCGATGAGATGGCCCTCGGAGAGATCGGGCGAAATCCCGCCGATGTTCCAGAGGTAGGTCGGCCGGATTTGCCGTGGGTGCTGGTCTTCCAAATCGAGCTCAACGGTCTTCTCAGCGCCGTCGTTGAGCTTGTCGACCTTGTAGTGAAGCGTGATCCGGGCAATGGCGAAATCGTCGCGCGCCTCGAACTGCACTGGCAACGTCGCAATGCGGGTGACCAACTCCTCCTTCCGGTCGGGCTTCAGAATGCGGACCGTCGGAACTTTGTCGGGCAGCACATCCACGCGGTAAACGGCGCTGTCGCGGCTTTCCATGTGCTCGGTGTCGAGCATCTGGATTTGGAACCCGGTGAGGCCCTTGGCGGGGACGTTGAACTGACCGGTCCATTCACGCGGATTCGATGGACTTCCCTCCATCGGAATTTGCGACTCCGCGCCTGTGAGCTGAACGCCAGCAGTCCGGAGATCTTTCGTCGCAGTCACTTTCAGTTTGAGCACGCTGCCCGCAAGGAGCGACAGGTCGCCCAGGTTGCGCTCCTGGGAAGGCAGGCCGGTATAGGCCGGGTAATCCTGCCGGCATTCGATCGTCGCGACGGTCGGGCGCGGGATGGCTTTGACATGGAACGTCGGGCTCAAGCCATCGCCCAGTTGGAAACGGTACGTGAAGTCGTCCTGCACGTTTTCCAGCGTGCGGGCGAAGTTCATTTTATTGTCCCGGTTCTGTTCCAGGGGAAACTCCTGCCCGCGCCGGCTGCGAAATTTCACTTCCACCAGACCGTGGGCCGGGATGATGCCTTGCACGAAGGCCTCCAGCCTCACGGTGTCGCCGCGGCCGACAACGCGGTCCCCTTCAGGGACGAGGATTTGTGTCTTGCGGGGCACGGGAACGGCCGAGAGAAAAACGCGTTGGAGCAGCACCGTGCACGTCTCGCGCCCGGCGGCGAATCCCATCCCGGCGATGATCGGAACGAAGATCGCCAGGGTCCCGAACCGCTTCAACCGATCCGTCGGGACGATCTTCCTGAAGTCTCCGGGCCTTGCGAGCGTCTCGGTTTCCTCAACGAGCGCGCTGACTAGCGACGTGGAGGCCCCTGGCGGAACGGCGGCCGGGCGGGTGAGTTGAAGCGATGCAATCAGCCGGCTGCGAAACTCGGGCCGGACTTTTTCGACCATCAGCGCCAGTTCGTCGTCGTCCGGCTGCCGCAGAACCGGCGCGGCAATAAAGCGCAGCAAAATGTAAGTGAGGGCGCCAAGTTGCGCGATGAGCGACGCCAGCCGCGCGGCCCAGGGCAAATCAAGCCACCAGTCCGCGAACATTGCCAGCGCCAGGAACTCCAGGCTGACGATCACCGCCATGGCCACGCCGGTCAACAGGGCCACAAGCACGTGCCGCGCGCGCAAGGCGTCAATCCGCTGTTGGATCAAGGCGCTCGCGCTGAGTTCGTGAGGCGTGGTGAGAGAGACTTCCGGCGCTTGCGTCATCGGGAAAAAGTCGCGGCTGGCACGTGCAGACCGTAGCGATCGGATGGTCGTCGCACAAGGCGGTTTTGCCCCGGGCGGGCCGTGTGGTTGTACTCGGGCGCATCCCGATTTGTTGCAGGGCACGGTTGGGCCATGGGCTGCCCCCTCACCCCGGCCCTCTCCCCCTCTGAGGGGGAGAGGGAGTCCGGTGGCGCCGTTGGTTGCGCACTGGCAACTCCCTTGGCCGTTCGACGACTTGCGCCGCCAACTGCGCGGACTGACGGCCAGCGATTCTCCCTCTCCCCATCCGATGGGGAGAGGGCCGGGGTGAGGGGTCAGGCGGTTCGTCTGGCCTGGCCCGCGCGGAAAATGGGATGCTCCCTGCTGCCATCGTGCAATCGACTTCGTGCTGGAGGATTTCCTTATTTGGGCTACTTTGGAATTCTTCAATGCCATCTAAGAACTCGAAGCCTCTTGTCGTGACATCCTCTTTCGCGCGCTGGGCCGCGGTGATCCTCTTCGCGCTGGCTGCGGTCTCCGCGCGTGGCGCAGTTTCGCCGTGGCAGGCCGCGGATGCCGAGGCGCTAACGATTCCCGAAGCCGGCCGCTGGGTCCACCCGAACAAATCCCGCGCCTACCGGCTCGACACGGCCGCGCTGCGGGAACAACTCAACCGTGCGCCACGGGAATTCACGCCGGCCGCCGCGCAAGCGCCGGCCGAAGTTTCCCTGCCGATGCCCGACGGCACCCTGGCGCGATTCACCGTTTGCGAATCACCGATCATGGCGCCGGAACTTGCGGCGAAATACCCGGAGATCAAGACCTGGTGCGGCCAGGGCATTGACGATCCCGCGGCGAGCGTCCGCCTCGACTTCACGCCGTCAGGGTTCCACGCCCAAATCCTCTCCCCTAGCGGCGCGGTCTACATCGACCCGGCCCGGCGCGGTGACTCGGTCCTGCACTTGTCCTATCACAAGCGCGATCTCGCCCGTGACAGGAACGGCTTCGCCTGCCTCACGCCGGACGACGGCGCGGTCTTGTTCCAGCCCGCGGCGGGCACCATTCGCTCCGGCGCCTCGCTGCGCACCTACCGGCTCGCCGTGTCGGCGACCGGCGAGTACACGCAGTTCCACGGCGGCACCGTCGCCCAGGGGCTGGCCGCCATCGTCACGGCCATCAACCGCGTCGACGGCATTTACGAAACTGAATTGGCCATCCGCCTCGTGCTCGTAGCGAATAACGACCTGCTGGTCTTCACCAACCCGTCGACGGATCCCTTCTCGAACGCCAATGCGAGCGCGCTCCTGACGCAAAACCAGTCCATCACCGACCAACGGATTGGCAACGCGAACTACGACGTGGGCCACGTCTTCAGCACGGGCGGCGGAGGGTTGTCGTCGGTGGCTATCGTCTGTCTCGATGGGTCAAAAGCCCGAAGCGAAACCGGCCTGCCGTCGCCGACGGGCGATGCGTTTTACGTGGACTTCGTCGCCCACGAGATCGGCCACGAGTTTGGCGCGCACCACAGCTACAACGGCATCGCCGGAAACTGCGGCGGCCAACGCACCGCCTCCACCGCCTACGAGCCGGGCAGCGGCTCGACCATCATGTGCTACGCGGGCATTTGCGCGACGGACGATTTGCAGCCGCACTCGGATCCGTTCTTTCACTTTATCAGCGTCGCGGAGATTCAGTTCTACACCACCGTGGGCTTCGGCGGGGACTGTGCCGTCGTCACCGCGACAGGGAACAGCGCACCGTCCATCGAAGCGGGGGCCAATTACGTGATTCCGTCGCGCACCCCGTTCGCACTGACGGCCTTCGGTACCGACCCAAACGGCCACCCGATCACGTACTGCTGGGAAGAGCGCGATCTGGGTCCCGCCCAGAACTTGGGCGCCGCCGATAACGGCAGCAGCCCTCGCTTTCGATCTTTCCCTCCCACAGTAGGCCCAGTCCGCACGTTTCCGAGGCTGTCCGATCTGTTGAACAATTCGCTGACCGCCGGCGAAGCCCTTCCCACTACTTCGCGAACGATGAATTTTCGCGTCACCGCGCGCGACAACCGCGTGGGCGGCGGCGGCGTCACCACGGACGACATGGCGGTGACCGTCGTCGGCACGGCCGGGCCGTTCAGGGTCACCGCGCCGAACACGCCGGTGGTCTGGTCCGGCTTCCGCACCGTCACCTGGGACGTGGCTGGCACGACGGCCTCGCCGATCAACGCGGCGAGCGTGACCATCCTCCTCTCCACGAACGGCGGCGTCACGTTTCCGGTCGCGCTGGCCACGACTACGGCCAATGATGGCTCGGAATCCGTCCTGCTGCCCAACATCTCGACGAGCCAGGCGCGCATCCGGGTCCAGGCCGCCGGGAACATTTTTTTCGACATCTCGGACTCCAATTTCACCATCGCGACCTATGTGCCGGCGCCGCAGGTCGCCTTCGACGGCGACCAGCGGCGCCGGCACGTAGGTCGTGATGTTGAAATTGGAGTCCGATATGTCGAAGAAGATGTTCCCGGCGGCCTGCACACGGATGCGCGCCTGAGTCGTCGACATGTTGGGCAGGAG
>Ga0137374_10010403_pt1 | contig 10942 bp, 8 predicted proteins | sample SagtaG_20_FD_104811 | JGI IMG/M metagenome (GOLD analysis project Ga0137374, IMG submission 104811) | Vadose zone soil microbial communities from Sagehorn Ranch, Mendocino, California, USA - Sage1_R_100_16 metaG | ecosystem: Environmental > Terrestrial > Soil > Vadose zone | place: USA...
AGATCGGCCAGGCGGAACGCGTTCGTGCGCTGTGGCCGGCGGCAGGCGTCGCCGTCGGCATCCATCCACACAACGCACACCGCTGTGGCGAGGAGCCCGACGCGGCATCGCAAGTTGTTGCGCGACGGCTGAATGAGATGCCACACGCGCGGGCGGTCGGCGAAATCGGTCTCGACTACCACTATGATTTCTCGCCGCGCGACGTCCAGCAGGCTGTCTTTCGGTCGCAACTGCGCCTCGCGCTCGGGCGCGATCTTCCGGTTGTCATTCACACGCGCGAAGCGGAAGAAGACACGTTGCGCATCATTCAAGAGGAAGGGAAGGACCGCCTGCGCGGTGTGTTCCACTGTTTTTCCGGCGATTCAGCCGCCGCCACGCGTGCGCTCGCGACCGGCTTCTACGTCTCCGTTCCAGGCATTGCAACGTTTCCCAAGTCGACGGCGCTTCGCGACGCGGCGCGCGTGGTTCCTGCCGATCGGTTGCTGATCGAAACCGACAGCCCGTACCTCGCGCCCGTTCCTTTTCGCGGCAAGCGCAATGAACCGGCATACGTCGTCCGTGTCCTCGAGACGCTCGCGGAGATACGCGGCGTAACACGCGACGCGCTTGGCACAGAGCTCGTTGCCAATTTCGACGCGCTGTTCGGCGCGTCTAAAGCTCATCGACACTGAGATTTAGCGCCTGCGCGCGTTGACACCACCGCGTCGCTGTGATGAGATTGACGAGCTTGATCAACGCGGCGCAGAAGACTCGTGTCGACCTCGTCCAGATGTTCGAGCCCGTACGCGCCGATCTCGACGCGGTCGAGCGCGAGTTCGAACGGCAGGTGCAATCCAAGGTCGGCGTCATTCCTGAAATCGGCCGTTACATCCAGGCGAGCGGTGGCAAGCGCGTGCGCCCTGCCGTACTGCTGATGGCTGCGCGTCTCTGCGGATACAGCGGTCCGCGCGCGATTCTCAACGCTGCAGTTGTCGAATTCATCCACACGGCCACGCTCGTTCACGACGACATCGTCGACGATGCGGATGTGCGGCGTGGACAGAAGGCAGTGCACGCGCACTGGGGAAATGACGTTACGGTGCTCGCGGGAGACTTCCTGTACATCAAGTCGATGGCGATGGCGCTCACGCAGGACACGCTCGACGTCGTCCGACTTCTCTGCGACGTGACGCTGCGCATGATTGAGGGCGAGATCTATCAGCTCACCAAGAACGGCGAAGTCGACCTGTCGGAAGACGAGCACTTCGAGATCATCCGGCGGAAGACCGCGTACCTCTTTGCCGGCTGCGCGCAAATCGGCGGTATGCTTGGAAGCGCCGGCGAAGAGAAGGAGCTTGCGCTTCGCGAGTACGGGTTCAATCTGGGCGTGATGTTCCAGCTCGTTGACGACCTGCTCGACTTCACGGGCGAAGAACAGACCATCGGCAAACCCGTCGGCGGCGATTTGCGCGAAGGCAAGATCACGTTGCCGATCATTCATCTGTTGCGTCATGGCGGCGAAGATGTGGTGACGCTCATCCGGCGCGTGGTGCGCGAGCGCGATATCGCCGCGGACGAGTGGGCGAGCCTTCGCACCGTGCTGGTCCAGCATGGCTCCATCGACTACGCGTACGATCGCGCCGTGGAGTTCGGCGAAGCCGCGAAGCGTCATCTGCGCATCTTTCCGTCGAGTCCGGAGCGCAATGCGTTGACAGCGCTCGCGGATTACGTCCTGTCCCGCGATCGGTGATCTCCGGCGGGGCTAAAGCCCCGCCCCCCTCGTACGTACCGGCGGGGCTTTAGCCCCGGTAATCATCAAACAGCGGCATCAGCCCCACACTCGCTGGTCCGGAGTGGCGGGGCTTCAGCCCCGCCGATTATCATCAAACAGGTGACGCCCGCCGCGCGCATACAGGCTCTCCGCGACGAGATCCGCCGTCACGAAGAGCTTTATTACGTTCACGCCACCCCGGAGATTGCAGACACCGAGTTCGACACGCTCATGCGCGAGCTGCAGGAGCTGGAGCAGGAGCATCCCGAACTCGTCACGCCCGATTCGCCGACGCAGCGCGTCGGCGGGCGTCCGGCCGAAGGGTTTGCGACAGTTGAACATCTCGTCCCGATGCTGTCGCTGGACAACTCGTACGACGAGGACGAGCTCCGCGGGTTCGACGAGCGCGTGCGGCGCGGCCTGGGCACGAGCGATCCCGTTGCCTACGTCACCGAGCTGAAGATCGACGGCCTCAGCATCGCGCTCACGTACGAGAACGGCCGGCTTGTGCGCGGCGCCACCCGCGGCGACGGTGTACGGGGCGAGGACGTCACGTTCAACGTCCGCACAATTCGCGCCTTGCCCCTGTCGCTCAAAGGCGGTCCGAAGTCGCGCGTCGAGGTTCGCGGCGAAGTGTTCCTGCCGAGAAAAGTCTTCGAGCGCTTGAACGAAGAGCGCCTGCAAAGCGGCGAATCGCTTTTCGCAAATCCGCGCAACGCCGCCGCGGGCGCCATGCGCAACCTCGATCCAAGCCTTGTAGCCAGGCGTGGGTTGTCGGCGTGGATGTATCAGCTCGTCTCCGGAGCGCGCGGAGATGTTCCTCCGACTCACGCAGACATGTTGACCTCGTTGCGGCAGTGGGGACTGCCGGTCGAGCCGCACTGGCGCCGATGCAATGGCATCGACGACGTGTGGGCGTTTTGCGAACAGTGGAAAGACCAACGCCACACGCTGCAGTTCGAGACCGACGGCGTGGTGGTGAAGCTCGATCGCCTCTCGCTGCGCGAGCAGTTGGGTGCAACGTCGAAGTTCCCGCGATGGGCGACCGCGCTGAAGTTCCCTGCTCAGCAAGCGACCACGTTGCTCCGGCGGATTGCCGTCAACATCGGCCGCACGGGTGCGGCAACACCATTCGCCATCCTCGACCCGGTGTTCGTCGCCGGTTCGACGATCTCGATGGCCACGCTTCACAACCCAGAAGACCTCGCACGGAAAGACATTCGTGAGGGCGACACGGTGATCATCGAAAAAGCAGGCGACGTGATTCCGCGAGTCGTCGGCCCTGTGCTCGCCAAGCGTCCCAAGGATTCGGTGCCGTGGACCATGCCGGCCGAGTGTCCCGTATGCGGGTCCCGATTGGTCAAGCCCGAAGACGAGGTCGTGTGGCGCTGCGAAAACGCCTCCTGCCCGGCGAAACTCAAACGCAGCATCGAGCATTTCGCGTCGCGTGGCGCGATGAACATCGAGGGGCTTGGGGAGTCGCTGATCGATCAGCTCGTCGACGCCGGGCTGGTCACCGATGTCGCAGGGCTTTACGCGCTGGATGCGCAGACGCTGGAGAATCTCGAGCGGATGGGCAAGAAGTCGTCGGCGAAGCTGCTCGAGCAGATTGACCGATCGAAGGCGAACGAGCTGTGGCGGCTGCTCAACGGACTCGGCATCAGGCACGTCGGCGAGCGCGGCGCACAAGTGCTTGCGAATCATTTCGCATCAATCGACACACTCCTGTCGGCGTCGCTCGTCGATTTGCAGCAGGTGCACGAGGTTGGCCCGATCATGGCGGCCTCCGTCCGGATGTGGTTCGACGAACCTGAAAATCGCGCGTTGATCGAGCGTCTTCGCCGCGCCGGCGTGCGTATGGTCGAGGAACACGCTGCGGTTCCCAAGGGACCGCAGCCGCTTGCCGGGCAATCGTTCGTGATCACCGGCACACTCGAGGCGATGTCGCGCGAGGAGGCCGGACGTCATATCGAGCGGCTTGGTGGCAAGGTGACGGGATCGGTGAGCAAGAAGACGTCGTATCTGGTCGTTGGTCCGGAGCCGGGCACCAAACTCGAGAAAGCCCGCGCACTTGGCGTCGAGACACTGGATGAGCCGGCGTTTCTGAAGCTTATAATGTGGGAGAAATGACCCGGAAGTTCGCGTGGTTTACTGTCGGATTGACTGCCTGTGTCTCGTTTCTGGTCGGGATGGTGGTAACCGGGTCGCTCACGCCAAGTCCCGCGAGCTCAGCCCCCCCGGTGGTGGCGGCGCGCCCCGCGCGAGACGACCGTCCTGTCGTGCCCGGCATTGCCGGCGTTGTCAACTTTGCGGACGTCGCCGAGCGGCTGAATCCTGCCGTGGTCAATATCGACGCCAGCAGCCGCCGGCACGCTCAGGGGCCTGGCCCCGAGCGCGCGCCCCAGCGGCAGGACGTGCTCGAAGATCCGTTTGATTTTCGCCGTCGCGGCGACACGCCCCGGCGAGGGGCAGGCACTGGGTTCATCATCGACGAGCGCGGCTACATCCTCACGAACCACCACGTCATCGAGAACGCCGAGCGGATTACCGTCAAGCTCACCGACGGCCGAAATCTTCGCGCGCAGATTGTCGGGTCGGATCCCGATACCGATATCGCGCTGATCAAGATCGACGCTGAAGGAAAGTTCGCGCACGCGACACTCGGCAACTCCGACGACTTGCGGGTCGGCGAATGGGTCTGCGCCATTGGCAATCCACTCGCGTACGAGCACACGGTCACCGTGGGCGTTGTCAGTTTCATCGGCCGCAAGCTGTTCGACACGAGCTTGGACAACTACATTCAAACCGACGCCGCAATCAATTTCGGCAACAGCGGAGGGCCGCTGATCAACAGCCGCGGCGACGTCATCGGCATCAACTCGGCGGTGAGCCGTCAGGCCAGCAGCATCGGTTTTGCGGTGCCGATCAATCAGGCGAAGCTCATTCTCCCGCAGTTGATGGCCAAGGGCCGCGTTTCGCGCGGCTATATCGGGGTCGTTTTGCGCGACGTCGATCCGGATCTGCAGGAGTCATTGAAACTCTCGCGCACGAGCGGCGCGCTCGTGCAGGATGTCCTGGCTGAATCACCTGGCGAGCGCGCGGGGTTGCGGCCTTACGATCTCATCATCTCGGTCGACGGCCGTGATGTTCCCAACAACAACTCGTTGATTCGAGAGATTGCCGCCAGGCAACCCGGGACCACTGCGCGGCTGGAGCTGCTGCGCGACAACCGGCCGCGTCAACTGATGGTGAAGCTCGCGGAGCGCTCGATTCGGGACGGAGAAGATGCCGTGCCGAGCTCGACCACGCGTCCGGATCGGTCCACTCAAACCATGGCGCCTGGCGATCTCGGTCTCGTGCTCATCGAGATCGATCGCTCGAACTCGCGTCGATTCGATGTGCCGGAGGGCATGACGGGTCTGCTCGTGCAGCGTGTCGAGCCACTCAGCCCGGCGTATGACGCGGGAATCGAACGCGGCAACATCATTCTCGAGTTGAATCGGCAGCCGGTCGATTCGGTCGCGCGCTTTCGGCGTCTGTTGGAAACGACGCGTCCGGGCGAGCCGCTCGCGTTTTATATCTACCTTCCCGACATCGATCAGAGGAATATCAAGACCGTTCGTGTCGATCGGTGACGCCGGCCGGCTCGCGTTCCATGAAACCACGCATTCTGGTCATCGACGACGAATCGGCGATTCGCGATTCGTTCCGGATGATTCTCGAGTACGAGGGGTACGAGGTGCTGGCGGCAGCGACCGGCGAAGAAGGCATCGCTCAAGCCGAACGTGAAGCGCCCGACCTGATCTTTCTCGACGTGAAGATGCCCGGCATGGACGGCATCGAAGTCCTCCAGCGCCTCCGCCACATCGTCGAAGTCACACCCGTCGTCGTCATCTCCGGCCACGGGACGGTTTCGACTGCGGTCGAAGCGACGAAACTCGGCGCGTTCGATTTCATCGAGAAGCCCGTCGAGCGCGAGCGTGTGCTCGTCACCATCCGCAACGCCATCGATTCACGCCGGCTCAGAACGGAGAACCGGTCGTTCAAGCGTGATGCGGAGAAGCGCTATCAGATCATCGGCGATTCGCCGTCGCTGGCACGCGTGCGGGCGTCCATTGCGAAGGCGGCACCGACGAGCGCGACCGTGCTCATCTGGGGCGAGAGCGGCGTCGGCAAGGAGCTCGTCGCGCGGGCGATTCATCGCGAAAGCCTGCGGCGCGACGGCCTGTTCGTGCAGGTCAACTGCGCGGCGATTCCCGACGATCTGATCGAGTCCGAGCTCTTCGGCCACGAGAAGGGATCGTTCACCGGAGCCACGGACCGGCAAATCGGCAAGTTCGAACAGGCCGACAAAGGAACGATCTTCCTGGACGAAGTCGGCGACATGAGTCTGAAGACGCAGGCCAAGGTCCTGCGAGTGCTGCAGGAGCAGGAGCTCGAGCGCCTCGGCAGCAACCGAATCATCAAGGTAGATGTGCGCGTGATCGCCGCCACGAACAAGAATCTGGAAGAGGAGATCACCAAAGGCCACTTTCGCGAGGATTTGTTCTACCGCCTCAACGTGATTCCGATCTTCGTTCCGCCACTGCGAGAGCGGCGGGAGGACGTTCCTGCCCTGGTGCGGCACTTTGCGGATCTCTTCACGCGGGAGAACAATTTCCGGCGGAAGACGTTTACGTCGGCAGCGATGGAGCGCTTGCGGCAACACAACTGGCGCGGCAACATTCGCGAGCTGCGGAATTTCGTCGAGCGGCTCATCATCATGAGTCCCGGGGATCAGATCGACGTGCAGGACCTGCCGGAGTTTGGCGCCGCACGGGGGGACACGATGATGGGTGCGATGGCGGCGAGCGCGCCCGCCGCGCCGGCAGGCGTGGACTGGATCCAGGCGCCCACGCTCCAGGAATTCAAATCGACGTCGGAACGTGCGTTTCTCGTCGCCAAGCTGCGCGAGAACGGGTGGAACATCTCGAAGACGGCGGAAGTGATCGACACGCCCCGCAGCAATCTGTACAAGAAACTCGAGCAGTATCAGATTTCGCAGGAAACGGACGGATAGAGCCGGGTGCGTTGGGTGCGGCAGGTGCGCTCGGGCACACGGCGTGCGGTGCGGTGCCCAGGTGCGGTGCACCCGTGCACTGCATGGCACCCGTGCGCCGCACCGCACGGGCGCACCCGAGCGCACCTGCCGCACCCAACGCACCTGTATAATTGAGTGTTGCAGTTGGCCGGACGACCGCTGCCGAGGGCAACCACGAAGTTCGTGTAGTGGCGTGGCTTTAGCCCCGCCGTCTGCGCGAGCGGTGAAGTACCTTCGGGAGAGGAAAGTCCGAACTCCACAGAGCAGTGTGCTGGGTAACTCCCAGGCGGGGCAACCCGACGGAAAGTGGCACAGAAAATACACCGCCCGCCTTCGCTCTCGACGCTTCGCGTCTCGAGCTTCGGCGAGTAAGGGTGAAAAGGTGCGGTAAGAGCGCACCGCGCGGCTGGCGACAGACGTGGCACGCAAAACCCCGCATGGAGCAAGACCAAATAGGGAAGCAGATGGTCCAGGCGTTCGCGTCCGGAGCCTGACAGGGCGGCTCGCCCAACGCTTCCGGGTAGGTTGCTCGACTCCGCCAGCAATGTCGGAGCTAGAGGAATGGTCGTCTCGCCGACGCGCAGCGTAAGCTGCGCGAAGGCGGACAGAATTCGGCTTACAGGCCGACTGCAACGTTTGATTTTAGCGGAGCCGTCATCGATGACAAGACGCTCGGCCGGACTCGCGGCGATCGAACGCACTCACAAGTCGCGGCTGTCTCGTTGACCACTGTCGCCGCCGAAAATATCCCGAGCTGATGCCAGCGTTTCTCGTCACCGGTGGGGCGGGCTTTATCGGCTCGCATCTCGTCGAGGAGTTGCTGCGACGCGGACACATAGTTCGCGTCGCCGATAATCTATCCACGGGCAAGCATGCGAACGTCGATGCGGCCGTTGCGAGCGCCCGAGGTGACCGCTCGGAAGCGTTGCCGGCTCCCGAGGTGGTGATCGGCGATCTCGCCGATCCGGAGGTTGCGCGGCGCGCCGTGGACGGCATGGACATCGTGTTGCACCAGGCGGCGATTCCGTCGGTGCCGCGCTCCATCGACGATCCGCTCGCCTCACATCGCGCCAACGTGGACGCCACCGTCGTCGTGCTCGATGCGGCTCGTCACGCTCGCGTGCGGCGACTGGTGTTTGCGGGCTCGTCTTCGGAATATGGCGATACGCCGACGCTCCCGAAGCGCGAGGATATGCCCGTCAACCCGATGTCGCCTTATGCGCTGCAGAAGGTGATCGGCGAGCAGTACCTTCAGCAGTTCACGCGCTTCTACGGTCTCGATGCGGTGAGCACCCGCTACTTCAACGTCTTCGGGCCACGTCAGGATCCGTCCTCTCCGTATTCAGGCGTGATTTCACTGTTCGTACGAGCATTGCTTGCCGGACGCGCGCCCCTCGTTCACGGCGACGGGGAGCAGACGCGCGACTTCACGTACGTGTCCAACGTGGTCGATGGCGTGCTGCGCGCCGCCGAAACGCCGGGCATCGCGGGCGAAGTCATGAACATCGCGACGGGCGCGCGCGTCTCGCTCAATCAGTTGTTCGAGACGCTTCAGCGCTTGATCGGCACTCGCGTGACGCCGCAGTATGGACCCGCGAGAAACGGCGACGTCCGCGACTCGCAGGCGGACATCACCAAGGCGCAGCGGCTTCTCGGGTATGCGCCGTCGGTCGATTTCGAAGAAGGTCTTCGACGCACGGTCGAATGGTTTCGCGAAAGAGATGCCACGTGACGTCCTCGTCATCGGCGGCGGCCCCGCGGGCGCAAGCGCCGCACGTCTGCTCGCTCTCTGGGGCCACGATGTTCGACTCGTCACACTGCCGTCCGTAGCGCGAGACTTTCATCCCGCGACTCTCGCCGAATCTCTCCCTCCCAGCTGCAGCAAAATCTTCGATGCGATTGGCGTCCGCGAAGCCATCGAGCGCGCGGGGTTTCTGCGATCGACCGGCAACACGGTCTGGTGGGGCGCGGACGACGCGCGTGTCGAAACGTTCGAGCACGGCGCGCAAGGCTGGCAGGTGACACGCCACGCTCTTGCCGCCGTTCTGCTCGCCTCGGCGCAAGCGGCAGGCGTGCGCATCGAGCACGCCCACGTCGTCTCTAGTGGCAGGGCTTTAGCCCCGCCGTTCACCGCGGCGATCATTCTCGACTGCACCGGCCGCGGCGGTCTGTTCGCGCGCGCTCGCGGCTGGCGCGTTTACGAGCAGACGCTGCGCACGGTGGCGCTCGTTGGAGCATGGCACAAAGCGGAGCAGTGGCGATTGCCCGATCCAACGCACACGCTGATCGAATCGTACGCCGGCGGTTGGGCGTGGTCCGTTCCCGTGGACGACCATCGCGGGTACTTCGCGGTGATGGTCGATCCGCGCAGCTCCGATCTCTCGGACGGTGCATCTCGCTCGATTTATCTTTCCGAGCTCGCCAAAACGCGACGTCTCTCCGCGCTCGTGAATGACGCAGACCTCGAGGGAGGGCCATGGGGCTGGGATGCATCGATGTACTCCTCGCTGGAGTACGCGGACGATAGTGTGCTGCTCGTCGGCGACGCCGGTTCCTTTATCGATCCGCTGTCGTCGGCGGGCGTCAAAAAGGCTCTCGCTTCCGCGTGGCTCGCCGCCATTGCTGCGCACACCGCGCTCGTTCGGCCGTCGATGCGGCGAACGGCCTTTGACTTTTTCGCCGCGCGTGAGCGGGAGATTTATACGAGCTTCCGCACCCTCACCGAGCGCTTTCTTGCGGATGCCGCGCAGGGCCACCAGCATCCGTTCTGGGCGGATCGCGCCGGTCCGCTCGACGTCGAGGACAGCCGGCGGGAAAGTGGGGCCGATTCCGCCGATTCCGATGTCCAAACCGCGTTCGATGCGCTCCGGAAAGCGTCCGCACTCGCAGTCCGTCGCAGTGAAGAGGTTCGGATTGAGTCGCGACCGGCGGTGAGCGGCTGCGAAGTCGTCCTGCAGGAACGAATCACTACCGCACGCGACGCTACTGGCGCGCGGTACATCCGCGACGTCGATGTCGTGGAGCTCGTCGCGATGGCGCCGGCGTTTCGCGACGTCGGGGATCTGTACGACGCCTACTGTCGCCGCAGTGCGCCCGTCGCGCTGCCCGATTTCCTGACTGCCCTGGCCACCGCGCTGGCGCGGCGGTGGCTCGTTTGGGTATAGTTCCGGCCGTGCTGAAAGAATTCAAGGCCTTCGCGATGCGCGGCAACGTCGTTGACATGGCCGTCGGCATCATCATCGGCGCCGCGTTCGGCACGATTGTCAAAAGCCTCGTCGACGACATCCTCATGCCGCCCATTGGCCTGGCGCTCGGCGGCGTCGACATGACGAATTCCTTCATGGTGTTGAAGGGCGGCGCGGCGCCCGGTCCCTATGCATCGCTCGAGCAGGCGAAAGCCGCCGGTGCGGTCACGCTCAATTACGGGCTCTTCATCAACGCCGTCGTCAGTTTCCTGATCGTCGCATTCGCCGTGTTCCTCCTGGTGAAGGCGATCGAGATGCGCCGCGTCGATACTCCTGCAGAATCGCCGTCGACGAAGGAATGCCCGCACTGCGCGATGGCGATTCCCATCAAAGCGTCGCGCTGTCCCAACTGCACCTCGGCGCTCGCGTGAATCCGCCGCAGATAAGCCGCAGATTGCCCCAGGTGGCCGCAGATAAGCCGCCGATATCCCACGCCGGCCCGAGCCTAAGCTGGTTCGTCGTTCTTAGTTGCTCAGTTCTTGGATCTTAGTTCTTAGTCAGCCGCTGCTTTGCTTCAGCGTCGACGTCCGCTTCCCACTTCGCGACGAGATCGCGGAGTTCTGTGAGAAGTTTTGGGTTCGACGACGCCATATCGTTGCGCTCGCCGCGATCCGAGCTGAGATCGAAGAGGAACTCGAAGCCGGCCGTGATCGTGCTTCCATCGTCGAGATACTTCCACCGGCCGCGGCGCACCGCCTTTTGCCCTCCGCCCCTCAAGCGCCAGAAAAGCGTGCGCTCGACCGCCGTTCCCTTCTGGAGCACCGGAACCAGGTTGATTCCTTCGGGCCGGTAGTCTGCGGGTGCTTGTGCGCCGGCGGCAGCGACGATTGTCGCGGTGAGGTCCATCGTGATACCGACCTGTGACGA
>Ga0137374_10010413_pt1 | contig 10936 bp, 7 predicted proteins | sample SagtaG_20_FD_104811 | JGI IMG/M metagenome (GOLD analysis project Ga0137374, IMG submission 104811) | Vadose zone soil microbial communities from Sagehorn Ranch, Mendocino, California, USA - Sage1_R_100_16 metaG | ecosystem: Environmental > Terrestrial > Soil > Vadose zone | place: USA...
ACCGAGGAGCCCTCCGTCGAGGAGCCGGCGGAGAGCACGGACGACGGCGGCGGGGATCGCGAGGAGGCGCCTGAGGGCACTGGCGGCGACGGTGCCGGCCTCGAGGGGACGCCCGGAGCACCGCCACCGTCGACATGGGCCGGCCGGAAGCGGCGGTCCGAGGCGGACGAGGACGCCGAGGACGTCGACGAGGGCGCGGATGGCTTCGACGAGGATGGCGACGACTTGATCGACGACACGGTCGAGGCGGACACGCTGGCGCTCGCCGATCGCGAGGCGGCGCGCGAGGCCGCCCTGGCGGGAGTCCGGGCACGCGCGGCGGAGCATGCCGCGAAGCACGGAACGGGCGAGCTTGCCGTGGAAGAGGCCGCGGCTGCGGCCGCAGAGCCGGAGCCCACCGCGGAGACGGAGGCTCCTGAGGCCGAGCAGGCTTCGGAAGCCGAGGAGGCTCCTGAGGCTGAGGAGGCTCCTGAGGCCGAGGAGGCTCCTGAGGCCGAGGAAGCACCACCCCCGGGGCCCGTTGCGCCTCCCGCGGCGCCCGAGATCGACGAGGCGCCGCGGCGGGGCCTGTGGCCTCGCTTCGTGGCGGGGTCGCTGTTGATCCTGGTCTCGATGGCGACCGCTACGGCCGTCAGCCTGCTCGTCTACCTCACCGACCTCGCACGGGGGCTCGGCGGTCTGCCCTCCGTTCGCAACCAGCTCGTGGTCGCCGACCCCGGCAACCCGCAGACGATCTTGATCCTGGGCTCCGACAAGCGGCCGAACGGACAGGAGATCGGCGCCCGCTCGGACACCACGATCCTGATGCGCGTCGCGCCCACCCAGATCACCGTGATGTCGATCCCGCGCGACCTGAGGGTGAACATCCCGTTCCCGGGTCACGGCATCGACAAGTTCAACGCCGCCTACTCGTACGGGGGGCCGAAGCTGACCCTGAGGGTCGTCAAGCAGCTCACGGGGATCGACGACATCAACCATGTCGTGAACGTGGACTTCAACGGCTTCGCGGATGCCGTGGACGCGATCGGCTGCGTCTATGTCGACGTCGATCGGCACTACTACCACTCGAACATCGGGCTGGCGGCGGAGGCGCAATATGCCGAGATCGACATCCCCGCGGGCTACCAGCGGATGTGCGGCTTCAAGGCGCTTCAGTACGTCCGCTACCGCCACGAGGACAACGACCTGGTGCGCGCCGCGCGCCAGCAGGAGTTCCTGCGAGAGACGCGGCAGGAGCTGCCCCCATCGAAGTTGCTCTCCGATCGGGACAAGCTCATCGACATCCTGAAGAGGTACGTGACCTCCGACATCGACTCGCCTCCGAAGATCCTCGAGCTCGGAAAGCTGTTCCTGGCCGCGCGCAACGCGCCGGTGGTCCAGGTGCATTTCCCGGCCAACCTCGGCGGGGCAAATGCCGTCTATGTGACCGCCAGCCGCGCGTCGATCAAGGCGGCGGTGGCGAAGTTCGAGGGCGAGGCCCCGGCGCCCCCCACCGAGCCGGCAACGGGTGGAGGAGCGGAAACGAAGGGAGGGGAGCCGAACAAGGAGCCCGCCCCGCCGCCGCTGATCGACTCGTCTTCCTCGGGGCAGCAGTACGCCGCAGCCGTCGCGGCCACCAAGACCAAGAGCGGCGAGCCGATGCTGAACTTCCCCGTGTACTACCCGACGAAGGTCGCCCCGGACTCCACTCTCACCGACGACTCACGGGCCTTCCCCATCGACGGGCCCGGCGACGAGGTGTTCTACGGCTACAAGATCGTCGCCTCGATTCCCACCGACGGCTACACGGCGTACTACGGATTCTCCGGCACCGACTGGAAGGACCCGCCGATCCTCGCCAACCCCGATGAGACACAGACGATCGACGGACGCGACTACCTACTGTCGTGGGATGGAGGCGAGCTGCGCCTGGTGGGATGGAAGACCAAGCAAGGCTCCTACTGGATCGACAACACGCTGCTCAACGTCCTCACTCCGGGACAGATGCTGGGGATGGCGCAGGCGATGAGTCGCTATACGGGCTGAGGCAGCCTGGCCGCGCCGGCAAAGCTGACCCGCGATCATTTGCCTGAGATGAGTGAAGAGCGACCGATCGGTGTCATCGGCGTGGGGTGGGTGGGCCTCGTGACGGCGGCCTGCTTCGCGGAGCTTGGGCGGCGCGTGATCGGGATGGACATCGACGACGACAAGGTCAAGGCCCTGAACCGCGGCCGGGTGCCCATCCACGAGCCTGGCCTGGAGGAGCTCCTGAGGCGAAACCGCGAGCGCCTCGAGTTCACGACGGACATGGACGACGTCCTGGATTCGGGGCGGCTCCTGTTCTGCTGCGTGGATACCCCGCCGACTTACTCCGGGGACGCCGACCTGTCGCAGATCCAGTCCGTGCTGTCGCAGCTCAAAGACGGCGGAGACCACGCCCTGGTCATGAAGAGCACCGTCCCCTCCGGCACGGGGAGGGCGATCCGCCGAGGCGCGCCCGGGCTCGCCTACGTGTCCTGTCCAGAGTTCCTGAGGGAGGGCTCGGCGGTAGACGATTTCCTCCACCCGGACCGGGTCGTCATCGGCGCCGACCCGGGGGATGAGTGGGCGGCGGATGCCGTGGAGGAGATCTATCGCCCGGTCGGCGGCGAGATCGTTCGCACGGACGTCGCCTCGGCGGAGATGATCAAGCTCGCGGCGAACGCCTTCCTCGCGACGAAGATCTCGTTCATCAACGAGATCGCCAACGTCTGCGAGGAGGTGGGCGCCGACGTCACGGAGGTCGCCCGCGGCATGGGGCTCGACAAGCGCATCGGCCCGTCGTTCCTGCGACCGGGGGTGGGTTACGGGGGCTCGTGTTTTCCCAAAGATGTAAGCGCGCTCAAAATGCTCGCCGGTAACACCGGCTACCACTTCCAGCTCCTGACCGCGGTGATCGAGGTGAACGAGCTCCAGAAGCGGCGGGTGATCGCGAAGCTCGAGAAGCACCTTGGAACGCTCGCCGGCAAGAAGGTGGCGCTGCTCGGGCTTGCGTTCAAGCCGGAGACGGACGACATGCGGGAGGCCTCGAGCCTCGTGCTCGCGTCGCGCCTTCAGGGCGAGGGCGCAGAGGTGCGTGCCTACGACCCGGTCGCCGAGGATCGCGCGGGCCAGCTGCTCCCGACGGTGGAGATGTGCGCTTCGGTCGAGGAGGCCCTCGAGGGCGCCGACGCCGCGGTGCTCGTCACCGAGTGGCCCGAGTTCGCCGACCTCGATTGGGACTCGCTGCGAGGGCGCATGTCCCGCCCGTTCGTGGTCGACGGGCGCAACTTCCTGGATGCGGAGCGCCTGCGAAAGGCGGGCTTCGCCTACGAGGGGATCGGGCGCCCAAGCGGAAACGGTGCCCAGGCCCAGGCAGCGGCGACCGAGTCCTCCACTGCTTCGAGCGGCGTGGAATCGCGGCCGGACTGATGCAGGCCCTCATCCTGGCGGGGGGCGAGGGCACCCGCCTGCGCCCGCTGACCCTGACGCAGCCAAAGCCGGCGATCCAGCTGGTCGATCGGCCCTTCATCCGCCACACGATCGACTGGATCGCCCGCCACGGGATCGAGGAGGTGGTGATCGCCTCCGGCTTCGGCTCCGACACGCTGCGACAGGCGATTGGTGGGGACGCCTCGGGCATACGCGTCGCCTACGTGGATGAGCGTGACCCGCTGGGAACGGCGGGGCCGCTGCGACTTGCCGCAGACGAGGGCTTGCTGGGGGAGCGCTTCCTCGTTCTGAACGGCGACGTCCTCGCGGACCTGGACCTAAGCGCCCTGATGCGGGCCCACGAGGAGCGCGGCGCGGTCGCGACGCTGGCCCTCTATCCGTTCGATGACCCGAGCGCCTACGGGTTGGTCCGCCGCTCGGGGGGCCCGGTGTCCCCCGGTGCGAGTCCGGCGACGCCCGACGGTGCGGTCGCGGCGTTCCTCGAGAAGCCCGAGCCGGACGAGATCGACACGGATGAGATCTCAGCCGGCGCCTACGTGCTGGATCGCAATGTGATCGACCTGATCCCGCGGGAGCGCATGGTCTCGATCGAGCGCGAGATCTTCCCGCGCCTGGTCGGTCAGGGACTGTACGGTCACAGGCTGGAGGGCTACTGGATGGACATCGGCACCCCCGAGCGCTACCTCCAGGCCAGCTGGGACATCCTCGAGGGCCGCGTACGCAGCCAGATTGCGGAGCGGCTCGATCGCAACGGGCTCTTCGTGGGGGACGGAGCCCGCATCGATCCCACGGCCAGGGTCCGGCCGCCCGCATTGCTCGAGCCCGAGACGGCGGTCGCCGCCGGCGCGACGATCGGAGGCCGCGCGGTGATCGGCCGCGGCACCGAGATCGGCGAGAGGGCGGCGGTGTCGAGCTCCGTGCTGATGAGCGGCTGCCGGATCGGCCCGCAGGCGCGGATTCACGAGGCGATCCTGGCATCGAGCGTGGAGGTCGGCGAGGGAGCCCGTGTCGGCGCGGCCTCGGTGGTGGGCGAATCGGCCCGAGTCGAGGCGGGTGCCCGGATCGGCGAGGGGGCCCGAATTGCGCCCGGCGAGGTCGCCTCGTGAGCGCCGTCTCGGACATCCGGCAGAACGATCGCTCGAATCTTCTCGACGACGTGCTGGCGCTCCCCGACCACCTGAGCGATGCGCTGTGGCGGGTGGAGTCCGCGAAGCTTCAGCCGTTCGACGCCCCCGGCGGGCTGGTCGTGTGCGGCATGGGAGGGTCGGCGATCGGCGGGGACCTGGCGGCGATGGCATTCGGCAACCGCCTCACGCGCCCGATTACGACGGAGCGCGGCTACGAGCTTCCTTCCTGCATGCTTCCCGACCGCGCCGTGCTCTGCTCCAGCTACTCGGGAGACACGGAGGAGACGATCGCCTCCTACGAGGCGGCCGAGGCCCTGGGGGCACGGCGAATCGTGGCCACCACGGGGGGACAGCTCGCGCAGGCCGCCCGCCGCGATGGCGTGCCCGTGGTCGGACTGCCGGCCGGGCTCCAGCCACGCGCCGCCGTGGGATACCTGTTCACCGTCGCCGCGGAGGTCGCGGCGCTGGTGGGGGCGGCCCCGGGGATCCGGACGGAGATCGACAGCTCCGCAGCGCACCTTCGCGATGCGGAACCGGCGCTCGGCGAGCGAGCGGCCGCGCTCGCCGACCAGCTGGAGGGGTCGATCCCGGTCATCTACGGAGCGGATCTGACCGTGCCCGTCGCGGCTCGCTGGAAGACGCAGATCAACGAGAACGCGAAGCTGCCTGCGTTTACCGCGGCGCTGCCGGAGGCGGATCACAACGAGATTGCCGGCTGGGCGGGCGCCGGGGATGCCGGGCGCATGAGCCTCGTCATGCTCGAGGATCGCGACCAGCACCCCCGAGTCAGGCAGCGCTTCGAGCTCACCGCGAAGCTGATCGAGCCATACGCGGAGACCGTGGCCCGCGTGGAGACGGAGGGCGAGAGCCGCACGGGGCGCCTCCTGTGGGCGGTGATGCTCGGCGACCTGCTCTCGCTTCACCTCGCGGCTCGCCGCGGCGTCGACCCATCCCCCGTCGAGATGCTCGACCGGCTCAAGGACGAGCTCGGTCGACCGTGACGGACGCGGCGCTCCAGACGCGCGACCTCACCAAGGTGTACGGCGAGGGGGAGACCGCGGTCAGGGCGCTGGACGGAGTGAGCCTTGGCGTGGAGCGAGGCGACATGGTCGCGATCATGGGCCCCTCGGGCTCGGGGAAGAGCACGCTGCTTCACCTGCTGGGCGCGCTGGACACCCCGACCTCCGGCGAGATCCTGCTTGCCGGCCGGCGCTACGACGGGTTGGGCGAGGGTGAGCTGACTCGACTCCGCCGCGAGCGGATCGGCTTCGTGTTCCAGTTCTTCAACCTGCTTCCCGCCCTGTCCGCCGAGGAGAACGTGCTGCTTCCGGCGCTGATCGCCGGACGTCGCGACGACGCGATCCGGGAGCGCGCAGGCGAGCTCCTGGGACGGGTGGGGCTCACCGATCGCGCCCAGCACCTGCCGCCAGAGCTCTCCGGCGGGGAGCAGCAGCGGGTCTCGATTGCCCGCGCGCTGCTCACCGAGCCGGAGATCGTCCTGGCGGACGAGCCCACCGGCAACCTCGACACCCGCTCGAGCACGGGCGTGCTCGACCTCCTCCGCGAGCTGAACGAGGCCGAGGGCCAGACGCTGGTGATCGTCACTCACGATCCCGCCGCCGCGTCGACGGCTCGTAGGGTCGTCTTCCTTCGCGACGGCAAGGTCGCGGGCGAGGCGCCCGGAGGATCGACCGCTCAGGTGATCGAGGCACAGTCCCGGTTCGAGGCGGCCGACTGAGGGTGCGCTCCTTCGACTCACTGGCGCTGCGGCAGGTGCGCGCGCGACGCCTGCGCTCGCTGCTGACCGCGGCGGGGATCGTGCTCGGCGTGGGCATGATCCTGGGGGTCCTGCTGCTCACGGTGACGATTCACAGGACGTTCACGGATCTCTTCGACTCGGTGTATGGGCGCACGGACTTGATCGTCTCCGGCGTCGGCGGCGACGCGGTCGCCGACTCGACCCTGGCGAGGGTGCGCCGCACCGCCGACGTGGAGGAAGCGCAGGGGATTCTCACGGGCGTATTCACGCTGGTCGATCGCTCGGGCTCAGCCTCGAGCGACGCGAGCTCGAGGCTCAACGTGGCCGGCGAGAAGGCCGCCGCCGCCGGTCTCTCGGACTCGCAGCTCGTCGCCGGGCGCCAGGCTCGCCGGGGGTTGGAGATCAGCCTTCAGAGAAGCTGGGCGGACGCGAACGACATCGAGCTCGACGACCAGGTACCCCTGGCCACTCCCGCGGGCGTGAGGCGGCTACGGGTCGTCGGCCTGTTCCAGTTCAGCTCCGGCCTCGACTTCGGGGGCCAGGGTTTCGCGCGGATGCCGCTTGCCCCCGCCCGCAAGCTGATGGACAAGCGCGATGTCTTCGACGAGATCGATGTGGTCGTCGACGGGGGAGACGAGACGATCTCGAGTGTCCAGCGCAACCTGCGGCGCGAGCTGCCAAGTGGGGTGGACGTGAAGACGCCGGAGAACAAGAGCGCCGACGTCGAGCAGCAGCTCCAAGCCTTCAACGTGATCCTCTACTTCTTCGCGGCGATGGCCCTGTTCGTCGGGGGCTTCCTGATCTTCAACTCGTTCAACATGACGGTCTTCCAGCGCACGCGGGAGATCGGCATGCTCCGAGCGCTTGGAGCCGGCCGGTGGGCGATCACCCGGTCCGTTCTCATCGAGGCCGTCGCGCTCGGGCTGCTGGGGGCGGTCCTGGGTCTCGGCCTGGGCGCCGCGCTGGCCCTTGGCCTCATCCAGCTGATGCGGACCTTCGACTTCCCCGTGGGGGACCTCGCGTTCTCGACCTTTGCGCCGGTCGCGGCGGTGATCACCGGCCTCGTCACCGCTGTCCTCGGGGCTCTCCGTCCCGCGCAGCGAGCCGGACGCACGCCGCCGATCAGGGCTGTGCTCGGCACCGAGGGGCTGCGCGCGAGGCCGCGCCCGCGCCGTGCCGTGGTCGGAGCGATCCTGATCGTGCTCGGACTGGGGGGCGCGTTCTGGCTGGGTGCCGCCGACGAGACGACGACCATCGTCGCCGCGGCGGGGATGCTGGGGACGATCGCGATCTTCTTCGGCATCGCCCTATGCGCGCCGTTCGTGATCCGTCCACTCGTGCGGACGCTCTCGTGGCCCCTTCGTCGTGCCTTCCCCGTCGAGGGGCGCCTGGCAGCGGACGCGGCACGCTCCGACCCCGGACGCACCGCGGCGACGGCGACGGCGCTGATGATCGGGCTCGCCCTGGTCGTCGCCGTGAACAGCCTGGGAGCGAGCTTCCTGAAGTCGATCGACGAGGAGTTCGATCGCGACTTCGCCCGGGACCTCACCGTCCAGCCGCGGGGGCTCAGCCCCGGCGCCGGCCCCCAGCAGACGATCGCCAAGGGCCTGCGCTCGCGCCTCGCGCACATCCCGCAGGCGGCGGTGGTTGCAAACGAGCGCTTCCTATACACGCCGCACCTTCCGGGGCCGAAGGGGGACAAGGGCGATGGCCTCCTGCTCGGCTTCGACCCGCCCACCTACGAGCAGGTGGACGAGACCGAGATCGAGGGAGCCCCGCGCTCCGAGGCCTTCCACCGGCTCGATCGCGGCTGGGTCACGATCGGCCGGGGGTGGGCGGACGAGACCGGCCTGGAGGTCGGCGACCCGATCACGCTCCGCGGGCCGGCTGGGACGACCCGAACCCGGGTAGCCGGGATCGTCAACACGGTCGTCTTCGGTGGCCAGACGGTTGGCATGTCGCTGCCGACGATGCGACGCACGTACGGGGTGACGGCCGACACCGAGCTGGCGCTGAAGGCGACGTCGGCGGCTGCACGGCCCGTCCTGCGCCGCAAGGTGGACCGGGTGGTCCGGAGGAACTATCCCAACCTGGCCGTCCTGTCGAACGAGGAGCTCAAGTCGAACGTCGAGGACCAGGTGAACCAGCAGTTCGGGATCTTCTACGCGATCGTCGGGGTGGCGATCTTCGCCAGCCTGTTCGGCATCGTGAACACGCTGACCATGTCCGTGATCGAGCGAACGCGCGAGATCGGCGTCCTCCGAGCCCTCGGGGCATCGCGCTGGCAGGTCCGCCGCTCGATCGCCGACGAGAGCCTCGTGATCGGCCTGATCGGCGCCCTGCTGGGCATCGTGGTGGGCGCCGGGCTCGGCTACGCCCTTCTCCAGGGGCTCTCCTCCGGCATCCCCGGCGTCGTCTACCGGCCGCCCGTTGGAACGATCCTGCCCGTCGGCCTCGCGGGCCTCGTGCTCGGGCTCGTGGCATCGATCCTCCCCGCCCGCCGCGCCGCCCGTCTGGACGTGATCCGGGCGATCAGCTACGAGTGACCCGTTTCGCGGAGCCGCTACGGGGAGGCGGCAGCGACCTGGAGCTTTATTGCCGCTATCCGGCAACAAAGCGCCAAACGACGGTCATCCCCGGGTTGCGTGCCCTTTCTGGAGCCACGGTGTTCGTGTAGAAGTGCAACGGCCTCGTACCGGAACACAGATCGCCGCCGTCGCCGGTTGGGCTGGTCTTTGGCTGGTTGTCTTCGTCCTGGATGCCAACTTTGGGCATCTTTTGCACTGGCCGGCGTTGCTCATTGCGCTTTTCGTGTTGCCACAGATCGCCCTTGGTTATTTGATCGGGCTGCGGGCTCTCCTCTGCACGCTTCCTCTCGCCGCGATCTGGGCGCCGCTAGCACACGCGAACTGCGAGGCAAGCGGAGCAGAGTGCATTCCACTCGGCATCGTCTTCATCGGCGCAGCGGAGCTGGTGTTCGTATGGGCCCTAGGGATGGCTCTCGGCCACGGCTTGCGGATCGCGGTCGAGCGACGCAGCAAGGCATAGGAGGCGTCTCTCTCGATGCGGCTCGACGCGCCTGCCCCCGATCAGACACCTCGCAAGGCGTGGATCGTCGTCGCGGTCATTTTTGTCATCGCCGTGCTGGTGACCGCGCTAACTGTTGCGGGCCTGCTGGCGCTGGACGCTTTATAGCCCCCTTGGCGCTTTAGTGGCGCTATACGCCCCATAAAGCGCCAATGGCGGATCGATCGGGCCGGTCGGCGGGCGCCGGAATGCTGCGGCGCTCTCAGTCCTCCAGCGCCGGCGGGCGTCGGGCGCGCTTGCGCGCCGAGGCGCGGCGCTTTTGCTCCAGGCGGCGCTCCTTGCCGGCGCGGGTCGGCTTGCTGGGGCGGCGCTTCTTTGGCACGGCAAGGCCTGCGACCAGCTTCTCCTGCAGGCGCTCCAGCGCGAGCTCCCGGTTTCGCGCCTGGCTGCGCGCGTCCTGGGCGACGGCGGTGACGCGCTCGCCGTGGCGGGCGGCGAGGCGGCGCTTCTGCTCCTCGCTCAAGACCGCCGACGATGCGATCTCGAACACGGCCTCCACGCGGGACGCGGTGACGTTGGCGTGCTGGCCGCCGGGCCCTGACGACCGGCTCGTGCGCAACTCGATCTCGGCGAGCGGCACAGCCACCTCGGGGGTCACGACCAGCGGATCGTCCACCCGCCCAAGGTAGCCGCCAGGACGGCTGGCCTGCCCCTATCCTTCCCCCCTCATCCCGACGGAAAGGACTGATTTGGCAACCGCCGAGAAGAGCTACGACATCGCCGACATCGCCCTCGCCGACGACGGCCAGCGGCGCATCGAGTGGGCAGATCGCCAGATGCCGGTGCTGCGCACGATTCGCGAGCGCTTCGAGAAGGAGCGGCCCCTCGATGGCATCACCCTCGGCTGTTGCCTGCACGTCACGACGGAGACCGCGAACCTCGTCCGCACGCTGCTCGCGGGCGGTGCCGACGTGGCCCTGTGCGCCTCCAATCCCCTCTCCACGCAGGACGACGTGGCCGCGGCGCTCGTGGATCGCTACGGGGCGGAGGTCTACGCGATCAACGCCGAGGACAACGACAGCTACTACCGGCACATCCACACCGTGGTGGATCGCGGCCCCCAGATCACGATGGACGACGGCGCCGACGTCGTCGGCGTCCTTCACGGCGAGCGGACGGACCAACTCGCGAACGTGCTCGGCGGCACCGAGGAGACGACGACCGGCGTCATCCGCCTGAAGGCGCTGGAGCGCCAGGGCAAGCTGGGCTATCCGATCATCGCCGTGAACGACGCGAAGACGAAGCACCTCTTCGACAACCGCTACGGCACCGGCCAGTCCACGCTGGACGGGGTGATCCGGGCCACGAACGTCCTGATCGCGGGGCTGCGAGTCGTCGTGATCGGCTACGGATGGTGCGGGCGCGGCGTCGCCATGCGCGCCAAGGGCCACGGCGCCCAGGTGATCGTCTGCGAGATCGACCCGCTGCGCGCGCTGGAGGCGCTGATGGACGGCTTCGAGGTGATGCAGGGCCTGGAGGCGGCCAGGGTGGGCGACGTGTTCATCTCCGTGAC
>Ga0137374_10010418_pt1 | contig 10933 bp, 1 predicted proteins | sample SagtaG_20_FD_104811 | JGI IMG/M metagenome (GOLD analysis project Ga0137374, IMG submission 104811) | Vadose zone soil microbial communities from Sagehorn Ranch, Mendocino, California, USA - Sage1_R_100_16 metaG | ecosystem: Environmental > Terrestrial > Soil > Vadose zone | place: USA...
ATGATGTAGCGATGCGGCTTGTCGCCCTGCGGCGGGCACGGTCCGCCGTAGCCCGGCTTGCCGAAGTCGGTGCGCGACTGCATAGCGCCCTTCGGCATCTTGCCTGACGCGGGGTCGCCGGCACCCGCCGGGATCGACGTCGTGTCGGCGGGAATGTTGAACACGACCCAGTGCCACCATCCGCTGCCGGTGGGTGCGTCGGGGTCGTACATCGTGACGGCAAAGCTCTTTGTTCCGGCCGGCGCGCCTTTCCACGTGAGCGACGGCGAGATGTTGCCGCCCTCGCAGCCGAAGCCCTTGTAGACCTGCGCTTCGGCCATCTTCGCATTCGGTTTCACTTCGGCGCTCTCGACGGTGAACGGCGCGGCGAGCACGGCGGCGGGAACGAGCAGCGCGAACAGCAGCATCAGCGATCTCATCGGGGTCTCCTCGTAGCGACGAAGGGGTATGCGCAAGCGGCCGCGTTGATTGACGCGCGGCGTCGGCGTCCCAAACGTCATATCGTACCGCGTCGCGAAAATCGTCGCGGCACGCCCACCTTTCGAGAACGGACCAGTGCGGGCTCTTCGCGTCGCACCGTACGGCCGCGCGCGCGGCCGGCGCGGAGCAGCGACCTGATCAGCGCAGCGTCTTCGTGCCGCTGAAAAGCGTCGCCGGCGACTGCAGCGCCTGCATCGCCACCCCGAACGACGCCGACGCAAGCACGGTGTCGGCCGGCGTCATGCCGATGCCGGTGAGCGCATTCGCGTGCCCGTATTGATAGGCGAGATCGCCGCCGAGTGCGGCAGTGTCGCTGCCGCCGAGCGACGTTGCGGCGAGCGCCGAGGCGACGCCCCAGCTCGTGAGCGTCGGATTCGCAGCGAGTGCAGCGTCGAAGCGCGATGCGAGCCCGGCGAAGTCGAAGCGCTCGACCCGCTTGTTCGCGAGCGGATCGGTCGACGCGGCGTTCCAGTCGGTGGAAGCATCGATCACCATCTGCAGGTTCACCACGTGACGGTTCGCGCTCGAAAGGTACCAATCCTTCAGCAGGATCTGATCGCCCGAACCGGCGTCCAAGATGAGGTCGCTGCCGGACTTGCGCAACGCGACGTCGGCATAACGCACGCCGCCGCCGATCGACAGCGTGTCGTCGGCGCCGGTGCTCGCGTTGACAACGTCCTGGCCGTCACCGCGATTGAACGCGATCAGATCCGCGCCCGCGCCGGTCGTGATCGTGTCGTTGCCGGTGCCGCCTGCGAAGAGCTCGTTGCCGGCCGCGCCGATCAGCGTGTCGATGCCCGCTCCGCCGTGCAGCAGATTGTTGCCGGCGGTGTCGGAAACCGTGTCGTCGCCGTCACCGCCCTGCAGAATGTCGTTGCCGTTGCCGCCCGCGAGCGAATCGACACCGAGGTCGCCGAACAACAGATCCTGGCCGTCGTTACCGGCGAGCGTGTTCGCAGCGGCATTGCCGAGAAGCCAGTTGTCCAACGTGTTGCCGCTGCCATTCACGGCCGCGACCCCGGTCAATACGAGGTCTTCCACGTTGGCGCCGAGCGTGGACGACAGCGCGCTTCGCACGGTGTCATTACCCTCGGCGAGATTCTCGACGACGATGTCGGCGGCGTTGTCGACGATGAACGTGTCGTTGCCCGTGCCGCCTTTCAATGTGTCGGCGCCGGCGCCGCCGTCGAGCGTGTCGTCGCCCGCGGCGCCGTCAAGTATGTTGACCGCAGCATTCCCTGTGAGTACGTTGGCGAGCGTGTTGCCGGTCCCGTTGATCGCCGCGGCGCCGGTGAGCGTGAGCTTCTCGACGTTGACCGCGAGCGTCCATGTGACCGAAGCATTGACGATGTCGGTTCCCGCGGAAGCAAGCTCGGTCGTCACGTCGCCTGCGTTGTCGACGACGTACGTGTCATCGCCGGCGCCGCCGCTCATCGAGTCGGCGCCCGCGCCCCCATTGAGCACATTTGCCGCGGCGTTGCCCGTGATCGTATTCGCGAGCGCGTTACCGGTGCCGTTGATCGCCGCCGCGCCGGTCAGCGTGAGATTTTCGATCTCGGCTCCGAGCGTCCACGTGACCGAAGACTGAACGAGATCCGTGCCTTCACCGGCGCTCTCCACCACCACGTCACCTGCTGCATCGACGACGTAGGTATCGTTGCCCGCGCCGCCGCGCATCGTGTCGTTGCCTGCACCGCCGTTCACCACGTTGGCGGCTGCGTTCCCCTGGATCACGTTTGCAAGCGTGTTGCCCGTGCCGTTGATCGCCGCTGCGCCGGTCAGGGTCAGGTTCTCGATCTCTGCGCCGAGCGTCCATGTCACCGATGACTGGACGGTGTCGCTTCCCCCCGCCGCGTTTTCCGTGACGATATCGGTCGTCACGTCGACGACATAGGTATCGTTGCCAGCGCCGCCTCTCATCGTGTCGCTGCCTGCGCCGCCGTCGAGGATGTTCGCCGCAGCGTTTCCTTGCAGGGTGTTCGCGACGGCGTTTCCAGTAGCGTTGATCGCCGCCGTGCCGATCAGCGTGAGGTTTTCGACATTCGCGCCGAGCGCGTACGTGAGGGACGATTGCACGAGATCCGTGCCCGCCGATGCGTTCTCGGTGACGACGTCGGCTGCGTTGTCCACGACGTACGTGTCGTTGCCGCCGCCCCCGCTCATCGTGTCGGCGCCCGCCTTGCCATCGAGGACGTTCGCGGCCGAATTGCCGGTCAATGCGTTGCCCGCCGCGTTGCCGGTGCCGTTGATGGCTGCCGTGCCGGTCAGCGTGAGGTTTTCGACTTCGGCTGCGAGCGTGTAAGTGACCGACGACGAAACGCTGTCGATGCCCGCGCCAGCAAGCTCGGTAATGGTGTCGCCTGCGTTGTCGACGACGTAGCTGTCGTTACCGAGCCCGCCCTTCAGGATGTCGGCGCCGGCGCCACCGTCGAGCGAGTCGTCGTCGTCCATTCCGTTGAGCGTGTTCGCCGCACTGTTGCCCCGCAGCACGTTCGCGAGCGCATTGCCCGTGCCGGAAATCGCCGTCGTGCCCGACAGCGTCAGATTTTCGACGTCCGCGCTAAGCGTGTACGTGATCGAGCTCGTGACCGTGTCGCTGCCCTCACCGGGGTTTTCGACGACAACGTCGATGATGCTGTCGACGACATAGCTGTCGTTGCCTGCGCCACCGACGAGACGGTCGCCGCTGCCCTTGCCGTCGAGCAGGTTCGCGGCGCCGTTGCCGATGATCGTGTTGCCGCTCGACGTGCCGGTGCCGTTGATTGCCGCGGTACCGGTCAGTGTCAGCTTCTCGACGTTTCCGGAAAGCGTGTAACTCACGGACGACTGCACCGAGTCATAGCCCGAGTCAATCGTGCCGGTTTCGATAATGGTATCGGCCGCACTGTCGACGATGTACGTGTCGTCACCGTCGCCGCCGCTCATGCTGTCGTTGCCGGCACCGCCGTCCAGCAGGTCATTGCCCGCGAGGCCGGAGAGCGTGTCGTTGCCGGCGAATCCGAACAGCTGATCGTCCCACGCGGTACCAGTCAGCGTATCGGCGCCGGCGGTGCCGCGCCGAACGTAGAGCTTGTCGAGGATTGTCGCGGGATCCCAGACCGTGCCGTCACCGAAGCGTATTTCGAGCGGATGCGCGGCATCACCGTAGTCCTGCAGGTCGAGCGAGTCGGCGCCGGAGTTAGCGGAGACATGCAGCACAAGGCTGTCATAGCTGTCGGTGTCGCGCAACAGCGTTACGTCGCTCGGTGACAGCGCCGCATCGACCTGCACGATCGTCTTTTCACCCGTGGCAAGCGAATCGAACACCATGTCGGCGCCGCCGCCGGTTTTCAGCACGTACGTGTCATTGCCGGCGCCGCCATTCAGGTAATCGGCACCGCCCGCGCCGTCGAGCATGTCGTCGCCGTCGTCTCCGTTGAGCCAGCTGCTGTCGGCGCCGCCGTAGAGACGGTCGTTGCCTGCGCCGCCGTAAAGGCCGTCGCCCCAGGCATCGCTCGCCTGCAGCACGTCGTTGCCGTCATCGCCGTAAAGCTCGTCGCTCTGCCCCGTACCGAGGCTGCCCGACGTAAGCCGATCGTCGCCCGCACCGCCGTGCAACACGTCGCGATCGCCATCGGCGCCCGTATCGATCGCGTCGTCGCCGGCATCGCCGTGCAATTCATCGGCTCCGATGCCGCCGTCCATGATGTCGTTTCCCACGTCGCCCCAGATCTTATCGTTGTCGGCGCCGCCGGCCAGCGAATCGTCGCCTCCTTTTCCGTAGACGAAATCGTTGCCAGCCAGCGCATCAAAGGTGTCGGCGAGATCCGTGCCGATCAGCGTATCTGCGCTGTTCGACGGAATCGTCGAATAGCTCGCGGCAAGCCGCGCTCCGACGTCGGCGTGCGTGAGCATCGTTCCGTCCGCGAAGCGGATCTCGGCCTCGTAGATGAGCCGAATCCGGTCCTCGCTGCCTTGCACACGCACGTAACCGCTGTCGAAATAGACGTCACCCGACGCCACCGTGGAGTCGAACATGAGCTTCGACCGTGCGGTGCCGCGGTCCCATACCATGTCGTCGCCGAACCCTCGGGAGAACAAGTACGTGGCACCAATCCCTTGCATGATGTCGTTGCCGGGGCCACCGTCGATCGTATCCACCGCACTGTTGCCGGTATCTCCGTTGAGGCTATCGTTGCCGTAGCCGCCCGTCAGATGATTGGCCGACGCATTACCGGTGACGACGTCGTCCCGCGCGTCGCCGCTGTAGTCGGACGCGCCCAAATCCGCGCCGAACGCGAGCGCTTCGACGTTCGCGGGGAGATCCTGCGACGTGTACACGCGAGTCCCGGTGCCGTTCAACTCGATGGTGTCGAAGCCTTCGCCGGCCCGCTCGATAACGACGTCGTTCGCCCCGGCGTTGTAGAAGTCGTCGCCGCGTCCGCCGGCAAGGCGATTCGTTGCGACGTTCTGTGTACCGTCGAGCTTGTTCGAGATGTCGTTGCCCCAACCGTCGGTCGGCAAGGAGCCGGTGAGCGTCAGGATCTCGACGTTGTCGGGCAACGTGTAGCTCACGGAAGCGCGCGCTTCATCGAACAGCGACGACATGGCGCTGCCATGGTCGAGAATGCGGTCGTTGACATCATCGACAATGAATACATCGTTACCCTGAAATCCCACCATTGTGTCGGCGCCGGCACCTCCATCGATCACGTTGGGCAGCGAGAACGCGTCGATCCCCTCGATGTAGTTGTCGAGCGCGTTGCCGTAGCGGTACCGTGTGTCCGCCCGCATGCCATAGGCGCCTTCGGCGGTGCGAAGGTTTTCCACGTTCGTGGGAAGAGTGAACGTCAGCCAGTCGCCGCCGGTCAGCACGATGGTGTCGTTGCCTTCACCGGCAGCTTCGACAACCTGCCCACCCCGGTTCCCACTAAAGTAGGCGCGGTCGTAGAGATAATAGGTATCGTCACCTGCACCGCCTGCCATGACGGCGTATCCCGCGGTTCCTCCGCTGAGCGAGCTGGTCGAATTTCCCGCTGCGTCGAGGTACGTGCCCGGCGGATTGAAGCTGTCGTTGCCGGAATTGCCAGTCAGATAGCTGACCGGGTTGCTCGCGTTGGCCCATGCCGACAAATCGACGAAGCCCGTCATCGTCAGCCGCTCGACATTCGGCCGCAACGCATACGTAACGCTCGTCTGGATCGTGTCGTTGCCGCCGCCGGGCGCTTCGCTGACCGTGTCGCCATAGTCATCCACCACGAATGTATTATCGGCGGCGGTACCCATCATCGCGTTGGGCGTTCCGGCCTGAGTGCGCGATGCGATTGCAGCGGCATCCCATGTCGTGCCATCGGCAAAACGGATCTGCTCGATCTTCCGATCGGCATACCAAGTCTCCCATCGTCCGCTTTGCGGGTTCAGCACGAAGTCGGTCGTCGCGAAATGACCTTTGACGCGCAACTGCGCCTGCGTCTGACCAATGGCGACGACCAGGTCGTTGACATCGCGGTGAAGGGTTACATCGCTTGGCAAAACTCCGACGTCCAATTCCAGCGTGTCGGTCTCGCTTTTCGGCGTCGGCGAGAGGAGTTTTTCCTCGATGGAATCGCGACCGGAGTCGCGCCCGAAGACGTAGGTATCGCGACCGGTCCCGCCAATCAGCGCGTCGGTGCCCGTTCCACCGACGATGCGGTCGTCGCCGTCGCCGCCGTCCAGCGTGTCGTACCCCATGCCGCCAGTGAGCGTGTCATTGCCGCCGAGCCCGAAGAGCGTCTCGCCGCCCGGAAGCGCGACCATCGTGTCCACGCTGTCGGTGCCGGACCGACTGCGGCTGCCCGCTGGCGCTTCGATCTGCTTGTGCGACGGATCGGCTTGCGCCGCCATGCGCGCCATGATGTCGGCGTGCGTCAAGACCGTTCCATCCGCGAACTCTAAGGCTTGCACGGCGCCGTCCAGGCCACCGCTGACGACTACACGGCCGGGCGCACCTTCGATCACGAGATAGCGACCATTGCCGAATTGATCCGTGCCATTGCGAAAGCGCAGCGTATCGGGATCGATATCGTCGGCGAAACGAATGGTGTTCTGACCTTCGTCGTCGATGATGAGAGTGTCTGTTGCAGTCGCTCCGATGATGTAGAGGTCGTTACCCGCGCCGCCGGCGAGCATGTCGCGTCCGGCGCCTCCGGTCAGCGTGTCATCGCCGGCGCCGCCGAACACAGTGTCGTTGCCGTCGCCGCCATCAAGCACATCGTTGCCGTCGCCGCCATCGAGCATGTCGTCTCCGGCGTCGCCGTAGACGGTGTCGTTGCCCGCTTCGCCCCTTAGCGAGTCGACATCGTCGCCGCCGTGCAGCATGTCGTCGTCGACGCCCCCGAGCAGCGTGTCGTATTCGGCGCCGCCGTCGAGAACATCGCGGCCGGCACCGCCGACCAACATGTTCACGCCGGCGCCCCCGAGCAGGGTGTCATCGCCGTCGCCACCATCGAGGTACTCGCCGCCGACGAGCGTGTCGTTGCCCGCTTCGCCCCAGCTATGCCAGCCCTCGAGGCGGTCGTTGCCGTAGCCGCCCAGAAGTTCATCGTAGCCGCCGCCACCGATCAGCACGTCATCGCCGTCGCCGCCGCTCAGCACATCGTCGTCGACACCGCCGTCGAGACGATCGTTGCCGGCTTCGCCGAGCAGTTGGTCGGCTCCCTCGCCTCCGATCAGTTCGTCGTCGCCGCCGTAGCCGCGCAAATAGTCGCTGCCAGCGCCGCCGTCGAGATAATCGTTTCCGAAGAGTGCAATCGGGGTCTGATCGGAATCGCCGAAGAGCCTGTCATCGCCATCGCCCCCGATCAGCGTGTCGTTGGCGGCATCGCCGATTAGCGTATCGCGTCCTGCGCCGCCGCTTAAGTAATCGTCGCCGTCTTGGGCAGCGCTCGCGCTGAGCGCATTGGTGCCCTTGAGATCATTGTTACCCCGAATGACGTCGTCGCCACTTCCGCCCATAAGAACATCGGCACCACCGTCGCCATACAGGACATCGTCGCCGTCGCCGCCATCGACGTAGTCGTCGCCGAGGTCAGTTGTTGTTTCGCCTGCATACACGTAATCGTAGGAGTCGCCCGCCATCCGGTCGTTGCCCACTCCGCCGAATAGCGAGTCGTTCCCCCCATTGCCAGATATCGTGTCGTCGCCGTTGTCCCCGAAAACGGTATCGTCGCCGAAGGATGACAGCACGACGTCGTCGCCGGCGCCCGCATGAATTTCATCTCCTGCGCCCACGTCTCCCGCGTAGTTGTGCACGTAGACGGCCGGCGAGAAATAGATGTCGAACGGAAAGCCACTGTCGTCGCGAATGACGGTTCCGCTGCTGATCGTGCTGACCTCGTAATCATCGTCACCGTCGATGATGTCGTGCCCGGCACCTCCGACGATCAGATCCGAGCCGCCGCCGCCGAACAACATGTCGTCAGTCGCATCGCCGACTACGGCGTCGTCTCCCATGCCGCCGCGTAGCCATGCACCATTCGCGATGGTCAACGTTGACGTCGGATGCGTCGGGTCGACGATAGCCGCTGTGGTATCGATGTAGTTACGCATCGATGGCTCGTCGAGCATCGCATTGGCGAACACGTGGTCGTCGCCGTCACCGCCATCCGCGATGTCGTTGCCTCCACCGCCCTCGAGAACATCGTCGCCGCCGTTGCCGGAGAGCTCGTCGCGTCCGGCGAGCGCCTGCAACCGGTCGGCGGCTGACGTGCCGACGAGCGGGTGGCGCCCTCCGGTGCTCAGCCGGTTATCGTCAAGAGTCGTGCCGGCGATGACGTTGGTTGGCGTCGTGGAGCTCTCAACCGTTGCGTCGAGGGCGAGGTTGAGCTCGAGATGCGATTGATGGGTTGCATTTCCGGAGCTGTCGACGAGCTGCGCGGAGATGCCGAGCGTTTCGTCAACGTCGACATCCTGTGCGGTTCTCAGGCCGAACGTGATTTGGCGGCTGCTTTCGGGGACGAGAAGATCGAATTCGTTGTCCGGGCCGACAACGAGCGGATCAGCGTCGATCAGCACCTCAAGCTTGCTTGCCGCCGAACCGGTAAGCTGGAAGGAGATGTGCTGACCGCCGGCTGCTGCGTCGTAGGGCAGGTATGCCGTAAAAGTCCGGACCTGTCCTTCCTTTAGGCCGTCTGAAGCAACCGCGTTTTCCTGGATGAATGCTGGATCATCGAACGGGTTGGTGCCGCGGCCAGGACGAACCACGATCATCTGCCCAGCTTGCTCAAGAGTGCCGAGCGCGTCTTGAAGATCCTTTATCGCGCCGGCCGATGCCGACTTCAGCATTTCAGGAAGCGGAGCGGCGCCTGCCGACCCAATCGGACTCAATGCCCCATCCAATCCTCGAATGATTCGTTGAAGATTGACAAATGAAAGACTGCTGCCCAAATCAAACGCGGTATCCGCGAACTTTTGGGTGAGCTCCGAGAAAGCGTTGGCGATACCCTTGGCCGTACTTGAAGCGGCGTTCGCGAGCTCAGATTTGAATCGGGAGGCACTCGACGCCTGTCCGAACTCCTCGACGACTGGCGAAGAAACTGAATCAATGCCGATCACCAGTTCGGCCATCATCTTGCCGAAATCGGCATTCGCCGCTTGCGCTTGCTCGGCGCCCAACTCGAGGATTCCAGCTTGCCAATCGTCGCGAGCGAGAGCATTGACAAGCACTGTTGGTTCGGCGGCCTGCGCGAGGATGTCGAACGTCTGGCCGGGAAAGTCGTCAGCCATGAGCGCGATCGCGGTGGCGGTCTTGGCGACGATTTCCTCGTCGTTGCCGGTCCCTGTCAGCGCCTGAAGCATGTTGTCGTCGAGGCTGCCGGCAGGGAAATCGACCGCGCGCACGTGCGCCTGCATCTCCGCGGCGATTGAGTCGTCGCGATGGAGAAGCACAGCGGCGCTGGTGGCCACAGTGGCTGCCGCAAGCGCCGCCGACTTCGTGGACGCGGCCAATAGTCGTGAATGCTCGAGCGCAAATGCGGCGTTGTCTACCACACGCCAGATCGCCGCATCCGGCGTGACGCTCGATGCGCGCAAATGGCCGCTCACATCACGCATCAGTTGAGCGGTTTTGTCCGCGGGCGCGAGAGCAACCATTGCGAGCGCCGCACCGGCCGTTCGCAGGTACGCCTCTGGCGAATAGGCGGACTTTTTAGCGAACAGCCCAGCGAAGGCGGCGCCGGCGTCCCGCACAGATTCGGCGTCGATGTAGTCAATCGGCTCAGGATCACCCGCATCGCGAAAGTCGCCGCCGAAGATCCGGAATCCTCGGTAAAAGCCGCTCTCGATTCGGTGTGCATCCGCGATGTCCAATGCAGGTGTGCCGCCGGGAATTGTATACGGCAGCCCTGTTTCTACATCGCGGGCTTCGATATCGTTTACGAAGTCGTAGAAGGGCAGGTTGTACGAAGAAGTATCGCCGTTGATGTCACCGCCCCCGAGTCGGCTGACGAGGTCGTTCGTGATGTAGAAGTGTGCGGTCTCGACCGATGCGAGGCGTGGATCGACGGCGCTTGCACCAAAGAAATCACGTCTTCCGTCGAGCGCGCCAAGACCGTTGTACGTAATCAGCCTCGTTTTCGACGGGTCGAAATCGTCACCTTTCGCTATCGCGTAATCTTCAAGCGCGTACTGCGCCAGTGCACCGCCGAGGCTTTGGCCGGTGAACAGAATCTCCCCTTGAAAGGGGGCGCCATGAGCGTCGGTCAGGCCTTTGAGGGCATTGGTTATTCGATCACGATTATTAGTCCACTGCTGACCGCCCAGATTTACGTTGGTCCACCAATCCTGCCAGTCAAGCCCGTTTGTCCCCCTAAAAGTGACGATCGCGCGGTTTTCATTGTCATTCCGAAAGATGACCGCGCCAAATCCCGTGCGGCCGTCATCAAAACTATCGACGATTTCCCATCCGTCGATGATCATCTCGTTGTTCGAACCCGGCCGGCTGGCAATACCGCTGCGTGCCAGCAACTGAGGATCGAGAAGATCGATTTCCGGATCGCTGTCCAGGTAGGTGCGCAAGGGACCTTCGGGAATGAGCGCCGGTCGATACGAATCATCGCATGCGACCAGGCCCAATACCGCCCAGCGATTCAATTGTGCGCTTATCGCCATATCTGGCTACCGCTCTTCGCAGAGATCTAGCGTTCGGACATATTTCACAAAGGGGTGGTCGCTATGTTTCATTTCAACGCGGACGTCAAACGCCGCTTTGCAACCATTTGGCGATACCGCCAGTTCCGTTACATCGCCTGCGTACACATGACGGAGCGCATCGTCGCTCAGGAGATACAAGCCAGAAGGTCCGCGCTCCTGTTGCGTTGTGCGGTCCTTGTTGACGAGTACCAAGCCTTTCTTCGTTAACGCCGCCTTCAGTGGGATTCGGCGGATTTCATCGCTCCATGGGATCTCGAAAGTGTCGAGCTTGCCACCTGGATAGACG
>Ga0137374_10010432_pt1 | contig 10927 bp, 10 predicted proteins | sample SagtaG_20_FD_104811 | JGI IMG/M metagenome (GOLD analysis project Ga0137374, IMG submission 104811) | Vadose zone soil microbial communities from Sagehorn Ranch, Mendocino, California, USA - Sage1_R_100_16 metaG | ecosystem: Environmental > Terrestrial > Soil > Vadose zone | place: USA...
GAGTCGGCGGTCGAGGCGGTGGGCGCGCCGTGATCCGGACGCTCGTCGTCGACGACGACTACATGACCGCTTCGATCCACACCTCGTACGTCGAGCGCGTCCGCGGCTTCAGCGCGGTCGGCGAGGCTCACACGGGGCAGGAGGCGCTCGACAGCGTGCGCCGGCTCCGGCCGGACCTGGTCTTGCTGGACATCTATCTCCCGGACATGAGCGGGATCGAGGTGATTCGGCGCCTGCGCCACGACCGGGAAGCGGTGGACGTGATCGCGGTCACCGCGGCGAAGGACGTGAAGACGCTGCGCGCTGCGATGCAAGGCGGCGTCGTCCACTACATCGTCAAGCCCTTCCTGTTCGACACCTTCAGAGAACGGCTGGAGCGCTACGCCGCACTCGAGCACAGGCTCGAGCGGCTGCAGGAGGCGAGCCAGGGCGACATCGACCACCTTTTCTCGCTGCTGCGCGCGCAGGGCCGGAGCGGGCTCCCGAAGGGGATCTCCGGGCCGACGCTCAGGACCGTCATGGACACTGTGCGCGAGTCCGGCGACGAGGTCACCGCGGTTGCGGTCGCCGACCGAGCGGGCATCAGCCGCGGCACTGCACGTCGCTACCTGGAATATCTCGCCTCGCTCGGCTCGGTCGAGCTGAGCCTCCGCTACGGGACGACCGGGCGGCCGGAGCACATTTACCGCTGGAGCGGGACCGCCGCACCTTAGTAGCATTTGCGACGTGCGAAGCTCGGCCGGGACCGCACGAACGTCGGCGCTCGTTGCCCTTGCGGCGCTCGTGCTCGTCCTGTCTGGAGCGGCGAGCGCGGTCGTCGACTCGCGCTCGGCGGCGCCTCCCAAGGTCACGATCGCCTACCAGCCCGGCGTCGGCTACGCGCCCCTGATCATGATCCGGGAGCAGCGGCTGCTCGAGAAGCGCTACCCGCAGACGACGTTCGACTGGAAGCTGCTTCCTTCGGCGACGCCGATCACGAACGGCATGGTCGCGGGGCAGATCGACCTCGGCGCGATCGGCGTCGGGCCGCTCCTCTTCGGCTGGGCGAGCGGCAACGACTGGAAATACCTCGCGCCGCTCTCCGAGGCCGACCTCTGGCTGATGGTCAAGGACCCGAGCGTCAAGTCGCTCGGCGACCTGGTCGGAAAGAAGATCGCGATGCCCTCCGCGCTCGCGATCCAGGCGGTCGTCCTCCGGAAGGCCGCGTCCGTGAAGCTCGGCAATGCGAGGGCGCTCGACTCCTCGATCGTCTCGCTCGATCATCCCGCCGCCATGCAGGCCCTGCTCAACGGCCAGGTCTCGGCGCACCTCGCCTCACCCCCGTTCGAGTTCCAGGAGCAGGAGGCGGGAGCCCGGGTCCTGCTCAGGAGCTACCAGTTCTTCGGCGCTCACTCGTTCGTCGGGCTGACCGGAAACCAGAAGTTCTACGACCGGTACACGAGCTTCTGCAACGACGTCTACAAGCTCGTCAAGGCGCAGGCTGATTTGATCAACAAGGACCCGGCGAAAGCGGCGACGATCGTCGCGGCCGAGGCGGGAGGATCGCCGACCGCTACGGAGTTCAGGAAGTGGATGGTCAACCCGGCCGTCCACTTCACGACGCGCCCTCGCGGCCTCATGCGCTTCGCGGCCTTCATGAACCAGAACGGCTTCCTCAGCAAGATGCCGACCGGCTGGACGCAGCTCGTCTTCCCGCCGGTTTATGCCACGAAAGGCAGCTGAGCAGCTAAGCCGCGTTCCGAAAACAGAACGACCGCTTAGACCAGTACGACCACAACCACGACATGGCGTCGAGCCGGCCGCATGCTCACGCCCATGACAAGCGCAACCCTCCCATACGCAAGCGAAGCACGCGCCTCGAACGGCGCGCTGCTCAAGGTCGATCGCGTCCAGATCGGCTACTGGGGGACGCGCGGCTACGTCGCCGCTGTCGACGACGTCAGCTTCGAGGTGCAGGGCCGCGAGAAGGTCATCGTCATCGGCCAATCGGGATCGGGCAAATCGACACTGCTGAAAACAGTCGGCGGCTACCTCCAGCCGACGTCCGGCACGGTCTCGATCAACGGAACCCTCTCGCTTACCCCGGGCCCCGATCGCGCGTTCGTCTTCCAGGAGTTCGATCAGCTCTTCCCGTGGCGCACCGTTCTCGACAACGTCGCCTACCCGCTCCGCCGCAACGGCTGGAGCCGGAGCGACGCCAAAGACAGAGCGCGTGAGTTCCTCGAGCTGACACGCCTGACGCACGCGATCGACCGGTATCCGCACGAGCTTTCGGGCGGAATGAAACAGCGTGTCGCGATCGCGCGCGCGCTTGCCCTCGAACCGCTCATCCTGCTCATGGACGAGCCGTTCGGGGCTCTCGACGCGCTGACGCGCGCGCGTCTGCAGCGTGAGCTGCGGGCGATCCTCGACCGCACCCATACGACCCTGCTGTTCGTCACGCACTCGATCGACGAGGCGCTCATCCTCGGCGATCGCATCGTGATCCTGCGTGGTGCGCCGTCGAGGCTGGACGAGGTCATCGATGTCCGCGGCATCGGCGGGCCGGAGTCACCGGAGTACGCGGCAATGCGCATCCGGCTGCGCCGGCTCCTCGCCGTCGAGGAGGACGAGGAGGAGGATGACGATGACTTTGCAGTCTTCAGCTAGCGCGGTCGCGCCGGCCGAAGCCCTCGAGACCGGGCGGCGGGAGATACCGAAGCGTCGACCGGTCAAGAACTCGTGGGGTCGCCTGCCGGTGTGGCTGCGTCGCGGGCTCCTGCTCGTCGGCCTGATCGGGCTGTGGAAGGCGTACATCGAGTTCAAGCACGTCAACCCGCTGCTCGTCTCGGACCCGTGGGTGGTCGCCAAGGAGCTCTATCACGGCTGGGCGAGCGGCGACCTCGTCGATCCGACCTTGACGACGATGAAGGTGCTCGCGACCGGAATGACGATCGGCATCCTCCTCGCGACGTTCTTCGTCGTCTTCGCGAGCTGGACGAAGGTCGGCGACGACCTGCTGACGCTGCTCACGGCGATGCTCAACCCGTTGCCGGCGATCGCGGTCTTGCCGCTCGCCATGCTCTGGTTCGGACTGAACACGAACGCGCTGCTGTTCGTGATCGCCAATGCCGTCACGTGGCCGATCGCGATCAACGTCGCGATGGGGTTCAAGACGGTGAACCCCGCGATCGTCTCTGTTGGCCGGAACATCGGCCTGTCACGGCTGCGACTGGTGCTCGAGGTGCTAGCACCTGCGGCGCTGCCCTACGCGATCACCGGCATCAAGACCGCCTGGGCGTTCGGCTGGCGCACGCTCATCGCGGCGGAGCTCGTCTTCGGCGTCGCGGGCGACAAGGGAGGCCTCGGCTTCTACATCAACGACGCCCGGCTCTATCTGGACACGCCGAAGATCTTCGTCGGCCTCGTCACGATCGCGGTCATCGGGATCGCTTTCGACCTGATCTTCACCCTGCTCGAGCGGCGAACAGTCATCCGCTGGGGCATGAAAGCAAACGTCTAAGGAGGTTCCGAGGTGCAGAAGTACGGCAGGAAAACGCGGGTCGGAGTGCTGTTCGCGCTCGTCGCGGTCGTGCTCGCCGCCGTCGTCGCCACCGGAGCGAGCGCGGTCACGAAGTCGCGCTCCGGAGTGCCGAGCAAGGTCACGATCGCGTATCAGCCCGGAGTCGGCTACGCGCCGATCATCATGATCCGGGAGCAGAAGCTGATCGAGAAGCGCTACCCGGGGATCCAGGTCGACTGGAAGATCCTCTCCTCGGCCACTCCGATCACGAACGGCATCATCGCCGGCCAGATCGACCTCGGCGCGATCGGCGTCGGTCCGCTCCTCACCGGCTATGCGAGGGGAATCGACTGGAAGTTCCTCGCGCCGCTGTCCGAGGCCGATCTCTGGCTGATGGCGAAGGACCCGGCGATCAAGACCGTCGCCGACCTCCAGGGCAAGAGGATCGCGATGCCGTCGGCGAACTCGATCCAGGCCGTCGTGCTCCGCAAGGCGGCGCTGGTCAAGCTCGGGAACGTGAAGGCGCTCGATTCCTCGATCGTCTCGCTCGAGCATCCTGACGGCCTTCAGGCGCTGCTCACCGGCCAGGTGTCTGCTCACCTAACCTCCCCGCCGTTCCAGTTCCAGGAGCTGAGCGCGGGTGCGCACATCGTCCTCAGGAGCTCGCAGTACTTCGGAGCCCACACGTTCGTCGGCCTGACGGCGACGCAGAAGTGGTACGACCAGAACACGGAGTTCGCCAAGTGGCTCTACGACACGATCAAGGCGCAGGACGACCTGATCCACTCGAACCCGAAGAAGGCGGGTGAGCTGCTCTCGTCCGAAGCGGGCGGCGACCCGAGCGCAGCGCAGTTCACGAAGTGGCTCACCGCGAAGGCTGTCTCTTTCGATACACGCCCCCGCGGTCTCATGCGCTTCTCGAACTTCATGAACAACAACGGCCTGCTGAGCAAGCGGCCGAGCGCCTGGACTGACCTCGTCTTCCCACCGGTGCAGGCAACCAAGGGAAGCTGACAGTCCGGCCCCGGGCCAACCCCGGGAGGGCGAACCAGAAAAGGGCTCGACCGGCCTTGGCGCCGGTCGAGCCTTCTATTTGGTCCGACGCCGGTGGAAGAGGCGTCACACTCTCGTCACCTTGGTCTGACACCAGGCCATGGCCGGAACGGCCATGGCCGCGGAGTGCTTCGCCAAGGCCGCAAGCGGTTTCGCGCGCGCTGTGGACGGTGCGTGACGCTCTAGTCACCTTGGTCTGACACCTGGCCATGGCCGGAAAGGACGGAGGCCGCGCGGATTTCGGTCGCGTCAGTTCGTGGTCGCGTCGCTGGGCTTGTCGGAGCCCCAGCGGTAGCGATGCTCCGGGCGGCCTCTCGTGCCGTATCGCATCGTCAAGGTCGCGAGGCCCTGGCTCGTGAGGTACTCGAGGTAGCGCCGCACCGCGACGCGCGAGAGACCCGCCGCCTCGGCGACCTCGATCGCTGAGAGCTCCTCCCCGGACTTCCGCAACACCTCCGCGACGAGGTCGTACGTGCTCCTAGACAGGCCTTTCGGCAGGCGTCCGCCCGACGAGCCGCGCAGGGTCCCGAACAGCCCGTCGACCATGTCCTGGTCGGCCTCGCGACGGTTCTGCAGCCGCTCCCGGTAGGCCGCGTAGTGCTCGAGCTTGTCGCGGAAGGTCGCGAACGTGAACGGCTTGATCAGGTACTGGACGACTCCCTGCGCGACGGCGCCGCGGACAGTCTCGACGTCCCGTGCCGCGGTGACCGCGATCACGTCGACCGGTCGGTGCGCGCGCGCGCGCAAGGCACGGCAGACCTCGAGCCCCTTCAGGTCCGGAAGATAGAAGTCGAGCAGCACGAGGTCGAGCTCCTCGCGCTCCGCGATCTCGAGGGCCTCGAAGCCGCGGTGAGCGACAGCGACCACCGCGAAGCCGGGCAGCTTCTCGACGTACGAGCGGACAACCTCGGCGACGCGAACGTCGTCGTCGACCACGAGCGTGCGGATCATTCAGCCTCCATCGACACCAGGGACAGGGACAGGGGCACAGAGGCCGGAAGCTTGACGGTGAAGACGGCGCCGCCGTCGTTGCGGGCGGAGACAGTCCCGCCGAGCCGTGCGGTCGACTGCTTGACGAGCGCCAAGCCGAGGCCGCGGGCGCCGTGAGCGCCTGCCGGTTTCGTCGTCCAGCCCGGCTCGAAGACGCGGGAGGACGGGATCCCCGGCCCGTTGTCGCGCACCTCCACCTCCGACCCCTCGGAGCCGCTCTCGAGTGTCACCACGACACTCGGCGAGGGCACCCCGCTGACGGCGTCCATCGCGTTATCGATCAGGTTGCCGACGATCGTCACGAGCATCACCTGCGGTAGACCCGGCACAGAGAACTCGAGCTCGCCGGCGATCTCGAGGTCGATCCCGCGCTCGTTCGCGACGGCGGTCTTGCCGAGCAGCAACGCGAGCAGCGCAGGCTCGTTGATGCGCTGCTGCAGCCGGTGCAGGAGGTCCTGCGCGATCTCGACCTCCTCGGTCGCAAATCGCACGGCCTCGTCGTAGTGCCCGAGCTCGATCAGCCCGACGAGCGCCTGGAGCTGGTTCGCCGACTCGTGCGCCTTGGCACGGAGCGACTCGGCCATTCCGCGGACGGTGTCGAACTCGCGCAGCAGGGCCTCGAGCTCGGTGCGGTCTCGCAGTGTCGTCACGACGCCGACGAGCTTCCCGTCGACGTGGGCCTCGCTCTGGTTCACGATCAGGATCCGGTCGCCGACGAGGTGGGTCTCGTCACGCGTCGCCCGCTGTGACGCGAGCAGAGCGCGGAGCGATCCCTGGGGCACGCTGTGTCCGAGAAGCTTGCCCTCGGCGTCGGCTCGGAGCTCGAGCAGCCGATGCGCTTCGTCGTTGGCGATCACCAGCCGGCCCTCGGCGTCGACGACGAGCACGCCCTCCCGGATCGCGTGGAGCATCGCGTTGTTGTGCTGGTAGAGCTTTGCGATCGCGCGCGGGTCGAGGCCGAGCGTCTGCCGCCTCACCCACACCGCCAGGAGGAGCGAGAGCGCCGTCCCGACGAGCGCGGCGATCCCGGCGAGCGTGATCAGCTCAGCGTTTCCAAGGCTGCCGTCGTGCAGCAACGCGATCGCGAGGGTAGCGACCGTGATCGCGACGACGACCACCTGTAGGGCGAAGAGCTGCCGCGCGAGGCTCGCTTCGCCGCGCGCCGGTCTGGTTCCCACGTTTGCTGGCATTTGATCGCTCGTCACGTCCGTCCGGCGCATTTTGGTCCTCGCTCCGGCTTGCGGCGGAGACCAGTAGGACCATAGAGACCAAAAGGGCCCAAAGCGGGACAGGCCATCTTCCCACCCGTAGGGTCCGCGCGCCGTTGGGGTGGCGGCGCGGAGGAAGGAATGAGGGCTCAAGTCAAGATCGCGGTGCTCGCGGGCCTGCTGGCCCTGTCGGCGGCTGCCGCGACGGCGAGTGCCGGCAACACGCCCACGGCCAGGCCGAGCTTGATCGGCCCGAGCCGGTCGCACGGAAAAGAGGCGATCCGGATCGGCGCCTCGATCTCGGCGACGGGCGTCTACGCGAGCGTGGCCCAATACGGCCTGCGCGGCTACCGCCTCTACGTCGACGACCTGAACCGCCGCGGCGGCCTGCTCGGCCGGCCGGTGCAGCTCGTCGTGTACGACGACCAGAGCAACCCCGCGACCGCGGTCCGCCTCTACAACAAGCTCGTCTCCGAGGACCGCGTCGACCTGATCGTCGGGCCGTACTCGAGCGCGATCACCCAGGCCGTTGCCGCAGTCGCGGAAAAGTTCCAGCGCGTGATGATCGATCCGTTCGCCGCCGCGAGCGTCATCTTCACCAACACCCACTGGAACATCCAGGCGATCGCGCCGTCCGAGCGCTACCTCGCCTCGATCGCCGACATCTGCAAGCTGCGCGGCTACGGGACGATGGCCCTGTTCGTCAACAACACGCCGTCGACGGCAGCGATCGCGGAGGGCCTGAAGGCGCGGGCCCAGGCCTTCGGGATCAGGATCGTCTACGAGCAGCGGTATCCGAAGGACGCATCCGACTTTTCGTCGATGGTGCTGTCCGCGAAGCCCGCACAGGCTGACGCGATCGTGGGAACGACCTATGTCCCCGACGCGGTCAGCCTCACCCGTGAGCTGAACCGGCAAGGCGTCAAGCCCAAGCTGCTCGCGCTCAGCATCGGCGTCGTCGAGCCGCAGTTTCAGAAGGCGCTCGGCTCGCTCGCGAACCGCGTGATCGGGAACACGCAGTGGTGGCCGACGCTCGATCGGCCCCGCAACCCCGAGTTCGTGGCGGCCTACCGGCGGCGCTACCACGAGAGTCCCGTCTACCAGGTCGCGCTCGGCTACGGAGCGATGCAGCTGCTCGAGCAGGCGGTCGAGCAGGCGAAGTCGCTCGACCAGGCCACGCTTCGCGACACGATCTTCGCGCTACGGACCAACACCGTCGCGGGGCACTTCGAGCTCGACGACGAGGGTCGACAGGTCGGCTACAAGTCCTACCTGATGCAGTGGCAGAGTGGGAAGCCGAAGCTCGTCTGGCCTCCCACGGTCGCCGAGGCCCCGCTCCAGCTCCCGTACCGGCAGTAGTCGTGCCGCGTTACTCATGATCGTCGTCCAGCTCGCCGTCAACGGCATCCTCCTGGGCGGCCTCTACCTGCTGATGGCGCAGGGGCTGAACCTCGTCTTCGGGGTGATGAAGATCGTCAACCTCGCCCACGGCGTCTTCATCGTCGTCGCGGGCCTCGTCGTCTACCGGCTCTACGACGCGTACGGCGTCAATCCGCTGCTCTCGGCACTCGCCGTCGCGCCTGCCTTCTTCGTCCTCGGCGCCCTCCTTCAGCGCCTCCTGATCGAGCGAATCAAGGCGACCGGCGTCCAGGGAGAGCTCCTTTCCCTGATGCTCACCTACGGCCTGTCGTACATCCTGATCAACGTCGCGCTCCGGGTCTTCGGAGCCCAGTACCTCTCGCTGCCGTACCTCCAGTCCTCGCTGCGGATCGGGTCGATCACGATCGACGAGTCGCGGCTCGTCGCCTCGGCCCTGGCCGTGCTGCTCGCGGCCGCGTTGTACGTCTGGCTGACCTACACGCCGTCGGGAAAGCAGATCCGCGCGACGTCGCAAAGCACGATCGGCGCGGTCAGCTGCGGGATCGACACGCGCCGCGTGAGGATGATCGCGTTCGCCACCGGGTCGGCGCTCGCCGCCGCGGCGGGGACGTTGCTCGTCGTCGTCCGGCCCGTGGCGCCCCAGCTCGGCGACGACTTCACGGTTCTCTCGTTCGTCGTGATCACGCTCGGCGGCCTAGGCAACTACCTCGGCGCGGCCCTCGGCGCCTTCCTGCTCGGCAGCGCGCAGTCGTTCGGCGGCTACTACCTCGGCCCGAGCGTCGAGAGCGCCCTGCCGTTCGTCGCGATGCTGCTGATCATGCTGATCCGCCCGCAGGGGCTCCAGCCGCGAGTCGCACGCTGATGTCCGCTCCGGTGCCGGCAAAGCCGCCACCTCCGCTCTCGGGCGGCTCCGGCACGCCTACGCCGCTGAGCAGGAGGCCACCTGCGACCGACGCGGCCCTGATCTGCCTCGTGCTCGCGGCCGCGACGGTGGCCGGCTTCAGCGAGTCCGGCTACCGGCTGCAGCTGACGACCGACATCGCCATGTTCGTCGTCCTCGCCTACTCCTGGAACCTGATCAGCGGCTTCACAGGCTACGTCTCGCTCGGCCACGTCTCCTTCTTCGGGCTCGGCGGCTACGCGACCGCGCTGCTGATCGTCCACTGGCACTGGAACTGGCTTGCGGCCTCGCTCGCGGCCGGTGTGCTCGCCGCCCTTGTCGCCGTCCCGCTGGGCATGGTCATGCTCAGGCTGCGGGGGATCTACTTCGCGCTCGGGATGCTCGGGCTCGTCCAGATCATGTCGATCGCGAGCTCGAGCTGGGAGTTCGTCGGCGCCAGCACGGGTCTGGCGCTGCCGGCGGTGCTCGCGCAGAAGCAGGTCTACGGGGTGATGGTGGCCCTCGCCGTCGTCGCCTTCCTCCTCAACCTCGTCACCGCCCGGTCCCGCTTCGGCCTGCGGGCGATGGCGATTCGCGACGACGAGAACGCAGCGAGGGCGATGGGCGTCCGGACGACGAGGACGAAGGTGACGGCGTTCGTGCTCAGCGCGATCCTGCCTGCGGTGGCGGGCGGCCTCGTCGTGTGGAATCGCAGCTTCGTCGACCCCGAGGCCGCGTTCGACCCCACGATCGACCTCCAGGCGATCCTGTTCGTGCTCGCGGGCGGGATCGGGACGATCTGGGGGCCCATGATCGGCGCCGTGGCGCTGTCGCTCGTCGGCGAGCAGCTGTGGGCGCGCTACGGCGACCTGCACCTCGGGCTCTTCGGCGGGCTGATCGTCGTGATCGTGCTCTTCCTCCCGGGCGGCATCGCGTCGCTGCTCGAGCGCGTCCGACTCCTTCGCCGCCCGATCGTCATGGCGCCGAAGGAGCTTCCGGCCGCCCAGCCGACGTTGGCGCCACCCGAGCTCGTGCCGGGTGAGCCGATCCTCGACTGCCGGGACGTGAGCGTCTCGTTCGGGGGTGTCCGGGCGATCGACGGGATCGACCTCCGCGTCGCGCCGGGCGAGACCGTGTTCATCATCGGCGCCAACGGAGCCGGCAAGACAACCCTCCTCAACTCGATCAGCGGCTTCGTCAAGCCGTCGTCCGGCGAGGTCTCGTTCAAAGGGCTTCGCGTCGGCGGGCGCTCGATCGCGGGCCGCGCGCGCGACGGAATCGGGCGCACGTTCCAGGTGCCCTGCCTGTTCGACTCGCTGACCGTCTGGGAGAACGTCCTCGTCCCGAGCCTGAGCGGCCAGAACCGCCGGCAGGCGAGCGAGCACGCCGCGCGCGTCATTCGCATCTGCGGGCTCGACGAGCTGTGGCTCGAGCCGGTCTCCTCGCTCGCGGCCGGCCATCGCCGCCAGGTCGAGCTCGCGCGGGCCCTCGGCCTCGGGCCTGACGTGATCCTCCTCGACGAGGCGATGGCGGGGATGAACCACGAAGAGGTCGAGCGCGTGCGCTGCACGATCCGGAACATGCAGAGCCTGGGCGTGTCGGCGGTCGCCGGCGTCGAGCACGTCATCCACGCGATCGTCGATCTCGCCGACCGGATCGTCGTGCTCGACCGCGGGCGCAAGATCGCCGACGGGCCCGCCGCGGAGGTGCTTCGCGACCCGGTCGTGATCGACTCGTACCTGGGCGAGGAGGTGGCGTTCTGAACCCGGGCCGCTCCGCCCGGGAGGTCTTGCTGTCGCTCCGAGCCGTTTACGCCGGCTACGGCGACCTGAGCATCCTCCGCGGCGTGTCGCTCGAGGTCGGCAACGAGGAAGTGGTCGCAGTGCTCGGGGCAAACGGCACCGGCAAGTCGAC
>Ga0137374_10010434_pt1 | contig 10927 bp, 8 predicted proteins | sample SagtaG_20_FD_104811 | JGI IMG/M metagenome (GOLD analysis project Ga0137374, IMG submission 104811) | Vadose zone soil microbial communities from Sagehorn Ranch, Mendocino, California, USA - Sage1_R_100_16 metaG | ecosystem: Environmental > Terrestrial > Soil > Vadose zone | place: USA...
CGTCGGGCTCGAAGGTGACCTGCACGGTGCTGTGCCCCGTGAAGCGGTAGTACGACGGCGAGCCAGAGGCGCATCCGTGAGTGGAACGGGTGCTTGTCGATCATGTCCTTCTCCTCACTTCTTCGGCACGAACAGGTGCACCGTGTCCACGGCCGGCTCTCCCTTGGAGACGAAGTCGCCGGTGGCGCCGGCGTAGTCGCCGGTTCCTCCGACGATCGCTATTCCCTGCCGGGAATGGCGCCCTGCGCGAAGGTCTTGCCGCCGACGCTGCCCGTCAGCGAGCCGCGCGGGACCGTGAGGACGCCGGTGCAGACTGCGCTCGAGCCGTCCATTGGCCCAGCCGACAGTCCGCGTCGGGGCTGGCCGGTCGTGCGCGTGAAGACGCAGGTGACGTCCGAGTCGCCGACGTCCCTGTTGGATCCGTCGAGGAGATCGCTCGCGAAGGTCAGCTGGTCGCCGTTCGAGACCTTCTCTGGCCCGTCGGCCGTGAGCCTGGTCTTGGGCGGAGCGTCGACGAAGCTGAAGTAGTCCGTGTCCCTTTCCGTGAACTTGAGCGTCTTCTCTTGAACCTTGGCGTTGTCGTCGCCGCCACAGGCCGAGAGGCCGAGCGTCGCGCCAACGAGTGCGGCCGCCGCCGTCGCGACGAGGTGGAGCTGTGAGCGAGAGAGGTTGAGCATCGTGGTCCTCGGTCGGGTTCGGTGCGACCGTAGGAGGCGACCCGTCGCTTGTCGCCTACCCAGGGACCGATCTTGGATCTGTCGAGGGGCCGATCTTGAAAGGGCGGGAGATCGGCCTGCCGGCCGATGTGCGGGCCTTCGCGGACGGTTACCGTGGAATCGTGACCCGTACCGTGGAATCGTGACCCCGTACCACGGAATCGCCGCCCTGCTGCGTCGACATCCCTTTGGCGCCGACGCGTTGCTCGCGGCCGCGATCACCCTGCTCGTCCAGCGGGACACCTGGACGAACGACTGGGTGCAGGGGTCGCGCCCGGCGCTCGCCCTGTCCGGGCTGGCGATGACCGTGCCGCTGGCCTGGCGTCGCCGCGGCCCGCTCGCTGTCGCGGCGATCGTGTTCGGGGCGCTGATCGTCCAGGACCTGGTCGCAGGAAGCGACGCCCATACGCCGGACCCGCAGCTCGTCGCATGGATCGTGGCCGCATACTCGGTGGCGGCGCACGCGGATCGTGCCGGTGCGCTCGCCGGCGGTGCCCTGGCGCTCGGCTCGACGATCGGCTGGATCGGCCTAGACGACGCCCTGCTGCCTCTCACCGTGATCGGCGGGGCCTGGGCCGCCGGGCGGGTGGTGCATAGCGGGCAGCTTCGTGCGGTCGCCCTCGAGGAACACACGGTCGCGCTGGACCGCGATCGCGACCTGCGGGCGGAAGCGGCGGTGGCCGAGGAGCGGGCTCGCATTGCCCGCGAGCTGCACGACGCCGTCGCCCACAGCATCAGCGTGATGGGGGTGCAGGCGGGCGCGGTTAGGCGTCTGCTCAGCCCGGAGCAGGGAGAGCAGCGCGAGGCACTCCTGTCGGTGGAGCGGACGGGAAGACAGGCCCTGGCCGAGATGCGGCGCCTGCTCGGGATCCTTCGTCGTAGCGACGACGAGCTGGCACATGCTCCGCCGCCCAGCATGACGGCGGTGGACGAGCTGGTCGCTCGGGTGCGCGACGCCGGCCTGCCCGTCGAGCTGCGGGTAGAGGGCGATCCGCTGCCGCTCTCGCCGGGCGTGGACGTCTCCGCCTACCGGATCGTCCAGGAGGCGCTGACCAACACGCTCAAGCACGCCGGCCGGGCTCATGCGACCGTCGTCGTCCGCTATTCGGAGCGAGAGCTCGAGCTGGAGATCGTCGACGACGGGCTGGGCGCGGCTGACAACGGAGCAGGCGGGCACGGGCTGATCGGGATGCGGGAGCGCATCGCGATCTTCGGCGGCGAGCTGGAGACCGGAGCTCGGGATGACGGTGGCTTCGCGGTCCGCGCCCGCCTCCCGCTCGAGTCCGAGCGGCCATGAGCATCCGCGTCCTGATCGCAAATGACCAGGCGATGGTTCGCGCCGGCTTCCGCATGGTCCTGAACGCCGAGGCCGACATCGAAGTGGCGGGGGAGGCCGGAGACGGCGAGCAGGCCGTCGCCGGCGCGAGGAGACTGCGCCCAGACGTCGTGCTGATGGACATCCGGATGCCGCGGCTCGACGGCATCGCGGCCGCCCGCCGCCTGCTCGAGCCGGCGGGATCGACGCCTCGCATCCTGATGCTCACCACGTTCGACCTGGACGAGTACGTCTTCGAGTCCCTGCAGGCCGGGGCGAGCGGCTTTCTGCTCAAGAACGCTCCGGCCGAGCAGCTCGTGGAGGCCATCCGCGTGGTGGCCGCGGGAGACTCGCTGCTCGCGCCCGGAGTCACCAGGCGGGTGATCGAGGAGTTCGTCCGCCACCGGCCGGGAGGAGAGCCGCCGCCCGAGCTCGACAGCCTGACCGCCCGCGAGCGCGAGGTGCTGGAGCGGCTCGCGCACGGTCGCACGAACGCCGAGATCGCCGCCGAGCTGGTCGTCAGCCTGGGCACCGTGAAGACCCACGTCGCGCGCGTGCTGCAAAAGCTCAACCTGCGCGACCGCGTCCAGGCCGTGATCTTCGCCTACGAAAACGGCCTGGTGAGTTAACCCACAGCTTGGGCAGGCGCGCCGACGACGTTCTCCAGCCATCCGCCGAAGAGCCGGCGCGCCAGCGGCAGCGTGACGCTCGCGTGCTCCTCGACCGCAGCCAGCAGCCGGTCGAGCGCCCCGGGGCCCAGCGTCGCTTCGAGGCTCTCGGCGTAGGCGGGCACGCTGCCCCACTCCTCGGCCAGCGAGAGCGGCACCTCGACGTGGAACTGGAGGCCGTAGGAGCGCCCGATCCGGAAGGCCTGGTTCGGATAGGCGGGAGAGCTGGCCAGGAGCGTCGCGCCGGCGGGCAGGTCGAAGGTGTCGCCGTGCCACTGGAGAGTGGGGAAGGAGCGCGGCGCACTCCGAAAGACGGGATCGGCGGCTGCCGCATCCGCGAGCTCGACCGGTAGGAAGCCGACCTCCGGCTGCTCGCCTCTGTAGACGCGCGCCCCGAGTGCGGAGGCGAGCAGCTGCGCGCCGAGGCAGACGCCCCAGACCGGCACGTCGCCATCGACCGCCTCGCGCAGCAGCCGCTTCTCTCCCGCGAGCCACGGATACTGCTCGTCCTCGTACGCGCCCATCGGCCCGCCCATCACGACGATCGCGGGAAACTCGCGCCAGTCGGGGAGCGGCTCGCCCTCGTCGAGCTCGACCCGCACCAGGTCGTGTCCGCGCGAGCGCAGCTCGTCTTCGAAGGCGGCCGGCGGTTCGCAGGCTATGTGCTGGAGAACGAGCAGGGGCGAGTCCACGGCGTCGCGACCGTACCACCGTCGCCAGCGCCAGCGCGCCAACCCGTGCTACCCGCCGCCGATCCGGGGTAGTCCGGAGTAGATGAACGGCATCCTTCGCAATCCACGCATCTGGCTGTTCGTGGCCGCTCTTGTCGCGGTCATCGTCGTCATCGCGCTGGTCGCGTCCGGTGGCGGCGGAGGCGGCGGCGGTGGCGGCGGCGGCTACTAGCGGTTGACACCCGGGCCGCGGTCCGCGTACGGTCTCAGCATGCAACGGTGGCCCGCGTTGCTCGCTGTTCTGCTCGCTGCGCTCATCCTGAGCGCGCCGGCCGAGGCGAAGACGATCAAGGTGCACCCCGGCGACTCGATCCAGGCGGCCGTCGACAAGGCGCCTGCCGGTGACCGGGTGCTCGTCGCCCCCGGCACCTACCGCGAGGACGGTCACGCGTGCCCGACCGAGCCGAGCCACACCTGCGCCGTCTCGATCGAGAAGAACGGCATCAGGCTGGTCGGAGTGCGGAGTCGGCACCCGGTCGTGCTTCTCGCGCGCGAGGACCAGGACGAGGGCATCGCCGTCGGCAAGAGTGACGACGGCGACTGCCTGAGCGACGCGTCGAAGCGCGTGCACGGCTCGCGGGTCCGCGGCCTGACGGTGCGCGGCTTCGAGGACGACGGCGTCTTCCTCATCTGCGTGGACCACTGGCGCATCACGCACGTGCGCGCGGTGGACAACAACGAGTACGGGACGTTCCCGTCGCACACACGGAGCGGCAGGCTCGACCACTCGTTCGCGAGCGGCGCCAACGACACCGGCCACTACCTCGGGCAGTCGAGCCACGCCAGGGTGGACCACAACGTCGCCAGGGACAACGTGAGCGGCTTCGAGATCGAGAACAGCTCGCACGTCCGCGCCGACCACAACCTCGCCGAAGGGAACACGGCGGGCTTCCTCTCGTTCGCCCTTCCGAATCTCGACGTCAAGCAGAACTCCGACAACCGGATCGACCACAACCGCTCGCGCTTCAACAACAAGGCGAACACCTGCGTGGAGCCAGGCGACGCGGTCTGCGACGTGCCGCCCGGCACCGGCATCCTCCTGATCGCCACGGACCGCAACCGCGTCGGGACGAACAAGGTGAGGGGCAACCACTCGTTCGGGATCGCGCTCACGAACTACTGCGTGGCGACGAACCTCTCCCAAGCCGAGTGCGACGCGCTCGACATCGAGCCGAATCCGGACGGGAACCGCATCTTGAACAACAGGGTGAAGGCCAACGGGACGGCCCCCGCCCCGACCCTCCCTGCCATATTCGCGGTCGACCTGGCCTGGGACGGGACCGGCACCGACAACTGCTGGGCGGGCAACGTGGCGATCACCACCTTCCCGATGCCCCTGCCGGCCTGTCCCTAAGCCCCGTCAGGCCGCCGGCCAAAGGTAAGCCCAAACCTTCAGGCGGCGCGTCAACGCGTCGATATCAGGGTCATGACGGTTGCGCGAACAGCGCGTGCGCTCGCGAGCGCGGTCAGCGCCGCGGTCTGCCTGCTTGGGCTGCCCGGCACGGCGTGGGCGTGTTCGACGGACGCAAACGCGTATTTCGAGACGTTCCTGGACACCACGTGCCTCCAGGCGCCGCTCATCAACACCGAGCTCGGGGCACTGGGCGGGCTGCGGCTGACCACGAACGGCACGCCGACCTCGACGCCCTGGGACACCGACACGGAGTTCGACGGGGGCGTCAGCCATGAGTCGGTCACGTTTCCGCCCGTCGGGGTGAGCACGCTCGCGCGTGCCGGCACGGGCACCGCGGCCTCGCTCGGCCTGCCGGCCACCGGGCTTCCACTGACCCGGGACAACGCGAATCCGGTTCTGCAGCCAGGCGCCCCGGTCGCGTTGGACAGCGACAACGTCGACGACCCGAGCGTCATCAAGGTCGGCTCGACCTACGCGATGTACTACGCCGCGACCGCCGAGGACGGCAGCGGCCCCGCCATCTTCCGGGTGACCTCGACGGACGGCAAGGCGTGGACGCGGCCGGTGCCGAACGATCCCGTCCTCGAAGGGACCGCCGGCGCGTTCGACGAGAAGGGGGTCTACGGGCCCGACGTGCTCTACCAGCCGGCCGATCCGGCGGCCCCGTACAAGATGTACTACTCGGGGCTCGGGGAAGTCTTCGGAGGAATCGGCTACGCGACGTCAACGGACGGCGTGAACTGGACGAAGCACGCCGACGCGGGGACTCCGGTGGCCGTGCTCGACCATGGGCAGCCGGGCTCAGCCGACGCGTTCGGCGCCGGCGACCCGTCGGTCATGAAGGACGGCGCGACCTGGAAGATGTGGTACACCGGCGACGACTCCAACAAGCGCCGAATCGCCTACGCGACCTCACCCGACGGAATCTCGTGGTCGAAGGGCGGCGGAGTCATCTCACCAGAAGACGCGGGCGTGAGCGCGAACCTCGAGTTCGGCGCCTTCGCCCCGACTGTGTGGAAGGACGGCACCACCTACCGCATGCTGCTGGCCGGCCGCAAGCTCGTCAGCGGGACGACCTTCCAGACGAAGATCCTCGGAAGCACGTCGAGCGACGGCATCTCGTGGTCCGGCCCAAGCCCCGAGCTCAACCCGTCTGGTACGAACACCAACTTCGACTTCTCGAACCTCAACGCCCCTGACGTCCTCGAGGATCCGGGCGGCTCCGACCCCTTCAAGGCGTACTACTCGGGCAACACGGTCGACGCGAACGGAAACTTCCACACCCGGATCGGCCTGGCCGTCTCGAACAGCGGAGCCTCGTTCTCCAAGTTCAACGGTGCGGAGGCGGGAAACGCCGTACTCGACATCGGAACGCTGGGGACGGGCTTCGATTCGCGTGAGGCTTCCGGGCTCTCGGTGGCGGCGCCGAGCAGCGCCACCCCCAAGCTCGCCGGGTTCTACTGGGGCACCCGCGGAAGCGACTTCAAGGCCAGGCTCGGGCACGCCACCTCGGCCGACGGCTCGACGTGGACCAAGGTCCCCGGCACCGAGCCGAGTGGCGCGCTGATTCCGCTCGGCGGCGGCGCGGCGTTCGACAACGGCGGCCAGCGCGACCCGAGCGTGCTCTACGAGAGCGGGGCCTACCACCTCTACTTCACCGGGCTCGACAGCGGCGCCGTCGCCTCGATCGGCTACTCGACGACCACGGAGGACGCCGGCACGAAGCAGCCCGTGGCGAGCGGGTGGACCAATCCGCCGAACACCGCGCTGCTGGCGGGCGACGGCAGCGGCTTCGATGCGAACGCGGTCGGCCACCCATCGGTGATCAAGGACGGCGCGACGTACGTCATGTACTACACGGGGACCACGGGCGGCGTGTCGAAGATCGGGCGCGCGACCGCCGCTTCGCCCGGCGGGCCGTTCACGCGCGGCGCGGCGGCGACGCTCGACACGGGCGCCGCCGGCAGCTTCGACGCGACGTCGGCGAAGGACCCCGTCGTCATCAAGGACGGCAGCACCTACCGGATGCTCTACACCGGGGTCGAGACGCTCGAGGGCGAGGAGATCGAGCGGGTCGGCTACGCGACTTCGAGCGACGGGATCACATGGACCAAGCAGGGGGTCGTGCTGAACCCGAGCCAGGAACCGTACGCCGAGGACGAGACGGGCGTCGAGGCGACCGGGATGCTCGTGGACGGGTCGAGCCTCCACGTCTGGTCGAACGGTGTCGACAGGAGCGGCCGGACCGGCGGGGACCACGCGACCGCGGCGTATCCGCTGCCCGGCTCGCCGACGTCCGGCGTTCCGAACGGCTGGGCCACCTACCAGCTTGGCGACTCCTCGACGTCTCCGCGCGACTTCCGCTCGATCCAGCGGACTTCCAGCTCGAACGTCGAGCTGTGGATGAGCTTCCTGCAGCCCTACTCGCAGGCCGGCAAGGAGTACTGGTCGGAGTTCTTCCCCGTCACCGTGGCGAACAACCCCGAGACACTCAACTTCCTGCTCACCGTCCGAGGCGTGCGCTGGCAGGCACGCCTGTCGTCGCCCGGCGCCACGCCGGCGCTCGACAAGGTCGAGATCTCCCACGCGCCCGTGAGCTTCTCGCCGAGCGGCAGCGCGACGACGGCGCAGATCGCTCCGCCCTCGGGCACCGCCGTCACGACTTGGACCTCGCTGAGCGTGAGCGCGGAGCTCTTCTCGCCCGGCGGGTCTGGCACCGGCGCCGCGAACGTGAGGGTGCTGGACGCGGCCACGAGCGATCAGCTCGCCTTGTCTGCGCTCAACCTGAACGGGGACACGAGCGTCGCCCTGAACGGCATCTCGCCGCAGGCGCACCCGGCGTTGCGCCTCGCTTTCGAGCTGAGCTCCAACGGCCAGGCGACCCCGCTCGTCAAGTCGTTCAAGCTGGTCTACAACAGTGGCGCGCCGCAGGCGCCCCCTCCGCCACCGGCGCCGCTGCTCACCCTGGCGACATCGACGCCTGTGGTCGTCTTCGGTCAGGCGGCAACGCTCAGCGGGACGCTCACTCAGGGCGGCGCACCCATGCCCGCCCAATCCGTGGCGCTGCTCGGACAGGAGACAGGCGCCTCGGTCTTCAGTCCGGTCGCAAGCGCGACGACCGACGGCGCGGGCGCGTACACGTCACTGGTCCATCCGAAGAAGCAGACGACCTACAAGGCCAGCTACGCCGGCGCGGCCGGCGAGCCGACCGTCAGCGTGGCGGTGAAGCACCTGGTCCGGTTGCGCGTGAGAAGGCGCGGAACCCGCGGAACCTTCACCGGGAGCGTGGGCCCGCGGCATCCGGGGCGGGTCGTCGTCATCGAGAAGCGCAGCAGCGGGCGCTGGGTGAAGTTCGCGAAGCTGAAGACGAACAGCAAATCCCGCTTCCGCACCCTGAAGCGGCTCAAGCGGCGCGCCAAGTACCAGTTCAGGGCGCGGACGGCCGGCGATGCCGAGCATCTGGCCGGCGTGAGCAAGGTGGCGCTCGTCGACCCGCAGAAGGTCAGCCTCAGCGCGACCGTAAAGGGTCGCACGGTCATCCTCTCCGGCCGCGTCACGCCGAGCCACCCGGGGCAGGCGCTCATCATCAAGGTCCGGAAGGGCAGCTCGTTCGTGCGCTTCGCGAAGCTCAAGCTGTCGCCCCGATCGACCTTCCTCCTCAAGCGGAAGCTCGCGCGCGGGACGTACGCGTTCAGGGCCGACCGCCCCGGGGATCGAGATCATTTCCCCGGGAAGAGCCCGGTCCGCACGGTCACCGTCCGCTGATCCCGGAACCGGGTGGCGCCGGCAGTTGTAGCCGACGTGATGTCTCTCAGACGGCCGACAATCACGCCCGCGACTGCGCTATTACCGCTGCGGCTCTTCCTCGGCGCGACCTTCGTGTACGCCGGGATCCAGAAGCTCAGCGACCCGGGGTTCCTGCACCCGGACGCTCCCACGTACATCGGAACCCAGCTCCACGGCTTCGCCGACGGCACGCCCGGCGGCCTCCTCCTGCAGCCGGCCGTCTCCCACGCGGAGCTCGCGGGAGTCGCCGTCGCCTTGATCGAGATCGCGATCGGGGTCCTGGTGCTCCTCGGCTTTCTCACCAGGCTCGCCGCGGCCGGCGGGCTCGCGCTCAACCTCCTGCTCTTCCTCACGGCGAGCTGGCACACGACGCCGTATTTCCTCGGGTCCGACATCGTCTTCGTCTTCGCCTGGCTCCCGCTCGCCCTCAACGGAGCAGACGGGCAGCCGACCGTTCGCGACCTGCTGGTGCGCCGCTCGCTCGGCCTGCGGCCGGCCAAGGTCCGCGGGCGTGAGATCGCCGTGCCGCAGCTGCGGCACGGGCGCGTGCTCAGCAGGCGGGCGCTGCTCGCCCACGTCCTCGGGCTGGCCGGCCTGCTGACGGCCGGGGCGGCGGCCGCGTCGACCCTGGCCCGCGGCAGCTTCCAGGCGACCGCGCAGGCACGCCCTCGCCGGCGAAGCTCGGGCGCGGGCCCCGACGGCCCCGCCGGCACGGCCGATCTCGGTCCGGCGCAGGCGCTCGCGCCGGGCGACTCCCTGCCGTATACGGATCCCGCCACGGGCGACCCCGCAATCGTGGTCAGAGCGAAGGACGGCGAGCTGTTCGCGCTGAGCGCCGTGTGCACGCACGCCGGCTGCGAGCTCGCCTACAGCCAGGGAACGCTGACCTGCCCGTGCCACAGCTCGACCTTCGACATCCGCACAGGCGCGCCCGAGCGGGGACCGGCTCGCGACCCGCTCCCCACGGCTCCGGTCGCCGAGCGCGGAGGCCGGATCGTGGCGCGCGCGCTCGGCAACGAGTAGCCGCTACGCGGCGTCTCCCTGCATGGCGCGCTGCGCGGCTCCGGTACCCGTGCCGGTCACCCTCGTGACCGGCACGCCCATGCCCTCCACCTTGCTCGGCAGGTCGAGGTGCAGCCAGCGCGAGATGTGCGCGGGCAGCGTCGAGACGATCGCCTCGTCGAACCCGTGGACGTTGAGGGCGTCCTCCACCGCGGCCACGGGGTCGTGCGAGCCGACCAGGCCGTCGACCTCCGAGCCCGCCGCGTCCGACAGGAGCGGACAGGCCGTGTCGATGACCGCCTGAGCCTCGCGCCAGCCGTGGTCCTCGGGATCCACCACCCGGTGGAGCCCCTGGCAGGGGCGTGGGACGAGCAGCGTGAAGTGAGAGCGCGAGAACGCCGCGCGCCGGCTGACCGCGTCCATCAGAGCGTCGTCGGCCGCCGTGCGACAGGCGACGACGAGCACCCGTGCGGCGGGGTCGCCTGGGGTGTGAGCGTACATACCCTGACTACGCGCGAACGCCGCTCCGAGTTCCCGCTAAGCGCGGGGGCCCAACGCCGGTAGAAAGCCGCGAAGGCCTCGGGGTGCGTGCGCGCTGCGCGGAGCTCGCATGAGTCGCCTATCGCCTGGGTGTCGCTCGTCACCACTCCTGAAGTGGCGCGGGGGCGCAGGTTTGTAACTGGGTGCGAAGGAACCCGACCGTGCGGCGGAAGGCGAGCGATGCGGTAGCGGGGTCATAGGCCTCGGGCCTGTCCGTCTCGGCGAACCAGTGCCCGGCTCCCGGGTAGACGTGGAAGCGCACCGCGCGGCCTGCGCGCCGGAGCTCCTCCTCGAACGAGGCCACCTCCGCGGCGGGCTCCCACTCGTCCCTCGCCGCGAAATGGCCGAGCACGGCGGCCCTGTGCCCGGTGTGGTCGATGCCCCCGGCGGTGCCGTAGTAGAGGACCACCGCCTCGAGGTCGTTGGTGAGGGTCGCCAGCTGCATGGCGAACCACACACCCATCGAGAAGCCCACCGCGCCGAGCTGCCCGCGGACCGCCGGATGGCGGCGCAGCCGCGTGAGCGCGTCTGCGGCGCGCTCGCTCGCTTCCTCCTCGTCGAGCCGCTCGCGGAGCGCCTTCGCCTCGGGGATGGTCCGGGCGATCTGGCCCGCGCACAGGTCCGGCGCGAGCGCTACGAAACCTTCGCCGGCAAGCCGGTCGCAGACCTGCCTCACGCCGTCGCTGAGCCCCCACCAGGCGTGCAGCACGAGGACGCCCGGCCCGCGGCCCGCGGGCGCGGATATATAGCCGGTA
>Ga0137374_10010444_pt1 | contig 10922 bp, 7 predicted proteins | sample SagtaG_20_FD_104811 | JGI IMG/M metagenome (GOLD analysis project Ga0137374, IMG submission 104811) | Vadose zone soil microbial communities from Sagehorn Ranch, Mendocino, California, USA - Sage1_R_100_16 metaG | ecosystem: Environmental > Terrestrial > Soil > Vadose zone | place: USA...
CGAATGTTCGTCCTCTTAACTCTTTTTCACTGGTATCATTTATTAAAGTGCAACCAACTCCTTTTCTATAGATGGCTTTTCTTTTAGCCATTCCCCATACGCTGCCGGTTACTGAAGAATCCGCAAGATTAAGTTTGTATTTTCCGAGTGTAAAAGGGAATTCGGCCAGTTCATTAGCGTCTATTGATTCCTGAGTTCTTGCCGAAACGAACATACAAGAACACTTCTGTTTAGCACCAAAGCCGCTGATGATAGGAAAAGAAATCCATGCATAATGGATAATCCAGATCAACACAACCAATAGTATAGCAAGAGTGGAATATCTGAATATTTTTTTTCGGGCGGTCATTAACATGTTTAATAATAAAAGTAAAGTATAAAATATTTCATCAAACTAAAAAAATTACGTCTGGTGGGCAAATGCTGATTTGTAATTGCAGGGTTTCAATTGACAATTAAGTAGCCTGTTCATGTTCTGTTTGCAAAAAAATTGTTGTATTTTTAAAAGAACAAGCCCTTTACAATAAACTGCTATGAAAAAATTTCTGGTAGCGTTGCTGTTAATATGCTCATGTAGTATGCACAAAAACGAACCGGATGGTGCTTATGAGAGCGCTGGAGCAAGTGATTCTTCATTTTCGCTAAATGATATAAAAATCTTTAAGAATGCATTCTGGATGAGTGCTACTTTCGATGAGAACGGTTTGTACAGTTGCAGTGGCGGGGTGTATAAACTTATGGATAATAAATGTCTCCGGACTTACTATTTTAATTTTCCCGATACGGGCGTCATTGCTAAAACAGATACTATAAGTTATCATGCAGAGAATGATGCATTTTGGATTGAAGAAGTTAATAACGATACCTCTGTAGACCTTGTAAGAAAAGAATACATAAAAATGAAGACAACAAAACCGCTGCAAAATTCATTACTCGAAGGTGTTTGGAAATTAACGGGAAGGCAAATAGGGAACGTGAAAAATTTTGATGACATGGAAGATGGGGCAAACATTGCCGAAATAAAAATTTATTCCTACCCCTACGTTGCGTGGGCACAATATAATTTTATAAGAAAAACACTTATTGGCGCCGGTGGCGGAACATACCGGTTTAATGGTGATACCTTAACAGAACGACATCAATACATAACTTATCCTGTTCCTTTGGGACAAGAGTTGAAAAACAAGATCATAAAGTTATCATCAACTAAAGTACTCCAGGTAGGAAATGCTTTCAGAGAAGACTGGGAAAAAGTAAAGCAAACTGATTGACATGTTTTCTTCTTAAACAGTTAGATACATTTTTAAACATGCCGTGCAAAGCCAAATACTTAAGATTATTTAACTGCATTATACGCTTTTCTCTTGCACTGTATTTTGCTATTGCCCCTCAAACGACATATGCCCAGAGAGATACGCTTGTGTTCTATCCGCTAAACAATCAGGTATTGCAGCAATACGACATCAGGAAGATAGCAATAGCAAAAGATGGAAAGCTTTGGTTAAGTGCGGACAAGGGAGTAATAAGGTACGATGGAAATGACATTCGCTTTTTTGGGAGAGGAGAAGGCGGTAATATGGTTATGGATAACAAAAGTATTTCGCGCTCTTATTTTGATTCCGAAGGAAATTTATACTGCGTGATTGTTTGGGGGAAAATCTATTATTTAAACACGAAAACGGGGAAAGTCGATTACCTTGACATTCAAATTACAGAAGAGGATTCTTCAAACTTTGATAAAATATATCCCTACACTGAAATATTTCTGGATAACAATGAATTCATGTGGGCAGGCCGAACCAATATGGGCTTTATCGGTTATAATCTCCGAACGAAAAATACAAATGCCTATCACCTTCCTTTTGTTAAAAACGGGTATCTTAATACTGTAAACACTATTCAAAAGGATTTAAAAAATGATTCAATATTGTGGCTCGGCACGAATAATGGTATTTATTCTTTCAATAAAAAAACACAAGAACTAAAACGAAATTTTCATTGCAGTAAACTATCCGATTCATCCAAATTTGACATAGAGGTTTTAAAGATACAAATGAAAGGTGAAAATACTATATGGTTCACAGCTGCGAAAAAAGGCATAGGCTGCTATAATATCAAAAAGGGCATTTACACAATGTATCCTCTTAAAAAAGAATTTTCCCCGGATAAAACAGAGACGGAGGATCTGATATTTTTTCAATATAAAAGTGACAGTGAATATTATATCGGTTCTCAGAAAAGCTGTCCTGGCACATTCAACACGCGAACCCATCAATACGCGTTCAAAACAAAAACATACCAGCCATATCCCGCATTAAATATTAATCATGTTGTGGCAGACAGTTCCGGCAATTTATGGTGCATCATCTTTGGTCAACTTTATTTTGCCAGTGCTCAAAAAAAGAAGTTCACTTCTCTGTTGTTGCAAGACATCAATAATAAAGACGAGCTTACGAACGTTTTTAAAACGGTTATATGGGATGACAAAAGAAAATATTACTACGCAGCATTTGATAACAGCAATGCAATATCCGTTTTGGATAGTAACATACATCTGGTAAAATCGATTCCCTTAATTTCCCCTGAAAATAAGACAGAAGAAGCAAGAGAAACAAATATTTACGATGTTCAACTTGATCAAAGAGGCAGATTGTGGGCGTGCGGAACCTTTTTATTTGTATATGACAGCGCTTTCAACAAAATGGTAACGGCAGACAGGTTGTATTCCCAACTGAAGTTTCCGAATCAATATTTTCAGAACATGGTTGTAAGAAACGAACATTTATACCTGCAACCATCCAATAGCGACTTCAAAGCGATATACCGCATAAACACAAAAAATTTTACATGGGATTCTATCGCAATACCAACAGAAATAGCTTTGGGCAAAACTGTCACATTTCAATCAGAAAAATCTCTTGATGTTCTCGTTATAGATAAACAGGAACAGTACGCTTACGTCGGCATACACAACACGGTACTTCAGCTCGATCTTAAAAACAAAACGGCAAGACACGTTGCAACGGTTGCAATAAAGGAGTTTGAGCACTTTTTTAATATGTCGTGGTATTTACTGGATGATAATAATCATTTGTGGATAAGCTCCAGTAACGGCATCAATGTTTATGATCCATACAAACTGCAAATTATCAAAAGGATCGCTCATCCCGAAGGAAGTTACCGTCTTCAGTTCTTTAATGCAGATAGTACCGGTGTAATGTGTGTGTTGTATTCACAAGGAATACTTTTATATGATTATAAAAATAACAAACAACATCATTTATCAGTTAGTGATGGATTAATTACATTTTTTAATTCAGGTATCTCCTGCGTGCATAACACGTTGTTTGCCGGGGCAAAAATGAACACGCTTTTCTATTTACCTCTAAGCGCTGCAACAAAAACCGATGCAGACAGAACTTGCTATCTTTCCGATATCCGTCTTTTCAATCAACCTTATTTTACAGATACATTGCCGGAATACCTTCATTCGCTGACACTGCCCCACGATAAAAATTTTATCACATTTGCTTTTTCATCTACAGAATTTGAGCAGCCAGAAAGACTGGAATACCGTTACAAATTAACAGGTGCTACTGAAGATTGGATAGTAACCAATTTTTCAAATCGCACCATAACTTACAATAACCTTTTGCCTGGTAGCTATGATTTGTATCTTTCAGTAAAGCAACCGGACGGAAAGTGGCATAACAGTAAAACTGCCCTTCACATTACTATCATCCCCGCGTGGTGGCAGACAACCTGGTTTAAAATTTTATGCGTTATAACGGCTTGTGTTTTAGCATTTACTCTTATTCGGTGGCGCATCAATACCGTTCGAAAGCAGGAACAAGAAAAAGCAAAAACGGAAAAAGAATTATTGGAACTCGAAGCCAAAGCCCTGCGTGCCCAAATGAACCCGCATTTTATTTTCAACTGCATGAATTCCATTAAATCACTTATTCAGCAGGATGATAAAGACAAAGCGGCTTCCTATCTCACTACTTTTTCAAAACTGATTCGCACAATTTTTCAAAATTCAGATAAAAGAGAAATCACTTTACATGACGAAATTGAAACCTGCCGCTTATACACACAACTTGAAAGTATGCGCTTTGGCAACAAATTATCTTATTCATTTGATATTGATGAAACGATTGATCTCAAATCAATCATGGTGCCTGCGCTCATTCTTCAGCCATTTATTGAAAATGCAATCTGGCACGGACTTATCCCAAAAGAAGAGGGAGGGGCATTACATATTAGCGTTTCAAAGAAAGATGATAAGATACATTGTATCGTCGAAGATGATGGTATTGGTCGCGAATTATCAATGCGAAATAAATTTAACGGCTCGCCTTCAACACATCAATCAAAAGGAGTACGCCTCACACAGTCAAGGTTAGAGTTGAACAATACATTGAACCGGCGAGACGCTACAGTTGAAATAATTGATAAAACAAACGGTAAAGATGAGCCCACAGGCACAAAAGTGATTTTGGTGTTTAATGAATATTAGCCAGCCTTTTTCGACAAAATATAAAACTAACAAAATACTTTTCATACACTTATTTATGATTAGTGTCATGTCAATTTAAAAATTGTCCTATTTTATTGCCACAAAACACACTGAAGCACTGAATTTTCTCTGTGTTTTCTGTGCTTCGGTGGCAAAAAGAGTATGACAAAATAAAGTTGACTTAACACTTAGTTGATTGTCCTGCTGTTGTTTTATAGTAAACAAATCTAAAAATCAGTTAATGAAAAGAAATCTAACTGAAAAAACTTGCATTTTATAAATCAATTTGTAAAGTAATTGAGAGAACTGTTTTATATACCAGCGCTGTTTTTGATAATCCGGATAATAGCTGGCTGCCACAGAAAGGTTCATAGCCTTTTTTATTTTTACCTGCAACAATAAATAATGAGATACTTCCCAAGATTGCAGCGCATCCTAAAATAGCCAGTATATCTGCTAAAGTTTGATTTTTATCAGCGTTTGGGCAATAGTTGTTGCCACCGGATCCCCTGTTAACATTACCTACGCGGCTGTTTTTATCTTTAGAATAATAGAATTTTAATTTTATAATTTTTAGATGCTAACATCTCAGATTCTATCTGCCATATGTCTTTACAAATTGGGAATCATAAGGATCTCTGCGAGGGGTGTGAATCCGAAAATTATTGTCATCAAGCGTGTCAATAATATATTCTACCCCGTTTATTTCAATTCGATGACCGGAATCATCCAAAAATTTCCATTGTATCAACTGCGACTGCTGATCAGTACTATTACATTTTGTGGGGCCTTCATTAATTTCTGCAGTTCCGTCTTTATTAAATTTCAGATAGTCATCTTTTCTGCAACTGGTATAGGTGCTGTATACATCGGTTTCTCCCGTTATCTCATAAGCTGGTGTATCCTGTTAGCTGCCAGGTACCGGCAGTAATGATGTCCATTTTATTTACTTCGGCAGTCTGTTTTTTACAACAAGGCAATACAACCAATAATATCCCCGCAAGTATAACTTTTAACGAACCGTATTTTTTAAAATGGCTGTACATAAGTATTTTGTATTAATTATCATGTGTTATTTAAATTTTTCACTTTATTGTTGCTTCTTTTTTAGAATAAAAGAGTTTTTTTCATACAAAAGTTTTAAGGGTTATCGTTTTAAATCGATGGTGTTTTCTTCGTAAGAGTTTACGTCTGTATACACTTTACAGTTTTACGGAGGTTGAGGTTAATGATTGTATCTCTAATGTATCCACTACATCTATAACTACTTTATTATTATTTAATATCTGATAACTAGAAGTGTCCTCACTACCATCTACAAATAAATAGACTTTGTTATCACTTCGGAAATCAATATAATCTTCTGCTACCCCTGTATAATTATATGTATCAACAGTAACCCCATTTTCTACAGCTTGATAATTTACACTTATTATCCCCCACTTGTTTTGCAGCGATGCAGCAGAAGGTTTATCATCGTTTTTTTTGCAGGCTGCAATAACTAAAGTTGTAATTACTACAGCATAGAGAATTGATTTTTTCATATTTTTTTTATTTATTATGAAGTAGTCGTTTGTCTTCATTTCTATACTATTAAACTACTATTCTTCATAAACCATATCAACAGGCGCTTTTCAATTGACTATTATGACTTGGTATTTATCCATAAGGCCTTGTCAATGTGTTTGAAAATCTTTTTTTAAATGATAATATCTGGCAGTGATAAGCTATCGGGTTAACCTGTAGAGTTATGAGAACAAATCTGCCAACTGCCAAACAGGATTATTGCGGAAATGTATATATGAAATTATTTTTATCGCCGATAAAGGAAAGAAGCGTATAGCCTGCCAGCCTCGTAATGTCTTGCCATTTTTCGTTTGATAAAAAAGAATTTTTGAAATTATAGTTATAGGCAGGTCTAAAAAATAATCTGCCTCTATTGATGGTTACTGAATCATAAGGCAACGATGCAAGCAAAGAAGACATAGAAAAATATACCGGCACTTTTTTACGGATGGAATCTTTTAATGGCGAATAGTCTTTCTTTAATAAAACAGTATCTTCTTTGCCTGGCTTACCCGTTTGTGCCCATATACATGTGCCCAAACTCATACAGATAAAAAGAAGTATAATCAGTTTCATAAAAAATTTCAATTGTAACCCAAATTTAAAGTAATTCAATCCCATGTAAAGGGGTAATTGACAATTGCCTTACTTTGTTTAATAAATAACGCCTGCCATTAAATAATTAAGATCCTAAAAGTTATTCGTTCTTTTCTTTTAGTTATCAACTCATATGGGCAATTTGTAATAAGGCTTTATGAATTGGGAAAAAGAGTGTTTAAATTTAGAGAATAAAAAGATATTTTAAAAGTGTCATTGTGCACGGCATGCAAAAAACCATTCAAATATTAGTGCTCTCTTTACTGGTTTGTTCCATAGTTTTTGCACAGCACTTTGAAATGATTCCTTCTGATGTTTTTTCAGGCGTTAATCCTTTAACATTCAGACAAATCTTACCTACAACAAAAGGAACTGTGCTTATCGCAACTTCTTTGTCAAATCTTGGTGAAATTGATAAAATGCAACTGAGTCTTGATTACCCTTCAGGTTATTTAACGGACAATAATGCGAAACAGACGAATTTTGAAAACAGATCAGATATCGTTAAAGATTTATACAGTTCGTTTACAGGTATAAAACTTATCGCAGAAGGACCTGGAAAAATAATGTATATCGTTAGCGACAGTAGTCATCTTGGCTGCATAAACTACAATTACGGCAAAACCGCAATTACTATTCCTCCGTTCAATTTTCCTGAAAGCAGAGCACAAAAAATTGATATAAGAAAAATATGGATTGACCAAAAGGGCAACTTGTTCATTGGTACCAATTACGATACGCTTTACATTGTAGAAGATGCAACCAATGTGATTGAAACCAGCAATGACAAATACTTTACTTATAATTTTCTTTCTGAAGCAGATAAAGACGGCAAAATAGTAATTACCGAGGGGGCAAAAAGAATTAAAAAAGTTTTTTTGGGTAAATATATTATTCCGTGCTCATTTGCCGCTGATCCAGAAAATGACCAAATAACATGGATCGGAACTAACCATGGCTTATATAAGTATGACAATTCAAGCGGACAATATTTAAATGTTTTATCATCCCGCACCAATACATCGTTAACTGTAACCAACATTTTAGTCCGTAAATTCAGTGCTTCTATCTGGTTTAGTACGCTTGAAAAAGGAATGGGTAAGTATAGTATACTTAGTAATTCTTCACGTTTTTTTGGGTATAAAAAGAATTCTGATAAAAGTGAAATATCAAATCCTATACAAACTTTTTGCCCAAAATCTTTGAATGAATTCTTTGTAGCTCCTCTTGATTCAACACCTGCTATTTTTAATACCGAAACAGAAAATTATAGATTTATTACAGATACTGAGTTTAATAAAACAAAAAACAGCACTACAGACATTAAATTCGACGCAGGAGGTAATTTATATATTATTACGGGTGGCAACTTTTTCTGGAGTAAAAATGTTGCGGCAGATCCATCATTTGCAGAAGTTAAACCAGATAGTACAGTTGCTTCTGTTCTTATCACCGACATTCTTGTTGGCTCTATGTCTTATTCCGATTTAAAAAACACTCACTCTAATTATGAAATACTCAAAGAAATCAGACTTAAGTATTATGAGAATAATTTGGGGATATTTTTTACAGGCAGAGGATTTTCAACGCACGACACACTAGTCTTTGCCTGGAAGCTTGACGGATTTAGCGAAGATTGGGTAACTATACCATTCTCTATGTTGGATGAAAAATTAAATACCGCGAGCCTTCCACCACTTAAACCGGGCAAATATATTTTTCATGCTAAAGTAAAGAAAGGGAACGGAGACTGGCGTAAGCAAGAAGCTCAGTTGATAATTATTATTGATCCTCCTTTTTGGCAAACGTGGTGGTTCTGGTTATCCGTAGTTGCAGGTGTTACACTGCTTGTATTTGCTGTTGTAAAATGGAGAGTAACTGCCGTTAGAAAACAAGAACGAATTAAAGCAAAATACGAAAAAGAAGCGTTGGCACTCGAGGCAAAAGCGCTTCGTGCACAAATGAATCCCCATTTTATTTTCAATTGCATGAATTCGATTAAATCACTGATGCAAAAAAATGATCAGGAGAGAGGAATTATTTATCTCACAACATTTTCCAAACTACTTCGTACTATTTTTCAAAACTCGGATAAAAGAGAAATCACTTTGTTTGATGAGCTTGAGACCTGCAGTCTCTATATACAGCTCGAAAGTATGCGCTTTGGAAATAAATTCAGTTATCATTTTGATATAGATGAATCTCTTGATTTGAAATCAGTTAAGATACCCGCTCTTATCATTCAACCCTTTATTGAGAATGCAATATGGCATGGCATAATGCCAAAAGAGGAAGGTGGTACCCTAAATGTGATTTTAGAGAAAAAAGGCGAGGTCATACATTGTATTGTAGATGATGATGGTATTGGAAGAGAGATGTCGAAGCAAAATAAATTTACGGGCGAATCCTCAACCCATCAATCAAAAGGAGTCCATTTAACACAGAACCGTCTTGACCTGGATAATGAATTGAACCAGCGAAACGCATTAATTGAAATTCTCGACAAAAAAGGTGTAGATGGTAATGCAACCGGTACAACAGTTACATTGACCTTCACTGTATGTTGAAAATATTTTTAAAGCACCCAAATAACAAGAATTAAACTTTCGTTGTGGAATTGTCTTCAGTGCACAAACCTGCGCCGCAACAGTTCTTGACAAGCGTTACAAACAACAGGTACATGAATTCTTGTAAAACTTCTGAGCGGTTTATTATTTTGGTCGTGTCAAGTTGTAGATGTAATGATTATTATCTGCGAACACAGAGAGAAGTGTGTACCCGACAAGCTCGTATGTGGTTTCCCATTTGTTTTTCATAGCCACATTACTATGCATATTTTGATAGTTTGGCAAAACATAAAACCTTCTAATGGTATTTGGCAACTGGTAAGATACAAGCATGTGATAAGAAAATGGGGGAAGATCTTTTAAAGCTTTCCTTTGTATAAGTAATGACGTGGAAGAATTTTTTATAATTGTTGTATCAGTTTGAGCGCTGGCATGCATATAAACAATGATGCAAAAGCAGCATGATAGTAAGCATTTCATAATTACAGTTTTAATATTTTACCAAACTACAATGAAGCACGACTCCTGGCAAGTGTAAATTGGCAGTTGATTCTTTTGAACTTATAACCAGCCCCCATTACTATATAAAACAAAAACCGTTAACCGTTTCGCGGGGTTATTAAGTCATTCTGCTTATCTATCATACAGTATGCTGGGATTCTAAAAACTGTTTTTACATTTATACGGAAAATAAGATTAGTTTATGCGGCCGTATAGAAGCGTAAGCAATAAATCCTTTCTTTAACGAATATCAAAATGATCAAAGCAATTGTTATAGATGATGAACAGCACTGCATTGACGCATTGGCGGCAGACCTGTCAAAACATTGTGGGAATGTGGAGTTATCTGCTAAATGTAATTCTGCTAAAGAAGGAATTCTGGCCATAAAAAAGCACAAACCTCAACTCATTTTCCTTGATGTGGAAATGCCTTGGATGAATGGGTTTGAAATGCTTGAGATGCTTGACCATATTGACTTTTGTATCATATTTACAACAGCTTATGATAAGTTTGCTGCAAAAGCTTTTCGTATCAGTGCAGTGGATTATTTATTAAAACCTATTGATGCCGGTGATCTGAAAACTGCTGTTCGTAAAGCGGAGGAAAAAATTCTTTCATCAGCAGGTACAGTAAACATTCAAAATTTATTACACAACATAAGGCAACCGGCACAGCAACAAAAAATCGCATTGCCCAACCACGATGGATATGAATTTGCACAGGTAAATTCCATACTTTACTGCTCAGCCGAAGGGGCCTATACAAAAGTTATTTTCAACAATAAACACTCCTTGCTTATTTCAAGAACGCTTGGTGATATTGAAGAAATATTGCCGGCTGAAATTTTTGTGCGTATCCATCATTCAACTATTGTAAATATTAATGCAGTTACTCACTACTCAAGAACCGATGGCGGATATGTTGTTATGAACACGAACGAAAAATTAATGGTTTCCAAGGCAAGGAAAGAAGTATTGCTTCAACGGCTTGGATTGATGAAATCATAAATGGTTGAACAGTTGAGTCGTTGATAAGTTGATTATTAATGTTGCGGGCCAATTGTGGATGTTTTTTAATGAGGAATAAAAAGTATTATTAAAAAAGACTTTCGAACATTCGAACACCCAAACATTCGTACTTTTCGAACTTGCTCAACTAAAGTTCCGAAAGA
>Ga0137374_10010447_pt1 | contig 10919 bp, 11 predicted proteins | sample SagtaG_20_FD_104811 | JGI IMG/M metagenome (GOLD analysis project Ga0137374, IMG submission 104811) | Vadose zone soil microbial communities from Sagehorn Ranch, Mendocino, California, USA - Sage1_R_100_16 metaG | ecosystem: Environmental > Terrestrial > Soil > Vadose zone | place: USA...
CCAGTACTCGATGTGCGGCATCGTCCAGAGCCGCGCCCAGCGCGACAGGCCGATCGGGATCCCGAGCGCGATCCCGGCGACGACGGCGATCGCGAAGCCGAGGCCGATGCGCTCGAGGCTCGGGACGACGTGCGTGCCGAACTCCGAGAAGAGCCACATGTCTTTGAACTGGACGAGGATCGTCGAGAGCCGCGGGAACTTCGGGTCGTGGGCGTGTGCGGTCCACAGCTGCCACGCAGCGAGGATCGCGATCGGCACCGCGACCTCGGCACCGACCTTGAGCGTGACGTAGGTCCGCCTCGTCATGCCGCGCCCACCCGCTGTGAGGGATGCCATCGCAACCCGCGGCGTTCGATCGCCGTCGAGACGAGATGGATCGCGACGCCGAGGAAGCCGGTCGCAAGCGCATACGCGTACAGCTGGTCGTCGAGGCCGTACGCCTGCGCGAAGTTCACCTTCTGGCCGAGCCCGGGCGTGCCCATGAACAACTCCGCCGTGAACGCGAGGATCAGCGCGACCGTCGAGGAGATGCGCACCCCGGTGGCGATGTACGGGACGGCGCTCGGTAGCTTGATCCGGTAGAGGCGCTCCAGCCGGCCGACCCCGAACGACCGGCCCGTGTCGATGGCGAGCGGGTCGACATCCCGCACTCCGTACATGGTCTGCACGAGCAGCGGCCAGAACGCGCCGAAGGCCGCGAGGAAGATCTCGCTCTTCAGCGTCGTCCCGAGCGTGAGGAAGAGCAGCGGGATCAGGGCGGCCGAAGGGATCGGGCGCAGGAACTCGATCGGCACCCGGAAGGCGCCGGCCGCGAATTCGCTCGAGCCGAGCAGGATCCCGAGCGGCACCGCGAGCGCGATCGCGACACCGAGGCCGAGCGCCCAGCCCCGGACGGTCTCTCCCAGCGCGGACCAGAAGTCGCTCGTCTGCATCAGCGACCACAGCTCCCGAAAGCTCGTGCTCATCGAGGGCAGATCCTTCTGCGAGATCAGGCCGGTGCGTGAGATCACCTCCCAGAGAGCGAGGGCGGCGGCGATCGAGAGCACGAAGACGAGCCCTTCGACGAGCCGGGTCGGCCCGAGCCGAATGGATGACCGACGCGTTTGCTTGCCTGCCGCCGCGGCCGCCGCGACGTCGCCGGGGCTCGCCATGGCGGATGTATACCCCTTGACGCCGTGGACTTTCGTCACTGGACGCCGTAGCGTCATCGCCCGATGGGCTTCATCGGACGATGGTGGCGGGCGCATTTCAGCGGCGTCACGCCGCGCGAGCGTTGGGGCTACTTCCTCTGGGGTGTCGTCGCGGCCGTCGTCGCGATTCCGGAGCTCGCGGCGGCGATCTGGGAGCGCGGACCGTGGCCGACGATCTCGGGAACGGTCGGGCATCTCGAGGAGCTCTGGAGCCCGACTGCGATCTTCCCCGTTGCCGTGATCGTGATCGCCGCCGCCCGCGCGCTCAGATATGCCTGGGCGGAGCGACCGCAAGTCGCCGATGCCGGGCGCACCCAGGGCGGACGAGCCGTCAGGGCGCAGCTGGCGCCACAGGCGATTGCCGACGAGCAGGAGACGACGAGCGTCTGGGGATACGTCTATCTCGGGGCCGCGCTGATCTCGGTGCTCGTGCCGAGCGTGCTCGTCGCCATCTTCAGCGGCGATACGACCGAGCACACGCGCTGGATCCTCGGGTACGTCATCTACGGGCTGATCGCGGTCCTGTGCGTGATCGTCCCGAGCATTCTCGCGTACTTCTTCGCGAAGGAGGTCCCGTTCCCGTCGCTCTTCCGCACGATCGCCGATCTCGAGGCGCGCGTACACGCGGTCGGGATGGTGATCCTGGCCGGCCTTGCGATTCTGCTGATCCACCTCGCGCTCTACCCGTGGCCGGCGGTCTCCCACCACGACCCGACGCCGAAGTCGCCGTGATGCTGCAACTTGATTTCGCGCCAGCGTCGGCGTAGCTTCGCCCGCACACTCGTAACCGTCGCCCGTTGCCTGCGGCCTCCGGGCTTTCGATTCGCGCTCTCTTTCCGTGGCGCGAGAACGGAGGAGGAATGGCAAAGCAGGAGTTCCGCGTAGTGCTCGACGGAGTGACGCTCCCCAAGGCCGCCAGCGACCGCCTCAACAAGGCGATCCAGCAGGCCGTAGCGGCCGAGGTCGCGCAGCTCGACCTGAACAAGGGAGACCTGCTGTACCACATCGGCCCCGGCCTCCGCGGCATCATTCTGCGTGCGCTGAGCGCCGCCGAGCTCAAGGGCGCCGGGATCAACCCCAAAGAGCTCGAGCGCCCCGGCGGGTGAGCGACGAGAAGCTGTGCCCGAGCGCGCGCTGCGCGCCGGGCGCGACACTGCTCGGCATCGTCGGCAACGGCGGCGTGGTCGGCTACGTCCGGCCGCAGATCGAGATCGACGAGAACTTCGTCGAGATCGCCGAGCAGGGCCGCACGCCCGAGAAGCGATTCCGATTCGCGTCGACGTGCGTCGAGGGCGAATGCGTGCAGTGGACGGGAAGCCGTTGCGGCGTGATCGACGAGGTGCTGGAGCTGCAGGCGGACGGCCGGCTCCCGGTCGCAGAGGAGCTACCGGCCTGCACCATCCGCCGTGACTGCCGCTGGTACGCGCAGACGGGGAGGCAGGCGTGCTTCGTGTGCCCGTTCGTGGTCACCGACACGCTCCCCGACGGGACGACGATGAAGGAGGCGCGCGTGCCTCCGGAGCACGCGCCGGTGTAAGCCGAGAGTGGACCGGGGCGACGGGCAACGCGGCCTGCCGCCGCCCCAGTTCTCTGCTCGGCAGCTACCTCAGCGCTTGCAGCCCACGAGAGTCTCGATCTGCACGGCGCTCGCCAGGAGCGACGAGGCCTGCGTCGATGTCAACTCCCTCGCGTTCTCTGCCGCGCGCACCTCGCTCTCGAACTCGGCCAGCTCCGCGCAGGCACTCTCGGGGTCGGGCTTCTGAAGGTACGCCTTCGCGGCGTCGAGCGGCTTCGTCAGGCTCGAGCCGGCGAGCTTCTTGATCAGCGCATCGATCTGCGCGAGTGCGCCGTTGACCGTCACCCTGAAGGACGCAGTGGACGCGTTCCCGTGCGCGTCGACCGCCGTGCACTTCACGGTCGTCGTACCGATCGGGAAGAGCGAGCGCGAGGAAGGCGCGCACTCGACGGCGACTGCCCCGTCGACGAGGTCGCTCGCGGCCGGCTGGGCGTAGGCGACCGTCGCGCCGCTCGGGCTCGTCGCGTCGGCAGTGAGCGACGACGGGAGGCCCGCGAACGCCGGCGCCGTCCCGTCCTGGACGGTGACGACGAACGTCGCCGTCGCGGTGTTGAGGTGCGTGTCCTCAGCGGTGCACGTCACCGTCGTCGCACCGAGCGGGAAGGTCGAGCCGGAGGCGGGTGTGCAGGTGATCGCTTTGACCGGGTCGTCGGGATCGGCCGCCGTCACTCCGTACGCGACGGCCGCGCCGGCAGGGCCCGTCGCCTCGACCGTTTGCGCCGGTGCCGAGATTGTCGGCGCGGTCGTGTCGGAGAAGACGAGCGCGAGCGCGACGATCTTCGCCGTCTGTGCGCGGGTCACGTTCGCGTACGGCCGGAAATACGGGCGGTTGAGCGCGTCGCAAGGCTCGCCGGGGCCTCCGCAGGCGTACCCGCTGAGGCTGCCGGAGAGCACCTCGACGGCTGCAAAGAACGGATTCTCCGGCAGCACGTCGGCGAACGACGCCTGCGCGGGGGGACTCCCGAGGTTCGCGCCCGCGGCGAGCGCGACCATCCTGGCGAGCTGCCCTCGGGTCACGTAGACGTACGGCCGGAAGTACGGACGGTTGAACGCGTCGCAGGGCTCGCTGGGCCCGCCGCAGCTGTAGCCACTCACGGCGCCCTTTGCGGCGAGGCCTTCAACGCCTGCGTAGTACGGGTTCCCTGGGAGAACGTCCGCGAAAGATCCCTACGGCGGTGGGTTGGCGAGAACGGCGTTCGCGGCCAGCGCGATTGCCTTGGCCGCCTGCCCTCGCGTAACGTCGTTGTACTGGCGGAAGTAGGGGCGGTTGAGCGCGTCACAGGGCTCGCCGGCGCCGCCGCAGCTGTAGCCGCTTATGATCCCGGCGGCGTTGAGCGCCTCGATGTAGGTGTAGAAAGCCGTGTTCGGCAGGACGTCCGCGAACGACGCCTGCGCCGCCGCCGTCCACGCGTCCGCCGGACGCGCGACCGCCAGCGCCGCGGCCGCCGCCACGAGCAGCACGGCTCCCCAGATGACGCTCCGCCGCGCAAGTGACCTGCCAACGCCCGAGCCCATCCCGACTCCCTCCGTCTGAACCGTCAGGTCGACCGTACGAGCACGAAGGGCACGCGTCGTTCGCGGAGGCGACGCTCGGCGTGTCACGCTCGTGACAGATCGGAGCGAGCGCGGCTTAGAAGTCGCCGGCGGTCCAGACCCGCTGGTGGAACCGGCGGGCGAGCGGGTCGAAGACGGCTACGAACGCTCGCTTCGTCCGCGTCGCCTCTGCATCCGCGGCCGCGGCCGCACGCAGGTCGGCGCTCCCGTCAGGCGGCCCGCACCGCTTGCGTCCCAGGAGCCAGTCGCGGTAGTGCCAGTCGGCCGTGATCGACGCGTGCGCAGCCTTCTGGAGCAGCTCGGAGGCCCGAAACGCCTCTTCCTTGTTCGGCACCGAGAGCGCGGCGATCTGCTCGAGCAGGCTCTGGCGGTTGCGTTGGACTCGGTTCAGCCGGACCGCGGCCACGCGCGGTGTCAGCTTGCAGTCGAAGGCCGCCCCGATCGCGGCCGATATCTCGCGGCGGCCCTCGCGCGACTGGACGAGGAAGTTCTCGACCTTCGAGACGAACGTGCGCACCTCGGCGTCGCCCTTCCCCGACGAGCCGCCGCGGGTGAGCGCAAGAGCGGCGATGCCGGCGGCAAGCGCAGCGAGAACGAGCACGAGCAGGAGGACGAGGATCGGCCGCCGACGCGGCGTCGCCTCAGGGCTCCCGGCCGGCTTGGGTGCCGGCCGGCCGACTTGGAGATCCCGGTCCTGACGGAGGATCGCGCGCTCGAGCTCCTGCAGCTCCTGGCTCGGCTCGATTCCGAGCTCGTCGACGAGGGTCTCACGGGTCCGGCGGTAGACGTCGAGCGCCTCGGCCTGGCGACCCGACCGATAGAGCGCGAGCATCAGCTGTCCGCGCAGCCGCTCCCGGAACGGATGCCGGGCGACGAGCTGTTCGAGCTCGGAGACGAGCTGCGCGTGTCGGCCGAGGACGAGGTCGGCTTCGATCCGTCCCTCGATTGCCTCGAGCCGTGACTCCTCGAGCCTTGCGCCGGCATCGCGGGCGAACGGCTCGGAGCCAAACTCGGCGAGCGCAGGTCCGCGCCAGAGGGCGAGCGCCTGCTCGAGTCGGTCCGCGGCCTCCTCCGCGTCGCCGGCGCCGAGTCGCTCGCGCCCCTCGCGGACGAGTTGCTCGAAGCGGTCGAGATCGAGCTCGCCCTCGTCGACCCGAAGCGAGTACCCGGGCGGCTTCGTCAGCACCCGGTCGGCGCCGATCGCCTTACGCAGCTGGGAGATGTACACCTGCAGCGCCTTCGTCGCCGTTTCCGGCGGCTCGCCGCTCCAGAGCTCCTCGATCAGCTCGCCGACCGGCACGACCCGATTTCGATTCAGGAGCAGGAGGGCGAGGAGCGCGCGCGGCTTTGCGGCCGGCAGAGGCACGGAACGTCCTTCGACGACCGCCTCCAGCGGCCCGAGGACGGAGAATTCGACCACCGAACCATGATCGCACCAGCGCCGGAAACTGGGCTTTAGGCCCCGGTTTGGTGGCGCTTTACCGGGTGAGCGCATCTTGCGTGCAACCCGACGAAGGAGTCGTCATGAAGGCACGGAGAGCAGTTGCAGTCGCCCTGTTGGTCATTGCCGCGGGCGCCATGATCCAGCCGGCCACGGCCGCTCCGATCAAGTGGCTGGCCGTGCACCTGGGCACGCACCGGTTCGGCCATCTGAGCAGGCCGGATGCGATCGTCGCCCGCGCGGGCGCACAGGACGTCGGTTTCGAGTGCGGAAAGCCGTCGGCGTGCGCGCCGGAGGGGACGCCGAGCGGCGGCTGCGGCTGCATCGACACGTTGCCGCAGGGCCCGACCTCCTTCGACGTCGGCCGGGACGGCTCGATCTGGCTGCTCGACGGCGTGAAGCACCGGCTGCTGGTGTGGCAGCGCGGCCGCTCCGCGCGGCCGGCGCGCTCGGTTCCATTGCCCGCGGACGTCGGCGACAGTGACTTCGCACTCGGCCGTGACGGCACGGTCTACGTCTTCGGCGGCAACGTCTCCCACCGCCCGTACCTGGCGATGTACGCGCTCACGCGCACGGGAGGGGTCCGCTGGAAGGCGGCGACCACGGTCGGAAGCAGCCAGGCGCGGCTCGTCACCGGCCCGGACGGCTCGATCTACGCGGTGGGCCCGTCGGCGTCTCCGACGTGGACGCCGCTCACCACTCCGGCCGGCCGGCCACTGCCGCTCGCCGTGCAGCGCCGGCGGAGCAGCCCGCTTCAGCCCCTCGCCGAAAACCTACGGCTGCTCACGACCCAGGTGTCAGAGCACCAGGTGCACTTCGCCCTCGTCGATTCGGCCCACAAGGTCGTGCGTGCGTGGCGCGTTACCAGCGCGACGACGCTGGCGGTCGTGCACGCCACGCCGGCGCTGATCGGCGGCGACATTGTCGTCCCGCTCGACGTCTCCCACCAAGCGAGCAAGAGCACGTTCCGCTGGGAGCATCTGATCCTGCGGCTGGGGTCGGCCGGCGGGACGCGTCAGCGGCTCACCCTCGACGCCCGGGCCGTGTGGGATCCGGACGGCACGACGACCAGAACGACGCTGCGCATCGGCGCCGACGGCCGGCTCTACCAGCTCCGCACCGATCCGAAGATCGGCGTCAGCGTCGCCAGGTACCCACTCGGATCGAATTAGCAAAGGAAAGGCGGCCCCACCTCCTGCTAGGTGCGAGGGCGCCAGCCGGGCCAGAAGCGTCGGCTGAGTCGGCCATCCGCGAAGGTCGCGCTGGGGTAGAGCAGAACGTGTCCGTCCCACGCGACCTTGGCCAGCGCGACGTTCAGCGGATCGTCACGGACGGCTTGCGCCGGACGGACGAGCACTCTGCCGACCCGATCCCAGCGCGCGTCGAAGTTCGTGCAGAAGAACTCCCGGCGCCGGACGTCGAGCCGGAGTCGACAGCGCGATTTGTAGCCGTCGGAGACCGTTTGCCAGCGCCAGCCGACCCCATAGAAGCCTCCGGGGGCATGGACGAGGTAGAACGGCTGCCTCTGCGCACGGACGTGCGTGAACGACCCGACCGGATAGCTACGGCTCGACCGGAGGACAGTGAACCCGTACCCGACCACGTCGCCGACCTGGAGGCGCGGGAACCTGAGCGACGAGACGACGCGCGCGAGCGCTACGCGCAGCCGGGTGGGTGCAGTACGGCCGATCCAGACGTAGGCGCGATAGTTGCGGCCGTCGCCCACGATTGCCCGCGCCAGCGGCCGCGGAGTCGTCCCGGGATACTCGCGGGAGATCCGGAAGCTTGCCGGTCGGAGTGGGAAACGTGTCTCGGGCGCCAGAACGTCCGGGAACGGACCGCCCTCTGACCTGACGATGCGAAAAGGCGACGTCGTCCGAGCCGAATCGCCCTCGCGCATCCAACGGCGGGTCGACGCGCAACCACTCGCTCGACGGCGTCGACCCGGTCCGCACGGCCGTTCGCGACGCAAAGCTCGCGACGGTCACCTCGAACACCGAGATGCGAACGTGCGCGCTCGAGCGCTCTACGTGCATACCGCGCGGATACAGCAGTGACCACCCGGCGGGATCGGCGTAACGGAGGTCGCCGCCCGAAGTCGCCGCGCCCGCACTGGCACCGACTGCAACCGCTGCGCTAACGACGGCGAGTGGGCGCCGGCTCATCGCGTGCCCACGCCCGCCGCTTGCACAGCTTCTGCGTACAACGCCTCGATCTCGTCGGCGTACTTCGCTGCGATCGGCTTGCGCTTGAGCTTCAGCGTCGGCGTCAACTCGTCGCCGCCGGCCTCCCACTCCGCATCGAGGACGCGGAACTTCTTGATCTGCTCGGGGCGGCTGAGGTGCGAGTTCGCCCGTTCCACCGCCTTCGCGATCTCCTCGACCAACTGCGCGCGATCGACTGTGGCCGCGGAATCCGGCACGATCAGCGCGACGTTGTAGGGCCGCCGGTCGCCGATCACGCATGCCTGCCCGATCAGCGTACTCGAGCTCTTCAGCCGCGCCTCCACGTTCGCGGGCGAGACGTTCTCGCCCGAGGCGTTGACGATGATCTCCTTCTTGCGATCGACGATTCGTAGATAGCCGTCGTCATCGAGGCTGCCCACGTCGCCGGTGCGGAACCAGCCGTCGGCGTCGATCGCCTCGGACGTCTTCTGTGGGTCGTTGCGGTAGCCGGGCGTGACGATTCCGCCCCGCACGAGCACTTCGCCGTCGTCGGCGAGCCGCAGCTCGACACCCGCGGCCGCCGGGCCGACGCTGCCGAACCTCGCCCGGCCAGGCAGGTTGGCGGTCGCGAGCCCTGTCGTTTCCGACAGTCCCCACACCTCGAGGATCTCGATCCCAAGGGTCTGGAAGAAGCGCAGCACCTCGACCGCGGAAGGCGCAGCGCCCGTGAGGACGTGCTCCGCTTGATCGAGTCCGAGTCGTCGGCGCACCTCGGCGGCGACGCCACCGTCGGCCGGTTCTCCGCCGAGCTCGGCCTCGAGCGCGGCCTTCAGCTTCTCCCAGATCCGCGGAACCGCGAAGAAGAAGGTCGGCCGCACCTCCGGGAGATAGGCAGTCACCTGCCTGGGGTCGGGACAGCACGTGACCGTGTGGCCGTAGGCGATCGCGTTGTAGTGACTGACGACGCGCTCCGCGACGTGGGCCATCGGGAAATACGAGACGAGCCGGCCCGGCTCGAAGTCCGCGATTCCGGCGAAGGCGCGGAGCTCGGCGAGGTAGTTTGCGTGCGTTATCTGGACCCCCTTCGGCGGCCCGGTGGTGCCGGAGGTGTAGATCAGCGTGAGCAGGTCGCTCGGCGCGACGGTGCGCGAGGCGCGCTCGAAGTCGAAGTCGCGAGAGCCGGACGCCTCGAGCTCGGCGAGCGACGGTGTCCCGTCCACGACGAAGACGTGCTCGATCGACGGGCAGCCCGCACGCGCCCGCTCGATCGAGTCGAGGAACGCCTGCTCGGTGACGACCAGCCGCGCGCCCGAGTCGTTGAGCAGGTGCTCGAGCTGGTCCGGGCTCGAGCTGTTGTAGAGCGAGAACGGCACCGCGCCGAGGTGCATCGCCGCGGTGTCCACCAGATGGAACTCGGGCCGGTTCACCAGCATCAGCGCGAGCGTGTCGCCCCGGCCCAGCCCGAACGCCGCAAGGCCCGCAGCGAGGTCGCCGACGCGCCGAGCGTACTCCCGCCACGTGATCGTCACCTCTCCCCCGCGCGTCCGCAGCGCCTCGCGGTCGGCCTGCCCGGCCGCCGTCAGCTGGAACAGCTCGCAGACCGTGCCTGCGCTCATCGATGAAGCTCGTCCAGCATGGATTGAAGCGTGCTCGTCACGCGGGCGTGCGCCCTGTCCAGCGACTCGTCGCCGAGACGGATCGGAGGCCCGATTCGCTGCCGGATCTTGACCGGGAAGGGAAGGGCCAACGGCCAGATTCCCCCGAGCCCGAGACCGAGCCAGGCCGGTATCTCCTGGCCGCCGAAGAGTCGCTTCGAAAGCGCGTGCCCGTCGTTCAGGCCCAGGAAGGTCTCATCCAGTCCCGAGGAGACCACGGGGATGATCGGCAGGTCGTGGGCGCGCGCGAGCCTCAGGTAGCCGCGGCGGCCCCCGAAGTCCACGCGGTGGTTTCTCCAGAAAGGCCGCAGCCCCTCTCTCGTGCCCCCCGGCGCCACGACCAGGTGCTCCCCGCGGGACTTGATCCCGATCACGTCCGCATCGGTGGGCGGGCCGGGAAGCCCGCCGAGCTCGGCAACGGCCTCCCGCACGGCCGGGAACCGCCACCAGATCGGGTGCCACGACGCGCGCGGGAAGTAGCCGAGCTCGTCGTACATGCGAGCCGCCAGCATCCAGAGATCGAACGTCCAGGGCCCGCCGTGATACCCCACGATCAGCGATGACTCGGTCGCGGCGAGCACCTCGAACCCCTCCGTCTCGAAGCGGAAGTACTGCATCCAGAATCTGAACGTCGCCAGCGGCAGCGTCCGGCTAGCCATCGACCCGCCCCCCTCGCGAAAGGGCCTGGTAGCGGGCCTGAGTCGCGGGCAGCCAGTCGTCGAGCTGCTCCTCGGCCCTCTCGATGATCGCGTCGGCACGGTGGAAGTCCCAGGGGAAGAACTCCGAGAGGTCGGGCGAGAAGAGTGCGTCGGCCAGGCCGGCCTGTAGCCGTCCGCTGTCGCTCGCCAGCCAGTAGAGCGAGCGGATGGTGTCCGTGAACCGGTTGATCTGGAGGAGCTCCAGCGCAAGGCCTCTGAGCCCCGGGCGCATGTCCCGCGAGGCCCTGGGGGGCGGGACGACGTCACAGGCGATCACGAAGTCCGCGTCCGCCTCGGTGCAGTAGCTCACCGGAACGTTGTGCCTGACGCCGCCGTCGAGGTACCGAGCGCCGCCGAGGATGGGGCGTCCGAACACCCCGGGGAGTGCGCAGCTGGCACGGACGGCGGTCGACAGCGAACCGTGCCGGAAGACCTTCTCCCGTCCGGTCCGGGCCTCGACGGCGACCGTGGCAAACGGCAGCGGCAGTTCCTCGATCCTCTTCTCCGGGATGTGGCGCCTGAGGAACAGGTCCACCGACGAGCTCGTCCCGATCGCTGCGATTGCAGCCGCGGAAAGCTCGAGCTTTGCGCCGACGAGCCGGTCGAGCCCGCGCAGCCCCTGGCTGGCGTAGAAGGCGCC
>Ga0137374_10010455_pt1 | contig 10912 bp, 8 predicted proteins | sample SagtaG_20_FD_104811 | JGI IMG/M metagenome (GOLD analysis project Ga0137374, IMG submission 104811) | Vadose zone soil microbial communities from Sagehorn Ranch, Mendocino, California, USA - Sage1_R_100_16 metaG | ecosystem: Environmental > Terrestrial > Soil > Vadose zone | place: USA...
CAAGTTCGGCCGCGGCTGGACGGACGACATGTTCATGGCCACATCGCTCCTGGCCCGTGTTGCTGCGCGCGAGAAGGACGACGACCGCTATGCGAGCGTTGCCGCTCGTCTGCTCACCAGTTACGCCGCGAAACTGCAGCGTCCAGACGGACTCTTCATTCACGCCGTAGATGGGCCGCACACGTGGGGCCGCGGCAATGGCTTCGCGCTGATGGGACTGACCGAAGCGTTGACGTACCTGCCGGAAACCTGGTCCGACCGCGCGAAGGTGCTGGAGATCTATCGCAAGCAGGTGCGCGCGATGCTCACGCAGCAGTCAGACGATGGAGCGTGGCGGCAGGTTGTGGATGAACCGGCGAGCTACCACGAGCTCACGGTCACCGCCATGACGGTTGCGGCGATGGCTCGCGGCGTACGTCGTGGGTGGCTCGATCGCGACGTGCGGCCGGCAATCGATCGCGGCTGGAGTGCCGTCCTCGCTCGCGTGAATGACGATGGTACGTTGCGCGACGTGTGCTCGGGCACGGGCGCGGGCCCGACGAAGGAGTACTACTTGAACCGGCCGGCAATCAACGGCGCCGACGATCGTGGTGGGGCCATGGCCCTGCTCGCGGCGGTGGAGATGGAGGAGCTGAGAAGATCCCCGCGCTAGTGCACGTGAGCGATTGGGTGGCCTGGCATCTGCGCTCGATACCTCAGAAACAAGTGCGCTGACACCGGCGAACCATAGTTCTCCTCCAGGCTGCGCGGCACCCTGTATCCCGTCACGTCAGCGCCCACACCGAACGTGCCGTATGGTCGCCGCAGCACGTCGCGAAGGTAGCCAATCGTGAACGCGCCGACGTTCGACTGCCGATGCCGGTGAAACGTGTTCACCGGGTGAAAGCCCACGTCGAAAATGTCTTTGGCAACAGATTCCAGTCGCGTGTAGTAGACCGATCGCGGACTCGTTCTCAGTGTCGCTTCAAACAGGTACGCCTCGAGATTCCCGTGAATCTCGCGGTTTTGTCCAAACGCGGCCATCCACGCCAGCGAACGTTCGTCTCCTTTGAAGTACTCGAGCGACGCAGTCAGCCGCTTCGCATCGTAGGGCGTGACGAGCTCGGGCTTCGTGAGAAAAGCGCCCGACGCTTGAGCGCTCCACGCCGCGTGCCCATCCCAGACGTGCGGCATACGAATCGAGCGCTCCGAGGTCGACATCGAGCCGGTTCTCGTCCGGTTCGCGGCCGTGAAAGATCGATCCCTCGAACGTGAAGCCATCCGTAGCCAGCCCCCCACGCAGCACGCCAGGCGTGATGTGAGTGGAATCGAGATGATGATGCGACAGCGGCGCCTGCGGATTGTCGATAACAGAGGGTCGATGCATGTACGCCGGCGGCCCGATTGTTGGCGACCCCACCAGATCTGCGCCGACCATTGCCGTGGCGGTCCAATTGGCAGGCGAAGCTCACCGCCAAGGGCCATGAGTAGATCGTGCGGATGTTGATAGTCGATGAGCGCAGTACGGTGGAACGTTTCGCCGGTTTGAAACACTTGCGGCGAACCGATGTCCCGAAGCGTGAAAGGCTCGAGAGAAAACATCGATGTCACGCGCAGGTGCGCCCCGTCTGTCGTGCGGTCGCCGGTGGCGTGGTTGGCGGATCCGGCGCTGTCGCCGACCTCGACTTGCACCCGGTGAGGAAGCCTATCGCGAAGATACAGATGTGAAGCGTTCGAGCGGACGAGATCAATCTGCGCGCCTGCCGAAAATCACCAGCTTGCCCAATCTTCAACTTCGTTTTCGTTTCTGGCGCAGGAAGGTAAGCTATCACAGAAATGAGGGTACTCGCTTCGCTCGCAGGGCTCGCTTGGCTCGCGGCTGCGCCGCTCGCGCAGGAGCGTTCGGGACTTCAAAACCTGCTCGACGCCGAGCTCGCGCGATTTCCCGCGCGCGCCGGTGTGTGGGTGAAGCATCTCACGACCGGCCAGGAGGCGGGGGTACACGCCGACGACACGTTCAACAGCGCGAGCGTGATCAAGATTCCAGTGCTGGTCCTCGCGTTTCAACTCGCCGAACAAGGCCGGCTCTCGCTCAGCGAGCGAATCACGATTCGCGCGGAGGATGTCCGTGGCGGGTCTGGGATCTTTCGCTACCACGACGCCGGTCTGCAGCCGACTTTCCGCGACGTCCTGCTCCAGATGGTGATCACGAGCGACAACACGGCCACCGATATCGCCATTGGCCGGGTTGGCGGAGTCGATCGCGTGAACGCGTGGCTGAAGGAGCAGGGCTACGCGGACGGACTCAAGTTGAATCAAACGACGGGCGCGCTCTTTGCGAAGTACGACGCGCTGCCGCAGGGCGCCAATCGCAACGAGAAGACCAACGCCGACCGCGCGTATTGGCTCGGCGAAATGACACCACACGCCACGGGGCGCCTTATCGAAACGATCCAGCGCCAGTCGACCGAAGGACGAAAACGTGACGCGGGCGCGGCAACGGCGGGAACGCTGCAGCCACCCGTCGCGAGCAAGAGCGCGGACGATATGATCCGCATGATGCGCGCGCAGCAGGCTGGCGCGCGGCGGCTGCCGCACTTTCTGACCGTGCCGGTGGCGCACAAAACGGGTGATTTTCCGCCGGTCCTCGCCAACGACGTCGGTGTGGTGTTCGCGCGGTCTGGTCCGATCGTGATTTCGTTTTTCACGAACGCGATTGAGGGACCGTACGCGGAGACCGAAGACAGAATTGGTCAGGTGGCGAGATTAATCGTCGAGTACTTCGACGGAAGGTAAAAGGGGCCTGCCCCATTTCCGAAAAGGGGCCTTTCCGAAAAGGGGCCTGCCCCATTTAATACGATTCAGTTGCACGATAAAACGTTGACCCAGTGCGCTCGTTGATCCTCGGCACGCGTTTACGGCAACTCCCATTGCAATTCCCATGATGATCGCGCGATTTCTGCGAAGTCGGTCTGGTTCGCTCTCTGGGAGCAGCCGAAATGGGGCAGGCCCCTTTTTCTTCGCAGGCCACCGAATATGCAATTGAGACGCTTCCTTCCAATTTCTCTCTGTCTCTCTGTCTCTGTGGCTGTGTCCCTCGGCGCACAGAGCGAGGAGCCCCTCTGGCCCGGCGCGAAATACGACCCCGCGATTCCTACTCTTCGTCAGGTCGTCGGTTACGAGCCAGGCAAGGAAATCACCTCGCCGGAGCAAATCGGCCAGTACCTGCAAGCGCTTGCGAAAGCGGCGCCGACGCGCACACGCCTCAGCGAGTACGCGCGCACATGGGAAGGACGCCCCCTGTGGCTGATGGTCATCGGCAGCCCCGAACGCATTGCGCGGCTGGATCAAACCAAGGCGGACGCGAAGCGGCTTGCCGATCCACGCGGACTCTCACAGGCCGATGCCGATCGCCTGGTGCGCGAAATGCCGGTCATCGTCTGGCTTGCTCACGGCGTCCACGGCAACGAAATCTCCTCGTCGGACGCGGCGCTGCAGGAGGCGTATCACCTGCTGGCGTCGCAAGGCGATCAGGACATCGATCTGGTGCTGCGCGACGCGCTGATCCTGATCGACCCGATGCAGAATCCCGATGGGCGCGCGCGGTTTCTTTTTCAGAATCTGCAGGCGCGTGCGGCCGCACCCGATCCGTCGCCGTTCAACGCGGAGCACGACGAGCCCTGGCCCGGAGGCCGATCGAACCACTACCTGTTTGACATGAATCGGGATTGGTTTGCGCAGACACAGCCGGAATCGCGCGGCCGCGTGCAGATCATGCGCGACTACTTTCCGGAGGTGACGGTCGACGTGCACGAGCAGGGTGGCGACAACACGTATTACTTTGCGCCGCCGGCCGATCCCATCAATCCGAACATGACGAAAAGCCAAATCGCGGCATTCGATCTGTTCGGCCGCGCCAACGCCGCGCGCTTCGACCAGCGCGGCTGGCTCTATTACGTGCGCGAAGTGTACGACGCGTTCTATCCCGGGTACGGCGACTCGTGGCCGACGTTCCAGGGCTCGATTGGCATGACCTACGAACAGGCATCGGCGCGCAGCCTGTCCTTTGCGCGCACTGACCAGAGCACGCTCACCTATCGCGACGGCGTGATGCACCACTTCACCGCGGCCATCACCACGGCAATTACCGCGGCGAAGAATCGTGAGCGGCTGGTGCGCGACTTCCTCGAGTATCGCCGCAGCGCAATCGCCGAAGGCGAGAAGAGCGCGATTCGTGAGTACGTGCTCGTTCCCGGACAGGACCCTTCTCGTGCCGACCGATTGGCGAGAAATCTCGCGACGCAGGGCATCGAGGTTCGCCGCTCCGAAGAGCCGTCCAAAGTTGGCGCGCGGCAGCTGCCGGCGGGCAGCTATCTCGTGTCCAACGCGCAGCCCTCGGGCCGGTTGATTCGCAACCTGCTCGATCCAAAGACCGATCAGCCGGAGGATTTCATCAAGCGTCAGGAGGAACGCCGCGCACGACGCCAACCGGATCAGATCTACGACATCACGGCGTGGAACCTGCCGCATCTCTACGATGTCGAGCTCGTCGCGAGCGCAACGCCCATTACCGTCCGCTCGACGCCTGTCCCGATGTCGTATGACGCGCCGACTCCTGTGAAGCCGTTTACGCAGGGCAAGGTTGGCTATCTGATGCCCTGGGGCACGGCGGCGGCGGCGCTCACAGCCGATGCGCTGCAGCAGGGGATTCGGATGCGCAGCATCGGCGGGCGATTCACGCTGAATGGTCGCACATTTACTCTGGGCACCGCGCTCATTCGAAACGCCGACAATCCGGGCGACCTCCACGCACGGCTTGCGGCGCTGGCCGCGAAACACGGCGCCGAGATTGTTCCCATCGACAGCACGTACATCGAGTCGGGCACCTCGCTCGGCAGCACCGAGAACGCGTTTCTCAAGCCGCCTCGCGTGCTGCTCGCGTGGGATACGCCCACCGCATCTACCTCCGCGGGGTGGGCGCGCTACGTGCTCGAACGCCGCTTCAATCAGCCCGTCACGGTTGTTCGGTCGTCGTCGCTTGCGCGCGCGGATTTGTCGGAGTTCGATGTTATCGTTTTGCCGTCGGGCAACTACGCTGGAGTAATCGGCGAGCCGCTGATCGCTCGCGTGAAGGATTGGCTGCGTGCCGGTGGGACGCTCGTCACCATCGCTGAAGCCACACGATGGGCGACGGCGCCGAACGTCGGTCTGCTCGATACGACTCCGCTGCTCAAGGATGGCCGTCCGGATGTGCCGCCGTCCGCAGGGAGCGCCGGTAGCGGTGCGGCATCCAGTAGCGCCGCGGGCAGCGGCGGAGCACCGAGTGGCTCGGGCGGCACGAGCGCCGGAAGCGGATCCGGATCGGGCGCCAAGCCGTTCGACTACGACAAGGCGATTCAGCCGGACCGGGAACGTCCCGAGCCGCAGCCTGGCGCGATCCTGCGTGTGATGCTCGATACCGATCACTGGCTGAGCGCCGGCAGCGACAACGAGACGCAGATAATGATTGAGGGCTCTCGTGTGTTCGCGCCGATCAAACTGAACAGCGGCAGGAACGTCGGTATCTACGCGAAGAAAGATCTCCTGATCGCGTCAGGGTTGATCTGGTCCGAAGGACGCGATTTGCTCGTGCAGAAGCCGTTCTTGATGCATCAGCCGGTTGGTCGGGGCAACGTCGTGGCCTTTGCCGAGGATCCGAATTACCGCGCGTTCACCGAAGCGAGCATGCTGCTCTTCATGAACGCCGTGCTCCTGGGGCCGGGATATTAGGCACGTTGGTAGATCTTGGAGACACACCGATGCGACGACGCGACAAGGGTTTTCTCAAATTCAGCCTGAGCCTGACGGTTGCCGCGAGTGCGTTCGTGCTCGCGATCGACACGAACACCATCGCGCAGGGCGTCTACTATCCGCCTGCCGGCTCCTGGGCGCACAAAGCGCCGTCGGAAGTAGGGATGGACGCGGCCAGGCTCGACGCCGCCATCGCGTTCGCGAAGACACACGAGACCAACTGGCCGCGCGATTTCTCCACGCAGGAGAAAATTTTCGGAACGCTGCTCGGTCCCATTCCCAAAGATCGCGCGGGCATGAACGGCTTGATCATCCGCCACGGCTACGTCGTTGCCGAATTTGGCGACACGACGAACATCGCACCGACCTACTCGGTCGCGAAGAGCATGCTGTCGACTGTGACGGCTGTGGCGGTGCGTGATGGGTTGATCAAAAACCTCGACGCGCCGGTGGGATCGCAAGTGAAGGACGGCGGCTACGACTCGCAGCACAACGCGAAGATTACGTGGCGCAATCACCTCCAGCAGGAGAGCGAGTGGGAAGGCGAGATGTGGGGCAAGAAACACGATTTCGTGGGCGCGGTGGCCTTCGGCGACGGAGAGCGTAAACCGCGCGAGCTGCAGGACGCCGGCACGTTTTACGAATACAACGATGTGCGCATCAATCGTCTGTCGCTGTCGCTGCTGCGTCTGTTCAAGAAGCCGGTTCCCGAAGTGTTCCGCGACGAAATCATGAACCCCATCGGTGCGTCGAACACCTGGCAGTGGATTCCCTACAACAACAGCTACGCGGAGATCGACGGCAAAAAGACGCCGTCGGTCAGCGGCGGCACCAGGTGGGGAGGCGGCGTGTGGATCAACGCGTGGGACATGGCGCGCTTCGGTTATTTGTGGCTGCGCGCCGGCAAGTGGGGCAGCAAGCAGTTGCTTCCGCCCGATTACGTCAAGGCCGCGGTGACGCCCGCGAGCGCGTCTAATAGCCCGGATTACGGATTTCTGTGGTGGCTCAACACGCGCGGCAAGAACCATCCGGAATTGCCGCGGAACGTGTTCGAGGCCCAGGGCGCGGGCAGCAACACGATTTTCATCTCCCCCGATCACGATCTCGTAATCGTGTGGAGATGGCACGGCAGCGGGAAGCAGCAGTTCTTCAAGCAGGTGGTCGATTCCATCCGCCAGGGCTCGTAGCTGACATCACGACATCCCACATCGCCATCTCCCACATCCCCGCAGGTCCCGCGGTTCGTCCCACGTTTTTCGGTCGGTACTGCTGCCTCCTGTTGACAACCGACAGGAGCCGGCACATGCTCTTGTCGAGTCCCGACAGGAGGAAACATGCCGCGACGTTTTCACATCCTCGTTCTGGTCACAGCGCTCGTTGCGACGGCGAATGGGCTCGGAGCGTCGCGTTCTTCACGCTGGATGTGATTGGCCACCACCGCATCCCGCTCCTGGACGGCGGGCTTGCCGCTTGGAAGGCGGAGAAGCGCCCAATCGAACTAGGCCCGCCGCAGAAGCCGAAACAGGGCGCGTTCAATCCAACGCTCAATGCGGCAAGGCTCGCAGATGCCGCCTTCATTCAGCAGCAGATGACGAACAACGGCATATCGCTGCTCGATATCCGCCCTGACCCGGAATATCTCGGCACCGATGGCGGCATGTCAGGCGTGCATGCGCCCGGCCACATTCCCGGGGCGCAGCAGCTGCCGTGGACGACGCTTCTCGGCGAGGATGGCCGGTTTCTGGCGCCCCTCAGCTCGAAGCGAAGTTTCGCGCCGCCGGCGCCAACACGGGCCGGCCGGTGGTGACCTACTGCATGGTGGGAATGCGCGCATCGGTCGCCGGTCGTCAGTAGAGCGTGCGTCATGTCTTCTCGATCCAGGCTCGATCTCCTGCAGGGAACGCTGGACCTGCTGATTCTCAAGACGCTGGCGCTCGGCGCCATGCACGGCTGGGGCATCGCGCAGCGTATTCAGCAGATGTCCGAGGACGTGCTTCGCGTCAACCAGGGGTCGCTCTATCCCGCGCTGCACCGTCTCGAAGCGGCCGGTTGGATTGTCGCGGAGTGGGGCGCGTCTGAAAACAATCGACAGGCGAAGTTCTACCGCCTCACCAAAACCGGCCAGCGGCAGTTGCGCGAGGAAACCGAGCTCTGGGAACAGATGGCCGGCGCCGTCGCGCGTGTGCTGAAGGCCGAGACCATCTGAGGCTCTCATGCATCCGCGCTTCACACATCGATTCAAAGCCCTGCGCGACGGCTTCGCAATGGATCGCGAGCTGGACGCCGAGGTGCGCTTTCACATCGAGATGGAGACGGAGAAGTACGTCCGGCAGGGCATGGACCCAGCGGCGGCGCGCACGAAAGCGCTGAGGAATTTCGGACCCATGGAAAAGCACAAGGAAGAAGTTCGCGAGACACGGGGCGTGAGCTGGCTCGAACACCTCACGCAGGATCTGAAGTACGGCGTCCGCACTCTGATAAAGAGTCCCGGCTTTGCGCTCCTCGCAATCGTGACGCTGGGACTTGGAATCGGCGCAAACACCGCAATATTCAGCGTCATCAACGGCGTGCTCCTCAAGCCGCTGCCCTACGACAACGGCGATCGTCTCGTCCTGATTCAGCAGACGGCGCCGCTGATCAACCGGCCGAACTTCGGCGTATCGATCAACGAGCTGTACGACTACCGCGCGCAGCTGGCGAGCTTCGAAGGCATCGTCGAGTTCCACCAGATGAATTTCGATTTGCTGCGCCGCGGCGAACCGGATCGTGTCGCCACCGGCGTCGTGTCCCCGAACTTTTTCGACGCGCTCGGCATCAAGCCAATCCTCGGCCGCGCGTTCGTCGACACAGACGACGACGAAGGGGCGCCGGCGGTGTTGATCCTGACGCATGCGTACTGGCAAACGAAGTTCGGCGGGGATCGTGGAATCATCGGCCAGGTGTTCCAGATGAACGATCGGCCGCACACCGTCGTCGGCGTGCTGCCGCCCGTGCCGCAGTATCCGAACGAAGTCGATCTCTACATGCCGACGTCGGCATGCCCGTTCCGTGCTGCGGCGGAACGGCAACTGGCGCAGAACCGTCGTCCCTTTCTCGTGCAGGTGTTCGGACTCCTCAAGCGCGGCGCGTCGCCGGCGACCGCAGCCGCGGAGGTCGCGACGGTGGCCGCGCACTTCAAGCGCGACTATCCCGATGTGTATCGGCCGGCGCTCGGATTCCATGCGCAGACGGCTAACGTGCTCGAGCAGCTCACGGCGCGAGCCCGCGAACTGCTGTTGATCCTGCTGGGGACCACCGGACTGGTTCTGCTGATCGCGTGCGCGAATGTGGCGAATCTGGCGCTCGCGCGGATGCTCCGGCGCGATCGCGAGCTCGCCATGCGGAGCGCGCTCGGGGCGGGTCGCGGACGGCTGGTCCGGCAGCTGCTCACAGAAAGCCTCGTCCTTGCGGTTGCCGGAGGCGCGTTTGGATTGCTCTTCGCGTGGTCTACCGTTGACATGCTCACGAAGTTCGTCGAGCGGTTCACGTCGCGGACGGGGGAGATTGACATCGACCCCGGTGTTCTGGTGTTCACGCTGCTCGTCTCGGTCGTCACCGGCGTCCTGTTCGGGACGTTTCCCGCGCTTGCGTCTCGCATCGATGTCGCGAACGCGCTCAAGTCGGGAGGCAAAGGCACCAGCAATACCGCCGGCCGTCATCGACTGCAGAGCGCGCTCATCATCGCGCAGGTGGCTGTGTCCGTTGTCCTCCTCGTCGGCGCCGGCCTGTTGCTGGTGAGTCTCTATCGATTGCAGAGCGTCGATCCCGGATTCAAACCGGAACGTGTGATGTCAGCGGAGGTCTTTGGCAACTTTACAAAGTATCCGGACGCGCTCGCCACGCGAACGCTGTATCTTCCGTCTGCTCGAACGACTCGAACGCGCTTCCGGCGTTATCTCGGCGGCGGTGACGAATGCCGTGCCGCTGAGCGGGCTTCAGCCAGGCCAGACGCGATTCCAGATTCGAGGCCGCACCTACGACACGCCGGATGCCAGGCCGACGGTCGATGTGCGCGTCGCCAGCACGAAGTACTTCGAGACGCTCGGCATCCCGCTTCTTCGCGGGCGCTTGTTCACCGAGCTCGATCATGAGAACGCGAAGAATGTCGGCATCATCAACGAGGCGATGGCGCGGCACTGGGACGGCGTCGATCCGGTCGGATCGGAAGTTTCCTTCGACGACGGCGAAACGTGGGGAACCATTGTCGGCGTGGTCGGAGACGTCAAGGCATTTGGTCTCGATCGGGAGCCGATCGCGCAGTTGTATCGGCCGCTCCGGCAGGGCGGACACATTGCGGGCCGCGCACTCGTCCGGATGACAGGTGATCCCTCAGCCGCAACCACAATCATTCGCGATGCGGTGCACTCGATCGACCCTGATATTCCGATCGAGAACGTGCGGACGCTCGACGAGATTCGCGATCGCTATCTCGCCACGCCTCGATTGACGGCGCTGTTGCTGTCGGTGTTTGCGGGTCTCGCATTGCTCGTGACCATCACCGGCATTACCGGTGTGATTGCGCAGTCCGTCTCGCAACGCACACAGGAATTCGGTTTGCGCATGGCGCTCGGTGCAACACAGAAGAGCGTGTTGGGCATGGTGGTGGGGCAGGGCCTGTGGCTCGTTGGGTCGGGTCTCCTGCTGGGCATGGCCGGCGCCGCAGCGTTTGCGCGGGTGCTCAAAAGTTATCTGTACGGGACCACGCCAACCGACCCGATGGCGTTCGCCATCGTCTCGATCGCGTTTGTCACCGCAGGCGCGCTTGCGTGCCTTGGTCCGGCCTGGCGCGCGACGACGGTGGATCCGATGACGGCGCTGAGGGCTGAATAGGCGGCGCTTCGCTCCGAAAGCAACCGCCGAGCGTCACTACTGCGTGGTCACCCGATCGAGCGCTTCAATCGTCGCGGTCGACGGTCCCCGCTTCTTCTTCAGTTCCGCCGCGACCCTCTCTGCCTGACGCATCACGCGAAGCACGTTCTGTCCGAGGATCTTCTTGATGTCTTGATCCGTGTAGCCGCGCTTCAGCAGTTCTGCGGTCAACGCGGGATACTTCGAAACGTCCTCGAGTCCGACCGGCACGCTGGTGATGCCGTCGAAATCGCTC
>Ga0137374_10010458_pt1 | contig 10911 bp, 10 predicted proteins | sample SagtaG_20_FD_104811 | JGI IMG/M metagenome (GOLD analysis project Ga0137374, IMG submission 104811) | Vadose zone soil microbial communities from Sagehorn Ranch, Mendocino, California, USA - Sage1_R_100_16 metaG | ecosystem: Environmental > Terrestrial > Soil > Vadose zone | place: USA...
AACGGCGACTTCGACGCCTACTGGACCTACCACCAACAACAAGAACGGCTACGCGTCCACAACACGCTCTACTGGAACCAGACCATCCCCCCGTAGACAGTCACTCCAGAAGAAACGCACCCATACGTTAAAGTGGCAAGGAGTGAGATCTCCTTGCCTTTGCCTTTGTCGTCCGCTGGGAACTGACAACATTCTTGCGAAGCGGCGGTGCGCCACGTACGGCGGTACACGTCGTTGGCCCGGGAGGATGTCCCATCGGCCTACGGATGCAGCCGCGGAACGAGAAGTCCTTTCCCTTTGCCGGCAAGGCCGGAACGCCGTCGAGCGCGCCGCCATTCTCCCGGAAGTCGTCGCGCCACGCGAGCGCTGGGCGAGGCTGGCCGCGCCGTGCCGCAGGCCGTGGAGCCGGACCGGTGGCAGGCCGGAGGCGGTGACCAGATGCCGGAACCGGCGGGTCAGCCAGTCCGGGTGCAGGGGTGAGCCGTCCAGTGTGGTGGACAGGTAGCCGGAGTACCCTCTCCCTCTCGCAGGTCGCCGAGTTGGGTGCGGTGCGGGTGCGGCGCAGGAAGGTGCTGCACACGTGGATCAACGAGTACACGATGGTCGCGGATCTGGCCGGGCACAGCTTGGAACATTGAACCGTGCCGGGTTCGGTGGAGACTCTGGTGTGCCCGGCTTTGATGGAGCCGTTGTGGTTGGCGTCATGCTGCGGCTTGGCTATCCCCGCCCGACCGGGACATCGGCCAGGTCGACGACCACGTCCTCGCCAGCCCGAAGCCCGACCTCGTGATCGTTGACCAGAATCGTATCGCGTGACCCTTCAGGACCCGACAGCCGGAACGTCGCGGAGGTCAGGCGTACGCACGCCGAAACGAAGCGGTCGTGCCACTTGATCCGGAACCTCACCGCGTCCCAGCCGGTCGGGAGCCAGGGCTTGAAGGTCATCCGCCCGTGGCGTACCCGGAAGCCCCCGAAGCCGCAGACCACCATCTGCCAGGTGGCGCCAGCGGACGCGATGTGGATGCCCTCTTCGGTGTTTCCCTGGTTGTCGACGAGGTCGACGAACGCCGCCCGGCGGAAGTACTGCACCGCCCGGGCGGGGTCGCCGACCTCGATACCCATAATGGAGTGGATCGCGGCGCTCAACGACGACTTGTGCAGCGTCAGCGGCTCGTAGTACTCGTAGTTGGCGTGCTTGACCGGTGCCGCGAACTCGTCGGGAAGCACATACGTCAACATCACCACGTCGGCCTGCTTGAGCAGCTTGGTTCCGCCCAGGTTGTAGTGGTGGTAGCCGGGTGGGTACTGCGGCATGTCGTTGTGGTCCAGCGTCACCGCGAGACTCTCCAGCCCGAAGTACCCGTCGAACTGCTCGATCACCCCGTCGTCGGTCTGGACGGGCAGCCGGATCCGATCCGCCCGATCGAGCCACTCCCGTGCCTCGTCCGCCGTGAGCCCGATACGCCCGGACAGGTCGGTGAGCTCGCGGGGATGGTGGGCCGCGAGGTCCGCGTAGACGTGGGCGGCCTGCCGCAGGTGCCACCGCACCAGGTAGTTGGTGTACGCGCTGTTGTCGACGTGCTCGTGGAACTCGTCGGGGCCGACGACCCTGCTCAGGGCATACCGACCGTCCGGCATCGGCTCCAACCGGTCGGCCCAGAATCGAGCGGTTTCGAAGAGGATCTCGGCGCCGTAGTCTGTCATCAACGCCTGGTCGCCGGTCGCGGCGACGTAGGCGAGCAAGCCGTAGGCGACCGCGCAGGTGACGTGGATCTCCTCTTCCCCCATCCAGATCCGGTGGGCGCCATCCACCGTCCACTGGGGAGTCGTCTCGTCCCCGGTGTCCGCTGACTCCCAGGCGTACCGAGCGCCCCGAAACCCGCCCGCGCGGGCGTTCCGGCGCGCGCCGTCGAGCGTGTGGTAGCGGTAAAGCAGCAGCGCGCGCGCCGTACCGGGTTGGGTGTAGATGAAGAACGGCAGCATGAACACCTCGGTGTCCCAGAACGCATGTCCCCGGTAGCGCTCTCCGGTCAAGGCGTTCGCCCCGATGTTGACGTTCGGATCCGACGCGTTCGCGGCGATCAGCAGGTGGTAGATGTTGAACCGCACTGCCCGGGTGGCCTCGGCGTCCCCGTCGATCGTGACGTCGCAGTCGGACCATCTCGCCGCCCACGCGGCCTGGTGGCGGTCCCGGCACCGGTCGAACCCGGCAGCGGTATGGCGCCGCAACTCCTCCACGCATGCCGGGCGAACCGGGTCGGCCGGCCGGTCGCGGGAGGTGTGGATGGTGACCAGCTGGTCCACGGCGAGCGTCTCACCGGCGGCCACCTGGGCCCGGAACCCCTGCGCGACGAACTTGTGCCGCTGCCGTACCTCGGCCTCGACCGGAGCATCGACCGGCGCGAACACCGCCGTCCGGGCCGCGTAGCCGATCGTGATGCCGCTGTCGATCGTACGGGTCTCCAGGTAGAGGCCGTCGGTGGAGGCCGCCCGGGTGACCTCCTCGAAGTGCTTCGACTTGGCCCACTTGTGCCACTTCATCTGTGGATCGTCCGGCGGCGGCTCGGTGTAGATCGGTCTCCGGTCGAGGTTGTATCCGGTCCCGTCGACGCCGCTCTGGACGGTGATCGAGGCCGAGTGCCTCTCCGGCGTGATCCGCGCTCGCAGGCAACACAGGTGCTCATCGGCGGCGCTGGCGAAGTGGATGGTCTCGACGCGGGTCCGGCGGCCCTCGGGGTCCTCGAACACGGTCTCCCGGAACACCGTGCCCTGCCGCATGTCGAGGACCCGGCGATGGTGTACGACCGACGCGGACGTCACGTCCAGCCTCGTGCCGTCGACCACGACGGCAAGGCACAGCCAGTCGGGTGCCTTGACCAGTTCGACGACCCGGGAGTCGTGGTGGTCGAACACGCCCCGCAGGTAGGTCCCGGGCCATCCGCCCTCATGACCCTCGGCCAGGGAACCCCGGGTGCCGAGATACCCGTTACCGGTGCTGAAGATGGTCTCGTGGACGTTCGCCCGCGCCGGAACGAAACCGTCCTCGACGACCAGCCACCGAGGGTCCGCATCCTCGATGCGATCCATACCCGCCACCTCCTACCGGCCCCCTACATCCGGGGCCCGTACGCCGCGCGGATCTGCCGCTCGGTCTCCTCCCGCGAAAGGTAGACGTTGAGCTCCGCTCCGCTGACGCGCTGCGCGCCCATCGCGTTCCCGTACCGGCTGGCCGTGACGTAGTCCCGGTACGCGAGATAGCCGAAGGCCAGTCCCGCCGCGAACGAATCGCCGGCGCCAGTGGTGTCCACGACCTTCTCCACCTCGATCCGTCCGACGAAGTCCTCGATGACCCCGCCTGAAGCGCCGCGGTGAAGGACCACACAGCCCCGCTCGTCGAGGGTCACACACAGCGCTCCGACACCGCGGTCGAGGCAGTGCGCCGCCAACGCCCGCAGCTCCTCGGTGCCCAGCCTCGGCGGGTCAGGGGCGATCTCCGCAGACTCGCCGAGCCAGGTCGAGCTCGCCTCCTCAAGGTTCATCTTCAGGATGTCGATGTACGGGAGCCAGACGTCCCGATCGGCCCACACCCGAGGATGACGCTGCCCGCTGCGGGTCAGGGTGGTCGTGGGGCCGTGCGCGTCCAGTACCACGGGGGCGCCGCCGTTCTCCTTGATGTACCGCAGCGTCGGCTGGCCCACCTCGTAGTCCGTGATCGGGACGCAGACGAACGCGTCGGCGTCGAGGACCGGGTCGATGTCGGCGGGCAGGATGGGGTTCATGAAGCTCGCCTGCCGCTCTACCCGACGGTTGTGTTCGATGTAGCGCAGCTCGATGACGTCCCCCTGATCCGCCTGGCACGTTATCCCCGAGGTGTCGATGTTCGGGTACGCGCCCAGGATCTCCTTGATCGGGTCCTCGTCCCGCCGCCGGACGTGCGAAACGGGAACGATCGTGTCGTCGTGGCCCATCAGCGCCGAGAGGGCGACGGCCGTGTACAGCACGCAGCCGTACTTCTCGAACCGTTCGCCGGTGTGAGTCATGATGTCGTCTCGTGGGATGGGACCCAACACGGCGATCTTGCGACCCGCCCGCGCTCGCCCGTCAGTCGTCATGTAACACCTCCGGGCTCTCAAAGCCGCACACGGCTTGGCCCACCGGCAGGAGACTCGGCCCCGCCGGGATCGCTATGCCGACGCTTCGTCAGAAGCGTAGGACGAGCGGACGTCATCGACATCTGGATCTCCGGCCACGACCCTGGCGGTTCGATAGTGGACATCCGCCTGTGGAGCGGTTGGCCGGGAGGAGGACTGCGGGCTAGTGGCCGGCCGGGCCTTGTGTCCCGAACTCCTCGCGGGCCCTGCGGGACGCCTCGGCCTCCTCGGCAGTGACCGGAGCAGGCGGTTTTAGCAACACCCAGACCAGGAAGAGCACACCCATGATCAGCATGATGAGGCCGATCCACAGCGCAAGGTTGATGCCAGCCGCCTTGTCCATCGCGGCCTTGTTCGCGGTCAGGCCAGGGATGGTGACCAGGACCCCGAAGATCACAAAGAGCGCGCCGATGAACGAGCGGAGATCGAACAGCTTGGCCAGCCGCCAGTTACGCGCTTCCTCGGGGGTGAGTTCAACTCTGTCAGCCACGTATCGTTCTCCTTGCTGTGTCCTTACGACGCGGGGATGCCGGCGGTCACACGACCGCGATAAAGAGATAGAGGAGCGCGCACAAGAGCAGCGCGCCGGCCCCGAGCAGCACGGGCGATCTGTACCAGGCAACTCGGGTTGTGGTTTGCACGTCGCGCTGCTGCATCCCGACGACCAGGCCGTTGAGCTCGGACAGCGGTTTCGGCGTGTCGAATCGGGTGGCGATGACCATCGCGATGAGGCCGGCGACGAACCCGAAGATGGCACCCCATTGGGTTTCGGCAAGGTCGCTGCGGAACGACAGGACCTGCGCCTTGTAGAGCAGCCATGTGCCGAAGGCGACCAGCGTGCCGACAACCATGCCCCAGAACCCAGACCCGCGTCCCGCCTTGCGCCACAGCATACCGACGATGAAGGCGAGGAAGATGGGCACGTTGAAGAACGAGAAGAGGGTCTGCAGGTAGTTGGCGATGTTGGTGTATCCGGCCGCGATGAAGGCGGTGAGGATGCCGATGAACACGCCCACCACCGTGGTGACGCGGCCGACCCGCAGGTAGTAGCTGTCCGGACGGCCGGGCCGGATGTAGTCCTGCCAGATGTCGTAGGTCCAGACCGCGTTGAAGGACGAGACATTCGCCGCCATGCCCGCCATGAACGCCGCGAGCAGGCCGGTGAGCGCTACCCCCAACACCCCGGTGGGGAGGTACTTGTTCATCAGCGCCGGGATCGCGTAGTTGTAGGCAAGGCCGCCGCCCTCGCCCAGACCGGGAATCAGCAGGACGGCCGCCATCCCCGGGATGACGATGCCGAGCGGGATGAGCGCCTTCGGGAACGCGCCGATGATGGGGGTGAGCCGGGCAGAGTTGTCGTCCTTCGCCGACATCGCCCGCTGGACCTCGGCAAAGTTGGTGGTCCAGTAGCCGAAGGACAGGCAGAAGGACAGCCCGAAAACGAGCGAGACCCAGTCACCGATCGGGTTGTGGCCGCCGATGTTGGTGCCGGCCCACGCCGAGGTGAAGTCGCCGCCGCTCGTGCTGAGCTTGGCGAACAGTCCACCGATCCCGCCGGTCAGTTTCAGGGCGACGATGACCACGGGAATAAGGCCGGCCAAGATGACGAAGAATTGCATCACCTCGTTGTAGATGGCGCTGGACAGGCCACCCAGCATGATGTACGACAGCACGAACAATGCCGATACGACGATGGCGACGGCCAGTGGTATCCCGAGCAGGGCCTCCAGTACGGCGGACAGCGCGTACAGGTTCACGCCCGCGATGAGGACCGAGGCCAGGACGAAGATGATGGCATTGACCAGGTGGGTCTTGCGATCGTAGCGGCGCAGCAGGTACTCGGGGACGCTCCGGACCCGGGAACCGTAGTAGAACGGCATCATGACCACACCGAGGAATACCATGGCGGGTACCGCGCCGATCCAGTAGTAGTGCACGATGCTTATGCCGTATTGGGCGCCGCTTGCGGACATCCCGAGAATCTCGATCGCGCCGAGATTGGCGGAGATGAAGGCAATGCCGGTAACCCAGGCGGGCAGTGAGCGGCCGGAGAGGAAGAAGTCGGTCGAGGTGGCTATCGCCCGGCGTAGGGCAAAGCCGATCCCGATCACAAACGCGAAGTAGATGACAATAAGGACGACGTCCAGGCCGCTGAGGGATAGCCGCAACCCTTCCGCAGCCTCAACGCGAGGGACGGCCGCGGCCAACGTGATCGTCATCGTTTCCTCCGGAGGTCATTGTGGGTAACCCCCCTGGAACAACGGGATCCCGGTGCTCTTGTACAACTGTGCGATCTTGGCCGCATTATCCTTTGTGATAAGGCTGGGCCCGGTGTAGACCGGCTGATACGGATGCTGACCGTAGCGAACATCGAATGCCGCGACCTGTACCGCCAAGTAGCCCTGCATAAAAGGCTGCTGATCGACCGTGAACAGCAGCTGACCGTTCTGAAGGGCGGTCAGGATGGCGGTTGCCACGTCGAATGTTCCGAACTTCACCCGGTCGAAGGCGTTCATCGAGTGAAGAGCCCCGCCGGCCGCCTGGAACCCGATGATGCCCGTCGCCAGCACGCCGTTGATGCTTGGGTCGGCCCGGAGTGCCTGCTCGATGGCGCTCTGTGCCTGGTGTAGCTGCGCGCCGTTGACATGCAGGGTCTGCGCCGAGCCGCCGCTCGTGCCGAGCTGCTTGGTGAATCCGGCACAGCGGTCGGTGAGTGCCGTGTTCTGCTCTTCGTGGACGACGCACAGCGCTTTTCGCACCCCGGCCGACGCCATTGCGGTGCCGGCTTCCTGTCCAGCCTGGGTGTCAATCTGGCCGACGTAGGTCAGCGCGCCGACGTTGCGGTACGCACTCTCGCCGACATTGACGACCACGACCGGCACGCCGGCCGACGACGCCTGCTGTACCGGGCTCGCCAGTACTGCCGGGTCGGGAATGGTGACCACGATGGCGCCTGGCTTCGTCGCCGCCGCCTCCGTGATCATCCTGGCCTGCGCCTGCGGATCGGTGGTGCTGGGCGATTGATACGCGAGCTTGACATTGAACTGCGACGCCGCCGTCTCAGCGCCCTTCTTGACGAGGGCCCAGAAGGGGTCGAATGCCTGCCCGTGGGTCACCATCGCCACGGCAATCGGCGGACCCGAAGGAAAATTCGCGGGAGTTTCACCTGACGTATTCTGCTTCGTGCACGCTGCTAGTGAGAACAGAAGCAGCGGAACTATGGCCACTGCTAGTCTTCGCGGCCTCATGACGGTGCCTCCCAGGCTGGAGACTTAGCCGACGGCCCGACCGGTCGAGGATGAGTCCAAGGATTTCTCTCGGTGCCGCTCCTGTCAACACCTGCGCACCCTCTGGCATCGGGACGCCGGGACGGCGATCCTGATGGCATGACTAGCATCACCATGTTCCCGAGCGGGCGCACGAGCGAGCCGAGCGATCTTGTCGTGCCTGTCGGCGGGGCGGTGACCCGGCCGGAAAGCGACGGTGGCAACGGGCGCGCCGAGCGGAAACATCCCTGGTGGCAACGACTGCGCAGGCTCCTTTCGCCGCAGCAGCCACCGCACGAACTCCAGCACGCGGTCCTTGAGCGGATGCTGGATCTGCTCGAGAGCGCGCGCGCAGAGTTGTCGGCAGGATGGGTGCAGGGCGGTTGGTGGACTACGCCGGCAGGCGGGGGCCGGCAAGCCTTGGTGCGGGGCCTGGCGGACGGCTCATCGAATCCTCATGCGGTGGGCGCGGTCTGCCTCGTCGGTGCCCTGATCCGGGCCGGCTCACGGCAGGGCAAGGATGCTGAGGTCGGCCGGGCCATCGACGCGGTCTATGACGCACTCTGGGAATCACGCGGCCAGCCGGCCGCAACACCTGGACGCGGTCCAACCATGGTGTCGTCCCCCCAGGTCCGCCTGGCGAAGGTCCAGTGGCTCACGCGCTGGAACGACGCACCAGGACGCACCACCGAGGAGGTGCTCGACATCCTCGACCGAGCCCTCGCCGGGGCCGTCCAGAACCTAGCGATACTGCCCGCTCCACGCCTGCCGGTCTCCGCGTAGTCGTACGTCGTCGCGGCCGCGGTTCGCCAGCGGCCCGGCAGGTCGAAGCAGCCTCCTGCCGGGGTGTTGGAGAGCGCGGTGGCGGGTCGGGGTTGTAGGGGTGTTGGCGGTCCAGCACTCCAGATGATGTGGATCCAGGCGCGGGCGAGGATCCGCACCGCGTGGGGACGGTCGTGGCCGCGGGCGCGGGCGCGGCAGTAGAGCTCGGCGGCCCAGGCGTTGGCGCGGCGGCTGTCGCCGGCGAAGTCACGGACGGCGTCGCGTGACGAGGTGGCCCCGTCAACCGTACCGGCTCGGACGATTCCACATCGGCCGATCCGCCGGCCGCAGGCCGTTACCCACAGCGGTTGCCGATTCGGCGGCTGGCACGGCCAATGTGTTCGCGCTGACACTCGGGCGGGAACAGGAAGTCGTCCCGCCCCGCCATCACCAGCGTCGGCGCCGTGATCTCGCCGAGACGGTCCATGACCGTCTCCTGGGCGTTCGTGCTGCGCCCGGTCGATGGGGGCCGCACCCGGCTGCTGCTGCGGGCCCGCAACAACGTGGCGCCCATGCGGTTGGCCGGTCTGCTGGAATCCCGGTCGGGCTGGTGGATGTCTATGAAGGCGGAGGAATGCTGCGCGGAATCCGGGCCCGGGCCATCGCAGGTTCGGTGTCGGGCTGACCGGGGACCCGGTGGTCGGTCAGCACCTGGTGCTCCGACGACGGCGGGCTACTCGGGCGTCCACTCCTTGATCCAGCGGTTGGCCAGCAGGTCCTGCCGCACGAACGGATCCGCGGACACCAGCTGTTCGGCCCGCTCCCGGTCTGGCGCCTCGAAGATGATCAGCCCTCCGGACCGGTCGGCGAACGGCCCGCCCGAATACCCGGGAGGGGCCTGGTCCCGCCAGTACGCGGCGTGTGCGGGCGCGACCGTAGCGATCCGCTGCGGCTCATCGGTCATGAAGTACAGGTATGCGACTCGCATCGCACCTCCTTACGTGGGCCGGATCAAGCGTCAGGATCCGTCCTCCAGTCTGGCTTTGATCGTGTGCAGGTTGGTCTGCCAATGCCGTCTCATGATGGTGCGCAGCATCGGCAGCGCCAGCCGGAGCGGTCCGTGTGGCGCCAGCACGGTGCGGACCACGAGCCGGGATCCGTGCGCGGCCTGGGTGACCTCGCCCTCGAAGCGGACATCCAGGCGGCGCGACGTGCCGGTTGCCGTCCAGCGGTTCGGGCGGTGGAATTCGAGGATCTCGGTGTTCATCCAGCCGACGCCGGCCAGTCGCAGGCGGAAGCGGGTACCGGCGCCGAGGGGTCCGTCGGTCAGCTTGACGACCTCGAGCATCTTGGGGTTCCACTCGGTCTCGCGCCGGGTGTCGGTGCAATAGTTGAAGACGTCGTCTGCACTGGCCGCGATGTCGATCGTGTTCTCGATCACCCCCGGGACGCCGTGCAGCGTCATCGCGGTGTCCATGACCTCGGCTCCTCGTCGTTGGTCTGTACGCCGGTCCCGGTACGCGCCTCGGCCACGAGCTCGGCGGCGAGCCGCAGCGCCCGCCGCTGGGCGCCGACGTCCAGCTCGCGGGCGGACAGGCGTTTCGGGCGGGTCCCGCCCTGGAAGTAGCGGCCGGTGTATGCGCTCACCGCGGGTGAGGAGGCGAGCAGGGCCACCCGGCGGCCGGCCTTGTCGGGTGAGCGGTGCCGCTGCACCAGCCGGATCAGCGGCCAGATACGGCGGAAGACCGGCATTGTCTGCGGCGTCATGGCCTGGGTCATCCGGGTCCAGGCCAGCCCGGGATGCACTGCGTTGACGGTGATTTGGTCGGCGGCCACCGCATCGGCCAGGGCCAGGCTGCACAGCAGGTTAAGCAGCTTCGCGCGGGCGTAGGCGTCCGCGGCGACGTATCCGTCGGTCGACTGCAGGTCCTCGAAGGGGTTCTGCCGGCAGATCTTGAATCCGGCGGAAATCACGTTGACACACCGGGCGGGTGCCGCGGCGCGCAGCAGCGGCAGCAGCTGCGCGGTCAGCGCGTACGGCCCGACGAAGTTCATCGCCAGCGTCGCCTCGTACCCGTCGGCGGTCTCCCACCGCTGCTCGAACAGCCCGCCCACGTTGTTGACCAGGACGTCCAGGCTCGACACGTGCGCCCGTACCTGGCGGGCGGCGTCGTGGTTGCCGCCGACGGTGGAGTGGTCGGCGGGTACGAAGGTTACCGACCGGCGGCCGGTCTCGGCGTCGATCGCGGCAGCCGCGGCGCGACCCCGGTCGGCGTCCCGGCCGGTGACCAGGACGTGTGCGCCCATGCCGGCGAGGGTTCGCGCGGTGTGGAACCCGATGCCGTCGGTGCCGCCGGTGATCAGGACCGTGCGTCCCCGCATGTGTTGCCGTGCGCTGTCGGTGACCATGTCCACACACCTCCACGATCGAGGCCACACCCACCCGCCGAGCACCCTGCGGCCAGGGTCCCGCTCGGCTCCCGGACGCGGCAGGGCTGCCCGTCCCGTGGCACGGGACCGAAGGTCACGTCCGACGCGGCCTGCCGCCCGCCGCCCGACGGCTGGTCGACCACCTGCGTCGGTTCAGTCCTAGCGGCTGCCAGGTTGTGGACGGTGGCCCGGATGCTGCGGGCCTTTCGGCCCGTGCGGCGCCCCCGCGCATGTGCAAAACGTAAGAGAGGAGGATTCCGCGAGGAGGTGGCCGCCATGGCCACGACCGACACCCCTGCCAC
>Ga0137374_10010464_pt1 | contig 10907 bp, 8 predicted proteins | sample SagtaG_20_FD_104811 | JGI IMG/M metagenome (GOLD analysis project Ga0137374, IMG submission 104811) | Vadose zone soil microbial communities from Sagehorn Ranch, Mendocino, California, USA - Sage1_R_100_16 metaG | ecosystem: Environmental > Terrestrial > Soil > Vadose zone | place: USA...
TCTTCGAGCCGATGCGCGAGCCGATCAAGCAACGCGCCGCCGCGTTCCGCCAGCATCTGTTGGAAACGCAACCGGCGCACCTGGACGCGGTATTGAAGTTCGCCGATGGCGCGTATCGTCGTCTGCTCACCGACGCGGAAAAGGTCGAACTGCGCGGGCTGTATCGCAAGCTGCGCGGAGAGGAGATTCCCCACGAGGAAGCGATTCGGCTCACGCTCGCGCGCGTTCTCGTGGCACCGGCATTTCTCTATCACGCAGAGAAGCCGGGCCCGGGCGACCGGCCAGGGCCGGTGAACGATTGGGAGCTGGCCACGCGTCTGAGCTATTTCCTCTGGTCCTCCCTGCCCGATGCCGAACTGCGCGCCGTCGCCGCGGGCGGCACGCTCCGCAAACCCGACGTGCTCGCCGCCCAAACCCGCCGCATGTCGCGCGACCCGCGCGTGCGCCGCCTTGCGACCGAGTTCGCCTGCGCCTGGCTGCACATCTACGATTTCGACGAGCTGGGCGAAAAGAGTGAACGCCACTTTCCGACCTTCGCCGGCCTGCGCGGCGCGATGTACGAAGAGACGATTCGCTTCTTTACCGACCTCTTCCAGCGCGACGGTTCGGTGCTCGACATTCTCGACGCCGACTACACATTCCTGAACGAAGAACTGGCGAAGCATTATGGCATCCCGGATTCCGTTTTCCGTGGCAGCCGACGTGAGGAGGCTCTTACTGAAACTCGAAAGTCGAAATTCGAAACCAGCAACAGTCAGAGCCTCGACACCTCGGCTGCTACCAATGAAGTTGGTGGCTGGCGGCGCGTGGATGGCGTGAAGAGGTTTTCGCGCGGCGGCATTCTCGCGCAGGCCACAACGCTCGCGAAGCAATCCGGCGCGTCACGCACCAGCCCCATCCTGCGCGGGAATTGGGTGGCCGAAGTGCTCCTCGGCGACAAGCTGCCGCGCCCGCCCAAGGACGTGCCGCGCCTCCCCGAAGACGAGGCGACCGAAACGCTCACCGTGCGCGAACTGACCGAGAAACACAGCACCGACCCGAAATGCTACGGCTGCCATCGCCGCATCGACCCGTATGGCTTTTCGCTCGAAGCCTTTGACGCCATCGGCCGATTCCGCGATCGCGATCTGGGCGGTCGTCCGATCGAAACTCGCGCGAAGACGATGGATGGCGCGGAGTTCGACGGCCTGGACGGCCTGCGTGATTACCTGCTCACGAAACGGCGCGATGCGTTCCTGAAACAATTCTGCCGGAAGCTGCTCGGCTATTCGCTGGGCCGCGGCGTGCTGCTCTCCGACGGCCCGCTCATTTCCGAAATGCGCGACCAACTGAAGTCGCACGAATACCACATTGGCGCCGCCATCGAGACGATTGTGCGCAGCAAACAGTTCCGCGAGATCCGCGGGAAGGAGATGGCGAGCGAGGAGTGAAAGCCGGAATCCAAAACGGTTGCCGCATCGGTTCCGTCGTCGCCATGAAGCCGTTGCTCGTTGGCGGTATCGAGAATCATCTCCACCTCCTCCTTGGCATCCCAGCATCGCTATCGGTCAGCCAGGCATTGCAACTCATCAAAGGCGGTTCGTCTGGCTGGATGAAGGAAACATTCCCCGGCTTAGGCGGGTTTGCGTGGCAGGACGGCTATGCGGCGTTCACTGTCAGCAAGTCCCAAATACCTGATATCGAGGAATACATCCGCAACCAGCGCGAACATCATCGCTTGAAATCGTTCGAGGAGGAATACCGCGCGTTCCTGGACAAACACGAGATTGATTACAAGGAGGAGTATGTGTTTGGCTGAAGTGACACGTTGCGGATCGCCGTGCGAAGACCGTGGGTTGAAACCCACGGCTACCATCGTGTCGTCGCTCCGCGACGAGGAGGAGATGCATCGCAACTATGCCGCAGAGCGGCATTTGATGGTAGCCGTGGGCTTTAGCCCACGGACAGGCGCAGATGCGGAACCGCGTCGCGTAGCGACGATTGACCCGGCCATCGGTCCTGCAATCCATCGTTCATGCGTCGCTACGCGACGCCCGCCCATTTCCCGATCGACCCGTGGGTTGAAACCCACGGCTACCGTCATGTCGTCGCTCCGCGACGAAAACCCGCCCGCCGACCTCATCCTTTCCTCCTGCGCCGGCCAAAGCCTCGTCCGCTACACCCTGCCCAGCAACGTGCTCGCCTGCGAATACCGGCTGGTGCTGTCGGACCAGACACGCCTGGCGAAGGAATTGACTGCGAGGAAGACAATCGACAGACGCTATGCCCCTTGACCGGATTCCATGCCGCGGCGAGGACTGCACGAACACGATCCTGCCTGCAACGGCAAGCGCGAACGACGGATTCTGCGCGCCTTGCGTCCAGAAGCGAAAGCGTGCCCAACGTGATGAGTTCATTCGGCAGAACCGACGAACGGTGAACCTCTATGAAGGCATCACCGATCCAGTGGACGTCATTCGAATTCTGCACACGCCACGCCGAACGGACCCGCTTGTGAATCTTGTCCCTCCGCCCAAGTCAGTCGAGGACCTTTATGCCTCGCTCGACTCGGCCCAGGCCAATCGCATGATGCAATTAGCCGCGGAAGCTCTCAGGAGCGGAAACACAGAGTTTGCCGAAGACATTGGAAAATCCCTGGCGACGCTCACTGACTTCTCCTTGGACCCGATGCTGGAGACTTGGCTGGCCGAGAACTATTATTGGCCATCGGTCGTTTTTCGGAACGCTGGTCCAGTTGTTCGCGACCGCTTGTTGTCCGTGATGAGTGTCATCAACGGCACCCTGAATATCAATCATGCCCTTTGCGCGCTTGCTTGGATAGGAGACCAACGAGTCTGCGATGAGTTCTTAGGATGGGAGAATTCACCACCCCCTTGGAGAGCGCAGCTTCATGTTGGCCCTCGTCGCTACGCGCATGTCGCGGGGTGGGAGCCAACGCAAAACGGTCGGCGAGACCTTTATCACAAGACTTGTTTGGCGATTCAGCCGGTCAAAGCTGGAGAGACCGCCTGTGAATTGGTAGTTCCCCTCAAAGATTCATCCGGAGACTGTCCCTGGTGCAATTTACGTCTGACGAGCTTGCTCGAACTCAACCTTGCTGCCTCTGAATTTTCTTTCCTCGGATTCAGCGGCCCCACCTTGCCTATCCTTACGTGCGAAGCCTGTAGTTGCTTTGGAGCGGCGTTTGGAAAAGTCGACCAAGCAGGGGTCGCGCACTGGTCCGACAAAAATCTCCGACCTAATCGGTTGCCTGGTAAGATCGCCTCGTGGCGCCGTGGACCGTGGAGCGGAGTGCAGGTGCGGTTAACTCCGCGACGCGCAATTCACGCCGTTGATTGGTGCATGCCCGTGACGACATCACAGATTGGTGGTCTCCCTTCGTGGGTACAAGATGCCGCGTATCCTTTCTGTCCCGAGTGTCAAAGGACGATGACTTTCATCGCGCAGTTGGACAACGGGCACTTTCCTGGAAACGAAGGCATCTATTACGCTTTTCTTTGCACTACTTGCCGCATAACGTCGACAACATATCAACAGACCTGACCAAGCTATGACCACACACCATTTCTCCCGTCGCACGTTCCTCCGCGGGGTCGGCGTCACCATGGCCCTGCCGTGGATGGAATCGCTCACCGTCTGGGGCGACACGCCGCCGGCCGGCGTCAAGCCCGCCAGCGAAGCGCCGGTCCGGCTCGCGGTACTTTTCGCCGGCAACGGCTTTCACTCGAAGGAATGGTGGGCCAAGGGCGAGGGCAATCAGATGGAACTCGGCAAGGTCCTCGAGCCCCTCACCGATTTCCGCCAGAAAATGCTCTTCATCCGCGGCCTGTACAACGAAGAGGCTCTAAAGGGCAACATCCACAGCTCGCAGACGGGCAATCTGCTCTCCGGCGCGCCGCTGGCGTCCGGCGGAGAGATTCGTTCCGGCACGAGCATCGACCAGTTGCTCGCGCAGCGTTACGGGAACTCGACCAAGGTGCCGAGTCTGGTGCTTGGGTGCGAGAAGTCAAACCCCTCGGTGCACAAGAATTACTCGATGCTCTACAGCTCGCACATTTCGTGGACGTCGCCGACCACGCCGACGCCGCTGGAGCTTTATCCCGCGCTCGCGTTCGACCGGCTGTTCAAGGACGCGGTGAACCAGGGCGACAAGAGCGTCCTCGACGCAGTGCTGACCGATGCGAAGGATTTGCGCCGTCACATCAGCGCGAATGACCAGCGCAAACTAGACGAGTATCTCGATTCGGTGCGCGACGTGGAGCAACGCATCGAGAACGCCGGCCATAACGGCGAATTGCAGGGCTGGCGTCCCACCCTTGAGAAACCGAACATCCCGCGGCCCGCCGACGGCATTCCGCAAGACATCGCCGAGCACATGCGGTTGATGTGCGACATCCTGGTGCTGGGTTTCCAAACCGACACCACGCGTATCTGCACGCTCAAGCTGAACAACGACCACAGCTCGCTGCGGTTCCCGAACCTCGGCGTGGATTACATGATTCACCACCTGCTCTCCCACAGCGACACGGCGGATTGGCTCAAGGTGAACCAATACTTCCTCGAACAAGTCGCCTACATCGCGCGCAAGCTCGACGCCATCCGCGAAGGCGAGCGCACGCTGCTCGACAACACGATGCTGTTGTTCTGTTCCTCGATGCTGACCGGCAATCACGACGCGAACCAGTTGCCCGTCCTGATGCTCGGCGGCGCCGGTGGACGCATCCAAGGCGGCCGCGTGCTTGACTACAAGGAGAAGCCCGAGCGCCAGATGTGCCGCCTCTACCTCTCGATGATGGAAAAGATGAACGTGCGCCTGCCGAAGTTCGGCGACGCCACTAAGGGGTTGGAGGAAGTGTAGTCCGAAAAGTCTGAAGGATAAAGGCTGAACGCTAAAACAGAATGAGTCTCTGTCCCGGCTGGCATTTGACCTTCAGCTTTTAGAATTCATCCTTTTTGAAGCAGGTTGGCCACGAAACCGAGTTGCGCTGAAGGGCCAAACCCATTAAATCTTCCGGCATGAAACCCGCCTTATTGGTCCGGACACTTTGTCTGGCCGCATTCGTCGCCCTGCAAGCCCGGGCGGAAAACTTTGCCCTCAAGGACGGCGACCGGGTCGTGTTCTACGGCGACAGCATCACGGATCAGCGCCTCTACACGACGTTCACTGAAACCTACGTAATCACGCGCTTCCCGAAATTGGATGTCAGTTTCGTCCATTCCGGTTGGGGCGGCGACCGCGTGACGGGCGGTGGTGGGGGGCCGATCGATTCACGGTTGCGACGCGATGTGTTTGCCTACAAACCCACGGTGATGACAATCATGCTCGGCATGAACGACGGTTCCTATCGCGCCTTCGATGATGCGATTTTCGATACCTACGCCAACGGCTACAGGCACATCATTGACTCGGTAAAAGCGGCACTGCCCGGCATTCGCATTACGGTGATCGAACCGTCTCCGTTTGATGACGTGACGCAGCCGCCGCGATTTGAAGGTGGTTACAACGCGGTGCTGGTGCGTTACAGCCAGTTTGTCAAAGAGCTGGCGGAACGAGAAAAATTAGGCGTCGCGGACCTGAACTCGCCCGTGGTCGCCGCGCTTGAAAAAGCCAGGGCCACGGATGCCGAACTGGCCAAGAAAATCATTCCCGACCGCGTGCATCCCGGTCCCGGCGGCCACTTGTTGATGGCGGCGGAATTGTTGAAATCATGGCATGCCCCGGCGCTGGTTTCCGCCCTGGAAATTGATGCGAGCGCGAAAAATGTGGCTGACGCCAAAAGAACCAAAGTTTCCGAGTTGAAAGCCGGCGATGCAATTTCCTGGATGCAGTTCGATGAGGCTCTGCCGATGCCGGTTGATTTGAACGATCCGGTCGTTGCCCTGGCGGTGAAGTCGTCCGATTTTCTTCAGGCCCTGGACCAACAAACGCTCAAGGTGACGGGGCTTAGCGCCGCCAATTTCGATCTGAAGATTGACGGTGACGAGATGGGTTCATTCACCCGGGAGCAACTGGCCGAGGGGATCAATCTTGCCACCCTGCCCACGCCGATGGCGAAGCAGGCGGCGGAGGTGCACAAGTTGACCTTGCAGCACAACAACATTCATTTCCAGCGCTGGCGGCAGGTCCAGGTCCCGTTGGCTGAAGGTAAACCGCCCAGGGTGCAAAAAGCGACGCAGGATTTGATGGCCGCACTGGATGAAGAGGAAGCTGATGTGGTGAAAGCGCAGCGCGCCGCCGCGCAGACCGGGCGGCACCAGTTCCAGCTTGCTCCGAAGTGAGTGGAAGAAGGTGACGACGCTTCACCCTGAAGTCGGCGCGCTATTATGAAATCGTTTATTCTTTTGGCGGCGGTTTCTTTGCCCGCCGTTCTCACTTCCGCTGCTCCCGGTCTGGCCGCGGACCAAACAATTGCCCGGAAGCTCTATGTGGCCAATACTGCGGGCGACACGCTGAGTGTGGTTGATCTGGACCGGGAGGAAGTCGTGCGCGAGTTTTCGATTGGCAAACACCCGCACGGCTTGGCCCTTTCGCCGGATCAACGGAGAATCTACTGCTCCCTTGAATCGGCGCGGGCCGTCAAATTCCTGGATACCTCCACAGACCAGATCGTAGCGAGCGTTGCCACCACGGGCGTGCCCAATCAACTGGCGACCACTCCGGACAGCGATTGGGTGTACGTCGCCATCAACGATAAGGGAACGGCGGACGTCATCGACGTTCGACAAGCGAAGGTGGCCAAGACTCTGGACATCGGTCGCCGGCCGCACAACTGCTACTGTCCTCCGGGTGCCCGGCACATGTACGTGACTTCCATCGGCGACCAACTGGTAAAGCAATTCGACTTCGCGCACGATCATGCGCTCACGAAGACGGTGCGGTTCGACGGTGCGGTGCGCCCTTTGTGCATCACGCGCGATGAGAAATGGCTTTTTGTCGCGCTCGAAGGGCTTCACGGCTTTGCGTGGGCCGACCTGACGAGCGGCAAACAGGCGGGCCGGATGGAGCAACCGCTTCCGCCCCCGGAGAAGCGTTCCAAATTCGCTTACATGAACACACACGGCCTGGAACTGCGTCCCGGGGATCGTGAACTCTGGGTGAGCAGTTTTATTGGAAATGGCCTGATGGTTTATGAGATTACCGGCGAGGCGCCCAGGTATGTGACCACCGTGTCTGTGGGAGATGCTCCGAACTGGTTGACGTTCAGTCCGGACGGGAAATATGCCTACTCTGCGAACGCCGGCGCGAATAGCGTCACGATTGTGAATTGCGAGACACGAACGGCGCTAAAGGAGATCAAAGTAGGACCAGTTCCAAAGCGTCTGTTGGAAGTGCATCCCCCGCGTTTGTGATGTCGAGGATCGCTCTTTTCTCACGTCGCATGTAGGAAGGCCAGGAAGGCCGGGTCCCAGGTAATGCTCGCAGTCAATCGCAAGGATTATGGATCAGCGAAGACGGGGCGACTCGTGGCAGACGATATCGACCCATCTGCCGCCGGTGTACGCCGTGCGGTTCGAGAAGCCGCTGGCGTAAGTGGGCTTGTGCGCCGACACCGACCCGCAACGCGATAGTATCTTCACCAAGGGCCCGGCCGAAGTGCTCAACCGCGCCGCCCGCCCAGCCTTCGCACGGTCTGAAAATCCCAACGGGGCTGCGACCCAAAGCCCAGGGTTGCGAGGAACGAGCTACCGTGGGTCACCGTCCACCCAATACATCACGAACCCCAACGGGGTTGCGGCCAACCTGTTCCCGCCCCCGGCCTGACCTCGGCTGCAACGACCGCGGACGCTCCGAAAAATGCTGCTCTTTCCAGTGGCGGCGCTAACATATCTTCCGACCACCAACCATGAACAATCATCAAGCTCCTCGGAGTAAGCTTCGTGCAGAGAACCTTCGTGATGGAGTGACCGACTTTTCCCGCGCGGTCCTGATTGTTCTTTGCCTGGCGGACGTCCTTCCCGCCGTTGCAGAGAACGGCACACTGTTAAACCGCACCGAGTTGGTGACCTCCGATAACGCGCTCAAATCACGCCAGCTACCGACGCAGCTTTCCAACGCCGTTCAACGTGCCCGGTTCTGGAAATTCACTTACGAGAGCGACGGTTTGAAAATCTGCGGCTACATGGCGGCCCCGCGCCAAAAAGGTCCCCTGCCTTGTGTCATCGAGAATCGCGGCGGCAATCGCGATTTCGGGGCATGGACGGATACCAACGTCGTCCGATGGTTGGCACCGTTGGCGTCGGCGGGCTATTTCGTCATTGCGAGCAACTATCGCGGAAGCCCTGGAAGTGAGGGCCAGGAGGAATTCGGCGGCGCAGATCTGAACGACGTGTTGAATCTGCTTCCGTTGATTGACTCGCTCAAAGACGAAATTGATCCGGCGCGGATCGGCATGGAAGGCTGGAGCCGCGGCGGGATGATGACTTACCTCGCGTTGACGCGGACCAAACGAATCGCGGCGGCGGTCATCGGCTCGGGACAAGTTGATTTGGAAGCAGGCATCAAGCTGCGGCCGGAAATGGAAACTTACGTCATCGGTGAACTTGTGCCCGGATATGCGACTAACAAGACAAAGGAACTGCGAGCCCGCTCGGCCATTCACTGGCCGGAGAAGCTGGCCAAAGACACGCCCATCCTGCTGTTGGCGGGCACCGGAGACTGGCGCGTGAATCCGATGGACTCGCTGCACATGTCGGAGAAACTTTATCAACAGCACCATCCTTTCCGGCTCGTTATGTTTGAAGGTGGAAACCACGGTCTGTCGGAGTACGGGGACGAGCGGGATCGAATGGTCCTGGACTGGTTTAACACCTACGTGCGCGATCGAAAACCGTGGCCAAGTCTCGAGCCGCACGGACGATGAAACGTCGTGGACGCAATCCCTTTGGGATTGCCCGGAGCGCGGTCTGCGACCCGCAGCGTGTCCGCGTGCAATGGCGTTGTGGAGTTCTCCAACGGTTTCCGTGCTTGCGAAGCGGCTGCGACTCGCAGAGTCGCGCTCCTCCACCAGCCCCAACGGGGCTGCGGCGCAAAGCCAAATGTTGTCCCGCGACATCGGGACTACCTTCGCATCGCGCCGTATTCGATGTTCGGTTTTAAAAGTTGGATGTTTGTGTCAGGCCTTCGCCGTGGGCAGAACTTCCTCGACGTTCGCGTTCAGCTCCAGAAAATCGAGCACTTTCGCCGAGAGGATTTGCTCTTCAATTTCGGCGAAGCCGTTGCGGTCGCGCAGTTGTTTGACCATCTGCTCCGGTTTGATCTGGTATTGCTCGGCCAACAGGAGTACGCGCTGGGCGATCTCCTTTTGCTCCGCTTTGATGCCTTCCTTTTCCGCAATGCGCCCCAGCACGAACGCGGCTTTGATGCGGTCCTTCGCGCTGTTGTTCGCCACGGAAAAAATCTGGTCCTTCTGCTTTTCGATGGTTTCCTTGGCCACGCCGCGCTGCTGGTTTTCGCGCACGATGTCGTAAACGACGCTGCGTGTCTCGCTCAGCACGACCGACTCCGGCAGTTCGCAGTTCACCCGGTTGAGCAACTCGCGGACAAGCTGGTCGCGGACGCCGCGTTTGATCTTGTACTTCAGCTCGTTTTGCAGATCGGTGCGGACGCCCTCGCGCAACTTCCCCATTTCCGCGGCGCCGAAAGATTGGGCGAATTCATCGTTCAGTTCCGGCAAAACCTTTTCCTTCACCTGCACGGTTTCAACTTCGTAAACGCCCCTCCTGCCCGACAACTCGCGCGCCACGAAGTCGGCCGGGAAATCCACGTTCACGGTCCGCTTCTCTCCCGCCTGTGCGCCGATCAGTTGCCCGGTAAATCCAGGAATGAACGAGTCCTTCGCCACGTGCAGCCAAAAGTCCTTCTTCTCGGTCAACCCCATCGCGGTGGGAGCGATGTCGGTAATCGGTTTGCCGTCGCACGTCCCGACGTAATTGACCACGACAAAGTCGCCGTCCTGGACCGGCCGCGCCACGTCCAGGTAGGTCGCGCGCTGCTCCCGCAGAACATTCAACGCCCGTTCCACGTCTCCTTCGGTCACGACGGCCATTTCGCGTTTGACGGGCAACCCTTTGTATTCGGGCAACTCGAAATCCGGCGCGGTCTCAAGCGTGACGGCGAACTGGAACGGCTGGCCTTTGGCGAACTGGATTTCCTCGATGTCCGGTTGGCCGACGACGCGCAATTTCTGGTCCGCAATGGCTTTGCGATAACCCTCGGAGACCAGCTTGCGCTTCGCCTCTTCATCGATCTGCGAAGCGTAGGCCTTGACAACCAGGTGCCGCGGCGCTTTTCCGGGGCGAAAGCCCGGCAGACGGACCTGTTTTTGAAAATCGTGCGTGATCTCATCGAGCGCGGCCTCCACCGCCGGCGCGTCCACTTCCACCCGCAACAGCTTCTTGCAAGGGCCCAGGTTTTCCACCGTCACATTCACAGGCAATCCTTTCGATGCAAAAGCTCCGCGACCGTCCCGCTCGGGACCGGTTGCCGCGGAGCCGCGAAATACAAAGGCTAGATTTGACCGCGCCATGCGTCAAGTCAGCACGGCGCAATTCGTAACTCAATTAACTCAATCACGCCTTTGTCCCAGCCACAGCAGAAGGACCGGCAAAACGACGCCCAGGGCCAGGGAAAGCCAGACGCGCCATTTGTGGCGACTGGTGCGGAACGCCAGAATAATGCCGAGAATCACCGTGGTAATCAAGGCAATGGCCATGATGACCACCAGCGCGCGAAACAAACGGGTGCCGTAACCGGTCGCGGATTCGGTGGGGTAATATTGTTCCACGTGCACGCGCGAGAGCCGGCTGACCCAGTCGGTCGAGTCGCTCATCCCTTTGCGGCGGTCCGGATTGACCGTCTGATACCAACCGGTGGCGACGTAAAACATCAGCAGCGGCGCAAAGAAACA